>Ga0265298_10000041_pt1 | contig 172786 bp, 175 predicted proteins | sample AusTroGonzalo_MG_3_FD_193486 | JGI IMG/M metagenome (GOLD analysis project Ga0265298, IMG submission 193486) | Bovine rumen microbial communities from tropical cattle in Woodstock, Queensland, Australia - Gonzalo_01 | ecosystem: Host-associated > Mammals > Digestive system > Stomach > Rumen ...
ATCTCCCACCTCACTGAACAAGGCTATCTATCCAAAAACATCCATATTTTGTGACCATATATGCGACCAGTGTATTCAGCAAATTAAACTGGTCACAAATTATGAGTAGAAGTACTGCAAATGTTTCGTTCTATTGCCGTGAGAGCAAGAAAAACAAGGATGGGTTAGCCCCCATTGAGATGGTCATTATCCTGAATACACAGAGGTGTTTTATCCAACTACCAAGGAAAGAATACCCCTATCAATTCAAGGTACAGACAAAGGGGAAGAAAAGGACAGACTTGATAGAATACCTGGATGGTATAAGAGCAAGGCTGAACCAGATTATCACCACCTTTCTTATGGAGGGTCAGCCTTTGACCGCTGACGCGCTCAAAGCCTACTTCCAGAATGGGGGTTATGTGCTCTATACCATTGGGGACCTCTTCAATGACTATATGCACATCCTATCAAAGAGGGTGGGGAAAGACCTGACAGCAAAGTCATACAGGAAATATGAGATAGCTAGGGACAAGTTCTATCAGGTCATCTCCCCCAAAGAGCCAGTCTCTGCCATCACCAAAGCAATCATACTGGACTATCAAGCCTCTATGAACCAATACCTGGACTATGTGACTACCAATGGATACTGCCAGAGGGTGAAGACTATCGTTCAGTTTGGGATAGACAACGGTAAAATCAAGATAAATCCTTTCAGTGGAATCAAGCTCAGGAAGGGTGAGAAGAGCGTACAGTTTCTATCAGAAGAGGAAGTTGATAAGATTCGTACAACAGACTTCCAGATAACAGAGGATGGTCAATACTACATACACGACAAGCGCAACAAAACTGGGGTGTTCTATACCGCTGTAATCTTGGAGCAAGGGGTAGAGATTCTCAAAAAGTATCATTTCAAACTCCCTATCATTGGGAACCACAAACTCAATGTCTATCTAAAAGCCATAAGAGACCTTTGCGGGATAGACAAACCTATCTTCTCCCACGTTGCCAGACACACCTATGCTACCAGGTGTTTGAATAGGGGAATACGCTTGGAGGTGGTAGCAAAACTCCTTAAAGACAATATCTTGAATGAAGTAAAGGATGCTTTTGAGAAGTCTTATTGATAGAGAACACCATCAATACAAACCTCTAAAATAAAGGTGTTTTCGTTAATTTAGAATTATTTCCCTATCTTTGTAGTGCCACTGGGGCGAGTAATTCCCAGGGTAAAAGGTAAGTTCATCTTTACAAAAAATCTGGACAATTTTTTACACCAGATGGACAATTCCAGTTTGATATGTTTCGATGCCCTTCTTGGCGTCGCGCATATAGGCAGGAATGTCTATTGGTGTAGGCCCCGTCCAGAGGCTTTGTAAGATAGGCAAGATTCCTGCCTTTTTTTATTTATCCGCAGACTCTGGAATCTATCTGCATTTAATAGCAATTGAATACTAATTACTTAATCGTTTGTATAAAATGGAACACGAAAAAACATCCTATCAATCCCCCGAGATTTTAGTCTTCTCCCTGTCAATGGAGGAGGAACTATTGAATACTAGCAATAATGGCGAAATGGGGAACGGCGGTTTTTTGGACGAATAATCGATAAAACTATATATATGAGAAAATCATTATTTGAGGCATGTTTCGCCATCCTGGTTCTAAGCATAACGGCCTGCCAGGTAAAGGAACAAATCGATGAGACGCACGATGTCGCGGAACCTTGTCAGATTACTTGTACAATGAGTGCCGATATGCCTGAGTTCAAGGTTGGAGGTGATCCGGAAACAAAGTCATCTTTGGAATCAGTTGTACGTGTTAGATGGAACAAAGACGATGAACTCTCTGTGATCAATCTAACCACCGGGAAGCAACTGGGTGGATGCATAAAAGCGGACAAGGATGGTTCTAGCACAACGTTCTCTCCATCTGGCCTTAACGGATCAATTTCTGCTGGTGACAAACTGGTATTTCTCCTTGATAATGAACCAAGCCGGCGTAGCGCAAGTGAGAAGGATTTTGAGCCTTTCACGATGGATTACTCTTCACAGAGAGGTAACGCCAATGAAGTCCCTATCGTTGTATATGCTAATTATACTGCAACGGCAAATGGAACGATTGAGGCAGTCAACCCTGAATTCAACTTCCTAATGAGCTATGTGCAGCTCGCTGTTTCTGCTCTTCCGGCAAGCACCAGCGTAACGGAATTGGGTATTGAGAACCTTAACACCAGGTGCCAATTCGGTATCAGCAATCACGAGTTTGTCACCACTCCGCAGAATGGCAATATCACTTTGTCAGAGGCCTTCACTGCAAATAGCAAGGGAACGAATACTCGTTATTTCTCTTGTTTCACATCTCCTTCTCAAGGCGTAGCACGTAATGCTCACATCAACGCCAACGGCCTGAGTCACATCACGGCATGGCTTAAGGCCGCTCTGAGCGCTGGCTATTATTATCAGTCTGTGGCAACGGGCTTTACCAATGAAAATATTTCTTTCGTGGATGATGCTTTCAAGAGCTATTGTGTTTCCCACTATGATAAAAATGGTGATGGAGAACTCTCTTTCGCGGAAGCTGCCGCTGTAACCTCTTTCGAGAATTTCACGGCCGCTGAAAAGAGTTCTATCAAGGAGGTTTTCGAGCTGCCATACTTCTTTAAGGGAGAGAGGATTCCTACATTTGAAGGATGTACGGCACTTAAGCAGGTTATTCTTCCCGGCTCACTGCAAACCATTCAAGCGAATGCCTTCAAAGGCTGCACCGGTCTTGAAGTAATAACGATTCCCAGTACCGTAACGACAATCGGGGAAGGGGCCTTTGAAGGTTGTACCTCACTGGCAAGATTTGACGGTACTTATGCTTCAGCAGATCGCAGATATATTGTCCGGGACAATCACGTTCTGGCATTCGCTCCTGCTGGTCTTACGGAGACGACTATTCCGGACGGAGTTACCCACATAAATGCGGGCGTATTTGCAAACAATACCGCCCTCAAGACCATCAACCTCTCTGCGGAGCTAACAACTGTTGAAGCGCGTGCTTTCAAAGGTTGCACCGCACTCCCTATCATTCGCTTCCGCACCCAGATTGCCAGTATTGGCGAAGAAGCCTTCAATGGTTGCTCCGCCCTGCGCTCGGTTTATAGCGATGCCGTTAACCCTCCTTCTGTTGGAACCGACGCTTTTGCAAACTGCCATGCATCCTTTGCCGCTCACGTCACTGCCGGTAACCTCCCCGCATACGAGGCCGTCCCCGCCTGGAGTGCCCTCAGCGTCTCCTCTGGCCAGCCCTGGAATGAGATCTGGTACACGACAACGGATGGAAAGGTGTGCAATAATTTTCTATTTACATCGAATAATATCTCTTCGAATACTTATGTGGATGGGAAAGGAATACTGTTGTGCAGTAATGATGTAACAGCAGTGGGCTGTAGAAGTAATCGCTTTGAGACAATTAGTTTACCAGAATGTGTGGAGAGCATAACCGAATCTTTTTACGAATGCTCTTCATTGGTGTCAGTGACGCTACCGCAGGGCCTTCAGTCTATTGGGAATTATGCCTTTTACGGGTGCACGTCATTATTATCTTTTTCAATGCCGCAAGGACTTCTATCTATCGGGGATTATGCTTTTGACACTTGCGTCTCTATGACCTCCATCATCCTTCCGGATAGTATTCAATCAATTGGCGCGCATGCTTTTGAAGGCAGCGGTTTGACAGAAATAACTTGGCCTTCTGCACTCGCTTCCATAGAAGATTACACTTTTATGAATTGCCGTTCATTGGTTTCTGTTACGTTGCCGGAGGGTCTTCTGTCTATCGGTATTTCCTCGTTTGATTACTGCCTTTATTTACCGTCAATCACTCTTCCTGAATCTTTGACCTCGATTGGCGCTAATGCTTTCAGTGATTGTAATCGAATGATGTCTGTCTATGTCAAGTCAACAACCCCTCCCATCCTTGGAAGTGGGGCTTTTTCAAATATCGGTTACGGGGGAATGATCTACGTTCCATCCGCTTGTGTGGATGTCTACAAGGAGGCTTCTGGATGGAAGTGGTATTCTATTAATGGATACGATTTTGAATAAGTGACAATTATCCTCTTCCTAAGAAGAAAAGACCTTAAGTGTTTTCCTAACATTTAGGGTCTTTTCGCTATCCTATGTTCACAAATTTAGACTGTTTTGGATAGATTTGCAGTCTTCTGTGCTTGGGAGATCGTATTCAATTCCATCCCCATCCCCTATAAACAAAAAACCATCACAAGTGGTTGTGACGGGTATATAGAGAGTTTTGTCTGTGAGATTGATCGTAGTCAATCAAGACATATGTTTGGAGTTTTGATAGCTTTTTCAGGGGCGCTGTCCCTAAAGTGCCCTGTGGATCCCGGGCTGGTATGTCCTCAGGTCAAGCCTTCGGACACGCCCTCCGCCAACACTCTGCAGAGCGCTTACGCCCCAAAACAATTCGGGCTATTAGACATTTTGGGTGGAGGGATTTTCTATGCAAAGAAAAAATCGCTAATAATCAGCGAGTTAACTTTTAGAGAGATTTTCTGTGCAAAGAAGACTACCGATCAATAGCTGTTATATGAGCCCTTTGCGACAAGAAGATAATCGACTGAAATTCAGCCGATTATCAACAAAAGCCACACGTGTTCGACCGTGTTAGTCAGCGGAATTTGAGCCCATTGTGAGCCAATTAAATAGCCTGCTCTCTTTCCCTTGCAATGATGAGTGATTTCATAAGCAATAAAAATACCGTTCACGGCTAAATATTTTTGCGAATTATTCGAATAATGACGTTCCGTCTGTTCCATCCTCACGATAGAACGGAACACTTGCTTGGATTATTCTTTGAAATAATGTAAAGTCGCAGGCTCAAATGTTCTTATGAGGAACGACTGTCATATCCTCAATCATGTTGTCTCTTCCACAGGGGAGAGCTATAACTACTTAGTACACAATAATATAACAAATAATAACGGCGTGTTCTCAATGAGACAATTGTGAGCCCTTGTAAGCAACTGAATAAAAAGCTATCTTTGCAATTGCTAACCGAAAGATAAAGTAAACACTAATATGAAAAAGTTCCTGAATCTTTTCTTTTCCATTATCCTGATTGCGGGGCTGCCTGCATGTGATGAAGAAGAACTCGGCAATCTTCAATCCCAATTAGACGAGATTGCCAGCATCAGTACCCAAATCAGCAACATCCAGACATCCATATCTTCCCTGGAGAAGATGGATACGGAGCTGAAAGCCAGCATTGAAGAACTCTCCAGAAAAGAGCAGGAATTGGGATCTGCCGATGATGCCAGGGCGAAAGAAATCGCAGCTTTGAGAGAAACCCTTACCCAGATGGAAACCGCTCTGTCAAAGCGGATTGATGACCTTAAAACCTATGTTGACGATGAGTTAAGGAAGCAGTCTGACTGGGTAACGGCGACCTTCTCAACTTTGGAACAATATCAAAGCACCTGCACAGAGATTGCAAATATTAAGCAGAGTCTTTCCGGTCAGGAAACCACACTGAAAACCCTAATCGCTGACACGGAATCATCCATCAAATCCTGGGTAAATGAACAGCTTACCGGATATTATACGATAGCCCAGATGGATGCCAAAATAGCCGTTTTAGAGAAAGCCGTCACTGATGGAGATGATGCCCAGGCAGCAGAACTGGACAAACTGAAGACCGCCCTGGAAACGGCAAAAACCGACATCAAGACCGCTTATGAGCAGGCTATCACTGATGCTATAACCACCAGCGAGGGAAAGATTAACGAGAAAATCGCAGCAGACATCAAGACGGCGACAGATGCCCTTCAGAGCCAAATCGACGAAATCAACATAAAGATTACGGACATTGAAGCCAGACTCGCTATTATCGAGGCCTCACTTGAGAAGATTCTTGCGCAAGTGCAGAGCATAGTTCTCGTACCCACCTATTCTGATGGCAGCATAGAGATTAAAGATTACATCGATACGGAAATCCTGTTTGAAGTGGCCCCCCGCAGCGCAGCAATCGCCCTGGCCGCTCAAAGTCCGGAGGTATTCTCTCTGGATGCAATCAGTACAAGCGCAAAAGCATCAATGTTTGTAACCAACTTCCCTGTCAAGTCTGTCAAGGATAACGGAGAATGTATTGCCTTAACACTTGATGCCACAAAAATTGATATTGAAGCTATCGACAATAATCCTTTATTGAGCGCCAGATTAAAAATAGACGATGGAAACAGCTCAATGACAACTAACTTTTTCCCGCTGTTTTTCAAAGAGAACACTTATAATATATCAATAGGAGCAGAAACGAGGGTCGGTATTTATGATAACCATATGGTTTGGAACCCCGGAGACAATGTTCTGTTGAGTGATGGCAGCACTTCTGTACTACGCACTGTCCATGATATTGATGACAACCGCACTTTGGCCAGTGTAAAAACCCATAGGACATACGCAGAGGAAAAATACTGTGTCTATCCTGGAGATAGAGTAGTCATGGACGGAGCGACGTTCTATGTTGATGTTCCGGAAGACCAGGGTACTGATGGTTCCGCCTATATTGTAAGTAGTGGCAGCTCAACAAATGACTACATACAATTATCACAAAAAACAGCGCTGATAAAAGTTACTCTGAAATCAGACGTTGATAATTTGGATTATATCAAGATTACGTTTGAGGGAAGCCCGATAGTGGGGCGCCTGAAGATTGATGAGCAGGGTTCAGAAGTTATTTCAGGGACTCAATCCGTAAAAGTATCAGCACACGGTGATAATGTTTTCTATTTCTCCGTACTTCCCGGTTCTATCACAAAGATGGATGTTGATATCTATAAAACCAATGGCAGCTCCGGTAGAAAAACATCTTCCGTATCACGCACTATTAAAGCCGGTTACGCATATAATTTTGCCATAGACCCTTCTACTCTTTCTTTTAATGCCGTTGATTTAGGGCTTGTGCTGTCGCACGCGGATGAAACAGAATATACACTCTACTGGGCTACATCGAATCTGAGCAAAGACGGCCTTTGTCCAAACGCAACGGATTTCGGCGATTACTACGCCTGGGGAGAGACAGCGCCCAAGGAGTCCTATACTTCGGACAATTATCAAGCATCTGCCGAGTTTATGGATGCAGCGACCGTAACGCTGGGTGGGAACTGGCGAATGCCAACCTATACAGAAATGAATGAGCTCAGCAATCAATGCACCTGGACGTGGACTACCGAAAACGAGGTCAATGGATACAGTATCACGGGGCCCAACGGAAACTCTATCTTTCTTCCCGCTGCTGACAGTAAAGGAGCAGGAAACGGACTCTGGTATTGGTCTTCCTCAAAAAGTGGTTCAACCGCAGCGAATGCTCTTTGCGGCAATGGCGTATGGTTCGCTCAAGATGTTTGGAGGGGCCTTCCCATCCGTCCCGTTACAGAGTGATTTATTCCTGAGCCTTGACAGCCGCCTCGGTCTGGGCTTTGGCCTGGGCTTCGGCTTCGGCCTGCGCTTTCGCAGCCTTGAGCTGGGCGTCGGCCATGATTTCTTCAGGGGTTTCGAAGCCGGTCTGCTGCTTCATGATCTTTTTCTGCATCTTGTCAGCGATGATTTTTCCGGCCACCATACTGATGGCGCTGCCCGCAATGCGTCCCAGGGCACTTGCGCCGCCGCCCTTGAGAAAATTTCCGAATTTTGCCATAATTAGAGTAGTTTTTACAAAGTTAGCAAAAGAACGTTAACAACCAAATTGTCCCGCTTCTGGAGAAGTTACAGCAAATGCACCAGTGCGTCATAGTAGCGCTTGGAAACCGGTATCGGATCCAGGCCTTCCCGGTCAAGCTGGGCCAGCGCATAGCCGTTTGTATCCTTGCGGACAAGATCGACATGTGCGGAATTCAGGAAGTATGAACGGTGACAACGGACCAGGCCATGCCGCGCGAGGACTTCCTCAAGGGCGCGCATTGACGAACGCAGGGTGAACCGCCGCACCCGGCCATTGTCGAGATAAACTATGTGAACATAATTCTCTTCGGACTCGATATAGAGCACGGCATCTGAAGAAACCACCAGTTTAAGCCTCTTCTGCTCATCGTAGAAACGGATGAGTTTCTTTTCATCGACCTGCGGGGCGGACCGGGCCCTCCGGTTCAGGACATAAGCCTGCACCGCCAGGGTAATCAGCGCCAGCGGAAAATCCAGAATCGCCGCCATGAACAGAACGCACTGGCTCATCACGGTAAAATAATTATGGTCGGGAGCGTATGCTATGGCCATCGGGATGGACATGAACAGACCGCAGACCACGACCTCTCCCACGCACCACAGGATATACAGCGACCAGTTGAGTTCCAGCACGTTCCTGAGAATGAAAACAAGTACGCGAGAAAGAACCGTCACTCCCAGAACTATAAGCGTGGTGATGATAAGGTTAAGCGTAAAACCAGCCCCTTCCGAAAGGAAAGAATGGCTTCCGAACGGATTGTAAGCAAGTACGAAAAGGAAATAAAACACCGGCACAACCGTAAAAAACATTACGGCCACCGGCATGCTGCAGAATGTGCGCGAAATAGTTCTCATTGTCACAAAACTAATGTGACAAAGTTACGCAATATTTTATTTTTATCCCAAAATCGTTGATTTTATCCCTGAATACGGACATTTCGTCACAAAACGTTCATCCCAATGACATTTATTTCTCCGGCACGGCCGTAGGGAGTAACTTTGCCCTCATGAAAACGATAATTCCAATCTTCTTTTCAGTGAACGACGCCTACTCGCCGTTCCTCGCAACCGCAATAAATTCCATCCGGGAGAATGCCTCCCCCGACTTCCAATACAGGATACATATCCTTACCGACGACATTTCCGACAGCAACAGGGCAAGGCTGTCGCAGCTCGGAGGCGGAGATTTCAACATAGAGTTCCATCCGCTCACCCGGCTGCTTCAGTCCGTCCCTGCCGTCGAAAAACTTTCCGGGCACTGCTTCGGGGCCTTTTCATCGCTCACCATCTATTTCCGGCTTTTCATTCCGGACCTTTTCCCCCAGTACGACAAGGGTATCTACCTGGATGCCGATCTGGTGGTCCCGGGCGACATCTCACTCCTTTTCCGCGAATGTCTTGGCCGCAACCTGCTTGGCGCGGTGGCCGATACGTCCATCCGGAAAATCGCTCCTTTCACCCGGTATATAGACAATTATGTGGGCGTTGACTACCATCGCTACGTCAATTCCGGAGTACTGCTCCTGAACATGAAACGACTGCGCGAGGTCGACCTGTCCGGGCGCTTCCTTTCCTGCGTCGAAAAGTACGGGCTGGAAACGGTGGCCCCCGATCAGGATTATCTGAATGCCCTCTGCAGGGACGGAATCCACTATCTGAACCCATGCTGGAACACCATGCCGGCCGACGGCGCCGGCAAAACCGGCGACCCGCAGATCGTACATTTCAACCTGGCCACCAAGCCATGGCTGAACGAGCACGTGCCCTATGATGATCTCTTCTGGAAATATGCTGCCGGAACAGGCTATGAAGCGGAAATCCGGGCACGGAGGCAGGAATTCCTGAAAAACAAAACAGCAGTAAAACAATATCAAGGGGCCATGGACGGCCTCATCTGCATGGCAATACGCCTTTCCGGAAGCAAAAGTTCTTTCCGTACCATACTTGAAAAACGTCAGGAATTCCGCCTATGCTCCTAGTGACGCCCGGGCGGGAGGCCGCCATTGAAAACATACGGCGAGCTGCCGCGGAAGGCCGCTTCAACGACAAGACCGAGCCATTCGATCCGCAGTGGGATCCGCAGGACCTGAAAGCCGATATACTTCACCTGGCAGAGCGCATGGATTCTCCGCTTCAGCGGCTCAAACGCCTAACTGCCAGGGTAATAGTGGATTCCTGGATACGGAAATGGAGCGACGGCGTCAACGAAATCAAAGGCTTTGAACGGATCAACGCACTCAAAGGGCCCGCATTCATCACATGCAATCATTTCAATCCCTTCGACAACGGCATCATCCGCACTCTGGCAAAAAGGGCGGGAAGAGGCAGGCTCGTCGCCGTCAGCCAGGGCACCAACTTCGTAATGCCGGGCCTCAACGGATTCATTTTAAGGAATATAGACGTGATTCCACTGATATCCGAACCCTCCTACATGAACGGGACGTTCCGTACCCTGATGCAGCGATCCCTGGATTCCGGCCGGTTCATTCTTATCTACCCCGAGCAGGAGATGTGGTTCAACTACCGCAAGCCCCGCCCCCAGAAACGTGGCGCATTCCTCTTCGCCGCTGAATACGGAGTGCCGGTAATCCCTGCTTTCGCGGAGATGCAGGCCCTTGAAGGCTTCACCGCCCCACACTTTCATGATGTGAAACTGGTACTCCACGTAATGGACCCCATATTCCCGGACCCGGGGAAGACGCCGCGCCAGAACAGCCTCGACATGTGCAAAGCGGATTACGAAGCCAAATACGCTTGCTTCGAGACGTGCTACGGAAGGCCGCTCGACTACGCCTTCACTCCCTGGGATATCGCCGGCTGGGAACCGTAAAGACGCTTCAGACCGCGCGCAATACGCGTCAGGCCATCTTCGCAGAGGCTGCGGGGACAGGCGAGGTTGATGCGGAGAAATGCGTCGTCGCCATAGATGACACCTGGCCCGGGGCGCACGTGTTCATTTAGGATGAGGCTGTCCACGATCTCCTGCGAGCCCATTCCCACCGCAGACACATCCACCCAGGCAAGATAGGTTGCCTGGAGTTCCGTAACGGCACACCACGGAATTTCGCGTGAGAAAATCTCCCGGAGCAAGCAGAAATTATCCCATAAATAAGTATTCAGTTCCTGCAGCCACGGCTCTCCTTCGTTGTAGGCAGCCTGCAGGCCGGCAACCCCGAAAGGCCCCACGTCGCACACTTCGTAGATATTAATCACCTTGTCTATCTTTTCCCGCCACGAAGGGTTCTCGCAGATGATATTCGCTATCTGCAGGCTGGCGGTGTTGAAGGATTTGCTGGGCGAATTCATAGTCACACTGCATGCCTGGTTTTCGGGAGATACAGCCGCGAAGGGAATGAAGTGCCGCCCCGGCATCTCCAGTTCGCAGTGGATCTCATCGCTCAGCACTACAAGGCCATGACGGCGCGCAATTTCTCCGAAGCGGACGAGTTCTTCCCGTGTCCATATGCGCCCGACAGGATTGTGTGGATTGCAGAGCAGCAGCAGTTTTGCAGCCGGATCGGCACATCTCCGCTCAAGGTCATCCCAGTCGACTGAAACCCTTATGACACCGCCCTCCGGATGATACAGCACCTTGCTTTCGGAGCAGATGCAGCCGGCGTTGCGCACACACGAAAAGAAGCAATTGTAGGCCGGGGTGATGAAGACCACTTTATCCCCAGGATTAGTGAAGGCCTTGATACACACGGATATGGCGGGGACTACAGCCGTAGTGTACATTATCCATTCCCTGCGGATATCCCAGCCACGTCGGCGGGAAAACCAGGAAATGAGCGCATCATAATAAGCGTCGGGGACTATCGTGTATCCGAAGACTCCGTGTTCAACCCGTTTCTTCAGCGCTTCGACTATGCACGGTGCCGTGCGGAAGTCCATATCCGCCACCCACATGGGGATAACCTCGCCCGGGGGGACGCCGACGCTGTTGGGAGCATCCCATTTGACGCAGGAAGTGCCCCGTCGTTCGGGCAGTACATCGAAATCGTATTTCATTTTGTAAGTATTTTGCAATCGGCGGGAGCCTTTATGTTTGAATCCAGGATTATCTCTCCGAAACTGTCGGCAAGGATACGGCCGCTCCTTGGATTTTTCACCGAAGGGACGGCACCGTTTATGGTTGCATGGACCGTAGAGTACTCGAAAGCCAGGACGGCGTCGTCCCCGAAAGTGCAGTCTTCCATGGTGAGGCCGTCGATGTAGCAGAGAGGCTGGGAGCCTGTGATATGGCAGCGCACCAGCCGAAGATTCCTGGAATGCCAGCCGAGATACTCCCCGTTGATTTCCGAATCATAGACCGTCACGTTGTCCGTTTCCCAGAAAGCGTCCTTTGTATTGAGGATGCTGTCACGGATTTCCACATCCCTTGACCACTGGAAGGAATAATTGCCGTTGAGCCGGAGGTTCCGTACCCTGACATTGCTGCAATGCATGAAAATATAATCCCCCCGGTCCGCAGCGACATCTTCCACTTCGATGTCCCTGCAGCTCCAGAATGTTTCCTGCGCAGAAGGCATCCTCACCCGGCGAACCCGGGCGCCGTCCATCTCCCGAAACATTTTCGGAGCTTCTACCAGGCAGTCCTCCATCTCAAGGTTGCGGGAATACCAAAGCGCGGCCCTTGCTCCTTCGGTGAACAGGCAGTCGCGGATGGAGAAACCGTCGCAGATCCAGAACGGATATTTTCCCTCGAATACGCAGTTGCAAGCATGGATATCCGCCGTCTCCTTCAGTGCAGACTCCCCGGCATGGATTTTAACGTTCTCCAAATACAGATTACGGGAACGGTACAATGGGCGTTCACCACCAAATTCCTGATTGACAATCTTTTGCATATAAAGCTATAATGCCGTAACCATTGGCATAGACAAAGATAGGATATTATTGTTTAAAAAATGTAATCACTTTTTCGGAATAATTACTATTTTTGCATTGTGGCGATTGTGCCACAACGTTTTAACCGGTTAAATTTTTAAAGTTTATTGCCTTATGAAGAAGATTTATGTCATTCTCGCAGTCGCCGCTCTCCTGAGCTTCGCCGCATGTGGAAACAAGAAAGCCAAGGAAGCAGCAGCAGAGCCTGCAGCAAAGGAAGCTGTCACCGAAAAGACCGCTGCCGACGAGGTTAAGGAAGCTGTTACCGATGCAGCTGTCGATGTTGCAAAGACCGGCGTTGCCGCTGGCGCAGATGCCATCAAGAACGAAATCAAGAAGTAATTCCGCTTATTTGATTCTTATACCCTCTCGGACTAATTCCGGGAGGGTATTTTTATGCCCCTCGGCATCCACCCATCCGAGGCAGTCCTGAAGAATCGTAACCTTGAAACCAGCCTTCAGCAGATCTTCGGCTGTGTTGCGGACACAGTATTCCGTTGCGATTCCCACGACATACACGACTTCAGTTCCGAGCAGACCCAGCACCTCGCCGAGGCTCTGTCCGGCCGCATTGCGGCCATCGAATCCGGAATACTGCTCAAGCGCAGGGTCGCATCCCTTGAAAAAGACAAGGTCCTCTTCCACAAAGGGTTTCAGATCGTCATGTATTTCCCCTCCGCGGGTACCGGCCACACAGTGCGGGGGCCAGGGACCGCCCTGTTCCGCGAAGGAACAGTGATTTACCGGATGGTGATCGCATACAAACAGGAAAGGAAGTGATTTCTCCCTCTCCAGCAGGGCCTTCGTCGCCGCCACGGCTTCTTCGGAATGAGCACAGGCGAGAGACCCGCCGGTAATGAAATCGTATAATTCGTCGACTACAACAATTGCCTTTTCCATATTCAGTCTTTATTGATGGTTACAACCGCCCATGCCTCGCAGCCTTCTCCCCTTCCCACGAATCCAAGCCTCTCGGTAGTCGTCGCCTTTACGCTGACGGCATCTTCCGGAATATCCATTATCGGTGCCAGCACGGCCCGCATAGTGTCGATGAAAGGCCTGAGTTTCGGGGCCTGGAGGGCGATGGTGATATCCGCGTTTCCGACCTTCCAGCCCTTCGAAGAGAGCATCTCCACCACCCGGCGGAGAAGTTCCTTGCTGTCAGCGCCCTTCCACTCCGGAGAATTGTCGGGGAAATGCAGTCCGATGTCTCCCATGGCGGCAGCGCCGAGCAGTGCGTCGCATAGCGCGTGGATGGCGACGTCGCCGTCGGAATGGGCAACAAACCCGCGTTCCGAAGGGATCTGCACCCCTCCCAACCACATAGGCAGTCCATCCGCAATGGCATGGACGTCATATCCTTGTCCGATTCGTGTTTGCATGGATGCAAATATACGGATTTCCCGCCAAAAAGTTGGCAGGGCCGGCAAAAGCGGCATCGGATTTTTTACTATCTTTGTAAATTATGGGATTATTCAATTTCTTCGGCGATAACGAGCATCGGGTGTTCAACTACAAACCGATGTACTACGATAAGGAAAAAGACGAGCAGATGCGCAGATTCCACGCAGTCGACGGCACGCTCGACAGCGAAATGAAAAAAGAAGACTACGTGCCCGGCAGCTATCTGCACGGGGCTTTCCGCGACGGAGCCTACCAGCAGACACGCAACCGCATGAAGAGCGTACAGACCGTCATAGGGATAGTCACCATGCTGCTCATCTTCGCAGTCTTGTATTTCATCGCGAAGTTTTATTCATTGCTGTAATGGGAAAACTGAAGGTCCTTCCGGCGAACATCGCCAACATGATAGCCGCCGGCGAGGTGGTGCAGCGGCCTGCCTCCGTGGTTAAGGAGTTGATGGAGAACGCGGTGGATGCCGGTGCCACGCAGGTGGACGTGGTTATCAAAGATGCCGGCCGCACTGCCATCCAGGTGATAGACGACGGAGTTGGCATGAGTCCTGCGGATGCAGTCCTCTGTTTCGAAAGGCACGCGACTTCCAAAATTGCAGAAGCTTCCGACCTGCAGCATATTATGAGTTATGGCTTCCGTGGAGAAGCCCTTGCCAGTATAGCCGCCGTGGCGGAAGTGACCCTCAAGACGAGACGCGCCTCGGACGAAACCGGCACGAAAGTAGACATTTCCGGCACCTCTGATGTCAGGACGGGTTCGGTCGCCGCCCCCACGGGCAGCAACTTCCTCGTACGAAACCTTTTCTACAACACTCCCGCCCGCCGCAAATTCCTCAAATCAGACAATGTCGAGCTCAAACACATAGTGGACGAGTTCATCCGCATTGCCCTCACCTGCCCCGAAACCGGGTTTTCACTTGCATCGAACGGCAGGGACATCTACCGCCTCCGCCCGGCGAAATCCCTGAAATTCAGGATAATGGACCTCATGGGGCCCAATGTGACCGGGGATCTTGTGGATATCACCGCAGAAACATCGGTAGTGCGCGTGAACGGCTTTCTCGCCAGCCCCGACACGGCACACAAAACCGTTTCGAACCAGTTCTTCTTCGTGAACGGCAGGTATTTCCGAAGCGCCTACCTGCACAAGGCGGTAATGAAGGCCTACGAAGAATATCTTCCCGAAGGATATACTCCCTCCTACTTCATCTGGCTGGAGGCCGATCCCGAATCGGTAGATGTCAACATCCATCCCACGAAGGCGGAAGTAAAATTCGAAGAGGAGACTGTCGTTTTCCAAACCATCCTTGCCTGCGTCAGGGAAACCCTGGGCCGGAATGCCTTCGGCGCCGGGATAGACTGGGACACCGAAGGAAGCGTGGAGATGCCCCAGATGGGCAGGAGTTTCGAAGAATACCGCGGTCCCGTGCAGAGCGCACCCGCCCCTCCGGTTGACAGCGGCTACGATCCGTTCGCACCGAACCTGGATTTCGAGGACAGCTCCCATCAGTTCAGACCTGCGCATGACGGCGGCGGAGCTAACGTCAAACCTGAAGAATCAGGCTACGGCGCCCTGTTCGAGCAGAACCAGGCCATCCTGGCGCGGGCACTGGTAGTCAAGGGCCGCTTCATCATCGCCCCCTCCGCCTCCGGCGTAATGATCGTAAATATACGCCGCGCCTGGGAGCGCATCCTCTACGAAAAGACCCTCAGAGCCTTCTCAAAAAACGCCCCCGTCACCCAGACCGCACTCTTCCCCGTGAAGGTGACGGTCGGCGCACCGGCACGCCTTCTCTTCGATGAAAACGCCGCCATCCTTTCCTCCGCCGGATTCGACATCACCCCTTCCGGCATCGACACGGTAGTTGTCAACGGTGTGCCGGAAGGATACTCCTGCGAGCCCGGAAAGGTACAGCAGATGGTGCAGGACATGACGCTGATCCTCGCGGATGAAGGCGCTGGAGTGCCCGAACTCGTGAAGGCTTCGCTTGCGGCGAAATTCGCCACCCTTGGCAGCATCAACGCCGAAGCTCCCCGGAATGCCGCCGAAGCGCAAGCGCTTATAGACTCCCTTTTTGCATGCGACAACGCGGAGCTTACCGCATCAGGAAAGAAAATCGTGTCGCTTATGACCCTTGAAGAAATAGACAAAAAATTCCAGTAAGACATGCCATACGTTCAGGAAGAGCGGCGCCAGTTGCCCGCAACCGTCCATATCATAATAGTCAACATCATCTTTTACCTGGCCACAAAGGTGAATCCGGAATACATGTATCCGGCCTTTTCATTGTATTATCCAACCGCCAAATTCTTCCATATCTGGCAGCCCTTAACCTATATGTTCATGCATGGCGGATTCCTGCATCTGCTGTTCAATATGTACTCGCTGTACATTTTCGGGATGGCCGTGGAGCGCATCATGGGCCAGAACAGATACCTGATCCTCTATTTCCTTTCCGGACTCGGAGCCGCAGCAGCCCAGCTGGGAGTACAGGCGCTCGTTCCGGCCTCCCAGGGTATTCCTACCGTCGGCGCGTCAGGATGCGTATATGGAATAATCGTCGCCTTCGCGATGATATTCCCCGAAACCAGGCTGACGCTAATCTTCCCTCCCGTCACCCTGTCCGCCAAAAAACTGGCGATCATCTTTATCGGCCTGGAGCTTGTCCTGGGGCTGAGCGGTGCCGAGGCCAACGTGGCGCATTTCGCCCATCTGGGAGGCGCACTGATAGGATGGCTGCTCATCTGGTGGTGGTACAAGCGGCGCAAAAACAACAATCACTCGTATGTCCACTATTGATTCCATAATCACGGAGGCGCTTGACGTTTTGAAACGCGGTGGCGTAATCCTGTATCCCACAGATACCGTCTGGGGGATAGGTTGCGACGCAACAAACGAAGCTGCCGTAAACCGCGTATTCGAAATCAAGCGCCGGAGCGGAGCCAAGTCCCTGGTGCTTCTGGCATCCGACCTTGACATGGTTGCAAAACACGTTCGCGAGATTCCGCAGATTGCAATCGACCTTGTGGAGGTGAACGACGCGCCGATGACGATAATCTATCCGGGAGCCCAGTATCTGGCGCCGAACGTAGTGGCGGAAGACGGCTCCGTAGGAATAAGGATTCCCCTTAACGAGTTTTGTATCAGGCTGGTACGAAAGCTGCGCCGGCCGCTCGTATCCACCTCCGCCAATATCTCCGGAGAAGAGACTCCGGGCTGCTTTGCAGACATTTCCCCGGAGGTGGTTTCCGCCGTCGACTACGTGGTCCCGGCAGAACTTGAACGCGAATCCACCGGCAGGGCGTCGCAGATAATCAAGCTTGGGCTCCGCGGGGAAGTTGAGATAATCCGGCCGTAATGGAACTCTTCTGCGCATATAAGGTCGAAGGCGGCACCGCCTATCTCGATGCCGAAGAATCCGGGCACTGCGTCAGGGTTTTGAGGCATCGGGAAGGAGACACCATATACGTCCTCGACGGATCAGCAGCCGCACGGCCCGGACTTCTGATATGCCGGATTACCGATGATTCTCCGAAAAGCGTAACCGCACTGGTAGAATCCCATGAGCCCGGCTGGGGCGGACACCCCTATCATCTGCGGATGGCGGTGTGCCCCACCAAGAATATAGACCGCTACGAATGGTTCGTAGAGAAGGCTGTTGAGTTGGGCGTGGACGAGATAGTGCCGGTAATCGGGGAGCATTCCGAGCGGCGGGTGGTTCGGCCGGACCGTCTTCGGAAGATTGCCCTCTCAGCAGCAAAACAGAGTCTCAAAGGCGCCGTTCCGGCAATTTCCGATGCGGTGACGGTACTGGACTTCCTGGCATCTCAAAGTGCCAAAAACGGCATCCCTGGTGCCGATATGGATAATAGCGATTACGCCGAAGCCCTGCCCTCAACTGCAAACGAAATCCGTCTGATAGCATATTGCTCAGACGATGTTGCTGCGAGGGGCTCAATCGTAGAAGTCCTGGCTCGAGGTACCGAGGCAGGAAAAGGGTCGGCCGCTGGCATTCCCGCCTCAGCAGCTAACAGAGCAATAACCGTCCTGATCGGCCCGGAGGGCGATTTCTCGAAGGAAGAAGTGGCGGCCGCCATCGACGCCGGCTTCATCCCCGTTCATCTCGGCCCCAGCCGCCTCCGCACCGAAACAGCCGCCATCACCGCCGTCGAAGCCGTCTACCTGACTCTGTCTTCCGGCGCATACGACAGTGCGCCAGGCAGCCAACTCGCTGACAATCAGCCACTTCCCAAAAACAAATCGGCGAAATAAAGCGATTTGTTTTCAAGAACAAACTATAAATCAACAACTTAGGTGCCCGGCAAACAAATCATAAAGAAGAGGCTTCACCGGATAATGCCCGTGAAGACATGTTTGTTGATGGGGATTCTGGCGGCAACATTATCCTGCAGCCGGAGCAGCTATGTGCAGTTCAGCGGGTATGCACAGGGCGGCACGTGGAGCGTGAAGGCCAACCTTGCGGGAGTCAAGACGAAGCCTGCTGAGATACAGAAAGGCATCGAGGCCATCCTGGAAGAGATAGATACCACGCTGTCCGGCTACAACAAAGCCTCGCAGCTCAGCCGTTTCAATGCCGGAGAGAGCGTCGAACCGAGCCCTATGTTCCGGGAAGTACTGGAAGCCGCCATCAATTTCTGGAAAGAAACGGACGGGGCCCTTGACTGCGCCGCCGGCCCCCTTTTCGACATCTGGGGCTTCGGGTTCAAAACCGATTCCCTGCCGTCCGACGACCTGGTCCGCCGGACTCTCGCCTCCTGCGGAATGGCCCGGCTTGTCTGTTTAGAAACTGGCACCATTTGTTCCGAAAAAACAGACATTTGTTCCCAAATAATGGCAAAAAAGGGGACAAACCAGCCAACCCTGAACTTCAACGCCATCGCCCAGGGATATAGTTGCGACAAGGTGGCACAATACCTCTACGGCATCGGCGTTAAGGATATGCTGGTGGATATAGGCGAGATCTTCTGCGACGGCGTAAATCCGGCCGGTAAACCCTGGCGGGTAGGAATCGACCGTCCGAAAGACGGCAACAACACTCCCGGGGCCGAAATCGACGGGATTTGGGAGTCAGACGGCGGCCCGCACGGGATCGTGACCTCTGGCAACTACCGCAAATTCTACATCAGGGACGGAGTAAAGTACTCCCATACGATAGATCCGCGGACCGGCTACCCTGTTCAGCATAAATTGCTCAGCGCAACGATAGTGGCCCCTACCGCCATGGAAGCGGACGCATACGCCACCGCCTGCATGGTAGAAGGATTCGAGGCCGCCCGCGATTTTATCCTTTCGTGCGACGGCCTCGAAGGCTGTCTTATCCGGGAAACACCCGGTCAACCCGGTAATGACGGAATCTGGACGTCGCCAGGATTCAGGACCGGGAAACGCTGAAACTACCTCTTATAGAACCAGCAAGATATGTTGGCAAATCTTCCGTAGGCTTCCTTTCCGTCATCGGTAACCACCAGCCTGTTATTCTGGGTCACTCTCATGTTATCCATCGGATCGCCTTCTTCCCACTTGTAAGGAAGCTTGATTTCAAAGGTCTCGGGATTAAATTCACCTTCACTCGCATTCCAGCCATAACTATCACCTTGACGCCAAATCCCCTGCCTGGACCAGGTGACATCATAATCCAGTACGCCGTTATTGATGGCAAATGTACCCTTGGTATTGAAGCCCCATGCCGGAACGTACATTTCAAGATTATTGCCTTTCACAAAGAAGAACACGGTGTAATCGTTGTCGGGGCTGTCGATAACCGCAGGCTTGATGCCTCCGTGAGGGGCGTCCCAGCGTCCGTCTGAAAGAGTGCCCGACTCGATGGTCGCACCCTTCTTGTAGAGAATGTCGCCGGCATTGCCATTGGTCTTGTCGTAGATAAGGATCAACACTGCTTTCCCGCCGATGAGCCGGAAATCATATTCCTCTTCAAACATACCGGGGTAATTAATGGAAAGGACATCATCTTTGCAAGACCAGGTGCCGTCGTGCTTTATGACTTTATCTCCGTCCATTTCTTCACAAACCGCTGTCCCGTCCGCATTGAAAGTATGAACGTAACCTTGAAGAGTGTCCCATGACCCGACCAGGTCACCGTTGACGCCGCCTTTCTCCTTGTCGCAGGAAACGGCCGCAAATACTGCAAGGCTCGCAAGAGCCAGAATGAAAATCTTTTTCATATGGATAAATTATCTTTTCTTCGTGAATTCAACAGGCATCATCTGGATTAATGCGAGGAGTTTGTCTCCTGATTTGACAAAAGACCATTCTGAACCATCAGGGCTTGTTATCTCATACCACTCCACAGCTTCCATGGTGGTCGTGTTCACATCATAATAATTGTACTTGAGCGGGTTCATATTGACAATGGCATAGGAATGGAACAGCTTCGAAGGCGTGAGTTTCAGCTTGCCGGAAGCATGTGTCCAGGTGCCGTTCTGCTTGGAGCAGACAAGGGTGCTCTTCCCCTCGCCGGTCTGGCTGTTGTATTCCATGTTGTAATAAAGCTCGCGGAGTTCGTAGCTGCTTCCGTTGAAAGTGAAGCGGTACTTATCGTCCTGCCCGGGGCCGGAACCGCCTTCAAGCACTGCTTCCCAGGTGCCCTTCAGATCTTCGGCGGTAAGAGTCTGCCCGTCGCCATGGAACATGTGGAAGACATAGCCGCTGCCATGGATATCTTCTCCCTGCCCCTCGAGCACCAGTTCTTCTTCCGACACCGACAGGACCTTGTACTTGTGCGTACCGAAGCCCTCGGAGGATTCTACCCAATCCTTACCCGCACCGGGATTCCCCTGCTGGTCCCATTCCTGTGTTCCGGACCAGAACTTTTCGCCCTTAAGGGTGATGATGCTGCCGGAATAAGTGTATGTGCCCGTTTCCTTCTGCGGAGTGACGCCACCCACATGCCAGGTATAGGTATTCTTTTCGAAAGTGATGTCCAGAGGATGATGATTGTCCATAAAGGCAGTCCACTTCCCCTGAAGGGCAGAAGTGTCATCTCCGTCCTTTTCCTTGTCGCATCCGGCAAAAACGAATGCCAGCGCAGCAACAGACAGTAATAGCAAATAACGTTTCATACTGATTTAAAATTGTTTCTGCGCCAAAGATAGGCAATTATGGCGTATATTCCAAAATCTCCCCCGGCTGGCAGCCGAGTTCGCGGCAGAGAGCCTCCAGGGTGGAGATTCTCAGAGCCTTCACCTTGCCGGTCTTGAGGATCGACATGTTCGAAGGCGTGATGCCGATGCGCGAGGCCAGCTCGCCGGAACTCATTTTCCGGCGGGCCAGCATCACATCTATGTTAATCATTATCGGCATGGCTACTTCTCCTCTGCCGCAGGCTGGTCTTCGGGATTAGCCTTCTTGCCAAGGAAATCCGGCAGATCCATACCCGCCATCTTGAAGAGGTCGCTGAGCGGAGGGACGCTTCCCATCAGTCCGGAAACGAAGTTCGCGGTAGCGGTCTTGCCGTTGACGGAGGAGCCGCCGTCCCACACTGTCACCTTGTCGATGTTGATGCCCTTGACGGCCTCGACCTGGGTCTTGACGAGTTCGGGCAGTTTGTCGGCGATCATCATCATAACGGCCTTCTGGGCATCTCCCTCGGCGGCACCCACCAACTGGTTGAAGCCCTGTGCCTGCTTGGTGAGGATTTCGTACACACCACGTGCCTGGGCGTCCATCTTTGCATAGATGGCATCAGCCTCACCCTTCGCCTTGCGGCGAGCCTGCTCGGCTTCCGCCTCGGCTTCGATGATCTTCTTCTCTTTGTCGATTTCCGCGGCGACCACGATGTTGGCCTGCTGGGTGGCCTTTTCACGCTCGGCACGTGCCTGCTCAGCGTCACGCTCGCTCTGATATGCCTCCTGGAGAGCCTTTGCGGCCTGCACCTTTTCTGCGGCGACGGCAATGCGGTCGGCCTCCGCAGTCTTCTGGCGGCGGAGGGCGTCGGAGTTCGCGATCTCTATCTTGGCGTTGTTCTCTCCCTTCACCGCATCCGCATCGGCGGCGGCCACGTTCACGCGGGTGTCCTTGTCGGCGATGGCCTTTCCGGTTTCACCGTAACGGTTCTGCTCGGCAACGCTCTTCTTTGCATCGTTGATAGCCTTCGCGGCAGCCTCCTTACCGAGGGCCTCGATATATCCGGATTCGTCGCGGATATCGGTGACGTTCACGTTGATGAGCTTCAGACCTATCTTGCGGAGTTCAGCCTCCACGTTGGTGGAAACGTTCGCCAGGAACTTGTCGCGGTCGGCGTTGATTTCCTCGATATCCATCGTCGCGATCACAAGACGGAGCTGACCGAAGAGGATATCGGTCGCAATGCCCTGGATGGCGCTGGTAGTGAGCCCGAGCAGACGCTCGGCAGCGTTGGTCATATTCTCGGGTTCGGTGCTGATACCGACGGTGAAACGGCAGGGAACGTCCACGCGGATGTTCTGCTTCGAAAGGGCGTTGGTAAGGTTGCACTCGATGCTGATAGGGGTAAGGTCGAGGAACGCATAGTTCTGGAACACGGGCCAGATGAAGGCGGCGCCTCCATGCACGCACTTGGCGGAACCATGGCGGCCGGTTTTACCGTAGATGACAAGTATCTTGTCGGAAGGGCAGCGCTTGTAGCGCTTGAGGATGGCCGCGACCGTGATGAACAGGACGGCGACGACGATAAGGATTACGTAGATTTCCATATTGTTATACTATTAATGAGTTCAATTCTTCTACCAGCAGGGTGTCGTCGTTGATGACTTCCACCACTTTGATGGGCGTATCGGTCTTGATGGCGTCGCCGTCGGTAAGCGCCTGGTATTCACGCACCGAATTGTTGATCGTTATCTGCACCTTGCCTTCTCCGCTGCGTTCCGCAGGGATGGGGATATAGACCTTCCCGGTGCAGCCGACCGCCTGCGTGCGGACGTTGACATTGCCGCTCTGCTGCATCTTCGCAAGACCGCGGAAAAGCAGCATCACCACCGTCACCAGCGCGATACCCACGAGGGCCGCTATGATGATGAGTACCGCCTTCGACTTGACGCTGTCCTTGAGCAGGATGGCCGTCCAGCCAAAACCGAGGATGAAATTGATGAAGTTGCGGAAGGTGTAGAGATTGATGCCTCCGTCGAGATCGGCTCCCACGCCGGAGGGATCCACATCGAAATCGCCCGCCCCGTCAATATCCGCGCCTATGAAGGTGAGGATGCTCTGGATGATGAAAACGAGAGTCGCGCTGAGGGTCACACCCCAGAGGATTCTGCTGAGTACGCTTAGTGAAGACCACCAGACTGCCATAATTCAGATTGTTTTTGGTTTGTTGCTGCAAATATACAAAATTTTATTGAATTGCAATAATTTTTTACAAAATTTCAAAAATTAATTTCCGCAAAACGCTCCCATGAAGAGAATCGCCCCGGTGCTGGTTTCATGGATGGCGTAAACGAAAGGCCTGGTCGCATAAACCTCGGGGACGGGAGGAGGGGTTGTGGAGATGCCGGACGAGTATACGCCAACCGTTACGGCCGCCGCCTCGGAGCCCTTTTCGTTAACCTTTATTTTAGTTTTCTGGAAAACGTCCGAAACGAAAACCGCATCGTCCGTCATTTTGGAGAAATCCGCCTGAAGATCGCTGAATGCCGATTTGATTCCCAGCGATTTCAATACGTCCACCAGCTCTATCCTGTCGTTTTCGGTTTCAAACCTCGGCAGTTTGAGTTTGACCTGCTTGTCCGGATAAGACCTGGGGAAAGCACCGGCTTTCAAAGAAGCGGCGACCTCCTGGACGGTAACCCCTTCGTGAGGGACGAGCACGTCCATGGCGAAAGCGCCGTTTCCGTAAGGAAGGCTTACAATCTGGCACAGGTTGTCGCTGGCGTAGGACATCCGGGATTCCTGGTTCATGTAGGCAACCTTGATTTTGCCGCCTTTCCCGGTCGTGAAGTCGCCGTTTTTGGTATCATTCTCCGAGAACCCGTTTTTGCTGTTCCATGCACCCTTGAAATAGATCGCATTCATCAGAATCAGGTATGCCGAAGGCGACAGTTCGTCCAGGACCGAAGGAATCATCCCGTAAGTCTTCTCCTTGGCCCAACCGTTGATATACGATAGCGCGGCGGTATTGTCCTTGCTGAAATCATACCCCTTCACAAGGGCGTCGTACCAGTTTTCAAGAGCGGAAACATAAGCGAGTTTCAGATGCGCAAGCGCAGTATTCGACACCATGGCGTTTGCAAGGTTCAGTTTCACGGTGTTGTCCGCGTCGTACAGGGCTTCCGTCAGGTATTTGCAATACTCGTTGACGGCATCCATCTCGTCCGACGAAAAACCGAGACAGCCAAGGATTTCACCCTGGGTGGTGCCGGCAGCGCCGTTGCAGAGCATGGCCAGGGCATATTCCACGCTGAGCGGAGAAATCATGAAGCTGCCTTTCTCCCGGGCCATGACCTCGCGGAACAAATTGAAGGCAAAGTCATTCCCTTTTGTCACATAGGCCTTCTGGGCCTTGGTAAGCTTTATGTCCACCCTGTCTCTGGGCATAACGTCGTCGACTTCACCTCCGGGACTGAGAGGTTCCACGGAGTTGCACGCCATCGCGGCAATACAGATAAAGAAAAGAACGAATTGTTTCATATCAAAGCAAATATAGGGTTTTTTCTTATATTTGTGTATGAAACAGTTCCATGCAAACATGAAAATGGCGGAGCTGGTAGAGGCGAATTACCATCTGCTGGCAGTGCTTACGCGCTTCGGGATCGAGGGCGGATTCGGAGAGAAAACGGTCCGGGACGTATGCGACAAATGCCGTCTCGACACCGACACCTTCCTCCTTATATGCAACGTGTACACGCGCAAGGACTATGAGCCATCAGAGGAGATACTGCGCGACGGGCACATAGACGACATCCTCCGCTATCTGCACCAGAGCCACGATTATTACAACAATGCGCTGGTGCTGCTGGCTTCTACGATCGAAGAACTCATCAAACCCTGCGGAGAAGCGCAGAAGAAGGTGATATGGCAGTTCTTCGCCGATTACAAGACAGAGCTGGAGAAGCATTTCGCCTACGAAGAAGGAGAGGTCATTCCCTACGTGCAAAGGCTGCTGCTGGGCAGGCGCGACCCCCACTATTCAATCGACCGCTTCGAAGAGAACCATTCCAATATCGAAGAGAAACTCTCCGACCTCAAGAGCCTGATTCTCAAGAGCCTGCCTGCCGCATGCGACGACCGCCTCCGGGTGCGGCTGCTCAATTATATCTTCGCCCTCCAGAGCGATCTCGACTCCCATACGGCGATTGAAGACAACATCCTCGTGCCTATGGTTAGGCTGATAGAGAACCCTTCGTTCCATGCACGCAGTTCCGTCCGGGCAGAAGCGGAGGAAGAAGAACGCAACGAACTGTCCGACAGGGAGATAGAAATTCTCGCAAGCGTCGCGCAGGGCCTTCTCAACAAGGAGATTGCCGACCGCCACAACATCAGCATCAACACCGTCATCACCCACCGCAAGAACATCACCCGCAAGACCGGCATCAAGACCGTCGCAGGCCTCACCGTATATGCGATTTTGAACGGGTATGTGGATATAAACTCCGTCAAATAGTTTTCCGGGGCCTTGTTTTTGTCGCAAATTCAGCCTAAATTTGCGACAAAAATAGAGACCTTATGGATAGCGTTGAAAAGAAAATCGAACGTATCGTCCGCGCAGGCGGAGAAGGAAAAGTGTACTTCCCCTCCGACTTTTTCGACTGCGGATCGGAAAAAGCCGTATCCAAAGCGCTGCAGAGGCTGGTAGCTTCCGAAGTGCTCATCCGTATGGAAAGGGGGCTGTACTGCTACCCTGAAATTGACAGGATGTGGGGAATGGGGCGGCTCTCCGCAAGCGCAGAAGAAGTGCTCAGGGCCTATGCAGAAAGGGACGGATTCAAATACGGGCCCTGTCCGGGAACAGCCCAGAACGCCCTGGGCCTTTCGGAGCAGGTGGTCATGAATCCGGTTTACAGTACCGACGGGCCTACCCGCCGGATTCCGTACGCAAAAAAACGCAGGCCGATAGTGCTCTATCACGTACCTCCGAAGGTTTTCAACTACAAGTCCGAAATAATAATGCTTACAGTCATCGCCCTCAACGATATCGGCAAGGACGACCTGTGGCAGTTCGATCTGGAACGGATGCGGAGCATCTACCAGGGCATCCCGTACATGGAAATACGGAATGACCTGAAAAACACTCCGTCATGGATAAGAAACTTAATACTGTCATTCTATGAAAAACAAGCAAGAACTAATTGATTTCTGGGCATACAGCGACGATGCCAAAAGAAACCTGTACGAAAAAATCCACAAAGAAAGAAAGATCGACCCCAAAGCCGCAGAGAAGGACTGGTGGGTCAGCCAAGTCATTAAATCGGTGTTCTCGCTGCGGTGCGCGGACGCCCTGACCTTCAAGGGAGGGACATCCCTGAGCAAGGCCTGGGGCATCACGGAGCGCTTTTCCGAAGACGTCGACATCTCCATCGACAAATCCTTCTTCGGCCTCAGCGGAGAAACCCGCTCCGCACGCGACCGCATCCGAAAACTCTCCAGAAAATACATCAACGACGAAGTCCTGGGCGAACTTTCCGCCACGTTGAGGGTATTCGGAGCCATGGAATGCGAGGCCGGTTACAAAATACGCGAGGATTCCGACGCCGATCCCACCGTCATCATGGTGCCGTACCGCAGCGTACTGCCTGTCCATCCATACATAAAGGAAAGCGTCAAAATAGAATTCAGCTGCCGCAATCCGAGGGAGCCGCGCGAACCCCGGCAGATAGTGCCCTTTGCAGCCGAGCTGTCGCCGATGATAGATTTCCCGGAGACCGTCGTACCCACCGTAACCCCCGTCCGGACCTTTCTGGAGAAGATTTTCCTGCTGCACGAAGAGTTTCAGAAGAATTACCCGAGGCACCGCAGAATGTCGCGCCACCTCTATGATCTCTACCGGCTGGACAAGGCGGGATATGCCGACAGGGCCATTGCGGATCCGGGTTTGTACCGCACGCTGGTTGAACACCGCAGCGTCTTCAACGCCATCCGCGGGATAGACTACGCCAACCACACTCCCGACAAACTCAGCATTCTGCCGAAGGGAGACCTGCTGCCACTGTGGGAAACCGATTACCAGGCCATGCAGGACCAGTTCATCTACGGAGAATCACCGTCATTCCCCGAACTCATGAAATCCCTCTCCGCGATGCAGTCCCGCCTCCGGGAGATGAAGATATAATTCAAACGGAATACTCGCAGCCGCAGAAGGTCTGGTTGTAGAAACCCTGTTCGCGGATGATTTCAGAGCGGCGCGGCTGCAGCCCGCCCTTGCGCCAGTTGCGTCCCCACCACTGCACGCCTTCGACTTTCGAACATGCCAGGATGCCCGCTTCATCCACCTGTTCCAAACTTTTCCAACGGGAAGATGCCAGGGTGGTGGTGAGGGTGCCGAATCCGTTTTCGGCCGCATAACGTGCCGCCCTCATAAGGCGGAACCTGAAACATTCCAGACAGCGGGGGCCCCTCTCCGGAGCATCTTCCCGGCCCCTGGCCACCTGTGCCGTCCAGGCCGGGTGGTCGTAGTCGTCGTCTATCACTTCCACCCCGAACAATGCGGCATAGCGAAGCACCTCCGCCCTGCGTTTTTCATATTCATCCTTATTGTAAATATTGGAATTGCTCCAGAAAATTGCGAACGGAGGCGTTGCGGCTCCGCCATCAGCCGAAACCGGAATTCCCCCCGCCGACTCGGAACACCCGGTCGCGGACGGCATCCGGCCTGCCTGCCGGTACGCCTCCGCCAAGGCCTCGACAATGGCTCCGGAACACGGCGCGCAGCACGCATGCAGCAGCAGGCGCCCCGACGGCAACTCGGACGGATTCAACAGCATACTGCAAATATAATTATTATTCAGGGACCGTCTCCAAAAACCAACAAAATTGAGGAAGGTCAAAAACAGGGAAAACCGAGTTGTGCAGTTTTTTACTAAATTTGTAGAACAATCGAACTGATATGAAAAAAACTGTTTTGGTATCCGGCGGGGCCGGATTTATCGGAAGCCATGTCACCGTAGAACTGGTGCAGGCAGGATATGATGTCCTTATCGCGGACAATTTCAGCAACTGCGACGAAACAAACTACATGGGAGTATGCGAAATCCTGGGCAGGAAGATGCCCCTCGTCAAGATGGATTTCTGCAACCCGGAAGCCGCCGACAAGCTTTTCGCCGAAAACAGGATCGACGCCGTCATCCACTTCGCCGCCTTCAAGGCCGTGGGCGAATCCGTGGCCAAACCGCTCATGTACTACAAGAACAATCTCGAGTCTTTCATGAACGTGCTGGAAGCCGCACAGGCACACGGCTGCGCCAATGTGCTGTTTTCCTCTTCCGCAACCGTTTACGGCGAACCTGACGCGGTCCCCGTCACGGAGCAGAGCCCGCGCAAACCGGCGACATCTCCTTATGGAAACACCAAGCAGATGTGCGAGGATATCCTTCAGGACAGCGTCCGCGCAAGCGAAGGCAGGCTGCACGGTATCCTCCTCCGTTACTTCAATCCCATCGGGGCCCATCCATCCGCCCTCATCGGGGAACTCCCCCGCGGAGTGCCCAACAACCTAGTGCCTTTCATCACCCAGACAGCCATCGGCAAGCGCGAGTGCCTGAGCGTCTTCGGCAACGACTATCCCACCGAGGACGGCACCTGCCTGCGCGATTATATCGACATTGTGGACCTCGCGAAGGCGCATGTCTATGCCGTGAGAAGGATGCTGGACGGAAAGATGAAGGAAGGATGCGAAGTCTTCAACATAGGCACCGGCCGGCCCGTGAGCGTGCTGGAGCTGGTGAATGCCTTCGAAAAGGTGAACGGGCTGAAACTCAACTGGAAGTTCGCTCCGCGCCGGGCTGGCGACGTCACGGCCATCTGGGCGGATCCTTCTCTGGCGAACAGTGAACTCGGCTGGAAGGCGGAGCGAAGCGTTGAAGAAACGCTCGCGGCGGCCTGGGCCTGGGAAAAGCGTCTGGCAGGGAAATAGTAAATGCAGATCGGCTTGATTTCCGATACCCACGGGGTGTTCGGCCCGCAGTTCCGGGAGTTCCTTGCTCCCGTGGATGAACTGTGGCATGCCGGAGACTGGGGCGGAGACGACGCCTTCCTGCAGGGCATCAGGGACTTCAAACCGGTGGTCGGGGTATACGGCAATTGCGACGGATATCCCGCCCGTTATGATTTCCCCGAATTCCAGTGCTTCGAACGCGAGGGCCTGAAAGTTCTGATGACGCACATTGGAGGCTACCCCGGGCACTACAATCCAGTTGCCCGCAGGGTGATTATGGAAGAGAAGCCCGGACTTTTTGTCTGCGGTCATTCGCATATACTCAAAGTTCAGTGGGACGGACAATACAATATGATGACCATGAATCCGGGAGCCGCCGGCCTGCAGGGATGGCAGGTGGTGCGTACGGCACTCCGCTTCAGGATCGAAGCCGGAAAAATTTCAGGGCTGGAAGTATTTGAACTGCCCCGGACATAAAAAAGAATTGTTTAACTATCAAATAACATCATGAAAAAACTTGTTTTCATTTCTCTTGCGGTTCTCGCCCTTGCGGCATGCAAAAAAGACGAGGCTGAAGTGACCGCAACCGGACTCGCGGTCAGCGAACCGCAGAAAACCGTCGAGCAGTACGACCAGTTCGAACTCAAATGGGAAGTAACGCCTGCCGACGCTTCAGGTTCGGTTAACTGGATTTCCGACAATCCCGACGTAGCGGAGGTAGAAGACGGCATAGTGACGGCCAAGGCTGTCGGCAAAGCCAACATCCGCGCAGTCTGGGTGAGTTCGAAATGGACCGGAATCGAAGCCAAATGCGAACTTACCGTCAAAGACCCGGTCTATACCGTTGCCCGGCTCAAACTGGACAAGAACAACAACAGCGCAATCTTCGAGCCCCTTCCGACCGACTGGGACTGCGACTTTGAAAACCATTACCTGGTGCTTTACGACCACGCCAAGAAAGAGTTTGTCAAGGGAATAGACAAAAACGAAAGCTCCGCCGTATTCACCCGTGGAGCCGACAGCTTCCAGGATTTGAAAATCGACTGGGGCGTATTCCAGTACTATGGAGCCCTGGTGGTCCCGCAGAAACCATGCGAAAAGGCCGGTATCAAACTGAAATTCGTCTCCTCGAACCTGAGTGTACCCGTTGAAAAAACGGTGTTTTTCAAGACATCCTACAAAATGAATTATTACTTCGGCGCCCCCGGCACGAAAAAAGGCCTGCCGTTCGTAATCAGCCTCGGAAACGCTCCCCAGAAAATTTCCGTTTTAAAACCCAACAAGGACGGAACCGCCCTCGAGCAGGTAATGGACGGCAACCCCGACCATTATGAGATGTGGAACGATGACGCGACCGGGACCAAAAAACTCACCGTAAGCCGGGAGGAGCAGAAATCGGGCGATACAACGCAGTATTACTACCTGCAGGTCAAAAAGGCGGCGGACACCTTCACCTCAGAAACGGACGGCGTCAAGATCCAGTATACCGACGAGAACGGAAAATACACCTACAAGGTTTTCCGCTTCAAGACTTCGACGGTGAGCTATTACTATTTCTAGTTACGCCAGCCCGGGGCGGCAGGGTTTGCCGATGTCCCGGCGGTGCTTGAAATAGAGCTCTTCGGTGGCAAGGGCCATTTTGGTGACCGCGAAATCGCAGTCGTGCGGATAGATGTACCAGGTATCCTGGAGGGTATTGAGGTCCACGCAGTCGCCGTACTTGCCGAGATATTCATATTCGATATGGCACGAATACAGTGACGGTACGGGGATTTCCATTTCAAAGGGATCCCCGTCCATGTCTGTCCCATGCACGTGGAAACCGCTGCCGTCCTGCACCATCGCGCCTTCGCCAAGATGGATGAAACGGCGGGCGTTCGGAAGGGAATAGACCTTTACCGGCAGGGTTCCGGTAGAATATCTTCCCTCTTCCACCTCTTTCCGTACGTTCGCGCGTTCCCATTCGTACCAGTCGGGGATATGGGAGAATTCTGTTTCCCCCTCCTTTGCCTTCAGCTCCCCGAGTTCTGTCATCTCCCAGCGCTTGCCGCAGTGGGTGCAGAAGAGTTCGGCCCCTTCCGAACCCATTTTGTATTCGGTGCCGCAATGGGGGCACTGGTAGAGCACCTTGTGAAGGCCTTCCGCACGCCCGGGGTAGGGAGTGCGGATGCCGCGCTCCTTCTGCCATGCAAAATCATCATATTGGAAAGCGGCGACTATGCGGTCGTTGATTTCGTCTACGCTTGCCTCGCGCAACTGCTCGCGGGTGAAAAGCAGCGTGTACTCCGCCTCGGTAGGTTTCACCCCGCGCTCATGCAGGTTCCAGAAGGGGGAATTTACGTGATGCCCGTGGCAGATGAGGGTTGCCACCGGCACATCCATCATCTTGCAGAGTTTGCCCAGGCTCGCCGGAAGCACCGCGGTGGTGCCGCAGAGGGAATAGCGCGCCTCCGGGTAGATGACCGCTATATCCTTATTATCCAGCACCTTGCGTATCTGGCGCACCAGCACCGTATCGGAAGTGAATTTGCGTTTGCAGATGCATCCCACGTTGCGGAGCAGCCACTCCCTGCCGATGAACCCGTCAATCGCCACAACGTAGTTCGCCCTGCGCGGATAGATTATCTGCGTGGCCACCTTGAAGTCCATGAATGCATTGTGGTTGCAGAGAAGGATGAACGGCGGCTCAAGGCCTTCCGTACCGGTCCTTGTAATCTGCGGCCTGTGCGCCATTACGGCCGGCCAGCTGAGAAGCTTGGTTATTGGCTTGAGATACCACTGCGTGCGTATAGGGTCGCGCGCCATGTCGAAACGCGGAAAACTCTTCTTCATCGGGTTCAGGCTTTAAGTAAATACACTTACAGCCTGCAAGATAAAAAAAATCCGCCAAAAGGCCAAAATCCGCTAATAAAGGCCCTCGGGCAGGTCAAGCGACAGCACTCCGGCAGTCTCGTCAACAGAAACGATGAAATCTTCGTGCAGTGGGATCAGCGCCTCGCCTCCTCCTGCAAGGCCAACACAAAGGCAGGGATTGCCGGGAATGGCCTCCAGACCGCTGCAGACGCCGATTTTCCTGCCGTGATCCAGAATTGTCCAGCCTGTGAAATCCGGTTCGTCATCCCCTTCGATTTCAACATCGGCGCAGATGGTGCGGCCTACCATCTCTTCGGCATCCTCAAGGGTACAGACGTCGTTAAGATGCACTACCGTCCTGCCGCCGCGGGGTTCGCAGGAAAGAATGAAAAAAGGAACCTGCAGTCCATCGAATTCGATGAAAACAGGTTCCTTGAAGTCCAAAGTTTCCGGATCGACGCTGCCGCTCAGGAGCAGTCCTCCGTCGGTGCCGAAAGATTTGACGACTTTGGCAATCGGGAGCATTATGCTTCCTCTGCAGGTGCTTCGGCGGGAGCCTCTTCGGGAGTCTCTTCGGCCACGGCCTCTGCCTGCTTTGCGGCAAGCTCGGCGGCCTTCTTCGCGATAGCCTCTGCGCGTGCCTCTTTCACCTTGGTCTCCTCTGCCTTGGCAGCCTTCTTTGCTTCGATGGCGGCGTTGGCGATAGAGGACTTCTTCGCGGCGATCTTGGCATCCCTTTCAGCCTTCCATGCATCCCACTTGGCATCAGCCTGCTCCTGGGTGAGGGCACCCTTCGCAATGCCACCGTTGAGGTGCTTGCGGAGAAGGACTCCTTCGTAGGAGAGGATGCGGCGGCAGACGAGGGTGGGTTCAGCACCGACGTTCAGCCATGCAAGTGCGCGTTCTGCTTCGAGAACGATGGTTGCAGGATTGGTGTTGGGATTGTAAGTGCCAATCTGCTCGATGAAGCGTCCGTCACGAGGGGCGCGGGTGTCGGCCACAACAATGTCGAAGAATGCGAAATTCTTCTTTCCGTGGCGCTGGAGACGAATTTTAACAGCCATTGTAAATCTGTTTAAAAGTTAATAAATGCGTGTCCCTTAACCCGTAAGGGACCGCAAAGTTAAATATTTTTTCGGAAAATTTTGTGTTTTCGGAAAGTTTCTATATTTTTGCAGTCCCAAATCGCGGTAGTGGTGAAATGGTAGACACGCTACTTTGAGGGGGTAGTGCCCGTTGGGGTGTGTGAGTTCGACTCTCACCTACCGCACGAAAGCCGGTCTCGGAAGAGGCCGGTTTTTTTATATGATACCCTATTCCTTTACCGGACGGATACTGGCGCCGATGTAGCGGTAGGTTTCGCTCACCACGTGCTTGGGAGTCATTTTCTGTGTGTCGTATTCGAATTTCAGGGCGAATGCGTTGGAAGACGCGGAAGTGCCCAGAGACGAAGACCAGTAGTATCCCTTATAGAAAGTCTCGTCCAGCTTTTCCTGGATCCAGCGGCCTGCCGCAGGGATAAATATGCTTTCGCCGTTCTTGCCCGTCAGCTTGTAACCGCTCGAAGAACCCTGGCCGGTCCAGGATATCTCACAAGCCGCCAGAAGCTGCTCCCATTCCTCCTTCGTGGGCATGCGCCAGCCGCCTCCGAGTTGCTTCGATGCCACGTCGTCTCCCTCAGGGCCGCTTTCCAATACGGTTTTGTTGTCCATTTCGCCTTCTCCGTCCCACGCATTGGGATGAATGCAGTACTTAGTTATGAAGTTCTGCTGGTTATTCATCCATTTATATTTCGTGTAGTAATAGTTGGTCTGGGTTTCCGTAACTCCCCAGGCATAATAACTGCCGAAATCATCGGGTTTGGAAGCGCCGATATTGCGGTCCGCCCAATAAAGTTTATATGTTACGGGGTTGCCTCCGCCGTCGAGCCGGGTGAACTCGATTCCGAGATCGACCGCATCGGGCTTATTCTTTTCAGTATTGTCTTTCTTACACGAAACGGCCAGCGCAATCAGCGCCACGGCTAAAACGATAAACAGTTTTTTCATTGCAACAAGTATCTTTTTCGGAACGTAAAGATACAAAGAAATAATCAGAATTTGAATTCCGCGCCTATCTTAACGGCAAAATTGGGGGTTTTAAGGCGCCCGAGCACTTTCTGGCGCAACGTCGGATCTTCGATCGGAAGGCCGGTGACAGGGTCTATTACAGGCTTGACGGGTTTACCCGTCGGGTCAGCTACCACAATATAACGCGAATCGCGGTATGTGATTCTCCAGTAGCAGTCTATGCGGATGAATTTCAATATGTTGGACACTCCGGCGCCGCATTCGACGTAAGGTTGTTTCCCGAGGGACGAGGTGCCGTTCGGGAACAGCATCGGCGCCTGCATGACGTCGACGTCCACCTTCGCCAGGTTGCCGTTGTTCTTCTCGGAAAGCGAGCCCCATGCGGCCCGCAGCGATACTTCCTCCCGCCATCCGAGCCTGCGGATCACCGGCATCTTGCCGAAGAAGAAACCGTTGAAACAGTGGTTGTAGAAGAGCGTCAGCCACGTATCCGACGTAAATTCCATGAATTCCATGCATGCGAAGGAGAATCGGTTCAGCAGGTAGGTACTGTTCCCTTCGTGCATGTGCAGCAGCGGATAAGGCACCTGCCCGAAAATCTTTCCGGCATTCATATAGATTTTGGAAGTGCCTATCGGAGGGATACGCGGACTCCAGCGAAGGGTAAGCTCCGGGCGCAGGTACGAATAGTCCCCCTGGCGCAAGCCGGAGAATGCGCCCGCAAGCGACAGTGTCACCGAAGGATAATCCGAGTGGACGTAGCTCTTCGTGAACAGCCCGCGGTTCACCGTTTCATCCTTCGAAAAGCGCAGGGCCAGATACAACTCGTTGGCAGCGACGCTTCCCACCCTGACCGAATCCTTAGTGTACATCGGCACCTGATTCTTCTCCTTCAGCCACACTGCCTCGTTAGGATAAAAACGCTTGAAATTGAACCCGGCTTCGCCGTTCAGCCGCATCGAAAACTCATGCTGGTATTTTCCGGAGAAGGATGACATCATGCAGAGACGGTTGTTGTAGCTGCCGCCGAAGATGGTCGCGAGGATGTTCCCTTCGCCAATGGAATTCACCGCCGCACTGCCCATCTGGAAGACGTCGTATTTCGCGGAAAGGGTGAGCTTGCGTTCGGGGATGCGGCCGAAAAGATGCTCCCATGTAACCCCGCCCTTCGGTGTATTGTCCCGCAGGCCGTACGCTCCGTAGAGAGTGAAACGGTCGGTGCGGCTGAAGTCCTTTGAAGTACGTATGCCGAACTGGGGCCGGAAGCCTTCGAACGCATTGAAACTCAGAAGCTTGAAATACGGCCCGATGCCGATCTTCCCCATCTCGTAGTAGCCATTGATTGCCGTATAGACAATTTCATACATGCTCTTGTACATGGGAACGCTCTGCACGAGGCCGACCATATCGTACACCGACCTCTCCTTGTCTGAAAGCGGATCCGGCCGGATTTCCTCCCAGTAATCCTCGTTCTTCTTCGATGCATCCTCCTCAACCGAAACCTTTCCAGCGCCAGAACGCATCTTTACGCCGGGAGAGAAATCCGCCGCGTAATACGACATGTCTTTTTTGGCGATGAAAGACAGCATCTTCGAAGAATCCCTCAGCGACAGGGAAAGATCCACATAAAGTTTGTCGGACTTGTAGAACCATGTGGAATCCGGCAGGCGCTCATACTCCGAATCGAACACGAGGTCCCGAAGCCAGTTGACGTTCGTGGTGTTCTTCATGTTGGCATGGATGCTGCGAAGAGCGAAATCCTCGCAGTCCACACGCATCTCCCCGTCGAAAGCCGGAGTGGAGATAAGCTGCTTGGGATGATAACGCACCAGCAGCGTCTTCCGCCCGTCAACCAGCAGTGTGTCAATAATATAGTAGTTGTAAAACACCAGCCCGTTCTCATTTATGGGGGATGGGAACTGCACGTCGAAAGCGTTGATGAACGGCCTGTAGAAATTGATCTTCAGGTGCAGCGAACCCGTGAACTGGCTGAGCATGTTGTTGCCGTCGGGATTGAGCCCGGAAATGCGGTTCGCCTGCACGGTTTCAGTGTTGAGTTCCGGCGAACTGCGGTGCCTGCGCTCCGCCACCGTCTCCGAAATCATCACCGGAAGATAAGGCACGCCGGACACCGCGGAAGTGTCGATATAATCGAAAACGAAGCCGAACTCCTTGCGGAAACGCCTGCCGTCCAACTGCTCTGCGGGATGCGTCAGGTCCAGTTCCATCTTGTTGTACACCTTGCAGACGTACTCCGGATGCATGTCGGGGTCGTTGCGGTCGCGGTGTTTCTGGATGTTGGACAGAAGCTGGCGTGCTTTTTTATTGTCGGCCCTGACTTTGGCGTCGCTGAGGCGGTTGTCGGCAAGAGTAAGACTGAAATTGATTTCGTTGAAAACCCCCGGGTGGACCGTAGCCTCCGCAGTATTGTAGCCAAGGAGATGGGCCACGAGGACCCTGTTGGAAAGGTCGCGCGTCTCAAGATTGTACCAGCCGTCGATGTCGGCGGTGATGCCCACCGTGGTGCCCTTGAAATAGACTCCGGCAAAGGGCACGCCCTCCCCCGTCTCGTCCGTCACCCTTCCGCGCACCTTGGTCGTCTGCGCCCCGCACACAAGGGACACGGACAACAAGCACACTGCGATCAGATGCTTCATCAGGCCAGGTTTCACCTTGCTAAGTTACTTATTCGCGGGGAATAAAGCAAATACCGCGGAGCCGGAGCCGGACATGGAGGCGTAGAGGGCTCCGTCGGCGTAGAATTTTTCTTTGAGGGCCGGGATTTCAGGGTTCGCAGGGAAGACGCTTCGTTCGAAGTCGTTGACCAGCCGCTCCCGCCAGGCGGTCACAGGCAAACGTAGAATGTCCCGCAGCGGGGAGGCTGTTACCTCCCCGCGCGGTTCTTCAAGCCCGGCGTACGCCTCTTTCGTACTTACGGCAACACCCTCAGGCACAGCAACTTCTATCCTGTAAGCCGAAAGGTCGATATCGAACGGCTCCAGTATTTCCCCGCGTCCGGTTGCGAACATCGGGCGGTTGTAGATGAAGAACGGGCAGTCGGAACCGAGACGGGCCGCATAGCCGGCAAGTCCGTCGTCCGAAAGGCCCAGCCCGAAGATGTCGTTCAGCGCCCGGAGCGCGAAGGCTCCGTCGGCGGAACCTCCGCCGAGCCCGGCGCCCACAGGGGAATTCTTTACCAGGAATATGTGTACCGGATCTATCCTGAAATCGTCCCGGAGCAGCCTCCAGGCACGTGCCGTCAGGTCTGAAGAAACATCCCAGCCCCGGTACCATGGCCCTTCTATGGTAATTCCGAACTCCGACGCAGGCTCAACCGCCAGCTCGTCGCGGAAGCCGTGATAAGGGATGAAAAGGCTTTCCAATTCATGATACCCGTCCGGACGCTTTCCCAGCACCCGGAGCCCGAGGTTCAGTTTCACATTGGGATACAGCGTCATATTCTGGCGATAATCTGCTCCTTCATATCTTCGGGAAGATGTGTGATAACAGGGGAAATAAACGATAGCATCTGCAGCCTGCGGGCTTCCACCTCGGAAATTCCGCGGCTGCGCAGGTAAAACAGTTCGTCCGGATTCAGATAACCCGAAGTGGCTCCGTGGGAGCACTTCACGTCGTCGGCATAAATTTCCAGTTGGGGACGGGTTTCCGCCACGGCTCCTTCGGAAAGCAGGATGGAATGGTTTTCCTGGTAAGCCTCCGTCTTCTGGGCGTCAGGAGCCACATAGACCAGGCCGTCGAACTCCGCACGGGCGGTGCCTCCCACGATTCCGCGGAACTGCTGCGTAGAATGGGAGCCCCCGACAAGATGCCGCACCGTAAAATCGAATTTCACCCTTTCGCTGTGCGGGCAGAGGTAAAGCCCGAATATTTCAAGGTAAACCCCTTCCTTTCCGATGTTGATTTCAAAGGGAATCTCCGCGCTCACCCCGGGCATGACGACGAACGTGAGCCGGAGATGTTCCTGCTCATTCAGCGTCAGCCTCTTCGGCACCTCATCTATGCCTACGCGGTAAAACCTATCCATGGATACTGTCAAATCCCTGAGTTTCAATCATATCCGCCAGTTCCATGCCTCCGGTGGCAACGATCTTCCCGTCCTTCAGGACATGCACCACGTCGGGGGCGATAAGGTCCAGCAGATGTTTGTAGTGGGTGATGATTATGGCGGATTTCTCCGGACTGCGGAGGGCGTTCACCCCGTCCGCAACGACCTTGAGCGCATCCACGTCGAGCCCGCTGTCAGTCTCGTCAAGTATGCTCAGGACAGGGTCGAGCATGGCCATCTGGAATATTTCCCCACGCTTTTTCTCTCCTCCGCTGAAACCGACGTTCACTTCCCTTTTCGCGAATTCCCCCTTCATCTTCACGAAGGCCATCTTGTCCTTCATCAACTTCAGGAACTGCGCGGGAGCAATCTCCAGTTCGCCCTTCGCCTTGCGCCGGGCATTTACCGCCGCCTTCATGAAGTTGGTGATGCTCACTCCGGGTATTTCTATCGGATACTGGAAAGACAGGAAAATGCCTGCCCAGGAGCGCTCTTCGGGCTTCATCGCCAGCAGGTCGCGGCCGCCGAAAGTGACGCTTCCGGAAGTGACCGTATAATCCGGGCGGCCGGCCAGCACCGCGCTGAGCGTGCTCTTTCCGGCACCGTTGGGCCCCATGACGGCATGCACCTCCCCCGGTTTGATGGAAAGATTGATGCCATGGAGAATCTCCTTCCCCTCTATGCCGGCATGCAGGTCGCGTATTTCAAGTAAATCATTCATATTCTATCCTATTGAGCCTTCGAGGTTTACCGAAAGCAGTTTCTGGGCCTCCACCGCGAATTCCATGGGGAGGCGGCTCAATACCTCCCGGGCATATCCGCCCACTATCAGGCCTACCGCATCTTCGGGAGAAATCCCCCTCTGGGTGCAGTAGAAAAGCTGTTCGTCGCTGATTCGGGAGGTGGTCGCCTCGTGCTCTACTATTGCGGTGGGATTGGAGTTGCGGATGACCGGGAAGGTGTGCGCCCCGCAGCGGCTGCCGATAAGCAGGCTGTCGCACTGGCTGTGGTTGCGCGCGCCGTAAGCGCCCGGATTCATCCGCACCATCCCCCGGTAGGAATTCTCGCTGTATCCTGCGGAGATGCCCTTGCTGACTATGCGGCTGCGGGTGTTCCTGCCGATATGGATCATCTTGGTGCCGGTATCCGCCTGCTGGTAGTTGCCGGTGAGAGCCACGGAATAGAACTCGCTGCAGGAGTTGTCTCCCATCAGTATGGTGGATGGATATTTCCAGGTGATGGCGGATCCCGTTTCAACCTGCGTCCAGCTCAGGTGAGAGCCTTCCCCGCGGCAGAGTCCGCGCTTGGTGACGAGATTGAGGATGCCGCCGCGGCCCCGGGAATCTCCGGGATACCAGTTCTGGACGGTGCTGTAGCGCACGTCGGCGTCTTTCTCCACTATTATTTCCACTACCGCCGCATGCAGCTGGTTCTCGTCGCGCATCGGGGCGGTGCAGCCTTCCATGTAGCTCACGCTGGAGCCCTCGTCGGCGATGATGAGGGTGCGCTCGAACTGGCCGGTGCCGCTGGCGTTGATGCGGAAATAACTACTGAGGTCCATGGGGCACCTGACGCCTTTGGGAATGTAGCAGAAGGATCCGTCGGAGAATACCGCCGAATTGAGGGCAGCGTAGAAATTGTCCCCGGCGGGCACCACGGTGGCAAGATATTTCTGCACCAGATCGGGATGCTCCCGTACCGCCTCGCTGAAAGAGCAGAAGATTATCCCCTTCTCCGCCAGCGTTTTACGGAAGGTGGTGTTTACCGACACGCTGTCGAACACCGCATCCACCGCCACCTTCGACTTCACGCCCGCAAGCACCTCCCTCTCACTGATGGGGATGCCGAGTTTGTCGAATGTTTCCTGAAGGGCGGGGTCAATCTCTTTCGGGCGGTTCTCATCGCGCATCGGGGCCGCATAGTAGATAATGTCCTGGAAGTTTATTTCCGGCAGGCGGCTGAGATGCCCCCATTTCGGAGGGGTCATCCGCTGCCACTTCCGGAAAGCGTCCAGACGGAAATCCAGCAGCCATCCCGGCTCCCCCTTTTTGGCAGAAATCATACGGATGATATCCTCGTTCAGCCCCTTCGGGACGAACTCCTGCTCTATATCCGTAACAAAGCCTTCACTGTACTGCTTTTCAACAGCCGCAGAAAGTATGTCTTTTTCTTCTGCCATGGTTTGCAAAGGTAATAATATTATTCCTATTTTTGTGGACATGAACACTTTTGGACAATATTTCAAAGTTTCGGTTTTCGGAGAATCGCACGGCCCGGCCATAGGCGTAGTGCTGGACGGAGTCCCCGAAAACATCCCGCTTACAGAAGCGGATTTCGAAGAAGACATAGCCCGCAGGGCACCCGGCGCCGTCGGCACCACCCCCAGGCGCGAGGCCGACAAACCCAAGATACTCAGCGGTGTGCTGGACGGATATACCACGGGAGCACCTCTCACTATAGTATTCTGGAATTCCAACGTACAGAGCCAGGACTACGAGCAGTTCGCTTCCATTCCCAGGCCCGGGCATGCCGACTTTACGGCCAACATCAAATACAATTTCGCGAACGACCCCCGCGGCGGCGGACATTTCTCCGGACGGCTCACCCTGCCGATAGTGGCGGCAGGCGTGGTTGCAAAGAAACTGCTGAACGCGGAATACGGCTCCGAAGAGGCTCCGCAGAAACTCGACGTGCAGATAAAAGCCGGACTTGTGGAACTTGGAGGAGAGAAGGATCCTTCCAAATGGGATGCCCTGCTGAAAGCCGTGGCAGCCGAAGGAGACTCCCTCGGCGGCATCATCGAGTGCACCGTGACCGGCCTCGGCGTGGGAGTCGGAGATCCGTTCTGGGATTCGGTGGAAAGTTGCATATCACACGCGGTGTTTTCCATCCCAGGTATCCGCGGGATAGAATTCGGCGACGGATTCGCCGCCGCACGGATGAAAGGTTCAGAGCACAACGACCCCTTCGGGCCGGACGGCCCCGTCAAGAACGGAGCGGGCGGCATAAACGGCGGCCTTACCAACGGTGCTCCCATAGTCTTCCGGGTTGCCGTAAAACCCACTTCAAGCATCGCCAAACCCCAGACCACCTGGGATTTCGAGAATAAGAAAGAAGCCGTCCTGCAAATACGCGGACGGCACGATGTATGTTTCGCCCGGCGCACTCCCGTCATCGTCGAAGCCATGACCGCGATAGTGCTGGCAGATTTACTGTAAATTTTATTGATTATGAAAAAAATACTTGTTTCACTCTCTCTGCTTCTTGTAGCAGCAGGCGCAAATGCGCAGTGGTTTGATTTCTCCAACAACAACGGACGCTATGAAACCGGACTCAACATTGGCAAGGCCGGATACACGACACCCTACGAAGGCCTTACGCTTGGTTTCAACATAGTGGCCTGGGGCGTCAGTCTGAACGTAATCAAGGAAGGGCCCCAGCACAGGTATGACGATACCGTGGACAACACGCAATGGAATGACCATGTCGCGCTGAACATCGACCTCGGATATCAGATCCCCGTGCTCAAATGGCTGAGAATCATGCCCGTAGCCGGCTACTGCCAGACCAACGAGGGGATCACCGACGCATCCAAACTATATGCGGACTCGGACGAAAGCGGCATCTCCCTCTATCATCCGTACAAGGTTACGCGCGGCTCACGCGAACATTATTTCAACTACGGGGCAGGTATCTCGATCCAGCCTATCAAGTGGATCAGCCTCACCGCCACGTACAGCCGCTACGCCTTCTACGCAGGCGTCAATCTCGACATTGCGGCTTTCGCCGCCAGGTAGTCTTCTAAAATATAGCGCAGATAACGGGGAGCAGCGCAGGCTGTACTCTCCGAACGCCCTATCCGCCCACGGATGAAGTGGGATGGGCCCATCGCAGATGGGAGGGGCCGTAAGGCCGGCTTGAGGAGGGTACAGCCTGCGCTGCTCTTCTATAGCTTAAAACTAGAAGTAGCAGTTGATGGAGAGGCGGAAACCGAAGTTCTCGGTGCCGAAAAGGGTGGCGCTCGAACCGGGACTCACCTTGTCTTCATAAGTCACAAGGGCTGTGGCGGTGGTGGACCATCCCTCATACAGGGAATAGGTTTCTCCCTGATTGATGACCATGAACGGAGTGAATGCGAGGGCTCCGGCGACGGCGATATTCTCCGTGAAGAAATACTCCAGGCCCATATCGCAGGTAATGCCGACTCCAGTGTTGACACCCACGTTCTTGCGCTCGAGCGGACGGCTCCATCCAATCTTCGGGCCTATGGTGCTTACGCCTTTGCCTTCATTCAGTGTCTGCGTATCAGCGGTTTTGGCCTGGGTCATTCCCATAGTGGAAGGCTTTTTGTTCTCGGAAGTGATTTCATTTCCATAAGAGAATTTCATGTTGCCGCTGGCAACCGCAAGCACCAGGCCGGCGCCTGCGGTAAGGCGCAGTGAACCGAAGCCCTTGTAGTATTCCAGCCCCGCATTGAATGCGCACATGTTCATATTGCTGGTAACGACGTCCACGACCTTGTCGGTGGAGGAAGCGTTGGCCTTGAGCGCAACGTCGTCGGTTACATATTCCTTATAATTGATCTTGCTGCCGTTGAAGCCGAGGCTTGCTTTTGCCGCAAGGTTGTCGGCAAACTGGTACTTCACATTGAATGAAGCCAGCGGATCCTTCGCCAGTATGTAAATCTGCTTCGGGCAGTCCCCGAGGCCGAGAATGTATTCTCCTCCGAAATCACCTGCCTCGGGCTGGAACTTCACGTCTCCGCTTTTTGCGGCAGGATTGAAACTAACACCAAAAGAAAGCTTGCCGGCTTTGGGCAACTTGTCCTGGGCCGTCAGGGAGACGGCTGCAGCGCACAGAAGTGCGACAAAGATTAATTTTTTCATCGATCGCTTTGTTGTTTGAATATGCAAAGATAATAAAAAATCAGCGTTTAACCTCGTTGAAAGGCACTTCTCCCGGGCCTCCCTTCCATTCCAGACGCCGTACGGCCGCAGTGTACATCTTGCCCCGCTTCACCGACTTCGATACATACCACACGCCGTCTCCCGTAGTGCAGAACCCGGTAGCGGCATCGCCGAAGCGCCATCCGCGCACTCCCTTCACGCTGCTGAGCAACCCCTGGTTCCAAAGAGCCAGCACCGGGTGACGGCCGTCATTCTCCAATCCCAGAAGAACCTTTTTTCCCGGCTTCTGCATCACCGGCACCGCAAACAGCGTATAGTTCGGATATTCCGGTTTCTTCCCGGCATAACAGGCCATGAACACACATCCGGTATTGGCGTCATAGCACAGGTTCTGCACCCCCCAGTTGGTATTGCCGGTGAAAACAAAATACTTGGCAGTGTGCTTCTGAAGTTTGCCGAGCCTGTATTCCAGGAGGATCTGATGGTCGTTGTCGCGCCTGGAAATATCATTGTAAATGCCATAGGCCACATACAGGCATGGTTTGCCCGGTTTCTTTCCGATTCTGGGAGCGATGGTCACCCCGTCTATTCCGGAACAGCCGTAGCGGGTCTTGTAGTCGCGGATGGCCTCCGTTACAGGGTAGAATTTCATCACCTCCGAAGCGGGAGTGCCAGGGCCGGAGAGCCTGTCCACATCGGCTTCAACTATATAAAAACGGGAGGACTCCTTCGAATAGGCTTCCTTGCCGAGGTTCTTCGCAATCCCTTGCCCGATTTCATCGTCCTTGCATTCAAGGGATGCATAGAGCTTGCGGGAGGGCGCGTCGAAAGTCATGGCCCCTAGATGCCCGTTTATGGTATCGACGCTTGCGAGGACATTGCCCTCATAGTCGGTTTTCACCAGGCTGGTTGTGAAGGAAAGATAGAAGCATTTCGCGACGGTGTCGACGGCAACCCCCTGCACATGGTTCTTCCCTTTATACTTGACCTCGAACTTGTCCGGCAGGGCCTGCGCGGCGGCTGAAACGGCGGCCCAAACGGCCAGAAGCATCACTATTGTTTTTCGCATACACAAAATTACTGATTTTTATTAAATTTGTGGAACAAACACCAAGAATATGACTTCAGAAGAAAGAATTGCAGCCGCCCTGAAGGTGGCGACGGATACCAGGGCCTTCGAACTGGGGCAGGGTATCCTCGGGCGCGTCCCCGTGTTGTTCAAAGAGTATTTCCCCGGCAAAAAGGCCGTCGTAGTGGCCGATAAAAACACTTGGCGGGTAGCGGGAGCCTCCGTTTACGAGGCGATGGCAGCCGCCGGCATCCCCACGGAAAAATTCCTCTTTACGGAGGATGAATTCCATGCCGACTGGGACCATATAGAACAACTCGACAAAGTGCTGGACGACTCCGGTGCAATCGCCGTCTCCATAGGTTCGGGCACTATCAACGACCTCTGCAAGCTCTGTTCGCACCATCATAAGCAAAGCTATCTGACCGTACCCACGGCCGCTTCCGTAGACGGATACACCTCCTTCGGCGCATCCATAACCTATCAGAACGCCAAGCAGACCTTCGAATGTCCGGCACCTGTCGCCGTTGTGGCTGATGTGGATGTGATTGCCGCCGCACCGAAGGAAATGACCGCCGCCGGATATGCCGACCTGGCAGCCAAGGTCCCTGCAGGAGCCGAGTGGATGATCGCCGACCTGGTGGGCACCGAGCCCATAAAGCCTGCCGCATGGCACGTGCTTCAGGACTGCCTCGACGAGCTGCTTTCCAATCCCGAAGGCGTGGCCGCAGGCGAACCCAAGGCGGTTTCCGACCTCTTCGAAGGCCTGATCCTGAGCGGCTTTGCAATGCAGGCCGCACGCTCCAGCCGCCCGGCATCATGCTGCGACCATCTCTTCTCGCATATACTCGACATGACACATCACCGCTACAACGGGAAGTTTGTTTCGCACGGCTTCCAGGTAGCGATCGGCACCCTCACCATGTGTGCGGTGCTGGAAGAATTCGTAAAATACGACCTCACGAAGATCGACATCGACGCCTGCGTGGCGGCATGGCCTTCGCTTGAAAGCGAGCAGGCCCGCGCCCTGAAGATTTTCGCGGATTTCCCCGCTCCGAAGCTTGGCTACGAACAGATCACCCAGAAATACGGCGATGCCGAAACCGTGCGCAGAGAGCTTAATGCATTGCGCGACAACTGGCCGTCGCTTCGCGACCGCATCGCCGCACAGGTCTGGCCTTTCAAGAAAATGCAGGAGTGCTTCAAGATCGTGGGCGCCCCCTACGAGCCGGAGCACATAGGCATCTCCCGGGAAATCCTACGCGACATGTTCCCGAAGGTGCAGCTGATGCGCTGGCGCTACAACGTGCTCGACCTCGCGAAGCGCGGCGGGTTCTACGACAGTCTGGTTTCCAGCGTATTCGCCAAAGGAGGCGCCTGGGAAATCTAATCGAACATCTCCCAGAATTCAGGGAAGGATTTGGCGACACACGCCGTGTCGTCAATCTTTACCTGTGACGATGCCCCGAGGGCGGCGATGCGGAGGGCCATGGCCATGCGGTGGTCGCCCCTTGATGTGAACTCCCCGCCTTTCAGCAGCCTCCCGTTCAGGATGCGGGAAGTCAGCGATTCGCCCCGGACGTGAAGATCGTCCCCCTGGATGAAGGCATGTACCCCGAGCCCCGAAAGCATCTCCAGTATCGCCTCGGCGCGGTTGCTTTCCTTGCCCACAAGCCTTCCGGCCCCTGAAATCACGCTCTCTCCGGAGCAGAACGCAGCCAGCACGGAAACTATCGGGAAGATATCTGGAGAGTTGTTGAGATCGGTGGTGAACGCCTCCAGAGGCGCACGCGAGACGCATACGGCATCGTCCAGTTCGGACACTATCGCCCCGGCCTCGACCAGTATGTCCGCAATGGCAAGGTCCGCCTGAAGCGAAGACGTATCCAGGCCTGAAACCTCGGCTTTCCCGAAGACGGCGCCCGCCACAAGGAAATTGGCAGCGCTGCTCCAGTCGCCCTCGATGTCAAAATCAGCCGCCCTGTAATGCTGGCCGCCGTGTATCTTGAAGGTCACGCCGGTGCACCCACTCCAGTCCTGCTCTTCCAGCATCCTGGCATCTCCCTCCATTTCGGAGGAAATCTTAATGCCGAAGTGCTTCAGCACGTCGCAGGTGATGAACATATAAGGTATGCTTCTTGGGTCGGTGATTATGAGCGTAGAAGGCTTGTCGAAAAGTGGCAGGGCGGCCAGCAGGCCGGAAATCAGCTGGGACCCGTCCCTGCCGGAAATCTCAGCCACTCCGGGAATGATCCGTCCGTTCACCTGCATGGGTACGGTGTCTTCCTTTACTATCACGCCGAAGGAGGCCATAATGTCGCTCACGCCCTTCAGGGGCCGGCGCGCAAGGGTTTTTTCGCCCGTAATCGTGACGGGACGGTCGTTAATCGCGGCCATCAGGGGTATCATCAGCCGGGTGAGAAGTCCCGATTCACCGGTGTGAAGGGTTTCGAGGGAGGCATGCGCTCCGCCGGTGCCGTCGATGGTAAGAGTGCCGTCTTCGACGCGGACGGATGCACCTAGCGCACGTGCGACCGCAATGGCGGATTCGCTGTCGGCGCAGGGAGAATACCCGCGCAGATGGCTGCGGCCGTCAGCCAGTGCGGCTGCGATTATCGCCCGCTGGGCGAAACTCTTGGACGCCGGCATTTTAAGGTCGTTGCGGAAGAACCCTCTCCACTCTCCGTAAACCTCGCGGTGCATGGTGAGGTAGTCGGTCTGACCGGGAGCGGTGGCTTCGGCATCCGTCAGGGATGCATAGCAGAAGGGCGCGCCGCGGCGCAGACTTTCCATACGGGAAGACCGGCCTTCCGGACCCATGGCGAAGGCCAGCAGGCCGGGGCGAGTCCCGTCGGGGGACTCCCCGTACAGCGCCAGCACCCGTTCGGCATCTTCAGGAGTACGGGCCGTGGTTACTACCTTGGCTATGTCCGCCCCGTAACGGTAGCAGCGGTCGCGGACTTGCCTGAGATAATCCAGGTCAGGAGTACCCTCGAAATCATGGAACGAACGTATGATCTCCGTACCGCACTCTTCGCACATCGTGCGGAAACGCTTGCTGAACGCTGCGTCTGCTTCTATCTCAAGGTCCGCGAAACGGGCTCCGGCGTGGATTGCCACGCTCAGACGCCGCTCGGCCTCCCTGGCCCCCGCCTCTGCAACGCGACAGGTGGCAATCAGCGGAGTATCCGTGTTGGCGAAGAGGTCTTCTATTTCTTCGTGGCTGAGGTTGCAGCGGTCCAGGCGTATCTCCGCAAGTTCAATCCACGGATCATCCAGAAGGGACAATATCTCTTCGTAAGTCTTGTGCTGTATGCAGGTGCAGATCATATGGTCCGAAGTGATTAGTAGGTGAATTCGTAGTCAAAGTCGGCACCACCGGCACCGATACGGAAGGTGTGTACTTCGCGTTTTGCGGGTTTCACCGCTACGACGTCTATGCAGAGCGTTTCCTTATAATCGAAGAATGCATGGCGGTTGGTGGGGAGCATGAGATCCTGGACCACCCAGCCGTAACCCTGGGAGATGAAATAGTTCACGCCGTTGTAGCGGGCATAGTCGTTGGTATGGCTGTCGCCGGTAATCATTCCGACCAGGGCGCCGCCGTTTTCCGCGAATTCCGACAGCGCCGCCATCAGCTTCTCGTTGCCCTCCCGGGTGGATTCCACATCTTTGGAAATCGTCCAGCGGCCCATGGGATGCGGCATGTAATGCGCCATCACTATCACGTGGGTATCCGCAGGAGTGGCGGAGAGCAGTTCCCGGAGCCAGGCGATCTGCGGGTCGTCGAAATAATAATAGAAGCCCTCCTGCGTGCCCGTTCCCTCGCTGTTAAGGAAGATGATGCGGAAGTTTTTGGCAGGGATGTCGTAATATCCGTAGGTCTTGCCCGGAGTAAGGTGCAGGTTCCCTCCCGCACGCCCCTCCCAGGGCTTCTGGAAGAAATCCGAAAGGAACTCTTCGGAGTTGAACTTGCCTTCGCCTGCATCCCAGTCGTGGTTGCCGGGCGCGTAAAGCCATACGCCGTCGTACTTTTCCATCTGTTCGCGGGTGTTGGTCATAATCCACCGGGCATATTCGCAGTCGACGGTTGCAGGATAGGCGTTGAGGCCGATGTCGCCGAGGTTGACCATGAAGTCTGCGCCGAAGGCTTTGGCCGCCGTGGCGGCATATCCTATATGCCTGTAGCTGAACCTCCCGGCAGTGTGTACGTCAGTCAGAATGGGATAGACCAGGGTTTCGTCGTCTCCCGTCCACTCCTTGTATCGTTTGCAGGCTTCCTTCACCTGCGGCTTCACGAAGGCGTGCTTTTTGGAAAGGCGGTCTTCCTCGAATATGGCGCGGTCGTTGAGTTCGCGGTCCTTGACGCTGGGGCTGGAATAGCGGAATACCAGCGACTGGCCCTTGTCGAAATCGAAGTACTCGATGCGGAGGTCGTGCTTTCCTTTCGCAAGCACCTTGGAAACCTTCTTTTCGATGGGTCCGTGGGCGCCGTCGTTCACTATCAGGAGTTCACCGTCGATGTAGAGTTTGCTGCCGTCGTCGGTGGTAAGGGTGAAATTGTATTCCTCCTCTTTGTCAACTTTCAGTACGGTCTCGAAAAGAGCGCAGTAATGATTCCAGTTGTCGTCCAACCCGGTCAGGTCCAGATTGGTCTTCACTCCCTGCACTGCAGGCTCTCCAAGGGTGGAAAAATCCGGAAGAAACCTTTCCGGCCAGTCGTGCCAGACCTTGTAATTGACCTTCGGGGCAGGCGTGCAGGCGGCCAGCAGGGCGCAGGCGGCAATTGCACATAAGGCTTTTTTAATCATAATCTTGCAGATATTTTTCTCAAATATAGCAAGATTTTTTCGTATAGTCGCCGGCCGGTTACCTACGCCCGGCAACACGCCGGGCAGGATTTTGCTTTGTTTCATACTTAAAAACGCCGGGTTTTCCATATAGGGGAAAGGTTTTTCCGGGAACTTTACTATCTTTGTGCGGATTCAAAACGTTTTGATTATGAAAAAATTGCTCTGCATCATGTTTGCCCTGGCGGCTGTACTCAGCGTTTCCTGCAAGAAAGAAAACAACGATGAGAACGGTACCTGGATTTGCTACAAGAACGGCTCCAATATCGCCGTGGCACTGATTCTCGACGGAAAGAACTGCGACTACCAGATCACATCCTGGGGAGAACGCTATACGGGAACCTACACCTATTCCGACGGCGTGCTGAAAATGCACATCACAAAGTTCTGGTCCACAATCAATTCCGAAGGCAAAAACACTTTCCCCGATGACGAGACCAGCCTTGACAACTTCCAGTGGACAGAGCATACGACATATTATGACAAGGACATTTCGCCGTGGACTTACGACGTGACCGTCAGATGGCAAGACGAGAAAGAGGTATGGCACCAGTCAACTACGCATAAGTGGTTCAACGCCAACCTTGACGAGAACAACGACATCACGATGCAGTTCATCATCTCCGGGGACACCGCCGAAGGAGACGGCTTCCATTTCGAAAGGAAGTAAGCTGCAGCCATGAAAAAAATCTTCTTTTCCATCGTTGCGATAACGGCGGCGGTGCTGTTTTTCGCAGAGCCCCTGCGCGGGGAGAATACCGACCTTGCCGCATACGCCACGGATTTCATGAAGAGCAAGGGGCGGATTTACGCTAGGCCCCAGTGCATTTACAAGACGGACAACCTCTCGGTTTTTTCCGACAGCCCGAACAGCGCATTCGTGGTGCTGGCTGAAGGAAAATTCAAGAACAGACTGGGAGACCTGGTGCTTGCATACAGCACGGAGTCAGCCCTGAACGGAGGTTCCGACGAGCTGGTTTACGAAGTTATCGGCTATTACGACGCCATGCTTTCGAAACTCAAGCCTTCGCGCTGCAAACTCTTCAAATCCGCCGGAGTAAACACAAATACGCCCGTGGTTGCGCCTCTGCTGCAGAACTTCGCCCAGGGAGAGCCTTTCAACAAATTCTTCCCCGGCGGGAACGGCGGCAGGCCGGTCGCAGGATGCGGCTCCGTGGCCCTTGCACAGATTCTTTACTACAACCGTTTCCCCGAGCAGCCTAAGGGAGAAGGCACCATTACCCTTACGAACGGCAGCAAGTACACTTACGACCTTTCGAAATACAGATTCACCTTCGACGGCAGCGAGGACGACATGGCGAAGGTAATGCTCTGCGCCGCGGCGTCGATGTACGCCAAAGCGACCAGCCCCACCGACACCCAGACCGCAGCCAACGATTTCAAGGGCGTGCTGGTCGGCAAATGGGGATTCAGCCCGGGATGCACCCACGTCAAGGGCTGCGACGAACCCACGATGGCGGAACTTCTGTTCAAGGAACTTGACAGTCGGCGTCCGGTCATCGTTGTCCAGACCAACAGGCACACCTTCACCTGCGACGGCCGCGAGGGGAATCTGGTTCACCTCAACTACGGGTGGAACGGCTACTGCAACGGATGGTACAGGATACTGCTGCTGGACTCGGACAAACAACGCCTTCCCTTCAGGGAGATGATTACAGGACTTGTACCCGGCAACGGAGATGAGAAAACGCCCGCACCGGCAGCGGTCGGCGGAAACGAAGTTACCCTGACCGAACCCGGCACGCTCGCTGCGGTCCTCGGAGAAGAAAGGATTACCGGCCTCACGGCCATCAAGGTCAGCGGCCCCCTGAACGGAGACGACATCTGCACCCTTCGCCGCATGGCGGGGGCGGTGACAGATTACAGGCAGGCACACGGCTCCCTTATGGAGATGGACCTTTCCGGCGCGAGCATCGTTGCGGGCGGAGCGTACTACAACACCCGCCTCTGCTACAATATGACCATTTCCGGCTATTACAAGGACGGCAGCGGAAAGAAGTATTTCTACGATATGTCGAAGATTTCCGACGCCGACTGGAAGGATATCATGGCCAACGGCCTGCAGAACAGGGTTGGCTGCGTCCTGTCAAAAGGAGCGGACGGCAAGTATTACTCTTCCTTCTTTACGGAGAACAACATAATGGGCAAGTATATGTTCGAAAACTGCGAGAACCTTATCAATGTAAGGCTCCCGCAGAGTATTGTCGAGCTTCGCAGCAATGTGTTCCTGAACTGCCGTGCCCTCAAATCGGTTGAAAACGTCCCGGAAAAGTGCGACGCCAACGCCTTCAAGGGCTCCGGTCTTCAGGGGAAATAGCCTACTTGTCCAGGCCTTCTTCCAGTGCGGCGATGATGCCTTTGCGCATCCTGCCGAAGACATTGGAGAAATTCTGGACCGTTCCGTCCTTTAGGGTAATACGGAAGCCGGCAAGGCCCGTCTTCTTATAGCTGTCGATTTCGGCATAGGTGAAGCAGCGCGGTTTGTACAGGACTGCGCCGATTGCATCGATTCCTCCGGCTGCATATTCCGGCAGGACATAGACTTTTTCCGTGGTAAAAATCAACTTGCCGTTGAAAGACACCAGGCGGGTAGAATTGATGGCCGGTGAAAACTCGCCGATGATTGTTCCTTCAACCTGGGAAGGAGAGAAATCTTTTTCTAATAATTCCATAAATATTGATTATTGGTTAGTTGATCGCTATTAACGGGCACCGCCGCCATGGCCGCCGCCGAATCCGCCGCCGCCTCCACCGAAGGAAATCGAGCCGCCGCCACCGGAAGCACGCCTCGCCGCTGCCGCCTTGGCCTGCCTGGCCTGATCCCTGCTGATGGCGGACGACATCATCGCCGAAGAAGACGAAGTGATGTCACGCAGGATCAGGTAGGTGGTCGCGGCATCCATCATGTTGGTCTGCCTTGAATACTCTTCCATAACCCTCGGGAACAGCTTTTCGAAGTTCTTCGCCACCCTTTCGGCAATGCCGAGGGATGCGGCCAGCACCATGTACTGCTTCCACAGGCCTACCTCGGGCGCTTCCCGCTGGTCCATCACGGTGAAATCCTCCAGATAATTCTTGAATTCCACCGCATGGCACCTGTCTTCCATGGAGGCCTCTTCCCAACGGACATGACCGGTGTTCACGGCTTCCATGGGCCAGCCTATCACGGTCTGGTCGTGCTTGTAAGACCATGTCTTGAATTCATTCTTTTCCAAAAGCAGGTTGTCGCCTGCGGCCTGCAGGGCTGCATTGTAAATTTTCTTCTCCATCGCATCGTCAAATGCCACCTCTTCGGTTCCCTTGACAAAGCGGAGATTCACCCTGTCGGGTTTTTTCTCATCCCTCTCCACGGCGAGCAGGCCATCCTGAATCCATTTCAGGAAATAGGCGCTCACCAGGTTGGGGAACCTTCTGGTTGCATTCGTAATAAGATTGTCCCCCTCGAAAAGAAGGCTGAACAGAGCCGTCGGGCTCCCTTCCAGCGGCACGCTGCGCCACCATCCGTCAATCTTGGTCTTGCCGAAAATCTTTTTGACGTAGCGATGGCCGCTCACCTTCCAGTAAAGCATGCACAGCAGTTTGTAGATAATATAGAGGACGAGCAATGCCGGAAGGAAGATTATCAGGCAGAAAATGACAATTCCGATTATTTTCTCCATCTTCTCGTCGTCATCGCCGTAATCGCTTCCCTCGAAGGCAGTCTTCTTGAGTTTCTCAAAAGTGCCGTCACCTTCAACCCTTGGAGAAAACAGCCCCTTGTTGAAACTCATAAGCGCCGAGAAGAAACTCTTGTAGCGGAACGGTTCGGTCGATTCAAAGCGTATGACTCCGTCTTCGATTCCGGAATTTCCTATCATGCCGAAGCCCCAGAAACGCACGTTGCAGTCGTTTTCGTCGTTCCAGTACCACTTGTCGCCGTCCGTATCGTTTATGAAGGTAATGGTGGCCGACTGCGGACGCACAGACCACTCATCGTTCAGGAAGTGCCAATGAAAACCGTCGCATTCATCATACGACTGTACGAGGTTTTCGATTATATACATGATGGTGAATTCATGATGGCCGTATGACCCCAGGCCCCAGCACAGTTCTATGTTCCCGCCGCTCTTGCGGATGATGCCGCAGCGATGCGCCTTGGCGTCCATCGACCTGGAGGAGCTCCAGTCATCGCCGTCATTCGCGAATTCCTTGTCGTTCTCGAAAACCCTGAAGTCCCGAATATAACTCTTTCCGGGATTGTCGATGGGGATATACCATTCCGTACCCTCAGTTACGGTAATGTCCCAGTTCTGGACCACGAGGGCATTGCCCGTCTTGAACAGACGGACCCTGGTATTGATATTTTTGATTTCCTGCGCAGAAGCTATCACGCCGATGGTGAAAGCCAGAAGAATTAACAACGATTTTTTCATGGGCATGGTCTTATTCGTTCAAAAATAGAAAAAAAATCTTACATTAGCATCACAATACAAAACAAACGGTTCCTATGAAAAAGATTTTCCTTTCCCTGTTTGCAGTCTCGTTCTGCTGCACCCTCTTCGGACAGTCGATATATACAACCTATTCGGAATGCCCCGAGGGGGCCGTCGATCTCGGCATGGTGATAACCCGTGAAGACGGCACATGGTACAACGTTTACTGGGGCACGTGCAATATCGGCGCAACCGCTCCCGAAGAACGCGGCGGCTATTTCGCATGGGGCGAAACCGAAGAGAAAGATGTTTACGGCTGGGACAATTACGCTTTTTGGGACAAGGAAAAAGGAGATGTGAACAAATACTACGTTGACGTCAATAACCCCTGGGGGCCCGCCATCCGGCTCGACCTTGAAGACGATGTCGCCCACGTCCGGCTGGGAGGCAAATGGAGGATGCCCACCATGGGCGAGTGGCTCGCCCTCCGGAAAGAATGCGACTGGGAGCATGAAATCCTGAACGGCGTTTCCGGATTCAGGGTAACCAGCCGCACGAAGCCGGAAAACAGCATATTCCTTCCAATCTGCGGAATGCGTTTCGGCGATGTTCTCTACGATTACGGCGGAGATCCTTCAGCCAACTACTGGAGTTCTTCCCTGTGCATCAATTCCTCCAACTCGGCCTGGTATTACGACTTCTCCAGGCTGCTTTATTCGAAGCAGCAGGGGGCGACATACCGCTACTACGGACTCTCAGTGCGTCCGGTATCGGAATAAACGTATTGTCCGGGGGAGTTTTCCCTGTCAGAACCTGTACCCTATACCCAGTCGGCCGCCGATATAGTTCATACCGACGCCGGCTTCCACCATACCGAAGATCTTCTTGCCGAATTCGACGCCTATTGGGTTGACCTGGAAATTGAACGTCACATCGGCGCTGTTGCTTGCCACGAGAAGCGCGCCGGCTTCGAGTGAGCCGTAGAGCTTGACCGACTCGCGGCTGAGATAGTTGTAACGACCGACGACATTCAGCGGAATGAAGGTGATGTACTGGGAAGAATGGACTGCCTTCGTATCCTTGTCTACGATATTCCAGATGCAGCCCGTGTATCCCGTGCTCAAACCTGCCGACCAGCGGGAATTATAATTACGCATGATGTCGATGCCGAAATAAGGCGGGATATCGATGGAGAGCGTCTCGTTGTTTTCTTTATTGGCACTGATGGCGACGCCGGCGAAGATGGCGCCGAAAATGGATACTACGGTGGGTACCGACGGGATATATCCGGCAGATGTCCTGACGGTCCACTTCTGTTCTGCAGGTTCACTTGCAAAAACGGGCACTGTCAGTGCGAAAAGGAGAATTGCGGTTATCAGTTTTTTCATATGTCTGTAGTTTTGTCCCCCAAAGATAAGCATTTTACGGCTCTTCTCAAATTCTGCAGGCTATCCATACTGTTTTTGTTGCTTCTGAAACAAGGTTTTAGTATCTTCGCAGAACCATTATGAAAAAGATTATCGTATTTTTCGCCGCCTGCATGATTGCGCTTTCCGCCATGGGGCAGAGCAAAGTCCACGTGGGTATTGATGCAAGTACGGACTGCTTCCTTCCCGCGAACAGCAGGAGATGTCTCAGTTTCGGACTTGGAGTACGCACCCGTCTGGGGGAATATGACCAATGGATGAATCTTGTCGGAGGGCTACGGTACATATACGGACCGCGGCTTTCGGGATTCCAGATCCCTGTCCTTCTGAACGTGAACCTGCTGAAAGGCGAACAGCTGACGGGATATCTCGGAGGAGGTTTCGAATTCGACTTCATCGGCACTTACTGGGGTTCGATGAAGGTCCAGGCCGGGCTTGCATACCGCAATTTCGATTTCCGAGTCTTCTATAAAGCCTATCAGGGCGACCTGGGCGCCGGGCTTACGTACTACTTTTAAATCTGTTTTGTAACTTCGCATCAATTATGAATCTGAAAGAACCATTTGTCATTACTGTCAGCCGCGAGATCGGCTCCGGCGGACATACCATTGGCAGAATCCTTGCCGAAAAACTGAACGTCCGCTATTGCGATAAAGACCTTGTCCGGGCCCTGGAAAAGAAATTCAACCTCACCATCGGCGCGATAGAAAAGCTTAAGGGAGAAAAGAAAAACTGGCTGTCCGATTTCATCCGGTTCATTACCCCCGTTCCAGCCGCCAGCCATTTCGGGATAGACCCGGAAATCACCAGGGAATTCAAAGAGGAGATCACCTCCGGCGACATCTACAATGCCGAGACGGAGATTCTCAAGGAACTTGCGAACGAAGGCTCCTGCGTCATTGCCGGACGCTCCGGTTTCCATGTGTTCAAAGACCATCCCAACCACCTGCATGTGTTCATCACCGCCTCTGAGGGCAGCCGTGTCCGGCGCGTAATGGAAAAACAGGGTCTGACGGAGGAAGCTGCAATAACCCTTATCAAGGATATTGACAAGGCACGCGAGAACTATATCCGGAATTATGCGGGCGTTAGCCGCTACGATTCCCGCAACTACGACCTCGTCATAAATGCAGGCGGGCACAGCGAAGAGCAGATTGCAGGTTTGATACTGTCTTATATCCAATTATGAAACACGCCCTGTCAATCATCCTTGCTGCCGCGGCTCTGCTGGCGTCCGTTTCCTGTTCCAAGCATTCTTCCGGTTCCGGGAATCCGTTCGACGGAAAATGGTACGTTACCAATTACCTGGAGGTTTCCGCCGAAAACGGAGAGCAGCTCACCCAGGGCACAGGGGATCAGTACTGGGTGTTCAGCAGGAAAAAAGGAACGGTGGTTCTCCACGACGCGATTTTCCCCGAACTCGGCGGGGGCCCGTCGCCAAAGGCCTTTTCGTACGACTCGGAAAGCCGGACACTGACCGTCGACGGCTTCTCCTATGAAGTCCTCCTTTCAAACAGTACGAACCTGAGACTGCGCAGCCACTTCGCTCCGGAACTCTGGTCCCGCGACAGCCATATAGTCATCTCTTTCCAGCGCACGACCAAGGGGCTGCAGGATTAACTAAAGTGGACGAATACCGTGCGCCTGGTACAATAAGACACTACTTCCTCCAGCGTTTCAGCATGGGGAACCACTGCCGCATCATGGCCTTGTATTCATCGGCCGTCATCGGCTTGGGCAGGCTCTTGTTCACTTCATCGACAAACTGCGCACAAAAATCTATCATTTCCTCCATGGTGCAGTCTCTGGTGAAGGCTCCGTCCTTATAACAGTAAATGCAATAATCTTCGTTCTTGCTCCCGTCGGCATTCGTGCCCTTAAGCTCTTCTGTGAGCGGCATTCCGCAGCTCTGGCAAAATTTCTGTTCCATCGTTCCGGTTTTTCGTTTTTCAAAGTTAATCATTTTCAGGGTAAAAGTCACTTTATTGATTATTACTACTTATGGGTTGTAATATCCAAAAGAATAATTATCTTTGCAAAAAATGAATATGACATTTGACCCTATTATACCTGACGGATTATGGGCAGTCAGATACGACAACTGCTTGGATAATGCTTTTTTCCAAGTATTCAATCAATGGACAGACCCAATGTGGCTTCGGGACTTTTTCTTCAAGAATAAGGATGACTTGAACACATATTTCAAAGTAACCAATGTCGATAGCGCAATTTACGAAACTATCGAGGATGCTCACGACCTTCAATGTCTCATTTTGGATTTGGCGGTAGAATCTGACTTGAACAAAGTATTCAGACCACTAGAGCCCTCTCGAATGTCAGACATTATCCTCGGGAAGGAAAAAGCCAAAGGAAAGCCCCTAAATCATCCTTCGTGGCTGCGAATCTATGCTTTAAAAGTTGGAGACTCCACATATATCATCACTGGCGGGGCCATTAAGTTAACGGCAACCATGCAAGAAAGGGAGCATACGCTGGAAGAGTTGAAAAAGATGGAAGCAGTCAGGAATTATTTATTATTTGAAGGGATTGTAGATTCCGATGGGTTTATAGACTATTTACAAACAAATTAAATGGATAAGATATTGGATTTCTTGAAGTCGCATCAATCTCCTACGCCGTCACGCTGGAGAGAAGATGCAGAGTGGCGCCGGGCAAACTGGGGCTGGCTACGCTATTCCCAATATATTGCCATCCGGATGATGTCCCGGATGGAAGAATTGCATATTACTCAGACTGCCTTGGCAGAAATAATGAACTGTTCTCAGCAATACGTCTCTAAAATTCTGAAAGGGCAGGAGAACCTGAGTCTGGAGAGTATCTGGAAAATTGAATCCGTTCTGGGGATTGACCTCGTCAGCTCGGCCCTGACACTCGTTGATGGGTATTATGCAGCCCCGTCCCGGCCCAATTATTTAAATGATTCTGGCGGTGAAAACATGAATCCAAATATCAAAACGAGCAAGTTTGTGGATGGTTATAAGCCGCGCAAGAAAAAAATGAGGTAAAGAGAATCTCAGAGTTTGACCATTCCAATGCCGTGCACGCGGTAGTGCAGTTTTGCAAGATTGCCAGGCTTTACAGGGAAGATGACAGTGTAGTCATCCCGGTTCAGCTGGAATGGACCATTTTGAGGATGTGTCAAATGAATCACGTCGCTCTTCCATGAGTGCAGGAGTATGTTCTCAACGAGCAGCAGATCGTCATAGATGTTTTCTGTTTTGCATATATCAGTGTTTCATAATTTCGACGACTTTCTGCCGTATTAATTTTTTCGGGCTTCGTCCAGAACTTAATAATTTGATGCGGCCCGCATCCGCCGCCCGCAGGCAGTCCGGGCAAAGCCCATGACTGCCTTATTATTCTGAAACGGGGCGGACTGATTGACCGAGGCAACGGCCGTCGTTCGCGTGTTGCCCTCTGCGAACGGATGGATTTGCCAAATGCCGGCTATGAAAGCGGCGATGTGTCTTATGGAATCTTCGATTGATGCTGATGAATAGTCAAACTTTCGTTCTTCTGCGAAATCGTAATCCAGAGTTTCCTTCAGATTCTCGAATGGATTGTAGAGGACGGAGTCGCCATCCAGCACCCATTCCTTCTTGGAAATATTGAAGTTACGGTATTTGCCGGCGAATTTAAAAATTCCTTCAAATAGCTTACGATGGATTCGCTGAAATTCCGCCGGAGTAAAAGAAAATGTCTCTTCCTGCAGAAGTTCCGTAATCCTTGCTGATACTTTATCGGCCTCTTCCGTGCGCTCTTCCTCTGCGGAAAGCCGCCCTTGCCTTGATTTATAATAAGTATCGATGAGTCCCTTTACCTGGTCGATAGTGATATCGCCTTCAATATGGCGTTTGGCTGTGTCTACAAGGTATGCTGACGGTTGCAGCCCATCGACATCCTGAAGGCCGATAGCTGCCTGCCAAGCCGCGGCTTTCTCGCTGGGCCCCGGCTCTCCCTGGCGAATGTATTGGTCGAAATCCGAATATAACTGCTTGTATTCTTGAGCCATAACCCGATATCTATACTACACAAAATTACGAAAAAATGGCAGTAAAAGCAAAAAAACTCCCCTGTTTCACTACCTCCCATCGGTAAGAGTCGGTGTTTTTAGAAATAAAACAGGCATCCTTTTAGAGGATAGATATTCCGCCAAGATTTTTTACACAATGCACTACCGTGCATGTCTCTCGCAGCCGTCATTCGTCGGGGAGTTCGGCGTTTCGGGCAGAGAGACAGTATAATACACATACCCTGCGGCATCGTACCCGAATATGATGTCGTTTAGTTTTTCCCGGGATTCGGGGGTCCAGTCACCCTTGAGATGTATGTTCATGATGGCATGGCAGGCGAGCCTGGTCATGATGGGCTTCAGCACGGATTCCCAGTCGGTGGAGGCATCGAGGTCGAAGGCGATTTCCTGCACGCCCGTTGCGACTGCGGCGCCGAGAGTTGCGAGGTCGTTGCTATAGACTTTGGAGCGCTCTTCCGGCTGCTCTGCGAGAGGGGGCACGATGGCACTGCCGCCGGGGCGGTATTTCCATGGCCTGCGGCCTATCTCGATATACTCTGAATGCATGGCGGGCGGATTGCCGTATCCTGCAGGCTTCAGATATTTCGCTTTCGGGTTGAAGGCCACGTCCAGATGCTTCACCTTCGAATAGAGGTTGCCGAGGATCTTCCCATCCGGCCCGACCACACATGAGCAGCCTCCGATTTTGGATTTCCTGCCCATGGAAACGGATGCGCGCACGAGGTACGCGCCGGTGTTGTAGGCACAGAATTGGTCGATTATATCCAGCACATTATGAGGATCGCTGCGCTGATGCGAAGCGCCTATGATAACATCCGGTTTCCAGCGGGCGATATTGGAGTAGTTTTCGTAGAAATAGAAGTCGTAGCAGATAAGAAACATGTAGCGAACACCTTCTATATCAAGCATATACGGTTCATTCCACCGTTCGGTATAGCTTTTGTCCAGCCCGTACTTCTGCCATTCGCCTGCGGTCAGGTGTTCTTTGTAATACTTGCCCAGCAGGGCCCCGTCCCGGCCAAAAACAAACACGGCGTTGCGGGGTTTTTCGCAGGAGGTATCTATCGCTCCGCAGAACACCAGCGTACTGCAGCGGCGTGCGGTTTCCTCGCAGGTCTCGAGCAGCTTCGGCCCATATTTGTGCACTGTCTCCATGAAGCCCTCGCTGGAGGTTTTGCCGGGCACTTCGCTGAATTCCGGGAGCACCACGATGTCAAGGCTGGGGTCGCAGTCACGCAACTCGCGCAGCGTCCATTCATAACTGGCATCCAGACCGGCTTCGTCCATGGCGAACAGGGGTTGGATGACACGGGCTTTCATCTGACCTTCGGTTTTGCCGGCATTTTGAGTGCAGGCCGCGGCGATAAGCGCGACGGCAAGTATGATTCTTCTCATTTCTTCTTGAACAGTTTATCTATTATTATGGCTATCGCTCCGTCACCGGTCACGTTGCAGCCGGGGCCGTAGCCGTCCAGGGCCAGGTAGAGCGTCATCACCAGTGCGGTCTGGTCGGGAGTGAAGCCCATGACGGATTCCAGAAGGCCCACCGAAGCCATCAGCACTCCGCCCATCACGCCGGGGGCCGCAACCGCTGCTATCCCCTGCATCAGCACGAAGTTCACATACACGGCGAATGGTACCGGCACCCCGAAAATGTAGGCCACGGCTATCGCGGATACCGCCAGTTTGATGGTGGATCCGCACATGTGTACGGTGGAGCAGAGGGGGATGGTGAAATCTACTATGTCATCGCTCAACCCGTTCTTCTTGGCGCAGGCGGAGGTAACGGGGATGGTGGCGGAGGAGGAACAGATGGAGAACGCTGTCAGGTAGGCCGGCAGCATGTTCCAGAGGCACTTGAAAGGGTTCTTCCCGGCTATCGCGCCGGCGATGCAGTATTGGATCACCAGCCATATCAGCGTCAGAACCACCCCTGTGAGGATTATTTTGGCGCCGGCCCCCAGCACTACCGAGATCACGCCTTTCGCACTCATCTCACATATCATCGTGAAGATGTACCAGGGCAGGAGCGGGATTATGGCCTTCTCGATGGTGATCTTGATAATCTCTCCGAACTCGTCGAAACCCTTCTTGAGAGCACCCGAACCTATAAAAATCATCCCCACTCCCAGCATGAACGAGAGTACAAGGGCAGTCATTATGTCGCAGAGCGGAGGAATCTTGAGGTCGAAATACGGCAGGAACTCCTTCGCGGACATGGTTTCGGCCGAAAGTTCTCCGGCCTGCAGGTAGTTCGGCATCAGGTTCGACCCGCACACATGGGCGAAGAAGCCCGAGCATATGGTGGAAATGTATGCAATGGCCAGCACCGCCAACAGCATCTTGCCCGCCCCGCGACCAACGTTGGCGATTGCGGGAGTCACCAGGCCCAGCACCAGAAGAGGCACTATGAACTTCAGCAACTGCGCAAACAGGGTGTTGAAGGTCTTGAAGATGCGCACCAGCACCTCCGGGGCCACCATTCCCAGCAGCGCCCCCGCTGCAATGGCGATCAGCACCTTGACGAAAAGACCAAGCTTGAGTTTTTTCATATTTCAAAGATAGGTATTTTTAGCGTACTATTGGAGTCCACAATTTGTGGAATAAAAAAAATGCGCTATATTCGCAAAATAGAGGCACTTAGTTCATGCTTGGCTCGCCCGGATTTGTCGTGCCTCGTTATTCCTGAGTAATCCATAATTATTCTAAAGATATGAAAACTATTGAATCTTTGTTCCTGTTAAGAGGCAAGAAACTATTGCTCTTATTTCCCTGCGTTTTGGTGTTATGTTTATTTTCTTGTTCAGTAACCGGTGAGGAGGGAGACGGTTCCGATGACGGATTGGAAAGTGTGTGGGAAGGCAGTGAAACGGATCTCTCCGCAAATGGAACGGCCAACTGTTACATTGTCCCGACTAAGGGCTCTTACGCTTTCAAGGCAACTATTCAGGGTAATTCCTCCGATAAGTTGAATGGGACTCCGGATCATGCCGAGGTTCTTTGGGAGAGTTTTGGAACGACCGACAATATTAATCCTGGAGACTTGATTAAGGACGTAGCATTCAAGGACGGATATATCGTGTTTACCCATGACAATTATAATCATGGAAACGCGGCAATAGCCATTATGGACAGCGGGAATAAGATTCTTTGGTCTTGGCATATATGGCTAGATAATAGTAAAGATTTAAAGTATAATAACGATGCCGGAACCATGATGGAAAAGAACCTTGGCGCAGTAAGCAACAACAAAGACGGGGTCCTGTATCAATGGGGAAGAAAAGATCCTTTTCCTAAGTATGTTTCCACAAACACCTCAACGGCCTGGCCCAGAGAAGAAATATCCGACGCAACGACAGGCACAATTGAGTTTACAATAGAAAATCCTATGATTTTGCTTGAAGATTGCGGTAAGGGAGACTGGTTATTTACTGAAAGAAACAATCTTGACAATACAAGATGGACGGCATCCAAAAGCAAATACGACCCTTGCCCTCCCGGGTACAGAATCCCGGATGGCGGCCCCAATGGAATATGGTCGAAGGCTTTGGGAGACAATCCTAAAGATTCTGAACGCAAAGTATATGGAAGGAGGTATCCTTATTCCGGTGTGCCTGTTTTAGCTAATGGAAATAGTGATTTCTACCAAATCCATGGAAAAGATGATGACAGTAACCGTGGTGGCGGTAGTAAGTATTGGTCTTGCACCCCAGCCTCGGGATCGCAAATGTATGTATTATCCGTATACAGTCGGGTATTAGATTCCGCAGGTAATTTTTATGAAGGTTATCATACACAATACACAGAAGAAAAATATTTTGAATGCCACCCCGTACGCTGCCAAAAGCAATAGTCTCGAAATCAAGACAACTGGTAATGGGGGAGGTAAACGGGGGAAAGAAAAAAGCAAATCGGCCATTCAAGTAAACGAGTGGCCGATATTTAGTACCCCTAACCGTAGTATTCCCGAACCTTTTATTGGAGGAGACAAAGAGGGAGTGGGAGGTGCATGATTATTTGCCGGATCCAAAGCATCTTTCCTATTGCAACAGAAGAATCTGTTTAGTAACTTCGCAGAAAACGAGAGTTGTCTGAGTCAGAAAGAACCGCTTGGAGCGAGGAAGAAGAAAAGTGACAGTTTTCCATAATAAAATATTACATTTGCAAAGTTATAATCAATCTTTTGTGCAATGAAAAAAATCATTACCCTTCTCCTCTCCATCGGCCTGCTGGGCACTGCCTGGGCCCAGAATAAACCGGACGCCCAGTTGTGGTTCGACTCAGGAATGCTGTTTTACGGCAACGAGAGCGCCCACCTCACTTCCGATGATTTTGCAAAGACGGTCCAGTCCTGGAAACTGGAGAAAGCCCATATTGCCGTGAGTGCGGAAACCGCTCCGGAGACCCTCAGCCAGCTGATTTATGCCCTTCCTCTGGAAGATGTCAGCTACTCCTTAACCCTGGACAAGGACAGAATTGCCGCCTGCGCTTCAACTGAACGCTATTACAAGGCTCTGCCACAGACCGAGGGCATTCCGTTTGCATCGGCCGATACCAAACCCTTCTTCCAAGACGGAAAAATGGAGGAGTGGATCAGAAGGAGAGTGGATGAGCTCTATCCAAGGGAGTGCTGGGAGAACGGCATTCAAGGTCGCGTCATCGTCCAGTTCACCATTGACGAGCATGGCCGCACCGGAAACGTGAAGATTTTGAAGGAAGCCGCTCCTCAGCTGGACAGGATCGCGGAAAGGATTGTTCTTATGATGCCCGACTGGAAGCCGGCTTTGGACGCCGAAGGAAAGCCTGTCAAGGTCTCTTTCAATCTGCCCATCATCTTCAAGCACTGATTGTTTCAGCCGGATAAACTTTAAGGTTAATCTCAAAGATAATCGGCCCCTCACATTAGTGAGAGACCGATTAATTTATGCCTCTAACCGTGGTATTCTCGAACCTTTTGTTGGAGGGGCGGGCATTTTCCTCTTGCAACAGAATATCCTGTTTTGTAACTTCGCAGAAAATGAGAGTTGTATGAGTAAAAAAGAAGCTCTCCAGCTGTTTGGAGACAAAACAATAAGAACCGCTTGGAGCGAAGAAGAAGAGAAGTGGTACTTCTCAATTATTGATGTGGTTGCAGTGCTAACTGATAGTGCGGACGCATCTGCATATTGGAGAAAACTTAAAGAGTGGCTGCTTAAAGAAGGAAATGAAACCGTGACAACTTGTCACGCTTTCAAAATGAGGGCTGCTGATGGAAAAATGAGACAAACGGATGTGGCGGATCAACAGCAACTATTCCGATTGATTCAATTATCGGACAACTAAATGAGAAGAAAAGGCATCGCTTTCCTGCGATGCCTTTTTTGGGTGCCCAGAGCGGGTACACAGACTATTACCCATAAATAATTAACAATCAGGCGTTTACTCCGTTATGTTATCATATAAGGGTAACATTTTGGAAACAATTTCGTCAGTCCGTGTCTTTTTATGGCGGCGAGTGTCTTAATAATTGAGCCCGAAATGCCAAAGCGGAATGACATTCATATATCCAAATTCAGTATCATCTTTAACGACAAATCCGTTAAGAATATTTTCGATTTGCCGATGGCCTTTTTTTCTACCACCGACCTCGAAGGTATAATTGCCAATGACAAAGTCTGAATCCTTTGAACTAATGATGTCATTTCTTACCCTCATCTGGTTGTAGAAAAATGTCTCCCTTAGGTTGCCTATATTCGGGGCGCCACCGCTCAATACTGTCATCAGAGACGGATTGTCGATATATATCTTATCAACTTTTCCTATCCCCCGGATTCCTCCTGTCGCGTCTCTCAGTTGTCCCACCAGTCCTGCGCGCTCCATATAAATCAGGTAATCAGCCACGTTATTCTTGCTCACTCCGACTACGGTGGCGAGTGACGACATATTGGGTTTGAAAGGAGCCGATTCTGCTATCACGGCCAGTAGGCGTTTTAGTTTCCTTGCCGTCGTTGCTTTAAGGTCGGCAAATTGCGCTATGTCAGATTCGATTGTCTGGGAAATGACCTGCTGCATCTTGATAGGGAAGCCAGGCTCTAACGCAAAGGGGTAATATCCCTCCTGAAGATACTGCTCAAATACTGGCCGAGGATGACGCATGCCTGGGATCTCAACCTTGTGGGCAAGAATCTCTTCCAGAGAAAAAAACCGGGCATCAACTTCGTGGAACAGCTTTAAATACTCTCTGAACGAGAGGCCGTACATTGGATAAACTACTGCCCTCCTGGAAAGATCGGCCTCTCCGTGGAGAATATCTAAAATGGATGATCCGGTGAAAATCACGTGGAAATCGGGATATGCATCGTAGATATTCTTCAATTCCCTTGACCATCCAGGGTACTTGTGGATTTCATCTATCACAAGATGGGTAAATCCGTCCATATAGAGTTCGTGGACCAGATCCACGAGCGTATGGGAAGTAAAGTATAGCAAGTCTGCCGATACATACAGATACTTGCCTTCATCCTTATGGGCGAGTATATACTGCTTCACCAAAGTGGATTTTCCTATGCCTCTGGCACCAACGATTCCCAGCAGCCGATTCTCCCAGTGGATATCATCATATGCGTATCTCCTGAATTCAGTTGGAGTCTGGCCGAGCATGGACTCCATATACTCTATGAGGGTATGGTCAATCATAATACAATTTGTTTCTGCTGCAAATATAATAAAAATCCCTTAATGAGTGACGAATCTTGTAAAATAATCACTCAATAAGGGAAATATTTTGTGCCCAGAGCGGGAATCGAACCCGCACGTCTTTAAGGGACACTGGATTTTGAGTCCAGCGCGTCTACCAATTCCGCCATCCGGGCTGGGATCGAATGATGCGAAGGGGCGCATCTTCGGCGATTGGACTGCAAAGGTAAGAAAAAATTCGTAACTTGCAGGGATTATGAAAGAACTTGCATCGGAATTGAAAAAATACAGGAACGTTTTTATCGTCTGCGACCGGAAGGTAGAGGGGTTTGCCAGATCTCTCGACTTCGCTCGAGATGACCGGCGTGCGATTCTGCCGATCACGGCGGACGAGGCGCATAAGAACATCGGAACGGTAATGGATATCTGCCAGTGGCTGATGGTGAACGGGGCGGACCGGGATGCGCTGGTGCTGGCGGCAGGAGGGGGCGTCACTACGGATATGGCGGGATTCGCCGCATCAATCTACAAGCGAGGCATACGATATGCCAATGTGCCCACCACGCTGCTTTCCATGGTAGATGCCGGCATCGGAGGGAAAACGGGCGTCAATCTCGACGGATTCAAGAACCTTCTCGGAGTCATACGCCAGCCCGAATTCACCGCCATCTTCCCGGAAGTGCTTGAGACTCTGCCGGAAAGGGAACTCCGGAGCGGCCTGGCGGAGATGCTGAAGACATTCATAATCAAAAACCCCGCGCATGCCTACGAAAGGACGGTAGATTTATTCCGTAATCCCGTACGGCCGGCCTCCTGCGGACCACAGGCAAGTCCCTCGTTTTTCACGGAGGGAGAGCTCCCGGAACTGATACGGCTGGCGGCAGGTATCAAGCAGGACATAGTCGAAAAGGATGAGTTCGAAACCAGGCTGAGGCGCAAACTCAACCTCGGCCACACCTGGGGCCACGCGATAGAATGGTGGCAGCGGGAGAGCGGCAATGCCGGAACCGGAGAGCCCTTTACCCACGGAGAAGCCGTGGCAATAGGAATGGTGCAGGCGGCAAGGTTCGCAGAGAAACTCGGATTTGCCGAAGAGGAAGGCCTGTCCGCAAGGATAAAGGCGGACCTGGAAGCCTGCGGCCTGCCGACGGAACTCCCCTGCCCGGCAAAAGAACTGCTCCCTGCCATCCTGAATGACAAAAAAATGCAGGACGGGAAAATCAATCTCGTCCTGCCTGTAAGAATCGGAAAAGTGATTATCCGGAAGGTAGCGTCAGAAATTATAGCGGGCGCCTAGTTTCATTATTGCCCAGGCAGTGCCGTAGCCGACTTCGCAGGCAACCGCCCATCTGTCGCCGAACATCATTCCGAAGGGGCATACCTGATAGCTGATTTCGCAGTTGCTGTTGGAAATGCGGTCACCCTCGAATATCTCCGAAAAACTGCGATAGCGTATGCCCGCACCCATGGTGGCATAGAGTTTTGTCTTCTCTTCATAAAGATAATAGAAGCGGAGCTCCGGCATGATATGCAGTATATGCTCCTTTTCCTGCAGCAGGCTGGGGCCTCCGTGCAGATTGTTCCATGCATAGTTCCAATAGGCGCCGAGGAAGTACCCTAGATGGATGTCGGCCATATTGTAGCCGACCTCCATGCTGAAAGTCGGAAGCACCGTAGGCCTGGATTCATAATGGCTGGTATTCACGTCGTAAGACCTGCTGACATCGACGATTTCGGAGCACCGCGCTACGCCGCTACGGTCGTAGGCTCCGAGAGAAACACCGTAATCAACCTCCCAGCCGCGCTTCTGGCAGAATGCGTACGTGCAGAGCAGAAGGGTAAAAAAGAAAAGTAACGTCTTTTTCATAATCTACTCCGCATTTTTGTACAACCTCATGAATCCGTGGCGGACGGAATACTCCCTGCCGTCGGCGGAAACCCCTTCCAGTTCGAAACGGGCCTCCACGGTCGCACCGTCGGTGCCTATCTTATTGAAAGAAATCCACCCTGCAAGGGGGATGGCTTCTCCCGAAATATTGCCGAAGGCATAACTGAGCTGGGCAGTGTTTTCTCCGCTTCCCACGGTGTATCGTACGCCGGTCACAAGCGGACTGGTTTCAGATACCTTGAACTCCATATGGAATTCCGACCTGTCGAGCATATGCATCATTTCGAACTTTGCGGAAAAACGGCCGCCCGGATTTTCGGAATAACTGGCATATTTGTGGCCGGGGTCACCCAGCATAACGCATTTCTGTCCGTTGATGTTGGCCCGGACGCCGTCTCCCCCTTCGAAAGGATCCATATCCCTCACGCAGCCGGCCAGAGCCAGCAGTGCAGAGGCGGCGACAATAAACCGGATAATCTTTTTCATCGCTATTGAACTTTGCATTTTTTGGTAAGGATATCGCTCTTTGCCCCCCATGAATCGCAGGCCTGAAGAGAAACCTCATATTCTCCGGGCTCCAGCAGTATCTCCCTTGTCCAGACACGCTTCATCTGAGAAGGCAGGGGATGGAGATAGAAATCGGCAAGGACCTTCCGCGCTGCCACCTCTTCTCCTGAGACGGATTTCACCGTGATGTAGTAGGTGTGAGCGAACTCATCGTCCGCTGCAGCGGTCCATTCCACCTTGAGTTTGTTTTCCTCTCCAGTCACCTTCAGTTCCCCGGACACCGGAGCCTTGTTGGCCGCAGCCAGGCGTTCATGGTTGTATTTCTGCAGATGGCTGCCGTCCTTCCGGGGATGCGGCATCACCCAGGGCTCGCCTATGCCTGCATGATTGTAGAAATCCATACGCACGGCACGCATGTTCCCGCGGTTGTCGAACTGCAGGAGCAGGCCCTGCGAGAAATCGTCCTTGTCGCGCATCACGGTAAGGCCCGCCATGGAATCGTAATCGCCGTTGTCGATGGCCATGTAGCGCACCGAGGCGGTTCCCATGACGGTAAAGGGGCCCTGCCATACACTGCGCGGATCGTTCAGAGGGAAGTGCAGATGCCCTCCGAAAACCACTGCCTGGGGATATTTTGAAAGCACGTCAGTCAGCACCTTCGTGCTCCAGTAGCCCTTGTGTTTGGGATATGTATCATCAAGGAAACTGCCGTAGATGGTGCCGTAAATCATTGCATGGGTAATCACAATGACATATTTGTCCGGCTCGGCCTCCGTGATGGCCTTGAGATTTTCGTCGAGCCAGCGTATGCTCTCCTCCGGATAGACCACGGGGTCGCGGCCGTTGGGCGTAACGGAAAGGATATGGTATCCTCCGATGACACAGTGACGGCAGCCGAAATCGTCGCGCATCTGCGGAGTGTCGACGTCTGTGCGGAAATAGTCCGGGCCGAAAATCTTTGTTATTTTCTGTGCCTCGGTGTAGGTGATCTCCGACCATTCCTTCCAGATGTCATGGTTACCCACGGTATAGACCATCGGCATCCGGACCGGGTCGAACACGCTCTCATACAGGCGTTTCCAGTCGCCGAACTCGGTGTATTTCTTTGCGTTCCAGGCAGGGCTGTCGGCAAGGTCTCCGACTACGACCACCCCGTCGAGCCCACCGAAACGGGCAGCATAATCACGCTCCTGAATCAGGGCGCTGCGGAACTTGAAGGCCGGTACGGTCTGATAGCCGTTCACGTGGGTGTCGCTTATAACGGCCAGATTGAGGACGACCTTTTTTTCGTTGAAATCCTTTGCAGAAACGGCTATGCAGAAGAGCATGGCCGCAATGACTGTGAATAATCTTTTAAGCATTCTTGAACAGGGCTTTTACAAGGGCCGGAACGTCAGCCACCTTGACAACCTTTATCGCACCGGGCAGATGGCCGGGAAGAGAAGTGAAACTGCTGATATAGATGCGTTTGTAACCCAGACGGGCAGCCTCTGATATTCGCCTGTCAGCACCGGCGACGGGACGGATTTCTCCGCTGAGGCCCACTTCCCCGGCGAAACAGCAGTCCGAAGGGAGAGAATAATCAAAATTGGACGACAGCACGGCGGCAATCACCGCGAGGTCCGCAGCCGGATCGCTCACCTTGAGCCCTCCGGCCATGTTCAAGAAGACATCCTTGGCGCTGAGATGGAAACCGGCACGTTTTTCAAGGACGGCCAGCAGCATGTTCAGGCGGCGGGTGTCGAAGCCTGTGGCGGAGCGCTGGGCAGTGCCGTACACGGCGCTGCTCACCAAGGCCTGCACCTCGAAGAGGAGCGGCCTTGTGCCATCAAGCGAAGCGCAGATGGCCGCTCCGCTCAGGCCCGCCTCGTGCATGGGAATGAGCATCTCCGAAGGATTGGCCACCTCCCGCAGGCCGGTGCCCGTCATCTCGAACACGGCAATCTCGGCAGTCGAGCCGAAACGGTTCTTGATGCTTCGGAGGATCCTGTAGGAGCCACGGTTCTCACCTTCGAACTGCAGCACCACGTCTACTATGTGCTCCAGGATCTTCGGCCCGGCGATGTATCCTTCTTTGGTAATATGCCCTATCAGGATGACCGGTATGCCGGAATCCTTCGCAAAACGCAGCAGCATCGCCGCCACTTCTTTTATCTGGGAAACACTCCCGGGCGTAGACTCGACCGAATCCGTGAACATGGTCTGCACCGAATCCACTATCATCAGCTGCGGGCGGATGGCCTCCGCCTCCTCTATCACCGACTCTATCCTCGTCTCGGTAAATATCAGAGTGGATTCATCGGAGTTGGCGGTTGATACGGGAGTGTCAACGGAAAGCAGCCTTTCCGACCGCATTTTCACCTGTCCGGCACTCTCCTCGCCGGTTACATACAGGGTCCTCAGCCCGGAACAAAGCGGAATCTGCAGGCTGAGGGTTGATTTCCCGATTCCGGGTTCACCGCCTATCAGCACAAGGGATCCCGGCACGATACCGCCTCCCAGAAGCCTGTCGACTTCCGGAAGCCCGAGCAGTATGCGCGGTTCCTTAGAACGGTCTATCTCCCTGAGCCTCCGCGGCTTGTTTTCACTGGCAGGGCCGGCAGACACGGTCTTGGCTCCGGCCTTCTGCTTTTTCTGGACCGGAGCCTCGACCATGGTATTCCACTCTCCGCACGCCGGGCAGCGCCCCATCCATTTGGGGCTTTCATTGCCGCACGAAGTGCAGTACCAGAGCGATTTCGGCGCTGCCATAGGGGATTACCTCATTTCAGCGGCCTCGACCGCCTTGAAATACTTGTAGCTGTTGACAAGAAGTTCGCCCGCGGCATCCTCGTCAAGGACGATTATGCCGTCAGGATGGTTCTGCAGTGCAGAAACGGTGTTCTTGTGGGTGATGGGGCCTTCGATGGCCTGGCCGATGGCACGGGCCTTCTTGGGGCCGAGAGCGAGGATAATGACCTCCTGCGCGCTCAGAACCGTCGCTACGCCCACCGACATCGCCTGCTTCGGCACCAGATTGATGTCTCCCCCGAAGAAACGGGAATTGACGCGGATGGTGTCATCGGTAAGGGTTACCACGCGGGTACGGCTCTGCAGAGGAGAGAAAGGCTCGTTGAAAGCGATGTGGCCGTCTTCCCCGATTCCGCCGAAGAACAGGTCGAAACCGCCTGCCTCGACTATCTTCTCCTCGTAGGCAGCGCACTCCGCCGCAAGGTCGGGAGCATTGCCGTCAAGGATATGGATGTTTTCGCGGGGGATATCGATATGGTCGAAAAGATTGTGATACATAAAGCTGTGATAGCTCTCCGGATGCTCTACGGGCAGGCCCACGTATTCATCCATATTGAAGGTTATCACATTCTTGAAACTGACCTCGCCAGCTTTGTTCATGCGGACCAGCTCGGCATAAACGTCGAGCGGAGTCGATCCGGTGGGAAGCCCCAGAACGAAGGGCTTCTTTGAAACTTCGGCCTTGGCCTTGATGGCCCCGGCAATCCTGTGCGCCACCCACAGTGCCGCATCCTTTGCGTTGTCTCTGATAATAACTTTCATATTACTTTAATTTTAAAAATACTTCTATTGCCTGATACTCGGCCATACCGAGTTCGTCGTAGTGGTGGGCCGTTGCCTGGGTACGGTCTTCGGCGCGCTGCCAGAACTCGCGGGGATCCTCGCCCGGGAACGGGACTATGTCCTTCTGTGAGAGGTGGCGGTAGATGGCGTGACGCTTTTCTATCAGCTCGTCCGGGCTAAGCGGCACCGCCATGTCCACGCGGGAAAGTTCCCACTCCATCCACGCACCGCGGTACAGCCAGATATGGCAGCCGTCCACCCACGGAGCCCCGCTTTCTTTCAACTGTTCGAACGCCTCAAGGGCCGCCTCCGTACAGACGCGGTGGGTTCCGTGAGGGTCTGCGAGGTCTCCCGCCATATAGATCTGGTCGGGTTTGATACTGTCCATCAAAGCCTTGATTATATCCACGTCGGCCTGGCTGCAGGGGAGCTTGCGGATGCCGCCGCTCTCATAGAACGGCAGATTCAGGAAGTGGATATGGTCGTCCTTCATACCGAAGGAGTAATCGGCCGCACGCGCCTCGCTGCGGCGTATGGCAGCCTTGATGTCGAGGAGCTTCCGCGGTTCGGGCTCGCCCGGAATCTTGGAAGCTATCAGTTCGCGGACCTCCTCGATGCGGTCGCCGAAACCGAGCTGCTTCGCGGCGTCCATATGCTGCATCACCACGGAATCATGCACGGCAACATTGCCGGATGTCTGGTAGGCTACATGCACGTCGTGCCCCTGATGCACCAGGCGGATGAAGGTACCGCCCATGGAGATCACGTCGTCGTCCGGATGGGGGCTCAGGATGAGAACCTTCTTCGGAAACGGCACGGATGCCACGGGACGGGTGCTGTCGTCCGCATCCGGCTTGCCTCCGGGCCAGCCGGTGATGGTATGCTGCAGGTCGTTGAAAATCTGAATGTTGACCTGGTCGTAACTGCCCACCACGTCCACCAGTTCCTCGAGGGAATGCTGCAGATAGTCGGCATGCGTCAGTTTCAGTATGGGCTTGTGAACCTGCCCGCAGAGCCAGATGACGGCCTTGCGGCGGAATTTCGGAGTCCAGTTGCATGGCCCGAGAAGCCAGGGCGCCACCACGCGGGTGAGCAGGCTCCCGGACACCTCGTCCACGAACAGCGAAACGTTCGGATGATGCTGGAAGAAGGATGCGGGGCAGTCCGCACCGATTTCACCTTCGACCATCCTGGCCACGACAGCGGCCTTGGTCTCGCCCCATGCCATGAAAATCACCCGTTTGGCGCTCATCATGGTGCTTATGCCCATGGTGACGGCCTCCTTGGGCGTAACCGCAATGTCTCCGTTGAAGTACTCCGACTGACGCTTGCGGCTCGGATAGCTCAACAGCACGGTGCGGGTACGGCCCTGCTCGGAACTTCCGGCCTCGTTGAAGCCGACCTGCCCCTGCTCGCCTATACCCATTATCAGCAGATCCATCCCGCGCGCATCCTCGTCGAAGCGTGCGCAGTATTCGCTGATCTTGTCGTGAGGGACGGTCCCATCCGGAATATGGATGTTTTCCGGAAGGATGTCCACATTGTTCAGCAACTCCACATGCAGGTTGCGGTTGCGGCTCTGCATGTCGGCGCCCGATGAAGGATAGTATTCGTCGATGCTGTACACCGCCACGTTCCTGAAGGAAACGCGTCCTTCGCGATAATAGCGGGACAGGACCTTGTAGAGCGACGCCGGGGTGGCGCCGGTAGTCAGGCCGAGCCTGAACAGTCCTCCGGGATTCTCCGATTCATACTTCTTTATGGCTTCGCAGACTATGTCCGCAACCTTGCGGCTGCCTTCGGTAGAATCGCGGTAGACCTCCGTAAAAATCTTGTCGTATCCGTGAAGGATGTCGGCCGGAAGGTTCCCGGTAATGAGTCCGCCGTCTTCCGGCAGGGTAAAATGTCTCATGGCGTGCGGATTACAGAAGATGGAGACCTACGGTAAGCCCGGCCATCACGATGGACACCATGCTCATCAGCTTGATGAGGATGTTGAGCGAAGGGCCTGACGTGTCCTTGAAAGGATCGCCCACGGTATCGCCCACGACGGTGGCATGGTGGCATTCGGAATTCTTGCCTCCGAAATGGCCTTCCTCGACATACTTCTTGGCATTGTCCCAGGCACCGCCGGAGTTGGCCATGAAGATGGCAAGCACGAAGCCTGCTCCAAGGCCGCCGATAAGAAGGCCCAGCACGCCCGCGACTCCGAGCACCACGCCGGTCAGGACGGGAACTATGATGGCAATTATGGACGGCACCAGCATCTCATGCTGTGCAGCCTTTGTAGAAATCTCCACGCAGCGCTTGTAGTCCGGAGTGCCTTCGCCGGTAAGGATTCCCTTGATCTCCTTGAACTGGCGGCGTACCTCGATGACCATCTTGCCTGCCGCACGCCCCACTGCGTTCATGGTAAGGCCGCAGAAGAGGAATGCCATCATCGCTCCGATGAACACGCCTGCCAGCACGGTAGGATTCATGAGGCTGACGTTGAACTCCGCCAGCACGTCGAGTATTGATGCCTCCGCAGCGGAAACTCCGTTGATCAGGGCGTCCGCAGTGCGGCCGATGGCTATCTTGATTTCTTCTATGTAGGATGCTAGAAGGGCCAGAGCGGTAAGGGCCGCAGAACCGATGGCGAATCCCTTGCCGGTGGCTGCGGTGGTGTTTCCGAGGGCATCCAGAACGTCGGTGCGCTCGCGCACTTCGGGTTCAAGCTCACTCATCTGGGCATTTCCTCCGGCATTGTCGGCGATGGGGCCGTAAGCGTCGGTAGCCAGAGTGATGCCGAGTGTGCTGAGCATACCCACGGCGGCGATGGCGACTCCGTAGAGGCCCTGGCTGAGGTTCGCCGCAGTCATGATGTTCTTCACGTCAAATCCTATGGCGAAAAGATAAGCCAGCACGATGGCGCACACGATCGCTATCACGGGGATGGCGGTGGAAAGCATTCCGAGGCCCACTCCGTTGATGATAACGGTGGCAGGGCCGGTCTGGGACGCCTCTGCGAGCTTCTGCGTAGGTTTGTAGGAGTGGGAAGTGTAGTATTCGGTAGCCTTGCCTATCACCACGCCCGCCACGAGACCCGAAAGCACCGAGCAGGAGAGGTGCCACCAGTTGTTGTCCTGCACTCCGAAGACGAGCGCCAGGATGCCGAAGGCCGCGACACCGCTCAGGATGGCAGCGAGATTGGTGCCGAAACTCATGCTCTTGAGCAGCTGAGCCATGCCGGCGCCTTCCTTCGTGCGGACGGTGAAGATGCTCATGACTGAGAGCAGCACGCCTACCGCGGCGATGAGCATGGGGGCCAGTATGGCCTTCATCTGCATTTCAGGACCAACCGCATAGAATGCGGAAGCGCCGAGAGCCATGGTGGAAAGGATGGAGCCGCAGTAGCTCTCGTAGAGGTCCGCGCCCATGCCGGCCACGTCTCCCACGTTGTCACCAACGTTATCCGCGATGGTGGCGGGGTTGCGGGGATCATCCTCCGGAAGATCCGATTCCACCTTGCCCACTATATCGGCGCCCACGTCGGCAGCCTTCGTATAGATGCCGCCGCCCACGCGGGCGAAGAGAGCCTGCGTGGAGGCACCCATCCCGAAGGTAAGCATCGTGGTGGTGATGATGACGAGTTTCTGCGCCATGCTGGCATCCTCGATGAAAACGTTGAGAAGGATGAACCAGAGCGCTATGTCCAGCAGGCCGAGGCCTACCACGGTAAGGCCCATGACGGCGCCGGAACGGAAGGCGACCTTAAGCCCGGAGTTCAGCGAGCGGCGTGCCGCGTTGGCCGTGCGGCCGGACGCATAAGTGGCGGTGCGCATGCCGATGAAGCCCGCAAGCCCGGAGAAGAAGCCCCCGGTAAGGAACGCGAACGGCACCCAGGGGTTCTGGACGCCGAATCCGTATGCCAGGACGGCGAAAAACACTGCGAGGACGGCGAAAACGATGATGACCACCTTGTACTGCTGCCTCAAGTATGCCATTGCCCCTTCGCGGACGTACTGGGCTATCTTGCGCATGGTGGGCGTACCTTCGTCTTCCTTCTTCATCTGGGAATAGAAAATGGCAGCGAACGCGAGTGCGATTACGGATGCTGCCGGTACTGCATAAAATAAAGGATCCATACTTTATTATTGGTTTCAGTTTCAAATTACAAAGATAAAAAAAGAAGGGAGAAACCGAAATTCCTCCCTTTCTTTTTTCTCTGCCGTTTTATTCGGCCTTTGGCTCTTCTGCAGGCGCTTCGGCGGCGGGTGCCTCCTCTGCGGGAGCGGCTTCCGCTTTCTTGGCGCGGCTGCGGCGGGTGCTCTTCTTTGCCTCTTTCTTCGTGGTGCCTGCGAGGGCGGCCTCGTTGAAATCGACAAATTCTACAAGGGCCATTTCCGCTGCGTCACCCTGACGGAAGCCGACGTGGAGGATACGGAGGTATCCGCCCGGACGGTCAGCCACCTTGGGAGCGATGGTACGGAAAAGCTCGCTGACTGCGTTCTTGTCCTTGAGATAACTGAAGACGACGCGACGGTTGTGCGTGGTGTCTTCCTTGCTCTTGGTAACAAGCGGTTCAAGGTAAGGCTTGAGGGCCTTTGCCTTGGCCTCGGTGGTCACTATCCTCTTGTGGAGGATGAGAGAAGAAGCCATGTTGGCGAGAAGGGCCTTGCGATGTCCGCTCTTGCGGCCGAGATGATTAACTGCTCTATTGTGTCTCATCGTTAAATGTTCTTTTTCTTGGGTTCAATATTGTACTTGGTGACATCCATTCCGAATGAAAGCTTCATCTTCTCGACCAGCAGGTCTATCTCGTTGAGAGACTTGCGTCCGAAGTTGCGGAACTTCATGAGTTCAGCGCGGCTGTAGGACACCAGATCGGCGAAAGTGTCGATGTCGGCGGCCTTCAGGCAGTTGAACGCGCGGACGGAGAGTCCCATGTCGGAAAGTTTGGTGAGAAGGACGTGCCTCATGCGGAGGCTCTCCTCGTCAAGCTCCTTGCTGTCGGTCTCGAGGGTGTTCTCCAGCGAGATCTTGTTGTCGTCGGTAAAGAGCTTGAAATGATAGATGAGGATGTTTGCTGCGTCCTGAAGAGCAGCGCCGGGAGAGATGGAACCGTCGGTTTCAATCTCGAGGTTGAGCTTCTCGTAGTCAGTCTTCTGCTCGACGCGCCAGTTGTCCACGCTCCAGTTGACCTTGCGGATAGGGGTGTAGATGGCGTCCACGGGAATGGTCCCGATGGGGGTGTTGTCGTCGCGAAGTTCCTCGGCGGGAACGAAACCGCGTCCTCTGGTGATGACGATGTTGATTTCGAGCTTTACCGAAGGTTCGAGAGAGCAGATGTGCTGATCAGGGTTTAACACCGTGAAAGAAGACAATCCTTTGGAGATATCCTCCGCCTTGAACTCCTGCTTGCCGCTGATGACGATTCTTACCTCTTCACCGTCTACGCCGTCCACCATCCTCTTGAAACGGACCTGCTTGAGGTTCAGGATGATGTCCTGCATGCCTTCGATGACGCCGGGAATGTTTGCAAATTCCTGGTCTACGCCGGCAATGCGTATCTGGCTGATGGCATAACCCTCAAGGGAAGCGAGAAGGATGCGACGAAGGGCGTTGCCTATGGTCTGGCCGTAGCCGGGCTCAAGAGGCCTGAATTCGAAACGTCCGAGAGTGTCGGTACCTTCGAGCATGATAACCTTGTCAGGTTTCTGGAATGCTAAGATTGCCATAATATTGGGTGTTAATTGTTACTTGGAGTAGAGATCGACGATGAGCTGTTCGTTGATGTTTTCAGGGATGTCGGTCCTCAGGGGGAGGTTGAGGAACTTGCCGGTGAGAGTCTTGGCGTCGAACTCAAGCCATGAATACCTGGCTGCGCCCGAGACCGATGCGGTAATTACCTCAAGGTTCTTGCTCCTTTCACGGACGGCGACGGTGTCGCCCGCCTTCACCTGTGCGGAAGGCACGTTGCAGACCTCACCGTTGAGGGTGATGTGACGGTGGCTCACGAGCTGGCGTGCAGCTGCCCTGGAGGGAGCGATGCCGAGGCGGTAAACCACATTGTCGAGACGGCTCTCGAGGAGGAGAACGAGGTTCTCACCTTTCTGGCCGGGCATGCGGGAAGCCTTGTCGTAGGTGTTGCGGAACTGGCGCTCGAGCACACCGTACATATACTTTACTTTCTGCTTCTCCTTGAGCTGGACACCGTACTCGCGCTGTTTCTTGCGCTTGGAGGCGAGTCCGTGCTGTCCCGGAGGATAGTTTCTCTTTTCAAAATCCTTGTCTGCCCCGAAGATGGGTTCACCGAACTTGCGGGCGATCTTGGTGGTAGGACCTGTATATCTTGCCATAGTTTCTTGTCTTTAAACGTTAAACTTTACGACGGCCTTTAGGTCGGCAACCGTTGTGGGGCATGGGGGTCACGTCGACGATCTCGGTGACTGCGATGCCTGCGTTGTTGATGGTACGGATTGCGGATTCGCGACCTGCGCCAGGACCTTTCACGTAAACCTTCACCTTGCGGAGTCCAGCATCGAATGCAGTCTTGGCAGCGTCTTCAGCGGCCATCTGGGCAGCATAGGGAGTATTCTTCTTGGAACCGCGGAAACCGCACTTACCGGCAGAACCCCAGCTGATAACCTGCCCCTGGGCATTGGTCAGGGATACGATCACGTTGTTGAAAGTAGATGAGATATGGGCCTCGCCATAAGCTTCTACCTTGACAACTCTTTTGGATGTTGTAGTTTTCTTTGCCATAATTCATCTGCTTTTACTTGGTTGCCTTCTTCTTGTTGGCAACAGTCTTCTTCTTACCCTTGCGGGTACGGGCGTTGTTCTTGGTGCTCTGCCCGCGGACAGGAAGGCCTACACGATGACGGATTCCACGGTAGCAGCCGATATCCATGAGCCGCTTGATATTCATCTGAACGGAAGAACGAAGCTCGCCTTCGATCTTGAGTTCGCTGACTTCGGCACGGATTGCTGCGGTCTGGGCGTCATCCCAGTCGCCAACCTTGATAGTAGGATCGATGCCGCACTTCTCCAGGATTTTGGATGCTGTGCTGCGGCCGATTCCGAAGATATAGGTCAGACCTACGTCTCCACGTTTGTTGTTTGGTAAATCAACACCGGCTATTCTTGCCATAATTATACTTTACTTAATTGTTAGACAATTGATTATCCCTGGCGCATCTTGAACTTGGGGTTCTTCTTGCAGATAACGTAAAGACGACCTTTACGCTTCACGATCTTGCAATCTTCACTGCGCTTCTTGATGGATGTTTTGACTTTCATATCGTTTGTTTTTTATTTGTATCTGAAAGATATTCTGCCTTTGGTCAAATCGTAAGGTGAAATTTCAACGCGGACCTTGTCGCCCAGAAGAATGTGGATAAAGTTCATGCGCATCTTCCCTGAAATGTTGCAGAGAAGTACGTGACCGTTCTCAAGCTCGACCTTGAACATCGCGTTGGGAAGGGTCTCGATAACCTTTCCGTCCTGTTCTATTGCTACTTGTTTTGACATTAAAATATCACTTTTAAAAATTAATCCCGGTATCTTTCTCGATAAAATCGAAAGTTGACAGCAGTTCGGCACGGCCGGCACGGACAACAACCGTAAGTTCGTAGTGGGCTGCCAAGCTCCTGTCGGAGGTGTGTACTTCCCAACCGTTGCGGCCGACGTACACGCTTCTTCCTCCGGCATTCACCATGGGCTCGATACATATCGTCATTCCGGGAACGAGTTTGGGGCCGTGGCCGATACGCCCGAAATTGGGCACCCCGGGGGCCTCGTGCATCTTCGTGCCGATCCCGTGTCCTTCAAGTTCACGGACTACCGACATCCCGAACGACTCGACGTACGATTGCACCGCGTATCCGATGTCTCCGACCCTGCCTCCTGCGACCGCGGCCCCTATGCCCTTATAGAGCGAGGCCTTGGTTACGTCCAGAAGGCGGCGGGTTTCCGCGCTCACCTCCCCGACGGGGAAAGTATAGGCGGAATCGCCGTTGTAACCCTTCCAGAACGTGCCTATGTCCGCGGTGACGATGTCTCCTTCCTTAAGGACGTAGTCGGACGGAAAACCGTGTACTACGACATCGTTCACCGAAGTGCATATCGCCGCAGGAAAACCTTCGAAGCCGAGGAAGGATGGAACCGCCCCGTGGTCGCGGATGAAAGTCTCGGCCACCCTGTTCAACTCTCTGGTTGTCACACCGGGGGCTACCTTACGACCTACTTCCGCCAGGGTCTTGCTTACAAGAATGGCATTCTCGCGAAGGAGGGCGATCTCTTCCTCAGTCTTGGGCCTGACCATCAGCTTCGGATTTTTCAAAGAACTACATACCTGAGCGCCCGGTAAGGCGGCCGGTCTTCATGAGGCCGTCGTAGTGGCGCATCAGCAGATAACTCTCGATTTGCTGCAGAGTGTCGAGGACGACGCCCACGAGAATCAGCAGCGAAGTGCCTCCGTAGAAGCTCGCGAACTGGTCGGTGACGCCCATTTTCCTGGCAATCGCAGGCAGGATGGATATGATGGCCAGCATGATTGAACCGGGGAGGGTGACCTTGCTCATAATGGAGTCGAGGTATTCCACGGTCTTCTTGCCAGGCTTCACACCCGGTATGAAACCACCATTCCTCTTCATGTCCTCCGCCATCATAGTGGGGTTCACCGTGACGGCCGTATAGAAGTAAGTGAAGATAATGATGAGAATTGCGAAGATAAAGTTGTACCAGAATCCGGTATAATTACCAAGGGTCGCAGCGAGCCCGCGGGTTGCATCCCACCTCGAGAAAATGAGGGGGAAGAGCATGAGGGCCTGTGCGAAGATGATAGGCATGACGCCGGCAGCATTGATCTTGAGGGGGATGTACTGACGGACTCCGCCGTACTGGCGGTTGCCGATCACGCGCTTCGCATACTGCACGGGCACGCGGCGGACCGCCTGCACCAGCGCGATGGCTGCGATGATGACGAAGAACCAGATGAGGAACTCGACGATGAGAAGCAGGAGCCCGCCGTTGGTGGTGGTGAGCTTCTCGCCGAACTCAGCGACGATAGCGAAGGGCAGCCTCGCCACGATACCTATCATGATGATGAGGGAGATACCATTGCCGATACCGCGGTCGGTAATGCGCTCGCCGAGCCACATCACGAACATCGAACCTGCCATCAGGATGAGGGTGGAGACGATGTTGTACATGAAGTTGCTCCAGCCGAGGCGGTTGACGGCGATGAACGCCTGACCGGGAATCTGGTTGTGGAGTGCCGCCATGTAGGCAGGTCCCTGGATGCAGATGATCAGGATGGTGAGATACCTGGTGAGCTGATTCATCTTCTTGCGCCCGCTTTCACCCTCCATCTGGAGTTTGCGGAAGTAGGGCACGAACACGCCAAGGAGCTGGACCACGATGGATGCCGAGATGTAAGGCATCACACCGAGTGCAAAGATTGAAGCATTGCCGAATGCACCGCCGGAGAACATGTTCAGGAGGCCTACGAGGCCGCTTGAAGCTGTGTTCTGCAGTTTGGCGAGCATGGTGGCGTCGATGCCGGGGAGCACGATGAAGCTGCCGAGCCGGTACACCAGGATGAGCCCCAGCGTATAGACAAGGCGCTTTTTCAGCTCTTCAATCTTGAAGATGTTCCCTATTGTCTCGAAAAACTTCTTCATTGCTACTCAATTACGACTGCCTTTCCGCCGGCAGCTTCGATTTTGGCGATTGCTGATTTACTGAAAGCGTCGGCCCTGACGGTTACGGCGGCGGTGATTTCACCATTGCCGAGAACCTTCACGAGCTCGTTCTTGGAAGCGAATCCGGCAGCCTTGAGATCCTCGGAAGTGATCTCAGCGGCCTTGGAAGCCTCTGCGAGAGCCTGGATAACCGACACATTGACAGGTGCATATTCAACACGGGTAGGATTGGTGAATCCGAATTTGGGGAGACGCCTCTGGATAGGCATCTGGCCACCTTCGAAACCGATCTTGTGCTCGTAACCGGCACGTGCCTGCGCACCCTTGGTGCCACGTGTGGCGGTGCCTCCCTTGCCGGAACCCTGGCCACGGCCCAATCTTTTCTTTGCGTTCTTTACAGAACCCTTTGCAGGTGTAAGATTTTCAAGTTTCATGGTCTGTTCCTCCTTAGTCTATAACTTCGTATTTGACGAGATGGGCAACCTTTGCGAGCATGCCGCGGGTGATGGGATTGTCCTCAACCTCCACGGTGTGGCCGATGCGGCGGATACCGAGGCTGCGGAGATTCTCCTTCTGGCGCTTCGTTTCGCCGTTGGTGCTTATTGTCTGGGTGATTTTAAGTTTTGCCATGGTTCTTTCCTCCTAGCCTTTAAAAACTTTGCTCATGGGAATACCGCGCAGGCCTGCCACAGTGTAGGCGTCCCTCATTTCGGTGAGGGCGGTAACGGTAGCCTTCACGAGGTTGTGGGGGTTGGATGAACCCTTGCTCTTTGCAAGCACGTTCTGGACGCCGGCGCTCTCGAAAACGGCGCGCATGGCACCACCGGCCTTTACACCGGTACCGGGGGCTGCAGGCTTCATGAAAACCTTTGCTCCGCCGAAAGAACTTTCCTGCTCGTGAGGGATGGTGGTGTTGATGACGGGAACCTTTACGAGGTTCTTCTTTGCATCCTCCACGCCCTTTGCGATGGCTGCAGTGACTTCGTTGGCTTTTCCAAGACCATAACCGACGACACCGTTCTCGTCTCCGACGACCACGATGGCGGCAAAGCGGAAGTGACGGCCACCCTTGGTGACTTTGGTCACGCGCTGGATAGCTACGAGCCTGTCCTTGAGTTCGAGGTCAGACGTCTTTACTCTCTTAACATTTGTATTTGCCATAGTCCTGAAAATTAGAATACGAGGCCGCCTTCACGGGCAGCGTCTGCCAAACTTTTAACACGTCCGTGGAAGAGATATCCTCCGCGGTCGAAACATACGGTGGTGATACCGGCTGCGAGAGCGCGCTCTGCAACTGCCTTTCCGACTATTGCAGCGGCTTCGATGCCGGATTTGCCCTTGCACTGTGCGGCGAGGGCCTTGTCGTTGGATGCGGCGGCGGCAAGGGTCTTGCCGGCCTCGTCGTCTATGACCTGGGCGTAAATCTGCTTGTTGCTGCGGAAGACGACCAGACGGGGCCTTTCAGCGGTTCCGTTCACATGCTTGCGGATACGGAAATGTATCCTCTGCCTTCTTGCTATTCTACTTAATGCCATAATTCTGTCCTCCTTTATTTGGCAGCAGCAGTCTTGCCTGCCTTGCGACGAAGTTGTTCACCAACGAACTTGATACCCTTGCCCTTGTAAGGTTCGGGCTTGCGGAATGAGCGGATCTTGGCGGCGACCTGACCGACAAGCTGCTTGTCGCAGCTCTTGAGGATCAGTTTCGGGGTTTCTCCCTTCTTGATTTCGGGAACCTCGGCCTTGACTTCCGCGGGAAGCATCAGCTGGATCTCATGGGAATAACCGAGAGAGAAAACAAGGAGCTGTCCCTGGACGGCCACACGGTAACCGACACCCACAAGTTCCTGCTTTACAGTGAATCCCTCGCTGACACCGACGACCATATTGTGCACCAGGGCGCGGTAGAGGCCGTGCATGCTGCGGTGACGGGGCTGGTCGGTGGGGCGGGTGAATTTGATTTCGTTGTCCTCAATGGTAAGAGTGATGTCCGGATCAACTTTCTGGCTCAACTCACCAAGAGGTCCTTTAACCTTCACAACGTTGCCGTCGAGGAGCTGTACGCTCACCCCGGCCGGAAGGTTTACAGGTAATTTACCAATTCGTGACATTTGTTTATACTTTAATAATATTAATATACATAGCAGACGACTTCGCCGCCGACGCCGAGCTCCTTGGCTTCCTTGTCGGTCACGAGGCCCTTCGAAGTGGAGATGACGGCGATGCCGAGTCCGTTGAGGACGCGGGGCATGTCATCCACTCCGACGTACTGCCGCAGACCGGGGGTGCTCACGCGCTCAATCTTCTTGATGGCGGGCATCTTGGTCTCGGGGTGGTACTTGAGAGCTATCTTGATAGTGTTGTACGGAGTTCCTTCAACCACCTTGTAGCTGAGGATGTATCCTTTCTCGCACAGGATTTTGGTGAGGCCTTCCTTCATTTTGGATGAGGGAATCTCCACGACCTTCTTGCCCGCCAGATAGGCGTTGCGGATCCTGGTGAGGAAATCTGCGATGGGATCAGTCATATCGTTAATCTTTTTAATATTCTACCAACTTGCCTTCTTTACACCCGGGATGAGACCGTTGCTGGCCATCTCGCGGAACTGAATACGGCTGAGGCCGAATGCCCTCATGTATCCCTTCGGGCGACCGGTGAGAGAGCAACGATTGTGAAGACGCACGGGAGAAGCGTTCTTGGGGAGCTTGTCGAGAGCCGCCCAGTCTCCTGCCTCTTTGAGAGCCTTCCTCTTTTCGGCGTATTTGGCAACCAGCTTTGCGCGCTTTACTTCGCGGGCTTTCATTGATTCTTTTGCCATATCTCTTAGTTGTTATGTTTCTTGAAAGGCAGACCGAATGCGGCGAGAAGGGCCTTGCACTCCTCGTCGGACTTGGCTGTGGTTACGAAAGTGATCTCCATTCCGTGGATACGGGGGTTCTTGTCGATATCGATCTCGGGGAAGATGATCTGCTCCTTGATGCCGAGGGTGTAGTTGCCGCGGCCGTCCATGTTCTCGGCTATGCCGTTGAAGTCACGGATACGGGGAAGCGTTACACGGATAAGCTTCTCGAGGAACTCGTACATCTTGACGTCGCGAAGGGTGACTTTGCATCCGACGGGCATGCCCTTGCGGAGCTTGAAGTTGGAGATGTCCTTGCGGGAGAGGGTGATGACAGCTTTCTGTCCTGCGATGAGGGCGAGCTCTTCGGCTGCATCCTCAACCAGTTTCTTGTCCTGGGTAGCATCGCCCACGCCTTCGTTGATGGTAATCTTGACGAGGCGGGGAGCTTCCATCACGGTGTTGTAATTGAACTGCTTGACAAGCTTGTCAGCAATTTCTTCCTTATAGGCTTTCTTCAGAGCAGGAACGTAACCCTTGGGGGCCTTCTGCTGATCTGCTGTTGCTTTCTTTGCCATAATTACTTAATCTCCTGTCCTGATTTTTTAGCTACGCGAACTTTCTTGCCGTCCACGGTCTTGTAACCGATGCGGGTACCCACCTTCTTGCCCTCGGCGTCGGTGACGGTCGGGTCGGTGAGGTTCACGTTGGAAATGTGGATAGCGGCCTCCTGCTTGATGATTCCGCCCTGGGGCTGCTTGGAATTGGGTTTCGTGTGCTTGCTCACGAGGTTGACTCCCTCGACGATGACACGGTCTTTATCTGTGAGAACGGAAAGGACCTTGCCGATCTTTCCTTTGTCGTTACCGGAATTCACCCGCACGATGTCACCTTTCTTAATCTTAAACTTTTTCATAATCCAAATCAATTAAAGGACCTCGGGTGCCAGTGAAACGATTTTCATGTAATTCTCGCGGAGCTCCCTGGCGACGGGGCCGAAGATACGGGTTCCGCGGAGTTCGCCGGCATTGTTCAGGAGAACGCATGCATTGTCGTCGAAACGGATATAGGAACCGTCGGCGCGGCGGATTTCTTTCTTGGTGCGTACGACTACAGCCCTGGAGACTGTACCCTTCTTGGCGTCGCCGCCAGGAATCGCACTCTTCACTGCGACGACGATGGTGTCGCCCACAGTGGCATAACGGTGGTGGGTTCCGCCAAGCACACGGATGCAAAGGACTTCCTTAGCACCGCTGTTGTCGGCCACCAGTAAACGTGTTTCCTGCTGTATCATAACTACTTGGCTTTTTCAACGATTTTTTCAACTCTCCAGTTCTTGGTCTTGCTCAGGGGACGGGTTTCCATGATGAGGACGGTATCGCCCTCGCCGCACTCGTTCTTCTCATCGTGAGCAACGAACTTTGTGGTCTTTTTTACGAACTTTCCGTATAAGGGATGTTTCTCTTTGCGTTCAACGGCAACCACGACGGTCTTGTCCATCTTGTTGCTGACCACTACGCCTTGTCTTTCCTTGCGAAGATTTCTTTCCATGAGTCTTCAGATTTAGTTCAGTTGTTTTTCTTTTTCAGCGAGGATAGTGATCATAAGAGCGATATCCTTTCTGGCCTTCTTGAATTTGGAAGTGTCCTCCAATGGAGAAATGGCGTGGTTGATTTTCATGGTGTCGAGGTTGTTCTTCTCGACCTGGATGCGGTCGCGCAGGTCTGCTACAGACATTTCGCGTGCTTCTGCTGCTTTCATACTCTTGTCTTCTCCATTAAATTATTCCACATAATCCCTGCGGACGATGAATTTGGTCGCGACGGGGAGCTTGTTGGCGCCAAGGCGCATTGCCTCTTTTGCGATTGCAAGGGACACGCCCTCCGCCTCAAAGATGATGCGGCCGGGGGTGATGGGGGCTACGAATCCGTAAGGATCGCCCTTACCCTTACCCATACGGGTATCGAGAGGTTTCTTGGTAACCGGCTTCACGGGGAATACCCTGATCCACAACTGGCCTTCACGGTTCATGTGACGGGTGATGGCCTGACGGGCGGCCTCAATCTGCTGGGCGGTAAGCCAGCAGTTCTCAAGGTTCTTGAGACCGAAGGAACCGAATGCAAGCTGGTTGCCGCGCTGCGACATTCCCTTCATGCGGTTCTTCTGTTCCCTTCTGTACTTTGTTCTTTTAGGTTGTAACATCGTAGTATTACTTTAAAATAATTAAATTTCGCTCTAAATCCCTGAAAATCAGCGTTTTAAGCTATTCCAGGCCGGATTTTGGGGATGCAAAGTTAGTAAAAATTTTCCATCCCGCAAGGTTTTTTGCAAAAAAATCACGCATTTTCGACACGATTTTTGAATAGTCAAAGAACGACTTTTCAATCACTTACGAATTTGGAGAAAAAATTTTTTGCTATCTTTGCGACCGTGAAAAAGATAATGGCGATTCTGCTCTGCATCCTGGTATGCGCGCCGGCCTTCTCCCAGAAGAAAAGGCAGAAGGAGCGCTACCCCATGTATTACGTGGTGGACGAGCAGGGCGACACCGTCTTCGTAGACTCGCTCGACCCTTCCTGGTGCTTCCCCAAGGGCACCAAACTCAAGAAAGGAGACTGGCGGCGCCAGTACAGGATGGTGTACAATTTCAACAAGGTGTACCCGTATGCCCTTGCCGGGAGCAAGATGATGCGCCAGGTGGACAGCGTAATCGCCGCAGACGTAACCAAACGCAGCCAGCGCAACGCCTACACGCACGACGTAATGATCGAGCTGTTCACGATCTTCGCCGGCGACATAAAGAGGATGACAATTACGCAGGGCGTGATGCTGATGCGCCTGGTGGACCGCGAATGCGGAATTCCGCCCTACGAAATAATCAAGGAATACCGCAGTTCCTTCTCCGCCAATTTCTGGCAGCTGATTGCCAAGATGTTCGGGCAGAACCTCAAGAAGCGCTACGATCCCGAAGGGGAGGACGCCCGGCTCGAGGAGCTCGTCCAGGTCTGGAAAAAGGGGCACTGGGATTCATTCTACTTCGCCGTCTTCTTCGAATACCCCCCGAAAACTGCAATCAAGCGGGATTATCTCAAAAGTACGGTCGAATCGCGCGAAAACCGCCGCAAGCGCAGCGAAGAAGAGGCAAACCTGATGAAGAAGGGCCTGCAGGAAGCGAAGGAAATGCTCCGGGAAGATTAGATGACGGTCAGGTCTTTGCCGTCGAAACAGGCATAGTGCTCGCCGCCGGCAATCCAGTCTTTGAGGACTATGAGGCGGCCACCGGAGGGCAGGGGCATATCCACCGCGTCGTGGAAATGACCGAAGATAAAGAAATCCGCCTGCTTATCCACACAGAACTTATACAGAGGTTCGGCTTCTCCCCGGAACTTATAGCCACCATGTTTGCGGCGGTTGGAATTGCTCCAGTCGGTGCCGAAGCGGAATGCCAGCCAGGGATGCAGCGTCGAGAAGAGCACCTGGCAGACACGGCTGTGGAAGATGCGCAGCATCAGGCCGTATCCCCATTTTACACCGCCCAGCGCGTCGCCGTGCCCGACGAGGAACTTCCGCCCATCCGCTTCCAGAGTTGCCGGCTGCTGAACTTTATGTATCCCCAGGCTCTCGAAGAAAGAATAGCACCAGATATCGTGGTTGCCGGGGATGAAATAAACTTCTATCCCTTCTGACACCATCTGTATCAGCTCGCTCACGACGCGGGCGCCTTCCTTCGGAACGACGTCGCGGTATTCATACCAGAAGTCCCAGATGTCTCCGAGCAGCCAGAGCGCCTTGGTTTCCGGAGTACGGATGCCGCGGAGCCAGCGCACGAAACGTTCCTCGCGTTCCGCGGAATCTCCCGCCTTCAGCCCGAGGTGGATGTCGGCCACAAAATATATCTTCGATCTTTCCATCCTTATGCGAATATCAGTACGAGGATGCCGACAACGGCGCAATAAAGCGCGAACCAGCTGAGGCGGGCGCGGCGCACAAGGGCGATCATCACCTTGCAGGCAAAGAGTCCTGACACAAAGGCAGCCAGGAATCCGACCAGCAAAGGAAGCACTCCTATGGTGGAGGAAGCCATATCCCCTCCGACTATGTCGAGGAAGGCCTCTCCGAGAATGGGCACCAGTACCATAAGGAACGAGAACTGGGCCATCACTTCACGCTTCACACCGCAGAGCAGCCCCGTGGAGATGGTCGTACCGGAGCGCGATAGCCCTGGAATCACCGCAAGGGCCTGGCCGACGCCGACAGCGAATGCCTGCCACCAGTTTATGCCGTTCCGGGCGGGATTTTCTTCCTGGGCGCGTTTGGAGGCGAAATCGGAGAAGAACAGGAGCATCGCCGTCACCACCAGGGCCAGTCCTACCACGATCAGCGAAGCGAACAGTCCCTCCACATAGTCCTTGAAGAACATCCCGACCACGAACACCGGCACCATCGACACCAGTATCTTGAGTATATAGTCGGTCTCGTCGTTCATCCTGAACTTGAAGAGCCCCTGCAGGAGTTTCCATATTTCCTTCCGGAAGACCACTATGGTACTGAGGACCGTGGCGGCGTGCACGGCGACCTCAAAGACAAGATCCCCGGACGCTTCTATGCCGAGAAGTTCGCGGCCGATTGCAAGATGTCCGCTGCTGCTCACCGGCAGGAATTCCGTCAGGCCCTGCACCAGGCCGAGTATAAGGGCTTCAAACCATTCCATCACTTATCCTCCCCGTTTTCTTCTTCCGAAGGCCTGCGGATTATCGCCACTATCGCTATCACGATTCCCGCCACTATCACCACCGGAGCGGCGACCAGCCTGCGGAAGTCGAACATGGAATAATTGAATACCGCCGGGTCTTCGGGCCGTCCGCCCATCATCAGTATGAATCCCGCCGCCATCACAAGCACGCCGGCGAGAAGGAGCTTGAGCCCTTTCGGGGTAATTGACATTTTGCTGTCCATATCAATAATAAATCAAATCTTCGTTCGCTCCGAGGAGCCTGTTGACCGTAAAGAAAGTAGATATCACGCATATCAGCACTCCGCATGCGAGCACTATTCCGGCCACCATGGCCAGAAGTTCCGTAGAGAAGAGGGGCGATATCTGGGGGAACGTGCGCAGGGCCATGGCAAGCGCACCTCCCAGAACGGCGCAGGCAATCAACCCGGCGGCCAGCCCCTGCACTACTGCGCCCTTTATGAACGGACGGCGGATGAAGGAGCGGCTCGCGCCGACAAGCTGCATGGTGTGTATGGTGAACCTGTGGGCATGGAGCCCCAGCCGCACGGTATTCCCTATCAGCATGAAAGAAATGAAAAGCAGAACCAGGATAAAAATCCCGAGTACCAGCGATATCCAGGAAATGTTCTGGTTCAGGGCCTCCACAAGCGACTGACGGCTTTCCACATCCTCGATTTCCGGATAAGATTCCAGCACCGGAATAATCTTTGCGAGGCTGTCCGTAGAAACGTATTCCGCTTTCAGGCAGAGATTTATGGATACGGGAATGGGCGCAGTCTCGAATACCGACAGGAAATCGTCCCCGAGCATCTCCCGGAGTTCTTTCTCCCCCTGGGCCTTGCCCACCAGCTCCGTACTCTTAACGAACGGTAGCGAATCGATGGCGGCGGCACAGGCGGCGGCACCCTGCTCGGAAACTTCAGGACCGCACAGCAGCGACATCTGGATGTTTTCCTTGAAGAAATCGCTTACCCTCCTGGCGTTCAGCACCAGCACGGCGGCGGTTCCTACCAGCAGAAGGACAAGGCTGATGCTTATCACCGAGGACACATAGGCCCCGGTAAGCCGCCTTTTCATCATTTTTTTCTCTCCTTTTGGCATAATTCCGGAAATTGGGTCAAAGATAGTGAATTATGGTTATTTCAAAAAATTTTCGTATCTTTGTTAAAATCGTTTTACTGCAAGTATGGCCGAAACCACAAAGAAAGTGTTGTTCGTAAACTCGGAGATATTCCCGTATCTCCCGGAGAGCGACATTTCCATGGTCGGCAGATATCTCCCGCAGGGTACGCAGGAGCGCAAGAAGGAGATACGCTCGTTCATGCCCAGGTTCGGCTGCATCAACGAAAGGAAGAACCAGCTTCACGAAGTCATACGCCTTTCCGGCATCAACATCGTAATAGGAGATGTGGACTGCCCGCTGGTGATCAAAGTGGCGTCAATCCCCTCCGCACGCATCCAGTTCTACTTCATAGACAACGAGGATTATTTCAAACGCAAATCGGTCTATCATGACGCCGAAGGAAAATTCTTCGGAGACAATGACGAACGCGCCATCTTCTTTGCGAAGGGAGTCCTCGAAACGGTCAAGAAGCAGCGCTGGGCTCCGGATATCATACACTGCCAGGGCTGGATATCGCATCTCGTGCCGGTTTACCTGAAGAAGGCTTACAAGGACGATCCCATCTTCTCCTCCAGCAAGGTGGTCCTGTCGCTGTACGACGAGATCTCCGACGTGACTTTCCCCGAAGATTTCGCATCGAAAGCCCTGACCGGCCCCCTGAAGGCTGCGGACCTTCCCATTTCGGGCAATCCCACTGGCATAAAACTTGCTGAAACGGCTGCGAAGTATTCGGACGCTGTAATTTTCGGTTCCCCCGGGCTCAATCCCCAGCTTGTGAAATACTGCAAGGGCCTGAAGATTCCGGTTCTGCCCTATAACGCGGAAAGTCTGGAAAACGGCAGTTACATCGAAGAATACAACGCCCTTTATGACAAGTTGTAGAAGATGAGATTTTCCGTATTATCCGCCCTGGCCGCCGCCTCGATCTGCTGCTGCGGATGCATTACGACAGACGACAGTATCGGCAGCGGGATGATTCCCGCCAGCCATATTTACAGAGTAGTTTCCCCCGACCCGGTCCAGATTCCCGTGGACATGAAATCGGCAGGCGAGCTCTCTGCATATTCCTCCAACAGGATCACCATCGGAGCAATCCGCAATGACGATGAATTCGGGCTCAGCACCCGCAGCAGCTGCATCACGCTGGTGCCAATGTTCGTCGATTCCCTCGATTTCGGAAAGAATCCGGTGTTCCAGGAATTCCGTTTCTCCGCCAACGTCGACAGCGTTTCCGTATGCGACGTCACCCAGGCCGACATCCTGCAGAGCGTGTACGTGCATGAACTGACGGCTCCGCTCGACAAGGACTACCGAACCTACTGCAACAGCACGCCGGCGTACGGGGCTTCTCTCATCACCACGGGAATCCCGGTCCTGGACGGAAAAGACACCCTTGGTTTCCGGTTCACCAAAGAATTCGGAGAAAAATACCTTGCCATGACGAACGACGACGTCAAGGACATGGAAACATACACGAAAAAATTCCCGGGCATACACCTTTCCACCAACATTCCCGCAGGCCGCGGAGGGAGGTTCAACCTGCTTGAACTCCAGCTCGGCTACAACAGCGACTACGGGATTCTTACCGGGAACATGGCCGCGCTGCGCTTCAACTCCACATGGACCGTGGACGGAAAAGACGTCAAGAAGGATTCCGTCTGCTACTTCTACTACTCGCCTACCGGTTTCTACGACATAGACTCACTGCTGACCAATTCCGGCACGGGCAGCTTCCCGCAGTACTGCGCCAACATAACGGGCGACGCGTCAACTGCAAAGGCAGGGCCGGCAACCGACTATATCTATATTGAAGGGGGCGGCGGAGTAAAGCCCTGCATCTCTGCAAAGACCTTGCGCGACAAAGCCATAGAAATCATCTCCGCTGCCGGACACGACCCCAAAAAGGCGGTCGTAAACAAAGCCACGCTCACCCTGCACTACCTCGCTCCGGACGCCGATTTCGAAACGATGTACAAGGTGCCGGGCACGCTCAGCCCGACCATCTGCCTCAAGAACGACGAAACCGTCAGTTTCATGGGGCTCACGAACACCTCCGACAGCAGCCAGGACATAGGCGGCATACACAGGTCCACCATGACATACACCCCTGACATCACCAACCATCTGCAGAGCATGCTCTCGCTGGAAGACGACGACGAGGCGCTGTTGAAGGGGAATTATGACATCTGGCTCCTGATAATGTACAACGAAGTGATTGCCACGACAACCAGCGGGAACTCCGAAATGGCCGACTATTACAACTACCTCGCATACCAGAGTATGATGTACGGCGGATACGGCTACGGAGGATATGGCGGATACGGCAGCTATGGTTACGGCAATCCCTATACCAATTACTACAACTACTCCATGATGGCGGAATACTACGGCAGTTCATCCACCTCGTATTCCACCTCCCTTGCCCTCGACCGCGACCGTTACTATTACTGCAAACTCTACGGACCGGCTGCGGCAGACCCTGAGATGAGGCCCTCTTTCAGTCTCACCTATTCCATCCCCGAAGAATAAATCCCACCGATATGAAAAGATATTTTGTCCTGGCGGCGATGGCAGTCATAGCCATGACCGCATGCGGCGGAAAGAAGGCCGCGAAAAATACCGATGACGGGCAGGCTGCACAGACCAGGACCTCCCTGGTGACAAGCACCGAACCCGGAGCCATGTTTACCGACTTCGAAGCCGTACAACCCGACGGCACCACTGCTAAACTGTCCGACTATGTAGGCAAGGGCAAATATATCCTCGTGGATTTCTGGGCCAGCTGGTGCGGCCCGTGCAAGCGCGAGATTCCTGGCATCAAGGCCGCCTGGGAGAAGTACAAGGGGGACAAGTTCGACGTCCTGAGCGTCGCCGTATGGGACAAGCCCGAAGATACCGCCAAGGCTGCGGCCGAGCACGGAGTCGTATGGAACCAGATCGTGAATGCGGGCAAGGTGCCTACCGACATCTACGGCATTGAAGGGATTCCACACCTTATTCTTTTCGGACCCGACGGGGTGATACTTAAGAGAGGTGACGTCCTCCGCGGCCCTGGCCTGCAGGAAGAACTGAGCAAGATACTGTAAACGAAAAGAGGCTGCCCGAACGGACAGCCCCATTTTTTTCTTCTTCCGAAAATTACTTTTCTACTCCAAGTTTTTCGGCCACCTTTGCGATTGCGTCCGCAACGGTAGAGATGGTGCTGGTTTCCTCATCGGGAATCTTTACACCGAAATCCTTCTCAAACTCCATAAGGAGCTCTACGGTATCGAGGGAGTCTGCACCAAGGTCATTGGTGAAGTTTGCAGTCTCGGTTACTTCGGAAGGTTCAACGCCAAGCTTGTCGACGATGATGTCCTTCACTTTCTTTACGATCTCTTCGTAGTTCATAATCAAGGTATTTAGTTTATTATTAGTACATCCATATTTATAGTGATTGCAAAGTTACTAAAAAAAATCAATCTTGCAAACCTTCGCTGCTCCTGCTTAGCTTATTCCAGATACGGATGGCGTTAAGGCCGTTAAGGAAATAGAAGCTATATTTGATGAGCTGCACGACGGTATAGCTTGAACCTTCTCCGGAGCCCAGGACAATGATCCACAGTATTATGGAAGTGATGTTGACGAGCGTCCAGAGATACCACTGGTCGAGATATGCCATGGTCATCAGCACCAGGGCCACGATGTTTGCAGTGGTTACCGCGCTGTCGAAAGCCATTTTCGCCCATACTATATTGCCCTGATAGCTGGCGATCAGCCAGGCAATGCCCAGCACAGCAGCATACACGGCCGTGAAAAGCACGACCACGTTGAGCCATCCCTTCAGGGACAGGCGTCGCGCCGTAACCGCCTTTTTTGCGGTGGCCCCGCGCCTGCGCCACTGCCAGAAGCCTATGAACTCCATCGGCAGGAAGTAAAACAGGTGCAGCCCCAGGGTCATCGGCACGTTCTGGTCTAGCAGGGTATATGAATAAATGAGCACGTCCACAAGACCGAACACAAAGGTGAGGATATTGCCGTTGGCCGACAGCACCACGCTGATCACGCCCATGACAGCCCCTATTGCGGAGAGTATGGTAAGCGCCACCCTGGCATCCGGCTTCTGGAGATTGAGTACGCACGCCACGCTCACGCACACCAGCATCCCCGTAAGCAGAAAGGCGTTGAAAATCTTGTTGAATGTCTTTTCGTTCATTTTACATGCGGCAGTTAACTTGTTGACTACTAATTATTTCCCGGAAATAAAATCAGTCATTTTTGCCGATTTTATTTCCAGCAAGATGTTGATTATCAGGTATTTGAGTGCCATGGTCCGAAGCGGGGGCAGTGTCGGAGGAAGCGGGGTTGAGGGCGGAGAGTATGCGCGAGGCGAGGGCCGGCCCCACGAAGGAGGCGAGGTCGGCCGGATCGGCGGAAGCGATGCGGGCGACCGAGCCGTAGTGGAGCAGAAGCCTCTCCTCGGTGACTTTGCCCACTCCTTTTATTGAACTCAGGGCGGACTCGATGGCCGCTTTGCTGCGCAGATTGCGATGGAAGGTGATTCCAAACCGGTGAGCCTCGTCGCGAATGTGCTGCAAGACCTTGAGCGCCTGCGAGTTCCGGTCGATGAAGAGAGGATACGGATCCCCTACCCGGATGACTTCCTCCAGCCTTTTGGCAAGCCCGACCACTGTCAGCCTGTCGGCAAGTCCGAGTTCGCAAAGGGCCTGCCATGCGAATTCCAGCTGACCCTTGCCCCCGTCTATGACCACCAGCTGCGGAAGGTCGTCCGGGGCTTCGGCGAGCATGCGCGAATAGCGCCGGTTCACGACTTCCTTCATGGACGCATAGTCGTTCGCGCCGACTACGGTCTTTATCTTGAACTTGCGGTAATCCTTTTTGGAGGGCACTCCGTTACGGAATACCACGCAGCTGGCCACCGGGTTGGTGCCCTGAATGTTGGAGTTGTCAAAGCACTCCATGTGTACTGGCAGTTCCTTCATGCCGAGGGCCTTGCGAAGATCCTCCAGCACGCTGCGCCGGTACTCGTCGGGATCGGTGTGCTCGCGCTGCTTAATGGTGTTGAAATGATACTCCCTGGCATTCTTGGCGGCAAGTTCCAGAAGAGAAACCTTGTCGCCTTTCACAGGGACCGTGTACCTGGCTCCCGGCATCTGCACGTCGGGAAGGAAGGGAACGATTATCTCCGGAGACAATCCCCCGAACTTGCTTTCGATTTCCGCGATGAATTCGCTCAGTACCGCATCCTGCTCTTCTTCTATGTTCATTCTGAACCCAAGGTTCAGGCTCTGCACAATCGCACCGCCGCGAAGGCGGAGGAAAGATCCGAAGGCTTCAGGGCCGTCGAAAATCAGCGCGAATACATCCGCTTCCAGGTCGCGGACGGAGGTGACTATGCTGCGTGAATAATGCTGCTGAAGGGCTTCTATACGGTCTTTCCATATCTGCGCCTGCTCGAAATCGAGGGCTTCGGCAGCGGAGCGCATACGGCCTTCATATTCTTTGGCAATGGCTCCTACGCCGCCCTGCAGGAAGGTCACCACCTCTCCGATCCAGCCGTTGTATTCCTCCATGGAGACGGCCCCGACGCAGCATCCCCTGCAGCGGCCGATATGGAAATCGAGGCAGGGACGTATCTTACGACGGATTATGGTATCGGAGTCTATCTTGTGCCGGCAGCTGCGGAGAGGATAGTTCTTTTCAAAAAACTCCAGCAGATAACGGGCATGCATCACCGTGCTGTAAGGCCCGAAATAGCGGGATCCGTTCTTTTCCACGCGCCGTGTGAGGAAAACCCTGGGATAGGGTTCGGACGTCACGCATATCCACGGATAAGTCTTGGAGTCCTTCAGGAGGATGTTGTACCGGGGCTTGTACTGCTTGATGAGATTGTTCTCCAGAAGCAGGGCGTCCGACTCCGAATCCACCACGCTGTACTGCACATCCGCGATTTTACCTACCAGTATGCGAGTTTTGGTGTTCAGGCGCTCCGGCGGAACGAAATACTGCGCGACCCTCTTGTGCAGGTCCTTGGCCTTGCCGACGTAAATAACCTCCCCGTCGGCATTGTAGTACCTGTACACGCCCGGACTGTGGGGCAGCAGCGCTATCTTTTCGCGGATATCCATTACGGATGCAAAGATAATAAAAAAGACTGCTCCCGGCGTCCCTTTTACGGGGTGCCGGGAGCACATGTGAATCAACAGGAAGAATTACTTCTGTTCGCGACGTCCACCGCGACGGTCTCCGTCGCGACGGGGTCCGCGGCGCTCGCCGCCGCGTCCGCCGCTGCGTGCCCCTGCAGCCTGCGCGTTGGCAGCTGCAATGGCAGCGGGAGTCAGATCCTGCTTGCCGTACTTCTCGCCGTTGCAGATCCAGACCTTGATGCCGAGACATCCGACCTTGGTGTTTGCAATTGCAAGAGCGTAGTCAATATCCGCACGGAAAGTGTGGAGAGGAGTCCTGCCTTCCTTGAACATCTCGCTGCGTGCCATTTCGGCGCCGCCTACACGGCCGCTGATCTGGACCTTGATGCCCTCTGCACCGACGCGGATTGCGTTGGCAATGGCCATCTTGATGGCGCGCCTGTAAGACACGCGGCCCTCGATCTGGCGGGCGATGCTGTCGGAAACGAAGCGGGCGTCAACCTCAGGGCGCTTCACCTCATAGATATTGATCTGGACTTCCTTGTTGGTGACCTTCTTGAGCTCTTCCTTGAGTTTGTCGACCTCGGTGCCTCCTTTGCCGATGATGAAACCGGGACGGGCGGCATAGATGGTGACAGTGATGAGCTTGAGGGTACGCTCGATGACGATCCTGCTGAGGCCGGCCTTTGCAAGACGGTTGCCCAGATATTTGCGGATCTCGAAGTCCTCGGCGATCTTCTCGGCATAGTTTCCGCCACACCAGTTGGAATCCCAACCGCGGGTGATGCCGATTCTGTTGCTGATAGGATTAGTTTTCTGTCCCATATTATTTCTCCTCCTGAGATTGTTTTACATCAAGAATCACGGTAACGTGGTTGGAGCGCTTGCGGATGCGTCCGGCACGGCCCTGAGGGCAGGGGCGGATGCGCTTGAGCGTGCGTCCTTCGTTTACCATAATGGTCTTTACATATACATTACCGTTGTCAAGCTCCTTTGCCTGATCCGGATTCTTGGACTCCCAGTTCGCGACTGCGCTGCGGAGCAGCTTCTCGAGCCTGACGCTCGCTTCCCTCTTGGAGAAGTGGAGCAGGTCGATTGCGCGGTTGACCTCGACGCCGCGGACGGTGTCGGCCACAAGACGCATCTTGCGGGGGGAGGTAGGAACATCATTCAATTTGGCTACTGCGGTGGCCTTTTTTGCTTCCTTGAGCTTTTCGGCCATAAGATGCTTACGATTTCCCATGATTACTTATTGTTACCGGAGTGACCCTTGAATGTACGTGTGGGAGCGAACTCGCCGAGTTTGTGCCCGACCATCTGCTCGGTCACATAAACAGGAATGAACTTGTTCCCGTTGTGAACGGCGATAGTATGGCCGATGAAGTCCGGGGAGATCATGCTGGCGCGGGACCAGGTCTTGACCACCTCTTTCTTTTTGCTGCCATCATTCATGGCAAGTATCCTCTTTTCGAGGGCTTCCTGAATGTATGGTCCTTTTCTTAATGAACGACTCATATTCTCTAAGTTTTACCTGTTACTTCTTTCTTCTTTCAATGATGAACTTGTTGGACACAGCCTTCGGGTTGCGGGTCTTGTAGCCCTTTGCAGGCAGACCCTTGCGGGAACGCGGATGTCCACCGGATGCACGGCCTTCACCACCTCCCATAGGGTGATCGTGAGGGTTCATGACGACACCGCGGTTGTGAGGGCGCTTGCCCATCCAGCGGCGGCGTCCTGCCTTTCCGTGGCTCTCCAGGTTGTGATCGGTATTGGAGACCGTTCCGACCGTCGCACGGCAGGAAACGAGCACCATACGGGTCTCGCCCGAAGGAAGACGAAGGACTGCGTGGTTGCCTTCGCGTGCGGCGAGTTGTGCGGATGCACCGGCGGAGCGGGCCATGGCCGCGCCCTGTCCGGGACGGAGCTCGATATTGTGCACGAGGGTACCTACAGGAATTTCAGAGAGAGGGAGGCAATTGCCGACCTCGGGAGCGATTCCGCTGCCCGATGCAATGACCTGTCCTACCTTGATGCCGTCAGGAGCGATGATGTATTTCTTGACTCCGTCTTCGTACTCGACGAGAGCGATGCGGGCGCTGCGGTTGGGATCGTATTCAATGGTCCTGACCGTCGCGGTGCATTCGTCCTTGGTACGGAGGAAGTCGATGACGCGGTACATTCTCTTGTGACCTCCACCGATGTAACGGACTGTCATCTGGCCGGTGTTGTTGCGGCCGCCAGTGCTCTTAAGGGGTTCGAGAAGAGCCTTGTGAGGCTTTTTGGTAGTGATCTCAGTAAAACTGCTGATGACCTTATTCCTCTGACCGGGAGTTACCGGTTTGAATTTTCTAACTGCCATAACTGCTTCCCTCCTTAAATGTTAGCGTAGAAGTCAATCTTATCCTCACCTGCAAGAGTGACATAAGCCTTCTTGAAGTGATTCATACGGCCGCGGAGAAGGCCGGCCTTGGTGTAGCGGCTCTTCTTCTTGCCATGATAATTGACTGTATTTACATCGGCAACGGATACGCCATAGAGCTTCTCCACTGCATCTTTTATCTGAAGCTTGTTCGCCTTGCGGTCCACCACAAAGCCGTAACGGTTCAATTTTTCGCCCTGAGCCGTCAGCTTCTCTGTTACTATTGGCTTAATAATGATTCCCATCGCTCAAATTATTTTTTCCTTTCTGCGAGGATGTCCTGAACGCCGTCGACGAGCACCAGGGAGTCAGCCTTGACTATCTCGTAGGTGTTGATTTCGTCCACGGTGATGACATTCACGTAAGGAAGGTTACGGGATGAAAGTAAAATGTTGTCGGAGTTCGCGGGAAGGACGAAGAGCACTTTGCGGTCGCCTGCCTTTACGTTGGCGAGGATCTGTGCGAATTCTTTCGTCTTCGGAGTATCCATGGTGAAAGGTTCTACCATCACGATGGCCTTGTCCTGAGCCTTGTAGCTGAGGGCAGAGCAGCGCGCGAGGGATTTGACCTTCTTGTTGAGCTTGCTGTGATAGAAGCGGGGAACCGGGCCGAATACGCGCCCGCCGCCTACGAAGATATTGGCTTTGAGGGATCCGTGACGTGCACCGCCGCCGCCTTTCTGGCGACCGAGTTTCTTGGTGCTGTGGGCAATCTCGCTGCGGTCCTTGGTCTTGGCATTGCCGTGACGCTGGTTGGCGAGGTACTGCACTACGTCGAGATAGATGGCGTGATCATTGGGTTCGATGCCGAAGACGGCCTCTGCGAGGTCGGCCTTCTTTCCGGAAGGAGTTCCGTCGATTTTGTAAACAGGGAGTTTCATAATTACGCCTCCAAAATTAAGTAAGAACCCTTGGCTCCGGGAACGGAACCCTTGACTACGAGCAGATTGTTCTCAGGGATGACCTTGAGGACCTGGAGGTTGAACACCTTCACGCGGTCCTGGCCCATGTGCCCTGCCATACGCATTCCGGGGAATACGCGGGAAGGCCATGAGGATGCACCCATTGAACCGGGGTGACGCAGACGGTTGTGCTGGCCGTGGGTCTTTCCGCCTACACCGGCGAAGCCATGGCGGTGCACAACACCCTGGAAACCCTTACCTTTGGAAGTACCGACGACATCCACGAACGCCACACCTTCCTTGAAGATGTCCGCTACGGTGAGAGTGTCGCCAAGCTTGAGTTCGCCCTCGAAATCAGCCGCAAACTCGACAAGTTTGCGCATGGGAGCGACCCCTGCCTTTGCGAAGTGGCCCTGGAGGGCCTTGCTGGTGTGCTTTTCTGTGGTTTCGTCATAGGCAAGCTGCACTGCGGCATAGCCGTCTTTTTCTACAGTGCGGATTTGCGTGACAACGCACGGACCAGCCTCGATGACGGTGCATGGAAGATTCTTTCCATCAGCACCGAAAACGGAAGTCATTCCGATTTTTTTTCCAATTAATCCAGGCATTGGTTTGTTAATTAATTGTTACTTAGTACCTTACTTTAGTAAGCCCATTTTTTGGGGCTGCAAATATACGATTTATTTTCCAAATAACAAAGGATGAAAGTTTTTTGCTATCTTTGTGAACTATGATAAACCTGGGATTTGCAGATATTTTTGATATAATCGTAGTCGCCCTGATTCTCTATGTGGCATTCCGCTGGCTGAGGGGGTCGTCCGCCGTCAATATCTTCATCGCCATACTGCTGCTGTTCATAATCAGGATAGTGGCGGTCGCGCTTAACATGAAGATTCTGTCGGCCCTTCTTGATACGATAATAGACGTGGGCGCCATAGCCCTGATAGTGATTTTCCAGCCCGAAATACGCCAGTTCCTGAGCCGCGTGGGCAGATCTACCGGCATAACGGGTGAACAGAAGAATTTCTTCGACAGGCTGGTCGGGCGCAACGCAAGGGCCCTTGACGAAGAAGCCGCGAAGGAACTCAGCCGCGCCTGCTTCGAAATGGCGGAGCAGAAAACCGGCGCACTCATAGTGCTGAGGCACCGCAACTCCCTGCAGGACATTATCGACTCCGGCGACAAACTCGATTCCGACATCCGCAGCAGCGTGATAGAAACCGTATTCTTCAAGAATTCCCCGCTTCACGACGGGGCCATGATAATCGGCGGCAACCGCATCATCGCCGCCAGGTGCACCCTGCCCATGACGGAACGCACAGACATCCCCAGCAAGTACGGCATGCGCCATAAATCCGCCATCGGCATCAGCGAGCGCAGCGACGCAGACGTGATAGTGGTAAGCGAGCAGAGGGGCACCGTATCCTTCGTGAGCGAAGGCAAAATCACCCCCATCACCAGCCGCAACCAGCTCAAACTGCTTCTGGAGCCGCCCCAAAAAGAGAAATAAACCGTGGAAGAAAGCATTCTCAAACTGGAGAACAAGCTCGGATTCGACAAGATCAGGGCGATGGTGGCCGGCCGCTGCAGCACCGACTATGCTTCCGGCAGGGTCATGGAGGAGGAGTTCTCTTCCTCCCCCGGAACCATCCGTGCCCGCCTCCTTCTGACCGACGAAATGCGGCTGGTGCTGATGTTCGAGGAGAGTTTTCCCACCACCGGCTACATCGACGCCATCCCCTTCCTCGAACCTCTCCGCAACGAGCGGGCGAGGATCGACGTGCTCAGCCTCGGCAAGCTCAAGACCATGATGGACACCACCCGCAGGATAGTCCATTTCTTCGGCACGGTCAAGGACGGCATCTATCCGAACCTGAAATCCCTCGCACGCAGCGTCGACGTTTTCCCCGAAGTGCTGCGGCGCATCGAGCAGATACTGGACAAATACGGCGACATCAAGGATTCCGCCTCCGACGAGCTTTTCGACATAAGGAAGAACCTCCGGAGCAGGGAGGGTGCCGTATCGAAGAAGGCGGCAGCCATCCTCTCGCAGGCGCAGGCCGCCGGAATCGCCGAATCCGACGCAGCGGTTACGGTACGCGAAGGGAAGTATCTGATCCCCGTGCCCACCGCAGGCAAACGCAAGGTCCCCGGCTTCGTCTACGGAGAATCCGCCTCCGGCAAGACCAGCTTCATAGAACCGGCAGAACTGATTGAACTCGAGAACGAGATAGCGGAGCTCCGCTTCGCCGAAACCCGCGAAATCGAGCGCATCCTCGCAGAATTCAGCGACTTCCTGCGTCCGTACATCCCCGGGCTCGTCGCATCCGCCGCTTTCTGCGGAGAAATGGACTTCCTCATGGCGAAGGCACGCACCGCCCTCGACCTGCGGGCCGGCATGCCGGTGATTGCGGAGGACGGCATCCTCAACCTCCGGAAAGCCAGACATCCGCTACTGGAGAAGGCGCTTGCAAGGGAAGGGCGCAGCATAGTGCCCCAGTCGGTCAGCCTCACCCCCGAAAAACACATACTGCTGATTTCCGGCCCGAACGCCGGCGGCAAGTCCGTATGCCTCAAGACCGTCGGGCTGCTGCAGTATATGTTCCAGTGGGGCATGCTCATCCCTACCTCTGAAAGTTCGGAACTCCCTGTGTTCGATAAGATTATGGTCAGTATAGGCGACGACCAGAACCTAGAAAACGACCTCAGCACCTACTCGTCCTTCCTCTCCGACATGAAAGAAATGCTCTCGGGCGCGGACGCGCGCACGCTCATACTTATAGATGAGTTCGGATCGGGGACGGAGCCTGCCGCCGGAGGGGCCATCGCGGAAGCCATCCTCTCCGAACTCGACAGGCGAGGCACATACGGAGTCATCACCACCCACTACACCAACCTCAAACTCTATGCATCCGGTGCCGGAACGGGAGTGGTCAACGGGGCCATGCTCTTCGACGCCGCGAGGATAGAACCCCTCTTCCAACTTGAAACCGGCCTTCCCGGGAACTCATTCGCCTTCGAACTGGCGAGGAAGATGGGGCTGCCGGAGAACATCGTCCACGATGCGGAAGCCCGGGCGGGAGAGGAATACGTGGGTATCGAACGCAACCTTCGGAAGATAGTGCGCAGGAGAAGGGCCCTCGACGAAAAGCTCCAGAAGGTAAAAAGCACCGACAAGGCCCTGGAAGGCCTCACCGCCAAATACCAGAAAGAACTCGAAGACATCCGTGAGCAGAAAAAGAAGATACTCGACAGCGCCCGCCAGGAAGCCGAAGACATAGTGAAGGGGGCCGGACGGCAGGTGGAACGTACCATTCGGGAAATCAAGGAAAGCCAGGCCGACAAGGAACGCACTAAAGCTGCCAGGCAGGAACTGCAGGGCTTCCTCGGCGCCCTGGAGCAGAAGAAAACCAAAGACGAATATATAGACCGCAAACTGGAAAAACTCCGTAAGAAGCAGTCCGGAAAGGGCGGTACGCCGGATGCCGCGCCTGTGCAGAAGGAGGGTCCCCTGAAAGTAGGCGAGAAAGTGCGGGTAAAATCTTCCGGCATGGTTGGAGAGGTATCACGCGTATCCTCCAAATCCGTCACCGTGATTATAGGGAGCATCAACAGCACCATGGCTCCGGATGCAGTGGAGAGGATATCCTCCAATGAATTCAGGGATATTTCAAGGAAGACTTTCACTGCGCCGAGACAGAAAACCGACCCGGGAATCACGGCGCGCAAGCTCTCCTTCAAGCCCGAGATAGACCTGCGCGGAGCAAGACTTCAGGAGGCGCTGGAGGCAGTGATGCACTACTGCGACGACGCTTCGATGCTTGGCGTACGGAATGTCAGGATCATCCATGGCAAAGGCACCGGAGTGCTTCGCGAAGAGATTCAGAAATACCTCAGGACAGTCCCCGGAGTACGTTCCGTTGCCGATGAAGACATCAGGCACGGGGGCACAGGGGTTACGGTAGTGGAGTTTGAGTGATGAACGTTACAGGGAAAAGAGGGGAAGACGAAGCGTGCCGCTATCTGGCCGGGGAAGGCCACACGATAGTTGAGCGGAACTGGAGGAGCGGAAGGTGCGAAATTGACATTATTTCAGCCGACGGCCGCGGCCTGCATTTTGTAGAGGTAAAAAGCCGGACGGCGCCCACTTCGGCGGATCCGGAAGTGAATGTGAACAGGGCCAAGCAACGGCACCTGGTGCAGGCCGCGCTGCAGTACCTGCACTCTGCCGGGAGGAGATTCCCGGACGCAGAAGTGAGTTTTGACATAATTACAGTTGTATTTGACAATAACACCACATACATTAATTACTACCCACAAGCTTTTATACCAATATATGACAGACCATAATTATTGCGTTATTCTTGCCGGAGGCATCGGCACCAGATTCTGGCCCCTAAGCCGCGAGAGCAAACCCAAGCAGTTCCTGAAGGCATGGAAGCTGGAAAAAACTCTTCTCAGGAGGACTTTCGACAGAATGTCGCGCACCATCCCGGTGCAGAATATCCTGGTAGCCACCCTGACCCAGTACAGGGAAATGGTGACGGAAAACATTCCCGAACTGCCGGAAGAGAACATCATCCTGGAGCCATACGGGCGCAATACCGCTCCCACCATAGCCTATGCCGCCATGCTTCTGCAGGAAAAGGATCCCGAAGCCGTTATGGTTGCCGTTCCGGCAGACCACATAATAGACGACGACCCGGTCTTCGACGAAAACGTGCTCAAGGCCCTGTCCTATGCTTCGCAAAACGATATCCTGCTTACCATGGGAGTCGTCCCGACGCGGCCTGACATCAACTTCGGATATGTCCAGATCAGCGGCGGCAAAGACGCATATACTCCCGGAGAGCCCATAAAAGCCAAGACCTTTACCGAAAAGCCCGATCTGGAACTCGCAAAAGTCTTTGTGGAGAGCGGGGAGTTCCTTTGGAACAGCGGTATTTTCTTCTGGAAAGCGTCCTTCGTGCTTGAAGAAATGCGCAAGTGCTGCCCGGAAATCACCCGCCTCTGGGACGACTGGGGCAAGACGCCTTCCGGCCCGAAAAGGGAAATACTGGTGGAAAAGGCGTACTCAGAAACGGTGCGCACCGCCATCGATTATGCCCTGATGGAGAAATCCGACAAAGTATGGGTACTGCCCACAACCTTCAGGTGGAGCGACATCGGCAGCTGGAACACCCTGTACGAAACCGTGGCTGGCGACGACGACTGCGCAAACGCCGTCTCCATCGAAGGCAAGAGCATCCTTAAAGATGTTTCCAGGTCGATAGTCGCCTGCCAGGACCAGAAGAAACTCCTTGTCGTCTGCGGGCTCGACGATTACATGGTGATAGATACCGACAAAGTTCTGCTGGTGTGTCCGCGCGACGACCGCAAGTTCCAGGAAATCATTTCCGAACTTGCCCTGCCGGAATACAGCGAGTTTAAATAGTTGATTTGATGATAGATTACGGACTGTTCGAAGATATACTGGGGTTCGACTCCACGTCGGGAAAGGAAAGGCCGCTTGCGGAATTTCTTTCCCGCAGGCTGAAAGCTCCGAAGGTGGAGACTTTTGAAACAGGTGACGGCACCCTCAATCTGCTGCTGAGCTGGGGCGTTCCCAGAGTAGTGTACTGTACCCACATGGACACCGTACCGCCTTATATCGCACCCGAGATCGGAGAATCCGTGATCCGCGGACGCGGCAGCTGTGATGCCAAAGGGCAGATTATCGCCATGTACACTGCCTGCTGCGAACTGGCCTCCGCCGGTTTTGAAGGATTCGGACTGCTGCTGCTGAGCGGCGAGGAAACAGGCTCCTGGGGGGCGAAAGCCTTTGCAAAGCTGCCGTTCCGGGCCGATTTGCTGATTATCGGGGAACCCACCGAAAACAGGATGGTTTCAGCATCCAAAGGCACTAAGGCGTACGAGGTGGTGTTCCGGGGCGAACCTTTCCATTCTGGGTATCCGCAGTTCGGACGCAGCGCGGTGGAGATGTTCGTGGATTTCGTTAACGGGCTGCGTGCCAAAAAGTTCCCTGCCGACAATGTGCTTGGAGAGACGACCTGCAATATCGGGCGGCTGGCAAGTGACAATCCGCAGAACATCCTAAGTCCGGAGCTTTCCTGCCGTGTGTACTGGCGCACCACATTCGCCTCGGACGGACCGGTGCATGAATACATGATGCGGGAAATTGCCGGAAAGGACGGGGTTGACGTCAAATTCATCGGTGGTGACATCCCCGCCTCCTATACCATGTTCGAAGGATTCCCTTCAGGGCCTGTCGCCTTCGGCAGCGACGCCCCTCACCTGTCAAACTTCCGCCGGAAAATCATCTGCGGGCCCGGCAGCATCCGTTTCGCCCACCGCGATGACGAGCACGTTACGGTAGCCGAACTGGAGCAGGCCGTCGCCAACTATGTCCGCTTCTTCCACCTTGAGTAACCTGCCGGTTATTATCAGGAATCGTTAAATGAAGTGTCGCTCCAGAAGGAGCTGTGCAATCTGCACGGCGTTGGTGGCTGCGCCCTTGCGGATATTGTCGCTGACACACCAGAAGTTGAAGCCGTTCTCCACGCTGAAATCACGGCGTATGCGCCCGACGAAGACATCATCCCTGCCCCAGGCATAGAGCGGCATTGGATAGAGGTTCTCCGAAGGATTGTCCTGCACGGTGACACCGGGCTCCGAAGCCATCAGGGAGCGTATCTGCTCAATAGTGAATGGCTTGAGAGTTTCCACGTTGATGCTCTCGGAATGTCCTCCCTGCACAGGCACGCGTACGGTGGTGGCGGTGACCGCGATGCTGTCGTCGCGAAGAATCTTCTTCGTTTCGTTCACCATCTTCATTTCTTCCTTTGTGTAACCGTTTTCAAGGAAGGAGTCGATATGCGGCAGGATGTTCTGGTCGATGGGATAGGGATAGACCGCCGGGTATTCGCCCCACCTGCCTCCGGCACGTTCGGTGTTCATCTGGGCTATCGCCTTGTAGCCCGTGCCGGTCACGCTCTGGTAGGTGGACACCACTATTCTCTTGATACCAAGCTCTTTGTGAACCGGGGCAAGGGGCAGTACCATCTGGATGGTAGAACAGTTGGGATTGGCGATTATGTAGTCGTCGGCGGTAAGGACGTCGCCGTTTATTTCAGGGACGACGAGTTTCTTCGAAGGGTCCATGCGCCAGTAGGAGGAGTTGTCCACCACACGGCAGCCGGCGGCGGCGAATTCTGGAGCCAGCCTGTGCGAGGTTTCCCCTCCGGCACTGAAAAGAGCCAGCTGCGGCTTCGAGGCAATCGCCTCTTCTGGACTTATCACCGTCCACTCGCGGCCGCCGAAGGCCACTTTCCGCCCGACAGACTTCTCGGACGCAACCGGAATCAGTTCGTCTACAGGGAAATACCTCTCTTCCAGTACCTGAAGCATTCTTGTGCCAACAAGACCCGTGGCACCCACTAACGCGACTTTCATAATATAACGCAGATTTTATCTCAATATATCGTTCAATACGCTGGATGCGGCTAGGCGGGCGCCTTCGCCGGCACCCTGGATAAGCAGGGGATACGGATGATATGCGCTGCGGATGATGATGGCGTTCTCGGTGCCGGTGATGCGGTAGGCCGGATGGGCGGCATCCACATTCTGCACGCGTATGGAAGCCCTGTAGCCATGGGGACCTTCAGGGTCTTTCACCAGCGAGGCGACGAAACGCTGACGCTGACGGGCGGCATCGGCGGCAGCTTCGAGAGCGGCGAAACGAGGCTCGTCGGCTTCGAGTCTGGCATAGAACTCCTCCAGCGGCAGACCGGCATATTCCGGACCGATGACAGGCTCTATCTCGACATCTTCCTCTTCCAGCGGCACTCCGGCCTCACGGGCAAGTATCAGCAGTTTGCGGAGAGCCTCCCTGCCGCTGAGGTCAATCCGGGGATCGGACTCCGTGAGCCCCTCCTCCTGCGCTTTCCGCACGATTTGCGCGAAACTGCAAGGGGTCAGTGTATATTCAGAGAGTATGCGGTTAAGCGTGCAGCTCACTACCGCCTCGATCGAGAGCACCTCGTCGCTGGTATTGGTGCCGGCGGCAATGCTCTCAAGCATCGGAAGGGCCGAACCCACGGTTGTTTCATAGCGTAGGAACACACCGTTTTCCTGAGCCGCCGCATGCATCGCGGCATAATCTGCATAAGGAACCGCAAGGGCACGGCGGTTGGAACTCACGATATTGATACCCTCACGCAGCAGCCCTTCATATTCGCGCCAGATATCCTCGCTGTCGGTCACATCGACGAAAATACTCCCCCTCGGAGCAATTGCCTTGACAGCCGCACAGAAGGCAGTGCCTTTTTGGGGCACACCAATCTCAAACCCCTTGCTATCGGCGATACCGGCGATCCGCAGGACCTTGCCGGTGCGCTCGGCGATACGCTCCCCCGAACTATGGATCAGCTCCACAAGAGCCGTCCCGACAGCCCCCTTGCCGGCGATGTACAGATTGACCGTACTGCGGGGCGCCGTTTCAAAGAATTCGCGGTGAATTGCGTTCAGGGCCTCCCGGGCAACTGCAAGACGCACCGTCGCATACACATTGACTCCGTCCGACGAAATCCCGGTCGGCTTGATCCCGGCTTTTCTGAGACTGTCTTCCACGCGGGCACAGGCGGATTTTCCATTGATATGGCCATTGCTCACAAGGCAGATCAGAGACTCTCCCTGCAGGGGGTCGTCGGTACTTGTCACGCCCATCCATGCGCCTGTTTCCGGTTCCGGCATGGCGGACACTACGGTCCCCGGTTTTTCCGGCTCGAAAGTATCGAGGATGTGGATGGCTATCCCGGCTTCCATCGCAGGCTGCACCGTCGGTGCGTAAAGCACTTTGGCGCCATGGGCGGCCATGTCCAGAGCGGCCTGATACGGCATCTCGGGAATGGTAACGGCCGCCGGCACCTGCTTTGGATTGGCGGTCATTATGCCGGGAACGTCCGTCCAGATTTCAAGACGGGATGCCTTGAGGGCGGCGGCATACAGAGCTGCGCTGAAATCCGAGCCTCCCCGGCCCAACGTCGTCACCTTGCCTTCATATTCGCTGGCAATGAAACCCGGGGCCACGAAAATTTCCACCTCCGGCTCCAGGGCAATCGCCGTTGAAATATTATTATAGGTAAGCGTCTGATTTCCCTTTATCACCAGGATCCTGGAATCCAGCCACTTGGTGCGGAAGCCTTCGCAACGCAGTTTTTCCGCGATTATCGTAGTGGAGAACAGTTCTCCGAAGGTAACCATCTCATCCTCCGGAGCAACGGCAAGTTTCTCAAACAGGACGGCAATCTTTCCCGAAACCGCCTCCCGCTCCGCACCGGTAAACAGCCTGCGGATGATATCTTCGTGCCTGTCCGTAAGGCTCGAAAGCATCACCTCCCTTTCAGCGCTGCCGCGGCCGGTGCGTGCAAGGTCAAGCAACGCATCCGTACATCCCGCGATGGCAGAACAGACCAAGGCCACCCGGTCTCTCCGGGCAGCCTTGGATACGATGTCGAGAACTCTCGAAATGTTGGTGGCGTTCGCAACCGAACTGCCGCCGAATTTGAGGACCTGCATTTTAGTCTTCGTCCTGAGCCTGGGCGGCGTACTCGTCGAGGAGCTTCTTCTGCACGTCGGCAGGGACCTGCTGGTACTCTGCGAACTTCATGCTGAAGGTAGCGCTGCCGGCAGTAAGCGAACTCAGTACAGTGCTGTAACGGTAAAGTTCAGCAAGCGGGACACGGGCATGCAGAACGGTGAACGCACCGTCCATCTCCTGGTTGGAGATCATGCCGCGGCGGGTGTTGAGGTCGGACATGCAGGGACCTACATACTCGCTGGGAGTGGTGATGTCAACGTCGTAGATGGGCTCGAGGATCTTCGGGCCAGCATTGCGGAACGCCTCGCTGAAGGCGTTGCGGCCGGCGATGATGAAGGCGATTTCCTTGGAGTCCACAGGATGCATCTTGCCGTCATACACGTAGACGCGGATGTCGCGGGCATAGGAACCGGTAAGAGGGCCTTCGGTCATCTTCTGGTTGATACCCTTGAGGATGGCGGGCATGAAGGAAAGGTCGATGGCACCGCCTACGACGCAGTTGTTGAATTCGAGCTTGCCGCCCCACTGGAGGTTCTGCACGTCGCTTCCCTTGAGGTTGAGTACGGTGTCCTTGCCTTCAATCTTGAAGTTGCGGGGCTGCTCTTCGCCTTCCACGTAAGGAGTGATGAGCAGGGCCACCTCACCGAACTGGCCGGCACCGCCGGACTGCTTCTTGTGACGATAGCGGGCGGTTGCGGTCTTGGTGATGGTCTCACGGTAAGGAATCTTGGGAGCGTAGGTCTCGGCTTCCAGCTTGAACTCGTTCTTAACGCGCCACATGGCATAATTGATATGCTGCTCGCCCATGCCCTGGAGGATGGTCTGGCGGAGTTCGTTGGAGAAATAGCTCTTGAGGGTGGGGTCCTGCGAGGTAATCTTGCCCAGGGCTTCACCTACCTTGACCTCGTCGTTCTTGTCGAGGGCGCGGACGGCGCAAGTGTACTTGAAGTCGGGGAACACCATGTGGGGAACCGCCTCGACGCCGGGAGCGGCGAGGGTAACGTCCGTCTTGCCGTTCTTGAGTTTCATGGCGCATCCGATGTCGCCTGCGTTGATCTTCGCAACCTTGTCTTTCTTTGCACCGGCAACCGCGTAGATGGCGGAAAGGCGCTCGCCGTTACCGCTTTCGGGGTTGGTGAGGTCGTCGCCTTCGTGCAGGGTGCCGCTCATTACCTTGAAGTAGGAAACTTCACCCACGTGCTGTTCGACGTCGGTCTTGAAGATAAAGAGGCTGACGGGCTTGAAGGAATCGCACTTGGGGGCGGGAACCACTCCGGTGACAAACTCCAGCAGGCGTGCTACTCCGATGTCATTCTTTGCAGATACGCAGAATACAGGCATCACTTCTCCCTTGGCAAGACCTGCGGAAAGGCCCTGCATGATCTCCTCGTGGCTGAGCTCCATGGTTTCGAAGAATTTCTCCATGAGGGCGTCGTCGCCTTCAGCGGCCTTCTCGACCAGTTCCTGATGCAGGCTTTCGGCCTCGTCGGCATACTGGGCGGGGATATCGGAGGCCACTCCCTTCGCATCGTAGCACTTCATAGTGAGGATGTCTACGAAACCCGAGAATGACGGACCGGGATTGACGGGGAACTGAATGGGGATAATCTTGCTGCCAAAGCTCTCCTTAAGGGTTTCCATAGTGTGTTCCCAGTTTGCCTTTTCATGGTCGAGCTGGTTGACTGCTACAATCTGGGGAATGCCGTACTGCTTTGCATAGCGGGCGTAAATCTCGGTGCCCACCTCCACGCCCTGGGTGGCGTTGACGGTAAGGATGCCGGCCTCGCATACCTTGAAGGCTGTAAGGGCGCCGCCGCAGAAGTCGTCGGAACCGGGAGCGTCGATGATGTTGATCTTGGTGCCCGCGAACTCTGCGTAAAGCGGAGTGGCGCTGATGGACTTCTGGTTGGCCTGCTCGTAATCGGTGTTGTCGGAAACCGTGTTCTTGTCTTCCACGGAGCCGCGACGGTCGATTACCTTGCCCTCATAGAGCATGGCTTCGGAGAGAGTGGTCTTGCCGGAATGCGTGGCTCCGATAAGGACCACGTTGCGGATGTCTTTGGTTGCGTATTCTTTCATTTTGAATTTATGTTGTTAAAAATTATAAGCGATTGCGTACGTATACGTGATAGCCTACAAAGTTAATAACTTTTGAAAGGATTGCAAAATTTCAGAGCCTTTCATGCCCAATTCCCTGTAAAGAATTTCATCCATCGAGCCGGGACTGACGTGAAGCGCGGCGCAGATGTCGGTGTAGGTAATCGTGGTGTCCTCATAGATGCGGTCGTCAAGCATCATGCGGCAGAAATTCGAATAAGCGTTTGATATTGTTCTCATATCGTGTCTGTTTTGTACGGCAAAGGTGACCACTATGTACGGAATTTGCAACCGTCCGGTAGGTACGGACAGGGAGTAAAATCAAAAATTTCTGTTTTTTATGGCGAAAAGTATACCGTTAGTATACAAATGTACACCGAAACGGGGTCGTCAATCTATTTTGTCTGAGATATTTTTGCAACATGCAGACATTTTTCAAGACAACGCGTTTGGCCATGAGGCTCTCCCAGCGGGAGATGGCAGAAAGAATGGGCATTACAAGGGGTGCCTACATAAAACTTGAAAAAGGCGAGACAAGGGTTGTCACCGACAGCGTCCTGGCCTTCTGCGACGCAACCGGTGCAAGCCTGACGGAGGTAATCTCCGAATCCTATCCGGAAAGATGCGAGGGTCTGCTGCGCGAAGACGAGAACCTGCGCGAGCGCTTCGACGCCCTCCGGAATGAATACGAAGACCGTCTGGACCGCAAGAACGAAGAAATAGCGGGAAAAGACAAACTCATAGAGTCTTATCAGCAGACCATCCGTATCCAGGAGCAGATGCTCGGCATGCTGCAGCGACGGTCCGATAAAAAAGATTAACTTTGTGGCGGATGCCACACTCTCCACATTTACTCCCCTTCATGCAGGAAGGACGCATTGAGGCGGGCTGCGACGAAGCAGGCCGCGGACCTCTTGCAGGCCCTGTGTATGCAGCCGCCGTCATCCTTCCGCCGGATTTCCGGCATCCCCTCCTGAACGACTCCAAGCAGATGAGCGAAAAGGCCCGCGAGGAACTACGGCCAATTATCGAGCGTGAAGCTCTTGCCTGGAAAGTGGTTGCGGTGGAAGCGGAAGAAATAGACCGCCTGAACATTCTCTGGGCATCCGTCACCGGAATGCAGCGGGCAGTGCTGGGGCTGGGGGTCGAGCCGGATTTCCTTCTGGTGGACGGCAACAGGTTCCGCCCATTCGGCCGTTACGGGAAAGACAGTTTCCGCACGGTAGTGCACGGAGACGCCACCTACGCCAGCATAGCAGCCGCATCCGTACTTGCAAAGACATGGAGAGACGAGCGCATGCGCGCCCTGGCGCTCGAATACCCCGGATACGGATGGGAGCACAACATGGGATATCCCACTCCGGAGCATATAGAAGCTATCCGGCAGCTGGGATACACCCCGCAGCACCGCCGGTCATTCCATCCGGCGGCACTCGAACCCTCTCTTTTTTAGTAATCAGCCCAGTATCCTGCGGAAGATCCCGTAGAGTTTGTACGGCATATACCGGAAAGGCATGTCCGTCTTCCGCGGAGTGATTATCACCGCACGCTCGTGCGTGAAGGTGTCGAAACTCCGCTTGCCATGATAACTGCCCATCCCGGAGTTGCCCACGCCGCCGAAAGGCACCCTGTCGTTGACTATGTGCATAATGGTGTCGTTGATGCAGGCGCCTCCGGATGATGTCCGGCGGATGACTTCCCTGCCGTCGCGGGGCTTCCCGAAGAAATACAGCGCCAGCGGCTTCTCGCGGCCGTTAACGAAGTTAATGGCTTCTTCAAGGGTGCTGAAGCTGCAGACCGGCAGTACCGGCCCGAAAATCTCCGTGGTCATAACAGGGGAATCCGGTGCCGGGTCGATCACTACCGCAGGCTCGATATAGCGCTCGGAGGCATCCGTCCGCCCGCCGCGGAAATCTCCTTCTATATAGGAAGAAACACGCTCGAAGGCTTTGTCGCTGACCATGCGGACGAAGTGCTTCGCGGCTTTCGGATCCGGCCCCAGCAGGGCGTGCACCTGGCGGAGATATTCGTTCACGAAAGAATCGCGTATCTTCCTGTCTATCAGCACGTAATCCGGAGCGATGCATGTCTGCCCGGCATTCAGGGCCTTACCCCACGCAAGGCGTTTTGCGGCCAGTTTGAGGTCGGCATCCGCAGTGATTATGCAGGGACTCTTGCCTCCGAGTTCCAGCACCACCGGGGTGAGATACTTCGCCGCCGATTCCATCACGGTGCGGCCGAGGGCCGGGCTTCCGGTAAAGAATATAAGGTCCCAGCGCAAGGCGAGCAACTGCGCGTTCGCCTCGCGGTTGCCCTGCACTACGGCGATGAAGCGCTCGTCGAAGGTTCCCACTATCATCTCTTCTATCACCCTGGAAACGTTGGGAACGTAGGGAGAAGGTTTGAGTACGGCGGTGCATCCGGCGGAGATGGCGCCCACGAGGGGATTAAGCAGCAGCTGGAATGGATAATTCCACGGGGCGATTATCAGCGTACTGCCAAGGGGCTCTTTTACGATGCGGCTGCGCGAAGGGAACATCTGCACCGGGGTTGCCACGCACTGCGTCCGAGCCCACCGCGAAAGATGCCTCAGGTGGCTCCGGATCTCGCCTGTTACTATGCTGGTTTCTGTCAGGAAAGCTTCCTCCTCGGACTTGTGAAGATCCTTCCACAGGGCTTCGTAAAGGGGCTTTTCCCATTTCTTGATGGCTCCCAGGAGTTTGCTCAGCATCTCCCTGCGGAAATGCAGGTCTCTCGTAGCGCCGGAAGCATAATATTCGCGCTGCAGGGCATTCAGCTCCTTGATGCGCTCAGGACTCGTGTTGTTCATACGGCAAAAATAATAAATCCATCGGCACGCCCGGTTGTAAATCTTGGATATTTTTTCAATCTTTGCAGGTTATTACTTACGTAGCGATATGAAACGGATTCTTACAGCCATTCTGACGGCGGGGCTTTCGATAGCCGCCATGGCGGACGAAGGCATGTGGCTGCTGCCCATGCTGCAGAAGTTCAACGAGGATGCCATGCGCAACATTGGATGCCGCCTCACCGCAAAAGACATCTACAATATCAACACTTCCTCCCTCAAGGACGCGATAGTGCAGTTCGGAGGCGGGTGCACCGGAGAGGTGATTTCGCAGCAGGGGCTGCTTTCTACCAACCACCACTGCGGCTACGGCAGCATCCAGCGCCTGTCCACCCCTGAAAAGAATTATCTCGAAGACGGTTTCTTCGCAAAGAGCCTGGACGAGGAAATCCCCGTGCCCGGGCTTACCGTGAAGTTCATGAAGAGCATGGAGGATGTAACCGACCAACTTGCAAAACTAGAAGGCGATGCCAGGATAAAGAAGACGGACGAGTTGGAAAAGGCGGCAAAAGAAGCCAATCCCCACTGCACCGCGCAGGTTGTATCATTCTACAACAACAACGTCTGGTATCTTGTCGTTTATCAGGTATTCAAGGATATCCGCTTCGTCGGGGCGCCGCCCGCATCGATGGGCAAGTTCGGCGGAGAGACCGACAACTGGATGTGGCCCCGCCACACTTGCGACTTCTCCATGTTCCGCATCTACGCCGATGCCGACAACAACCCTGCCGAATATTCGAAGAACAACAAGCCTTATACTCCGGCCCGCTCTCTCAAAATATCGCTCAAGGGTGTGCAGGAGGGGGATTTCTCTTTCGTAATGGGCTTCCCCGGGCGCACCCAGCGCTTCCAGACGGCGGCCCAGCTCCAGGATATGCTGGAAACCAACGCCCTTAAGGTAGAGGCCCGCACGGTGCGCCAGAATGTGATGTGGAACGAAATGATGGCCGACCCCGTCATCCGCCTGAAGTATGCCAACAAATACGCCGGCAGTTCGAACGGATGGAAGAAATGGCAGGGGCAGGCTCTTTCCTTCAAAAAGCTCGACATCATAGGCAGGGAAGAGCGGAAAGAAGCCGATCTCACCAAATGGATAGGCAGGAAGAAGGCCCGCCAGGAGAAATACGGCGACGCCTTGCAGACGATAGCGGATGCCGTGGCGGCACGTAAGGACGCCCAGCTAGCAGCGACGCTGATCGCCGAAACCCTCCTGAACATAGAACTCCCCTATATCGTAAAGAAGCAGCCGGGCCACCGCGCAGAAGACTACGACAAGGCGACCGACCAGAAGATTGCGAAGGCCATGATGGCATTCTATATCGACAAGGTCCGGCCGGAAGACAAGATTGCCCCGGAAGGATGGGCCCTGACCAAAGACAATTCTTCGGAATACATCGACTGGCTGTTCCGCGACGGCAACGAAAAGGGAATCGACGATTTCCAGACTGCGATAAAAAACAGACTGGAACCCCTGTTCAAAACGGTTATGGAAGGAAAGAAAAACCTTGACCGCGGAAGCAAGGCCTTTGCGGCCGCCCTGCTCGAATGGAACAAGGGCAAGGCAAGTTATCCGGATGCCAACCATACCATCCGTCTGACCTACGGAAATATCAAACCATATTCCCCGAAGGACGGAGTAACCTACTGGTACTGGTGTACCGCGAACGGAGTGCTGGAGAAGGAGAATCCGGAAGACTATCAGTTCCGTGTGCCAGAGAAGGTTCACAACCTGCTGATCAACAAAGACTTCGGCCGCTATGCCGACAAGGACGGAAGCCTCCATACCACCTTTATCTCCAACAATGATATCACCGGCGGCAACTCGGGCAGCCCTGTCATGGACGCTGACGGCAACCTTATCGGCCTTGCCTTCGACGGCAACTGGGAAAGCATGTCGAGCGACGTCTGCTTCGAACCGGACCTCCAGCGCTGCATCTGCGTGGATATCCGCTACGTGCTGTGGATGGTTGAAAAATGGGGAGAAGCCCACAATATCATCAGCGAACTCACATTCGTGAAATGAAAGAAGAAGAGATAATCAGCTATCTGCGCGAAGTTCACCACCCGGCAAAGGGAGAACGCGACATCGTGGACCTGGGGATGGTGCAGGCCGTGGAAATTTCCGACGACAAAGTAACCGTTACCCTCGGTTTCCCGAAACAGCGGGATCCGCTGAAAAAATATATCATCGGGGCGGCACGGGCGACGCTGATCCGCCATCTTGGGAACAAGGTCCAGTCGGAGGTGCGCGAAGTGGAGATTGAGGCGCCCGCGGCGAAGAAGGGCACTGAATTCACCAAGGAAACCCTTCTAAGCGTCAGGCATATCATAGGGATAGCCTCCGGCAAGGGCGGAGTAGGAAAATCCACCGTAGCTGTCAATCTGGCGGTAGCCCTCGCCCGGCTGGGATACAAAGTAGGGCTTGCCGACGCCGACGTTTACGGCCCTTCCGTGCCGGTGATGACCGGAAGCGAGGGATTCCGTCCCGTGGCGGAGAACATCAACGGCAAGGATTATATCGTCCCTTTGGAAAAATACGGCGTAAAGTGGATGTCGATTGGGTATTTCGCCGAAAAGGGACAGGCTCTCGTATGGCGTGGGCCGATGGCGTCCAACGCCTTGAAGCAACTCATCCTCCAAGTGAACTGGGGCCCGCTTGATTTCCTGCTGGTGGACATGCCTCCGGGAACCGGCGACATTCATATCTCCCTGGTGCAGGAAATCGGTATTGAGGGTGCGGTGATTGTCACCACTCCGCAGACGGTGGCGCTTGCCGACGTGGAAAAAGGGGTGAACATGTTCCGTATGGAATCTGTCGGCAAGCCGGTTTTCGGCCTGGTGGAAAACATGGCCTGGTTTACTCCGGAAGAGCATCCCGACGAGAAATATTACATTTTCGGACGCGACGGCGGCGCGGCTATGGCTGCAGAACTGGGGATACCCCTGCTCGGCAGGATTCCTCTGGTGCAGAGCATACGGGAAAACGGCGACGAAGGCACTCCCGCCGCCCTTTCCTCCCGCCCCGACGGCGTGGCGTTCGTGGAACTGGCCGGAAGGCTGGCCGCTTGCGAGGGTTTGCGGACGGGCAATGATTAGAAATAACAATTTACAGAGATATGTACAGAACTAATACCTGCGGAGAACTCCGCATAAGTGATGTTGGAAAGACTGTGACCCTTGCCGGGTGGGTACAGCGCTCGCGTAAACTCGGCGGAATGACTTTTATCGACCTCAGGGACCGCTACGGTATCACGCAACTGGTGGTGGAGGCGGATGCTCCCGCTGCCCTGGTGGAAACCGCCACAGGCCTCGGGCGCGAATTCGTAATCCAGGTGAAGGGCGATGTGGTCGAACGGTCCAGCAAGAACGCCAAGATGCCCACCGGAGACATCGAAATCCGCGTGAGCACGATAAATATCCTCAACAAGAGCCTGACGCCTCCTTTCACCATCGAGGACCAGAGCGACGGCGGAGAAGACCTGCGGGCGAAATACCGCTACCTCGACCTTCGCAGGAATCCCCTGAAAAAGGCTCTGGAACTGCGGCACCGCCTGGCGCACGAAGTCCGCAACTATCTGGACGCCAACGGCTTCCTGGAGATAGAAACTCCTTATCTTATCAAGAGTACACCCGAGGGAGCCCGCGACTTCGTGGTCCCTTCCCGCATGAATCCGGGGCAGTTCTACGCCCTTCCGCAGAGCCCCCAGACCTTCAAGCAGCTGCTGATGGTGGCAGGCTATGACCGCTATTTCCAGATCGTGCGCTGCTTCCGCGACGAAGACCTGCGCGCCGACCGCCAGCCGGAGTTTACCCAGATAGACTGCGAGATGAGCTTCGTGGAGCAGGAAGATGTGCTGAACGTATTCGAAGGCATGATGCGCACCCTGTTCAAGAACGTGCTGGACGTGGATATCCCGAATCCCCTGCCGCGCATGAGCTGGTACGACGCGATGGACAATTACGGCTCCGACAAGCCGGATATCCGTTTCGGAATGACCATTCATGAAATTACCGGGCTTGCACAGGGACACGGCTTCGGAGTGTTCGACGGCGTGCCTTACGTTGGCGCCATTTCAGTCCCCGGAGCAGCCTCATACACCCGCAAGCAGATAGACGAACTTACCGAGTGGGTAAAACGTCCTCAGGTGGGTGCGAAGGGGCTGGTTTACATCAGGTTGAACGAGGACGGTACGGTAAAATCCTCCGTTGACAAGTTCTTCTCCGAAGACGATCTGCATGCCATAGCATCCTCCGTCGAGGCCACTGCCGGCGATATGGTGCTGGTGCTTTGCGGAGAGAAACGCAAGACACAGACGCAGCTCGGCGGACTCCGCCTCGAGATGGGCGGACGTCTCGGTCTGCGCGATCCGAAGGTCTTTGCACCTCTCTGGATCGTTGACTTCCCTCTTCTTGAGTGGAGCGAAGAGGACAGTCGCTTCTACGCCATGCACCATCCATTCACCGCACCAAAACCGGAGCATATGGACTGGTTCTATTCCGACAAAAAAGAAGACCTGGAGCGCGTCTGCGCCAATGCCTACGACTTCGTGCTCAACGGCAACGAACTCGGAGGCGGCTCCATCAGAATCCACGAGGCGGCCGTGCAGGAGAGAATGTTCGAAGTTCTCGGCATCGGCAAGGAAGAAGCGGAATACAAGTTCGGCTTCATTATCAACGCCTTCAAGTTCGGCGCCCCGCCCCACGGAGGTCTCGCCTTCGGTTTCGACCGCACCTGCGCCCTATTCGGCGGGCAGGAGACCATCCGCGACTACATCGCTTTCCCCAAGAACAATCAGGGACGCGACGTGATGATAGACGCTCCTTCGCTGATCGACCAGGTGCAGATGGATGAACTCTGCCTGGCCTCAACCGTAAAGACAGATGCTTAAGGTTCCTTTCGGATCGCAGTCGGCTCCCCAGCGGCTGGACTGCCTCAACTGGCCTGCATGGCCATACAAGCCTTCAGTGGAATTCCGCATCGGTTATGACGATGACGGAATCCATCTGGAGTGGACGGTCGACGAGCAGTCGGTGCGTGCGCTTCAGGGCGTGCCGGGCGCAGAGGTTTACGAGGATTCCTGCGTAGAATTCTTCTTCAAGCCTTCGGCAGACGATCCGCACTACTATAACTTCGAGTGGAATGCAATAGGAAACCTCTGCGTCAGCTGGAGAACCGGACGCTTCGACCCCGAGCCTGCACCGGCCTTCGTTTATGAATCGGTCCGGGCAGATGCTTCCTGCGGGTTTATTCCCTTTGCCGAACGCCCTGCCAAAAAGCCATGGACCCTTAAGGTGTTCATCCCGCTGAAGGCGTTGTGGAAAAGTGACTTGAAGAGTCTGCGCGGCCTTCATGCCAGGGCGAATTTCTACAAATGCGGAGACGGGCTGACCGTTCCGCACTACGTAACCTGGGCCCCCATAGCCAGCGAAAAACCCGACTATCACCGGCCGGAATTCTTTGCGGATCTGCAGTTTGATAATTAGAACTTTGTTCCGAAAAACACTTGATTCCCGGAACAAATCTTCGTTTTTTCAGCATTTGTTCCGAAAAAAGACCAAAAACGGGAACAAACATGAAAAGAATAGAAAACTACGACCTTTCTGCCCACAATACCTTCGGGATGAAGGTAAAGGCGGCGCTGTACATAGAATATGACAGCGTGGATGAACTGAAGAGCCTGGACTACAAGGCGCTGCCGCAACCTGTGCTTCACATCGGAGCAGGCAGCAACCTGTTGTTTACGCGCGACTTCCCCGGCACCGTGCTCCATTCCAACATAAAGTTCATCAAATATGTGGACATGGGATTTGACGAGGTGCTGCTGACCGTTGGTTCAGGGGTGGTTTTCGACGATTTCGTGGCCAACGTGGCCGGCAACGGCCTGTGGGGGCCGGAGAATCTCTCCCTGATTCCCGGAGAAGTAGGTGCCGCTGCGGTTCAGAACATCGGTGCTTACGGAGTTGAGGCCAAGGATATCATTTCAGGGGTGGTCTGCCTGGATACGAAAGACTGGAGCAAGACCGCTTTCAAGGTCGGAGAACTCGGATATGACTATCGCGATTCCCGGTTCAAGCATGAGCGGGGACGCTATATTATCACGAGCGTGCTTTTCAGGGTGACGCGCAAATACTCTCCGAAACTCGATTACGGCGGAGTGCGGGCGGCACTGGAAAACCGTGACCTGTCTGCATTGAAACCGACCGACGTACGCGAGGCAATCATAGGCATCCGCAATGCCAAACTGCCCGATCCCGCACAGATTGGCAGTGCCGGATCATTCTTCAAGAACCCCGTCATTCCGCGCGATCATTTCGAGCGGATCGTTGCGGCCGTCGCAAATCCATCCGCGAATGGCAAAGGGCCCGGCCGTGTCCCGCAAGGGACGCCCGGTCCGGGCATTGCCCCTCCGAAGGCCACCACGGCAACGTCTGTACCCCATTACGACCTTCCGGACGGAACCGTAAAGGTGCCGGCGGCATGGCTTATCGACCAGTGCGGATTCCGGGGAATGAAACTGGGCGGTGCCCAGGTCTATGAAAAACAGCCGCTGGTCATCGTTAATGCAACGGGGTCTGCGACTCCGGAAGATGTCATAGCCCTGGAGCGGCAGATCATTTCCGCCGTTCACGAGAAGTTCGGCATTGAGCTTCATCCCGAAGTCGACCATATATAAAACATCTCCGGCGCACAGGCACCGGAGATATTGATACAAGTCGCTGTAAAGCAACGGCTTTTAAGCTACTGGGGAATCTGGGCGCCGTAGCCCTCGACCTTTCCGAACAGGTCCTTCGCCTTCTCCCATGGATACTTGTTGCAGTACATGCTCGGGCGGACGATTTCGCTGCCCTGCTGGTTCATGCCGAACAGGCGGTTCACCTGGTTTGCGGCTGAGTTGGGATTATAGCTCTGGCTCTGCATTATCTTCAGGCTCATGTAGCCTTCCAGATAAGGACGGTCGATGGCGTTGATGAACGCTTCGTTCTCAGGCATTTCCACGTTGCCTTCATACTTGGGGCCTATCAGTTTCTCGTCCACATCCTCGATTTTGGCAGCGGACACGGATATCGTCGCAGCACCGGCAGAAGCGGTTTCGAAGTCCCTTTTGTTGGCAAAGTAATAATTGTTGTAGAGATTGCTCTTCTTGAGCGCCTCCATCTGCTTGTTTGATTCGAAGTAAACCCTCTCGACAGCGCAGTTGCTGTTGCAGCCGAAGATGTTGTTGTGAACGTCGATGGTACGGATTCCGTTCATGAAGCGGAAGCCCTGGCCCATGTCTTCGAACGCCTTTGTGCGGGTCCATGTAAAGAGGACGGTGTTGTGATGGAAGTCGAGAGAGACATGCTCGATGTCGGCATCCTTGACGTTACCCTTGATCTGGCAGGCGGCATAGCGGCAGGCGATGAAAATATTGTTGTTCACCTCTATGTGACCCTTGCCCATCAGAGCCTGGATGCCATAGTCGCGGCAATTCACGAAGATGCAGTTGGAGATGCGGACATTGCCTTCCACGTCCATATGAAGGCCGTATTCGTCGCCGCTTGAATATCCCTCGAGCGGTACTCCGGGACTTGCGTCAGGCTCCACGAAACGGCCGGTCAGCACGCCTTCGTTGGGGGTGCCGGTCCTTTCATCGTTCACGTTCTTTACACAGTAGCGGTTATTTTCTCCAAGGTCGAACACGAGTCCGTCCACCACCACTGTGCCGACCGGTCCGCTATAGCCGTAAGGCCTGCGGGCGTTGATGTTGAAAAGCGGCGCGATGAACTTCTGGCTGGTGGGCTGAAGCTTGGTGACGTGCGTAATGACGTTGCGTTCGCTGAAGTCCGTGGAGTATCCTCCGTAGATGCTTATGAACTTGCCGGGCTCGTGGGTGGCGTTGCCGAACCTGCCGATTTCAATGTATCCGCGGTCCATGCTTCCGAGGTAATTACCCTCCGCTACAAGGATGACGTCGTTTTCTTCAGCGGCGTCGATGGCCTTCTGCAGATCTTTCATGGCGCTGGTCGGCGACAGTCCGTCCGCACGGCCTGACCCGGTGCTGACGCTTACATAGAAGGTCTTGCCCTTTGTCGAGGGAGTTGCGGTGGGCTTGTTAAGAAGCGGACCCGAAGGACTTGCGGAGCCGCTGTTCTGCACCGGAGTGGCAGTAGCGCTGCCCACAGCACTGTTAACAGCATTCTGGGCTGCGCTTTTCAGTTTGTTCAGATTGAGTTGGGCGAAAGCTCCCTGGCACAGGAACAATGCCACCAGAGGAAGAGCGATAAAAACTTTCTTCATAAGATAATAATTAGTCAAGTGCATACAAATATAGCGAATTTTGCTAAATTTGCCATATATGGGAACTTTCATTATCGAAGGCGGACATCGCCTCAGCGGAGCGATCACTCCGCAAGGTGCCAAGAATGAAGCATTGCAGATACTCAGCGCGGTTCTTCTCACCGACGGGGAGATGCGCATCAGCAACGTACCGGAAATACTTGACATAAAAAATCTTATAGAGCTTCTGAAGGAAATGGGCGTGAAAGTCACCCGCCACGAAAAGGGAGAGTATACCTTCAGGGCGGATGCCATAGAACGCTCTTATGTCGAAAGCGCGGAGTTCGTTAAAAAATGCGCGTCCCTGAGAGGTTCCGTAATGATTTCGGGGCCTATGCTCAGCCGCTTCGGAGAGACGTATTTTCCCAAACCGGGAGGCGACAAGATCGGCCGCCGGCGCGTGGATACCCATATCGAAGGCTTCGTCAAACTGGGAGCGAAATACGAGTACGACAAGGAGCGGCGCGCCTATCATCTGCAGGCGCCGGACGGCCTGAAAGGAGTCTATATGCTCCTGGACGAGGCGTCCGTCACCGGTACGGCCAACATCGTAATGGCCGCATCCCTGGCAGATGGCGATACCATCATCTACAATGCAGCCTGCGAGCCCTATCTGCAACAGCTTTGCCGCATGCTGAACGCCATGGGCGCCAACATCGAAGGCATCGGCAGCAACCTTCTCACCGTCCACGGAGTAAAGAAACTGCACGGAGCCTGCCACCGCATTCTTCCGGACATGATAGAAGTGGGCTCCTTCATCGGCCTTGCCGCCATCACCCAAAGCGAACTCACCATCAAGAACGTATCCTACCCCGATCTAGGCATTATCCCTGAGGCGTTCCGCCGCATCGGAGTCAAACTGGAGCAGCGGGGAGACGATATCTACGTGCCGGCGCAGGAAAGCTATGAAATTGAATCTTTCATCGACGGATCCATCATGACCATAGCGGACGCTCCCTGGCCGGGCCTGACGCCGGACCTCCTGAGCGTGCTGCTGGTGGTGGCCACCCAGTGCAAGGGCAGTGTTCTGATTCACCAGAAGATGTTCGAGAGCCGCCTGTTCTTCACCGACAAACTGATAGACATGGGCGCACAGATCATCCTCTGCGATCCACATCGTGCCGTGGTAATCGGGCATGACCACAAATTCCAGCTCCGTGCAAACCGCATGACATCCCCTGATATCCGTGCCGGTATCGCCATGCTGCTGGCCGCGATGAGCGCCAACGGCATCTCCGAAATCAACAATATCGAGCAGATTGACCGTGGCTACGAAGATATCGACAGCCGCCTGAATGCCCTCGGTGCTAAGATTACACGTAAATAACTATAAATCAAAATATTATGAAAACCATCTATTGTTTTATTGCTCTTGCGCTGGCCGGATGCCTGATGCTTGCAGCATGTGAAAAGGAAGAAACCAACAACAACATCGTCACTGTAAACGATGTGACCTACGAGAAAGTGGAGGCTTCTGTAGACGATTCCCATAACGGACTCTATTTTACATTCGTTCTTACCGAAGACGGCAAAACCACCGCAGATGCCATGATTGATTTCGGAATCGCTCTGGAAAAGACTCTGAAATACAATCTTGAAGAAGAGGGGAATGGAGGTTATGGCGACTGGATGTGCCTGTCAGTTATTTATCCTAACGACAAATACTACAGTGTCGAACCGGCGTCCGGCACCCAGACCATCAAGAAACAGAAGAACGGATATTCAGTCGTCATTGATGGAAAAGACTCCAACGGCAAGGATTTCAAAATGAACCTCGTCGCAAAGGTTGTGAAAAAATAATCTTCCGTACGATGGATTACGCCAGGTTCTTCTCGGACGACGTACCTTCGTTTCTGCGTTCGCCCGTGAGGGAGATTTTCCGCAAGGTGGACCTTGCGTCGATTTATTCGTTCGCAGGGGGATACCCGGATGCTTCCACCTTCCCTCTCGGGGAGATGGAGGGATTGGCGCGAACCGTCGTGGAGAAGTATGGGGCGCGGGCACTGCAATATGGCGGCACCCAGGGAGTGCCGGAATTGCGAGAAGCCATTTCACGCTGGTACGCGCCATGGCTGTACGGCCGGCCAGGCGGGATTCCGCTTGAAAATATTCAGATTACGACGTCAAGTCAGCAAGGAATCGACGTCTGCGCCCGGGTATTCCTGAACCCCGGCGATGTGGTTTTGACGACCTACCCCGCCTATCTCGGCGCCCTTCAGTCATTCCGGGCTTACAGGGCAGTTATTCTGCCGCTATCTAACGCTACCGGCAGACTGTCCCTGTCGGAACTCCGTTCGCTTCGCTCACTCCGGCCCCTCCCAGCAGAGCTGGGCCCCTCCCCCTGCCCGTGTCCGGGGGTGGACACGTCCTCCAGGGGCAGTCTGCCGTGTAGCGGAGCGACAAAACTGATCTACGTCGTGCCGGATTTCTGCAATCCGTCGGGAGTGACCATGACTCTGGAGGAGAGGCAGGCGCTGGTGGAGTTCGCCAGGAGGGAAGACCTGCTGATCGTAGAGGACAGCCCCTACCGCGAGCTTCGTTACAGCGGTTCAGATATCCCCACGATTTATTCCCTGGCCCCGGAAAGGACCCTGCATCTCGGCAGTTTCTCCAAGATATTCGCCCCTGGCTTCCGTCTTGGATGGATAATTGCGGAGCCCGAACTGCTGGAACAGATTTTCGTCTGCAAGCAGGCGCTCGACCTCTGCCCTCCGGTATTCGATCAGTATCTTGCCGCCGAATTCCTTGGCAGCGGAGCGCTTGACCGGAACCTGAAGCACAGCATCTCGCTATATCGCGACAAGCGGGACTACATGATTTCGCTGCTGGAGAAATATATGCCTGCCAGCGTGACATGGACTCATCCGGACGGAGGTCTGTTCCTATGGCTGACTCTTCCGGAAAATGTGGACACGGTGGCCATGTATGACTCTGCCCTTGCAGCCGGAGTCGCCTATGTGGCAGGTTCGTTCTTCTTCCTGGACGGCAGTCACCACAATACGATGCGGCTGAATTTCTCGTACCTTGCCAGAGAGAGAATGGAAGCCGGAGTGAAGTTGCTCTCGGAAGAAATTCGGCGCGTCTTACCGAGCAGCCAAACCATTGAGATTCAACGTATTCCTTGAAACAAATCGTCTACTTTCGACGATTTGTTTTGAGAAAATAATTGATTTACAAGCCGTTAAGTGCCAGGTGTTAAAACATACAAGATGTCCGGAGCCGGGAATGACTTTGTCGTTCTGGACGGCAGGAGCGTCGATGTGAGCGGGCTCCGACAGCCGGAGCGCATCGCTGAACTGTGCCGGGAGTACAAGACGGACGGGCTGATGATTCTTTTGGAAGGCACGGGCCCTTCTGGAGGAGCGGCGGATTTCCGGATGGAATTCTACAATCCCGACGGGAGCGGCGGAATGATGTGCGGGAACGGCGGGCGATGCATCGTGGCTTTCGCCGACCGGCTCGGAATCAGGCCTTCCGCACCCGACCGCTACACTTTCCTTGCGCCCGATGGTCTGCATACGGCAGAAATCCTGTCCAGGCCACGCAGCAGTTGTGGTACAACTTCCACAACTGCCACCGAGGTATGGACGGTGAAGCTGGAAATGATTGATGTAGAAGGTGTAAGCGAGGTGCTTGGAGGGTATTTCCTGAATACGGGAACGAGACATTTCGTGAAGTTTGTGGATGATGTGGATGCCATAGATGTTGAAAAAGAAGGAAAGGAACTGCGCTGGAACAAGGCCTTTGCGCCAGAAGGGGCTAACGTTAATTTCGTTCAGATCCTTGCCGGCGGAACGCTCAAGGTCCGCACTTTTGAAAAGGGCGTGGAGGGTGAAACGCTGGCCTGCGGCACCGGCATCACCGCCAGTGCGATAGCAGCGTACTACGCAGGAAGATTGCCGGTCACGCCGGCATCTGCGAAAGAAAGGACGGAAGTGAAACTCCTGGCCCGTCGGGGAGATATGCTGAAGGTTGACTTCGTTCCTTCCGAAACAGACCCTGCTTCCTTCGGCAGCGTCCATCTTACCGGCCCGGCGGAATTTTGTTAATTTTGTATCTTATGAAAAAGAAGATATTCGTTTACATAGGTATCATTCTGGGATTTCTGGTGCTGGCCTACGGGTTCGTGCCGCAGGTTCTGGGAGGGAAAGTAGTCAACCAGTCGGACATTTCAGGATGGAGGGGAATGGTGCAGGAAATGAGCGAGTGGAACAGCAGCCATCCCGACGACAGGACAGCCTGGACCGAGTCCATGTTCGGAGGCATGCCCACCGTCACCATCGAGCCCCCGACAAAAGGCGACTGGACATGGCCCGTCTACAGGGGGATGATGACAGGAAAGCGCCCGGCCAACTGGCTGTTCATTTCGCTGCTGGGAGGCTTCCTGCTGATGCTGGCGTTCGGAGTGAATCCGCTGATTGCAGTGGGCGGAGCCATTGCCATAACATTCTGCTCTTTCAACTTCCAGATAATCCAGGTAGGACACAATACCAAGATGCAGGCTATCGCCCTCATGCCATGGGTGCTGGCCGCACTGGTCTTCGCCTATAAATCCGCCATCTCCCGGAAACTGCCGCAGGCGCTGCTCGGCGCCGCACTTTTCGGGTTGAGCGTGAGCTTCCAGGTCAAAGCCAATCATCCGCAGATATCCTATTATCTGGCGATAATCGTCCTGTTCTATGTGCTGACGGTGTTTATCTGGCTGATGGCCGACAGGGAACGGCGCGCAGGGGCAGGCCGATTCTTAGGCATTTCCTTCCTGCTGCTGGCACTGGGGCTCGCCGGCATCGGCACCAATGCATCCAAACTTATCCCCACCCTGGAATATACCCCCTACTCTATGCGGGGGGGGACCACTTCGGGTGAGAGCAAGGGGCTGGACCTCGACTATGCGACAGCATGGAGCTATGGATGGGAAGAACTGCCGAACCTGATGATTCCGAATTTCAACGGCGGATCGTCGGCAGGCGCGCTGGGACCCGACAGCAAGACGGTAAAACTCCTGAAGCGCGCCGGGCAGGCCAATATCAGGCAGGTGTCAAAGCAACTGCCTCTCTACTGGGGGCCGCAGCCATTCACGGCGGGTCCCATGTTCATCGGAGGGATAACGGTCTTTCTCTTCCTTCTTGGACTCTTCTGCTACAAGGGGAAAGAGCGATGGTGGCTGCTGGCCGCGACGGTGTTTGCCGTCTTCCTGGCGCTGGGCCACCATTTCATGTGGTTTACCCGCCTGTGCTATAATTTTCTGCCACTGTACAACAAATTCCGTACGGTGTCGATGGCACTGACGATACTGCAGATAAGCATGCCGCTGCTCGGTTTTCTCTTCCTCGACAGGCTGGTGCGCGAAGAAACCCCGCTTTCGGAAATACGCAAGAAAGGGCTGATTGCTTACGCGCTCACGGGCGGAGTCTGCCTGCTGTTCTGGCTGTTCCCGGGGATGGCAGGTAGTTTTACCGGTGCCGCCGACAATGGAATGCAGGGAGCGCTGCTGGATGCTCTTGTCGCCGACAGGATTTCGCTGCTTCGGCACGACGCCGCCATGGGATTCGTGCTGATTACCGCAACGGCCGCACTCCTGTGGTGGGCCTGCCTGCCCGGAAGCAAACCTGCGGCGGATTCTGCCGAAGAACACCGTAACTCCTTTGCGGCAAAGGGCCGCCGCGTGACCGCCGCACTCTGCATCTGCGCACTCGTGCTGGTGAACATGTTCTCCGTGGGTAAGAGATACCTCAACGCAGACGATTTCACGACTCCGAAAAACTTCATGTCCCAGTTCAACCAGCGGCCTGTGGACAAAGCCATCCTGGCAGATCCAGACCCTTCCTACAGGGTGCTGGACCTGACCGTGAACGTTTTCAACGATTCGCACCCTTCCTACTGGCATAAGAATATCGGAGGATACTCTCCGGCCAAGCTGCAGATCTATCAGGAATACATAGAAAGTCATCTACAGAAGGAAATCGGCCAGCTGACAGCCTCCCTCAAAGGGGCAAAGACGATTGAAGAAGCAGAGGCGGCCCTGCCATATCTGGAGGGCCTGGCCAATTTGAACTGCCGTTATATCATCGTGGACGGCGGGGCCGCGCCGCTGCGGTATCCTTACGCAAAGGGGAATGCCTGGTTCGAGAACGGGGCCGGCAGCGAAGGGGCGGAAGTGTGCCTCGCAAGTTATGCGCCGAACCGCCTCCGGTATGAGTACACCTCGCCGGTGGAGCAGAAGATGATTTTCAGCGAAGTCTGGTATCCGGCAGGATGGACCTTGAGGATGGACGACGGAAGCGAACTGGAGATGTCGCTCAGCGACGAAGTGCTCCGGAGCGCCGTGGTTCCTGCCGGCACACACACCCTCGAAATGAGATTCGAACCCGCATCCTACGCCCGCGGGGCGGCAATATCGCGGATATGCTCCGCCCTGCTGATCCTTCTGGCGCTGGGAGCGCTGGCATTTTCCGTTTTTGACGGTGCAAAGAAGAAGGAATAAGCCGAAAGCATGGAAGTAAGGGCAAAAAAGGCACTCGGGCAGCATTTCCTTGTAGACCAGGGAATTGCGCAACGGATTGTCTCCGCGCTCGGCGCAGATGACTCAGCAACCGGAGACGTCCTTGAAATCGGTCCTGGCATGGGAGTGCTGACGCAGTATCTTCTGAAGCGCGAAGACATACATCTCAAGATGATAGAACTCGATGAAGAGTCTGTCAACTACCTGCTGACACATTTCAACGACATGCAGGGCCGGCTGTTCCTCGGCGACTACCTGCGGATGAACATCCATCACCTCTTTGAAGACCGGTACCGTATTATCGGAAACTTCCCTTACAATATTTCTTCACAGATATTCTTCAAGATACTTGACGACCGCGACCGCGTGCCGGAAGTGGTCTGCATGATTCAGAAAGAGGTCGCCGAACGCATCGCGGAAAAGCCGGGAACCAAGACATACGGCATCCTGAGCGTGCTGCTGCAGGCATGGTACGATATAGAATATCTGTTTACGGTCGAACCCGGAGCATTTGCTCCGCCGCCCAAGGTCCGCTCTGCGGTCATACGCCTGCGGCGGAATGACCGAACGGCATTGATGGCAGCAGGACTGCCCCGGAAGGGCGTGTCCACCCCCGGACACGGGCAGGGGGAGGGGCCCTGTGGAGACAAGTGGTCAAAGGCCACGCAGGAAACACAGGGAGGGGCCGTAGTGCAGGGCGACAAGGGCGACCAAACGGAGTCCCTTCCGGGGCAGCCCTGCTGCCACCTGGTCGATGAAAAGCTGTTCCGTACCATTGTAAAAACCGCATTCAACCAGCGGCGGAAGACCCTGCGCAATGCGCTGAAGCCGATGTTGAATCCGGCGGCGGAGGGTTTTGCGGAGTTTATCGCAGATTCGATTTTCGATCTGCGGGCAGAGCGTCTCGGGGTGGAAGATTTTATTGCATTAACAGAAAAATGCAGTAGATTTGTAAAAGTATGAAAGCAATCATCAGCGGATATGGCAAAATGGGCCATATCGTAGAGAAAAAACTGAAAGAACACGGCATTGAGCTGGTCATGGCGAGCGAAGATATCTGCGCGACGCCCAAAGAACTGGCGAAAGAGTGCGTCTGCATAGACTTCACCACCCCGGAAGCCTTCAAGGCCAACTACAAGTTCATTGCAGCCAGCTTCAAGGCCGCAGTCATCGGCACCACCGGCTGGAACGACATACAGCCGGAGGTAATCGCAGAGTTTGAAAAACAGGGAACGCCGATGATTTACGCCTCAAACTTCTCAATCGGAGTGAATGCGCTATTTGCCGCGGTGGAAAAAAGCGCAAAAATACTGAAGGGGCACGGCTATGCCCCCCACATCAGCGAAACCCATCACATTCATAAACTCGACGCCCCCAGCGGCACTGCCAAAAGCCTCGGCACACTCGTACGGCAGGAATTCGGGTCAGAGCCGGAGATCGAGTCCTTCCGCGAAGGGGAGGTTCCCGGCATCCATACCGTGGAATTCACCTCCGGAGTCGACCGGCTGCAATTCACCCATGAAGCCTTCTCCCGCGAAGGGCTGGCGGAAGGTGCTGTCGTAGCCGCCGAGATGACTGAAAACTTAAAAGGAGTTCACGAATTCAAAGATCTCATCATATGAAAGCGCTTACCCTGAAGGGCTGCGGAACCGCCCTGTTTACCCCGTTCAAAGGAGAAGAAGTCGACTATGAGGCGTTCGCCGCCAACGTGGACCGCCAGATAAAAGCCGGCATCCATTTCCTCGTGCCGCTCGGCACCACCGGCGAAACCCCCTGCCTGTCCACCGCAGAGCGCATCGAAATCCTCAGGATTGCAAAGGCGCACAGCGGAGGGAAGCCCGTGGTTGTTGGAGGAGGCACCAACTCTCTTGCCGACACTGTAGCCAGCATCCGAACCCTCGAACCATACGGCCCGGACGCGTTCCTCATCGTGGTCCCCTACTATAACAAACCCACCCAGGAAGGGATGTACCGGTACTTCAAGGCCGTCGCCGCCAGCACCTGCAAACCCATAATAATCTACAATGTGCCCGGACGCACCGGAGCGAACATCAGCGCCGAAACCACTCTCAGGCTGGCAAAGGATGTAGAAAACATCGTGGCGGTAAAGGAAGCTTCCGGCAATTATGCGCAGATAAGCGCCGTCATCCGCGAAGCGCCGGAAGGATTCTCAGTGCTCAGTGGCAACGACGACGAGACCCTTTCCCTGATGGCCACCGGTGCAAAAGGCGTCATCAGCGTGGCATCCAACGTGGCACCCGCAGAGATGGTCTCCCTTACCGAAGCGATGCTCGAAAACCGGCTTGAAGATGCACGTAAGCTGCATCACCGCCTCTTCCCTCTCTTCAAGAACCTCTTTATCGAGAGCAACCCCATCCCCGGAAAGGCAGCGATGGCGCAGCTCGGGCTGATGGAAAACAGCCTCCGCCTGCCGCTGGTGCCGGCTTCTCCCAAAACCGAAGAAATCATCTCCAAAACCCTCGCAGAACTATGGCAGAAATAACCCTCGAACGCTTCAACGAAGTGATGGACGCCCTTGAACGGGGCGAAATCCGCGTAGCCGAGAAGAAAGACGGCAAGTGGGTGGCCAACATCTGGATAAAGGAAGTGATTCTTGCCGGCTTCAAACTCGGTGCGATAGTGGAGATGCCGGGCGGATTCCTTGACAAAAGCACTTTCCCGGTGCGGCAATTCCGCCCGGAAGACGGAGTGAGGGTGGTGCCCGGAGGCAGTGCGGTGCGGCGCGGGGCCTACATGGCGCCCGGCAGCATCATCATGCCTCCCGCCTATGTGAACGTGGGCGCCTATGTGGACAGCGGCACCATGGTGGACTCGCACGTGACCATAGGTTCCTGCGCCCAGGTTGGCAAAAACGTGCATGTATCGGCCTCAACCCAGATCGGAGGGGTGCTGGAGCCGGCAGGGGCGGTGCCCACCGTCATCGAAGACGGAGCGTTCATCGGAGGCAACTGCGGCATCTACGAAGGCACCATCGTGCAGGAAGGGGCAGTGATTGCCAGCGGAGTGATAATTACCTCCTCCACAGCGATTTATGACGCTGTCAACGGAGATTTTATCCGCCGTGACGAAGACGGCCGCATCGTTGTGCCGAAAGGGGCCGTGGTCGTCAGCGGCAGCAAACCCATTGCCAAAGGGCCCGCCGCCGGAGCCGGAGTACACCTGTACTGCCCTGTCATAATCAAATACCGCGACGACAAAACTGCCGGAAGCGTACAATTGGAAGAACTGTTAAGATAAGAATCTTTATTTAGCGAGGGACTCGAGCAGTTCCGCCAGGCGCGCAGCAAGTGCACGGCGGGAATAGCTGGAGACGGGGGATTTCTCGACTTCGCTCGAAATGACAAGTGAGGGACAGGTATCCCAGTCCACCATATCGCCGGTACCGGTGGAGCGCAGGAGTTCGGCGGCGGCGCTGTCGGCAGGGCCGATTCCCAGAACGAAACTTTTTGCGGAGGGGCTTGCTGCGGCCGCCATGCATTCGAATATCTTCCCGGGATAAACCTTGGAATACTCCGCACCATGACGCAGGGGCAGCAGGATTATATCTGCTTGTCTCAACTCTGCAACAGATTCTGGATGAGGAAGATAGCCAAGCAGCCGCAATTGCGGGCCAAGGCCTGCCGCATTGATTGCCTCGACAATTTCAGGATCCACTTTGCCGGCAAGCCTTATCTCCAGGCGCGATGCGAACTCTTCCGATTCAGAACAGAGACCGGCAAGCGATTTCCACAGATTCAGAGGATTCCCGTCAGATGCAAAAAGCCCGGTATGCACCACTCTTAATTTACCGTCGGTACGCGGTGGCAATTCTGCGGCGAAATCATCTTCATCATACCCGTTGGTAATCAAATGCACCGGGGTTGACGTCATGCTCCGGAAATCGGCCTGCACCCTGGGAGTAACCGAAATTACCGCATCAGCCTCATCCAGAACGGACTTTTCAAGGCTGAAATGCCAGCGGCGCACCCATGGCAGCAGCGGAAGATTCCCAAAATAGAACATACGGGTCCACGGGTCCCGGAAATCCGCCGCCCATGGTATGCCGAGGGCACGCTTCAACCCCCGCCCTATCAGATGGACCGACTGCGGAGGCCCCGTAGTAACTATCACGTCCACGGGATGTTCACTTAAATATCCACACAGGAACTTCACCGACGGACGCACCCATCCGGCTCGGGGATCGGGAACGAAAAGATTGCTGCGCACCCAAAGCATCAGCTTCTGTTTGAGGCTTTTTTTCTGGGAATTGATGGGATTCACGCCGGCACCCTTCGAAGCGCCGCGCCCTACCAGCCGGTGATAAACCGCATAAGGCTCCCATATGGGCCGTTTCAGCACCTCAACCTCCAAGGGGATCTCCGCCAGGAGGCTCTCGTCGACGGCAAGCTGCTCAGGGTTGGACGGAGTATAAACTACAGGCTGCCAGCCGAGAGAGGGAAGATACTTGGCGAATTTCACCCATCTCTGCACGCCCGAACCACCGGTCGGAGGCCAGTAATAACTTATGATGAGCACCCTACGCATCCAGGCCCATCTCCTCTTTCATCGCCCTCAGCAGGTCGAAGGCCTGCATCGGAGTCATGTTGTTAAGATCGGTCCCTTCCAGCCTGGCACGGATGGCGCCGAGGGTAGGGTCGTCGAGTTGGAAGAGATTCAGCTGTATGCTGCCGTCATCCTGCACGGCACCTGCCGAAGCGACGGCACGGACGCTGTTTTCCTTGCGCTCCAACTCTTTCAGGGTGCGTTCGGCGCTTTCCACAATCTCCCTCGGCATCCCCGCCAGGCGGGCGACATGGATGCCGAAACTGTGGGATACCCCTCCCTCCGTCAGCTTACGCAAAAATATGATATCCTTCCCCACTTCCTTCACTGCAATATGGTAGTTCTTGACGCGGGGATATATCTCTTCAAGGTCGTTGAGTTCGTGGTAATGGGTGGCGAAAAGGGTTTTGGCGCCCTTTCCGTACTTGTGGATATACTCCACCAGGGCGCGTGCGATGCTCATGCCGTCGTAGGTGGAAGTGCCGCGCCCTATCTCGTCGAGCAGCACCAGCGAACGGGCTGAAAGATTGTGCATTATCATCGCCGTCTCGAGCATCTCCACCATGAAGGTGGATTCTCCGCGGGAGATGTTGTCGGTTGCTCCGACGCGGGTGAATATCTTGTCGAAGTAGCCGAAACGGGCGGATGAGGCAGGCACGAACGAACCCGTCTGCGCCATCAGCACTATCAGCGCGGTCTGCCGGAGCAGCGCGGACTTTCCTGCCATGTTCGGGCCGGTGAGTATCATTATCTGGGTGTCCGACGAATCGAGGTGCACGTCATTCGGAACATACTCTTCCCCCGGAGCCATCAGGGTCTCGATAACCGGATGCCTGCCGGCCTTAATGTCCAGCACGGTGCCGGAATCCACTTCGGGACGACAGTACCCGCGCTCTATCGCCTGCAAGGCAAAGCCGGAAAGCACGTCCAGGCGAGAGATTATGTCACAGTTGGTCTTTATGTCGCGGATGCACTTCTGCACCTCCGCAATCAGGCCCGAATAAATGCGGCTCTCTATTTCGTAGATGGTCCCTTCCGCAGAAAGGATCTTCTGCTCATATTCCTTAAGTTCCTCTGTTATATAGCGTTCGGCTCCCACGAGGGTCTGCTTGCGCACCCATTCCGGAGGCACCTGGTCGCGGAAAGTATTGCGCACTTCCAGATAATAGCCGAACACATTGTTGTATCCTATCTTCAGGGAAGATATCCCCGTGCGCTCCACTTCGCGTGCCTGCATCTGCAGCAGATAGTCCTTTCCGCCAGTGGAGATGCTGCGGAGCTCGTCGAGAGTCTTGTCCACGCCGGTGGCGATGACGGGGCCCTTGCCTATCGCGGCAGCCGGATCCTCCGCCATCGTGGCCACGATCTTTGCAAGCAGCTTCCCGCAGTTTTTCATCCCCTTCAGCAGCTTGTCCAAAGCCTCGACGCCCGTGTCGCCGCAGAGCGCCCGGACGGGTTCCATCTGATTCAGGGACCTGCGCAACTGCATCATCTCCCGGGGCAGCAGCTTTCCGGTCGCTGCGCGGGAAAGGATGCGCTCGAGGTCTCCCACATCACCTATCAGACGGCGGACTTCGTCGAGAGGTCCTTCGTTATCGAAGAAAAACTGCACTATATCATACCGTGCGTTCAGCTCGCTCCGGTCCATTATGGGCATGGACAGCCAGGAACGCAGCAGGCGGGCGCCCATCGGGGAAGAACAGCGGTCCAGCACGTCCACCAGACTGACTCCGTCCCGGCCGGCATTGCTCTGGAATATTTCCAGGTTGCGGATGGTGAAGCGGTCCATCCACACGAACCTGCCTTCGTCGATACGCGAGATTCCGCAGATGTTCCGCAACCCTTCGTGATGTGTCTGTTCCAGATAGTATATGAGGGCACCCGCCGAACATACGGCCAGCGGCTGGCCTTCGATGCCGAAACCCTTGAGGGACTCCACACGCAACTGCCCGCGAAGCTTTTCCGCAGCCGAATCATACACGAACGCCCACTCTTCCAGCGGGGTGATGTAGTAGTCGGAAAACCGCTCCCGAACGGCCTTGAGGCAATCCCGCTGCACCACCAGTTCCTTGGGGGAGAAGGATGCTAGCAGGGTGGAGATATAGTCCGTCGAACCCTGTGCGGTACGGAAAGTGCCGGTGGATGCGTCCAGGAATGCCGCCCCCGCCAGTTCATTATCGAAAGTGAGACCGCAGAGCCAGTTGTGCTCCTTCTGCTCCAGCATCCCTTCGCCAAAGGCGATTCCGGGAGTGAGAATCTCCGTCACGCCGCGCTTGACCAGCTTGGCCTGGGCCAGTTTGGGATCTTCCAGCTGGTCGCAGATCGCGACCTTGTGCCCGGCACGCACCAGTTTCGGAAGATACTGGGCCAGAGCGTGATGCGGGATTCCCGCCATCTCTACCGACCCCTTTTCGCCGTTGGATTTTCGCGTCAGCACTATCCCCAGCACCTTGCTGGTGATAAGGGCGTCGTCGCTGTATGACTCATAGAAATCCCCCACCCTGAACAGCAGCACAGCCTCCGGATTCTGGGCCTTGATGCTGAAATACTGCTTAAGCAGCGGAGTATCTTCTTTGGGTTTTGCCATATCAAGGCAAAGATAGGAAATTTTGCTATATTTGTACACTATTGTTCAGTTCATTATCGGGATGAGGAATACTCTTGTCACATTCTTTTTTTTACTGTTTCTGACTGGCCAGCCATTCTGTCTGGCACAGACGCCGAACGACCGTTCAGCAGCCCCGTGGAAATCTTCTTACGAGAAACTGGTTTCCAAAATCGGGTCATGGAAAACAACTCATCCGGACGACGGGTTGAATGAGTACGGAAGCACTACATTATCGGTGCTTTATAGAAACGAATCTTTTCTGAATTCAAGTTTCCGCTCCCACGTCACGGAAGGCTCACTGAAACAATTTGGAGGAATTGACGTAGGATACGCACATATGCTGATCGATCCTCTGGAACTGGAGGTTTCCGCTTTTTTCAACTTGTTCAAAACCACCGGAAACGAGTCGCCGGACGAATATCTGACGAATCACATGGGCGTGGAAGCCTTCCTGAACTGCTATGTACTCCCATATATAGGGCACGTTTCAGAATGGGTTTTCCCTTATGTAGGTATCGGCTGTCAGACTTCCAGATTGTACAACAAAGGAGGTGACGATGCGGAAGGGGCAATGACTCTGGGAACCGGCGGCATCATCGCCAAAGGCGGCATTAAAATCCGGGTATCTTCCGGCATATGCATACAGGCATCTTACAAGCAGACTTTGCCCACGGGGAGCGAGAAATTGTTCCGAGTGGTTGAAGCGGGTGTTTGTTTAATTAACTAGACCGGTGTACCCATGCGATATTATTCATTCATTCTTTGTGGCATCCTTTTGATTGGGGCGTCTTCCTGCGCAACGTTAAAACCGATAGGAAAATGCTCTCAACCCGATTATAATGGCAGGGTTCTGGTGGAAGACGTGCGTTATAAAAAGAATGCCAATGCCATCGGCCTGACGGTCGGGGTAGGTCTGCCCGTGGTCGGAGCCATTGCCGGATCCCAATCCGGCCTTGTTATGAAACAGACAGATGAAGGGAGAGTACCGGCCCCCGTCGGCGGAGCTGTTCTGGGTGCACTTGTCGGGACGGGATTTTCCTATCTTTCCAGCGTTATCGGTGGATATGGGACCAAAGAAAGGGTTACGGACATTGATGCTTGGGCGAATAAACTTGGGAAAGATTATATCGTTCTTAACAAGAGCGCCAGCAGTGTCCAATTGATTCTCCGCGATGCGGAATCCAATTACATCGTTAAAGAAACGCAGGATCTCCGGGATTTTGCCAAAGCCTTTCCCAACAGCCTTTATGCCGATGCCGTTTTTGACCAGGGGCTCAGGGTTGTGCCGAGAAAAGATCTTCCCTGGATGATACAGACCTTTCCGACATGCAGTTCGGTGACAAAAGCCAAAGAGCGTTACGTGAAGGAAAGTGCAAGTTTCAAGGAACTTGACGAAGCGCTGGACCGGTATCCCGTTATTTCCAACGACATGGAGTTGTACTGTTCGTGCATACACAATGTAAGCGATGCCTTAAAGTATTACAATAAATTCCCGAATGCAAAAAAGGATGCCTCCGTGCTCTACAAAGCCTTTGAATCGGCGGACAACAGGCTTGATGACGTTGAAAAACTATACAGGTTGTTCGGGGTCGGCAGCTTCTGCATCACAATGAAAGAATCTGTCAGAAACACTTTGATCAGGAATAATTATGCCAATGCTGTGTATGACCTGGCCGAGCGTTTTACCGATAAAAATTCTGATTACGCCAGCCTGATCAGTTGTTCCGCGAAGAATGGTAACGATAACGCCATGTGCGATGAGGGGGTTCTCCTGTATAATGCAGGTCGCAAGGACGAGGCAAAAAATTTTTTTTCGAAAGCCATGGAGAACGGGAATTTCCGGGCGATGTCCATGTATGCACGGACGCTTCCTGACGGTAAAGAAAAAACAGCTTATCAAAAACGGGCGGCGGAAGGAGGAGAAGTGAGAGCCATGCTTGATCTTGCCGTAGCAGAAATGCATGAAAAACGTTTTAGTTCTGCTTTGGATTGGTTTAATAAAGCATTCGCAAAGGATCCCGGGTGGTTTCCACTACACGGATATATGATGGCTTTCTGCGAGGCTGAGACAAGGCACTTTGCCGAGGCGGATTCGGATTTTGAAAAACTTGCCGAATTGAAAAAGGGGGATATCGGTGCGTTACGGGCCTTTTATAAGGAAGTGGGTGAATGTTTCTACTATAATCAGGATGATACCCGTGCTGCCAAATGGTGGGAGAAATACTTTAATACCGGGTCTTTTGAAGATGATGAAACCGCAGTGCTTTTGGCTACGTTATATTATGAGGTCAGGACGGGAAAGATTGTAGGATTATCGAAACTCAAACCGCTGCTGGAGGGCCCCGCAAAAAGAGGCAACCTTTCAGCAAGGTTCATGCTTGCTGTCACCTATTTACTTAGGAGTGATTACAAGGAATCCGCCTATTGGTACGAACAGGTTTTCAACCTAATGGAACCGGAAAAAACCTATTCTCTCCCTCACTCCAATTTCGAAACAAAATCATCTGTCGCCCTTACTGTAGGCAGCCTATACCGAAAACTTGGCGACACAAAGAGAAGTAATGAATGGCGCGAGAAAGCCAAACGAAACAGTAATTGAAATGAAATATCCTGCAATATCACTTCTGTTGTTGTGCGCCATATTGTTCCCGTCCTGTGATAAGACGGAGAATGAAGAATGGCTGACAGACACCTTTCTTCGTTCAGTTCCGGCCAGGGAATATACGGCAATTGACCTGGGCTTGAGCGTAAAATGGGCCGACTGCAATATCGGCGGCCTGAAGTCCTGGCGGAACAGCGAGTATTTTGCCTGGGGTGAAACGACGGCTAAAAGCGCCTATACCTGGGACAACTATCAATTCTATTCTTCCGAGAATCCTTCCTCTTTCGTCAAATACAATGAAACGGACGGTCTTTTGTTCCTTCAGGGCCAGGACGACCCCGCGACCGCACTGATGGGAGCAGGATGGCGGCTGCCGACGAAAGAAGAATTCTCGCAACTCCTGAACAACTGTGACTGGTCCATTTCGACGAAAAACGGCTCAGAAGTGATAACCGCAACCAGTAAGAAGAATGGAGCCAGCATTGACTTCCAATTGATGGGATATATAGATACCAAAACGAAGAAATACGCCGACACGCACGGGTTCTACTGGTCTTCAGAACTGGTCGGGAATACCCGCACCGAGGCTTATATCATTGATTTTGACACGAAGAAAGACGAAATAACCATCGAAGTCGGCGACCGTCCTCTCGGTCTTTGCGTACGAGGAGTCCGGGCTGATTAATCAAAATAACACTTTCCCCATACCACTTATGAAAAAGACTCTTTTTATTATCGCGCTTACGCTATTCTCTTTTGCCGCTTCGGCACAATCCACTCTGACTTTGGGTTATTCCCCGGCGGGCTCATCCAAATACAGATTCATAGCGAACGACGAATCATATAAGTATTCGTACAATATCAATTATGGCATCACTTTGTCTTATCTTCCGGAATTCGACTTCGACGCAATACAACTTGCATGGGATTTAAACATTATCAACGGGTCAGTCATAGAAGACGCTGATTATACGGCCACCTCCTCTTTGTTTGAAGAGCCCGGCAAGAACCTCTCTCAAGTCTATTTTATGACCAATTTAATCTTAGCCATCAACAGGGGGCACCGAATTCAATTCCCTGTCGGTTTTGGCTGGGGGTTCGGTGTCGCTTCCTGTGGCATCGGCGCCATGCCAATCATCCTTGGAGGGCTGAAAGCCCAGGTTCGGTTCTATATCACCCCAAAATTCGGCATATACGCCGGAGCTAATCTTATGGGCGGGCTTGGACTTGGCTCCGAAGACGCCTCCACCGGCACGACATCCTCTTCCAGATTTGCCGATGCCGGCATCTGTATTTCCCTTTAATTGATAATTATTGTAATCATCTGTATATGAAAAGGATTGTTTGCATTGCATTCGCAGCATTGTCTTGTCTGAGCCTTTCGGCACAGCAGAAACAGTTTAAAGAAGCGCTTCTTGTCGGCAGGAACAAGGGAGAATTCTTCAAATATGAAAACACGTCGAATTCCGGTCTGAAACTGGAAGATGTCCAGGCGTACGCAAATAGCAACGGGTATTATCTCGGCAATGTTTCAACAAAGTATGTCAACCGTTTCGGCGGATCGGTAAAGATTGTATCCTCTTTTGAATTCCTGCCCAAATCAGATTACTATAACTATCTGTTTGAGTGCGCGGCACAGGAATACGGACAATCCATGGTGATTTCCGACCTGAAAAACAAGGGCGAAGGCTGCATCTTCCTGAATACCGGCGGGAAATATTTTCACAAAATAGGCAATATCCCCTGGACAGGAGATTTGAGCAAAGGTAAACTGAACGGTAAAGGAATAGGATGGATTCCCGCCCTGGGGGACAACCGTAGTGTCGCATATGTTTTCAAAGGGAATTTTAACGAAGGATTCCCCGTCGGTAAGATGTCTGTCGTCGCCATCACCCTCGGAAAGAACGGAGAAGTTCTCTATGACGACCTCCGACGCAGCACGAATATAGCGACTGTGGGCGAGCTCGTGGACAACAGAGCTCCTTTTCAATACAAAGAATCTTATTACGGATTCCTGGACGGGCAATGTAATACTGCCATAAGTCCCAGATATACCAAGGTTTTAGAGAATTTTAAGGCAACCGTCCCTGCCGGGCAGAATAATTATGCGGTTGTTATTTTTGAAGACAATATCGAATGGAAAGTGGACAAAGACGGAAACAAACTCGCTTATTCCGACAGGCAGCAGAAGATTTTTGATGATAGACAGGCTGCTATCGAACAGGCGGAAAGGGAAAGGCAGGAAGAAGCCAGACTTGCAGCAGAAAAAGCAGCAAAAGCACGAAAAGAAGCTGAAATGAAAGCTGCTGAAGAAAGAAGACTGGCGATGGAAAAACAACGCATTTACAACCAAAAAGTGAAAGAGAATTCGGATCCGTCAACATGGGATGTGGGAGATCGTCTTTGTCTTGTCTTGAATTCAAACCGCAAAGAGTATATTACAGGGTCCATCGAAGATTGGAATTCCACCAAAACGAAAGTCAAAATTAAAATCATTACAAGCCCAGGAGCAAGACGGCAGTATAATGGTGAGAATTTGGAAAAGAACACTACAATGTGGGTGGCCACCACCGGGGAGGGTTGGCACAAAATTCTGCCCGAGGAGCAGGAATATGCGAATAAATATGACAATTCCACCTATGTAGAACCTTCCAGAAGCAGTAACATCACCACCACTGTGAAGTGCCCTAAATGTGATGGGAAAGGGCACCTTTATGGGTATAAGTGTTACGAATGTGACGGCACTGGATTAATTAATAGGACACAAACGATTTCATTATGAGAAAGTTTTATTTCGTTATCCTTTTTATATTTCTTTGCTCCTTTCTCTGCATTGCTCAGAAAACCGTTCAATATAAAGTCGGCGGGATTTCTTTTGAAATGATTGAATTGTCAGGAGGGACGTTTACCATGGGAGCAACCGAAGAACAGTTGTCAGATGCCGACGATAACGAAAAACCGGTGCATTCTGTTACCCTTAACAGTTTCGCATTGGGCGCGAAGGAAGTAACACAGGAACTTTGGGTCACCGTTATGGGAGACAACCCAAGTTTATTTCAAGGCAACAACTCCCGCCCCGTCGAAAGCGTTTCATATAATGACTGCCTTTTGTTTATTTCACGTTTGAATGATTTAACCGGCAACACGTTCAGACTTCCGACAGAAGCTGAATGGGAATTCGCTGCAAGAGGGGCCAACATGGGGGGCAATGACAAAAAATACTGCGGCAGAACTTCGCCCGGATTGTGTGCCAAAGACAATGGAACTGGTACAGAATATGCCGGATATGCCTCCAATCAATTAGGACTTGGCGGAATGAGCGGAAATGTGTGGGAATGGTGTTCCGACTGGTATGGGCCGTATTCTTTAGAAAACCAAACAAACCCCAAAGGCCCTTCAAAAGGGGTTGAAAGAGTTTGCCGTGGTGGCGGATGGGGCGACCCCGAATGGAAATGCAGATCTTCTTCCCGTCAGGGATTCGCGCCGGATTATTCTTCCGGAGATCTCGGTTTCAGGCTTGCCATGTCGATTATTGGCAAGGGCCAGACATGCCAGGACCCGACGGCTAAAGTTACAACGACTCTTGACAGTGGTAGGAATGCTCTGGAAATCAAGTACATCGCCCTGACGAAAGACGATACTCAAGTTTTTATGCGCTATTATAATAAGCGTAAATTTGTCGGCGGCGTAGCAGGAACTCTTGGTTTGTGGGCCTCGCTGCTGAACGGAGGAGACATTACAAGTTCGGATTTGCTGAATGTTCAATCTCCCGTCATTCAAGACCGTGACACAAAAAAGGAGTATAAACTTTTGCATGCCAGTGGGATTGCAGTCTATCCCAACAAAACAGAAACAGCCTACGAAAGCAGCAGGGATTTTGTGTTGTATTTCCCTCCTATACCGGAAAGCGTTTCAACAATCGACATTGTTGATGCCAAATGGAGCTGCAACGGTTTCATTATAAAAAGAAGTTCCAAACCTTCAGAAAATGTTAAACAACCAGCAAGTGTTAAACAACCGGTATCTGAAGAAAAAACAAAAGACATCACCAATGCCGACAATACCGTTTCGTTTTCTATGGTGGAGGTAAAACCCTCTTTTCAGGGAGGTTCTGCGAACGAGTTTTCAAAATGGGTCAACCAGCGCTTACGCTATCCGGAAGAAAGTAAGAAAAACCGCTCAGAGGGACGCGTGATACTTAAATTCCTTGTAGATCTGGATGGTTCCGTATGCGACGTCCGGGTTTTAAGGTCATCGGGAGACCCTTTGCTTGACGCAGAAGCGGTTCGCGTTATCAGTATGTCCCCGGCATGGACTCCGGGCAAACAGAAAGACAGACCCGTCAGGGTGACATATACTTTCCCCGTGATTTTTAAATTGAATTGATTATGAAAAAACTCCTGTTGATTATTCTGCCCATTGTCTTTCCGCTTGTACTCCTTGCACAAAACAATGGTTGGACAATAACAAAAGACTCCGAGGTTAAATATACATTTTCCAAAACACCCTCGTTATTCAACGCGTCATTCAGTATGATTGTCGTAGAAGGCGGCCGCTTTCTTATGGGAGAAACAAAAGAGCAAACCGGTCCGGAAACCTATGCAAAGCCCGCGCATGCCGTGTATGTTTCCGATTTTGCCATTGGAGAAACGGAGGTTACCGAAGCGATGTGGCTGGCAGTCATGGGAGAAGACCCTAACTTTCCGCGTAAAAGAACCAATTTGCCCGTCACGAATATCTCCTGGGAAGAAGCCATTGCCTTTACAAATAAACTGAGCCGGCTTACAGGCAAAAAGTTCCGCCTCCCCACTGAAGCGGAGTGGGAATATGCGGCAAGGGGAGGAAAGAAAAGCCAGGGGTTTAAGTTCAGCGGCTCGAACGACTTCTCGGCTGTCTGCGGTTACAACACAAAAAACAATCACGCCGGGCCGGTAAAATCAAAAATCCCTAACGAGTTGGGGCTCTACGATATGAGTGGCAATACGTGTGAAATGTGTTCAGACTGGTATGCCCCTTATTCCAGCGGATTCCAGGTGAATCCCAAGGGCCCGGATTCTGGAACGGGAAAAGTACTTCGCGGAGGCAGTTATGGGGAAGAGTACTCGCGTGTTTCGAGAAGAGACTCCATACAGCCTCAATCACCTCAAAGTGCAAGTGGCTTCCGTCTTGTAATGGAAATAGACCCCCTCTAACCCCTACACCAGATTCGTCACGGCAATGGCGATTATCATCACCGGGGCGGCGTAGCGGATGAGCCGGTAAACGAAACGGTAGCGGACGTAGCGCAGCACCTCCTCACGGGGCATCTTCCAGCCCACTATCAGGGCGAAGGCAAGGGCTCCGATCATCATCAGCACGTTGGAAGATATGAAATCGCAGGTACTGAACACTTTTGGTGCGACAGCGCAGGCGGAGCCCAGTACGGCGGCGCCTCCGAATACGGTCAGCACAGCATAGCTGCGCCGCATGCCCTTCTGGTCCACCAGCCAGGCAACCACGACTTCCAGCATGGAAATCGATGAACTGAGGGCGGCAATCAGTATGGACAGGAAGAAGATCACCGGCAGCACCTTTCCCATCTGCGAGAAAATCACCGGCAGGGTTTCGAACACCAGCGATGGCCCGGCGGCAGGTTCTATCCCCGCGGCAAACACCGCCGGCATAATCGCAAGGCCCGCGATAAGAGCGAATATCGTATCGAAAAAGGCCGTCCATCCCCCTGCGGACAGCAGGTTCTCATCTTCTTTCAAATAGGAAGAGTAGGTCAGGATAGTGCCGACGCCGAGCGACAGGCTGAAAAAGGACTGCCCCAGGGCGGCGGCGACCGCGGGCCCGTCGAGCTTACTGAAATCGGGTTTAACCAGGTAGGCGACGCCTTTCTCCGCGCCAGGCATGGTAATAGACACTCCCGCAATCATCACCACCATCACAAAGAGCACGGGAATGGATACCTTCGAAAAACGCCCTATCCCCTTGTCTACTCCGGCACCAACTATCATCGCCGTGAGACCGAGGAATACCAGCATGCAACTGACGCTTTCCACGGTGGATGCGCTCATCGTGGCGAACACATCCCTGGCCGCCTCCATGCGCATCCCGCTGAATCCGCCGGCGAAAGAACGGAGAAGATAGTTTATGCTCCATCCGCCCACCACGCTGTAGAATGAAAGGATTACGAAGGATGCCAGAATGGCGATATATCCCACGTTGCGTCCCTTCGGCGCAAGAGTTTCCAGCGCCCCGAAAGTATCACTGCGGGTAGATTTACCTATTATGGATTCGGCGAAGAAGATGGGCAGGCTCACCAGGATGCAGCAGGCGATATAGACTATTATGAATGCTGCGCCCCCATGCTCGCCCACCATGTAGGGAAAACGCCAGATATTGCCAAGCCCCACTGCGGAACCTGCCATCGCCATGACGGCGGCAAAACGGCTGTTGAATTTTCCCCTGGCGGCCATGCGTCGGCTAACGCTTCTCGTAGACCACGAATTCGAAAAGGAAACCGGTTTCCGGGTCCGTATGGGTTTCAGAAGTGCTGACAGCCCTCCAAACCGCCGGATCTATAACCGGGAAGAATGCGTCGGCATCCTTCACTTCGGTATGTACATGGGTGATGTAAAGCCGGTCCATATCCGGCATGGCGGCACGGTAGACCGAAGCCCCGCCCATTATGAAACATTTGTCCAGCCCGGTGGCTTCAGCTTCCCTATAGGCCTCGTCGAACGAATAGACGCAGGTTGCCTCCGGGATAGGGTCGCCGCCAAGGTTAAGCACTATGTTCTTGCGGCCCTTGAGCGGATGGAAAGGCAGCGAGAAATAGGTGGTACGGCCCATGATGACGGGATACCCGTGGGTAACGGTCTTGAAATACTGAAGGTCTTCGGAAATATGCCAGGGCAGCTGGCCCTTGACTCCGATTTCGTTCCTGTCGCTGATTGCGACTATGAGGCATTTGAGCATAGGACTGTTTTTGAATTGCCAAAGATAATGATATTTTTGCTATCTTTGAAGATACAACCAAATTCATTTCAGGATGAGTACCATTACCAAAACTCTCTGGGGCAAAGCCCGGGAAAAAGAAATCTATAAATACAAACTGGTCAATGCATCCGGCGCATACGTCGTGCTGGGCAGCGTGGGTGCGGCTATCGTGGAAATCCATGTGCCGGACCGCAACGGAGTGCTCGGAGACGTGGTCATAGGCTATTCAGATGCCGAAAAATACTTTGCCGACGGCCCTTGCTCCGGAAAGATTCCGGGGCGCTATGCCAACAGGATAGCCAAAGGGCATCTGGAAGTGGGAGGAAAAGTGTACGACCTGCCCATAAACAACGGTCCCAACCATCTTCACGGCGGCCCCGAAGGTTTCCAGAACCAGGTCTGGGACTCCCGTGTCGATGGTGATGCCGTTGAATTCATGTATTTCTCCAAAGACGGGGAGATGGGATATCCAGGCAATTTGAAGGTCACCGCACGCTATGTATGGACGGATGCGAACGAACTGGAACTGACCTTCGCGGCGGTTTCGGATGCCGAAACGGTGGTAAACCTGACGAACCACGTGTATTTCAATCTTGACGGAGAAGGCAGCGGAAGCATCGAAAAGCACCTGCTGCGCCTGAATGCATCCGAATATCTCCCTACAGACCAGACCCTGATTCCGTTGGGAGAATCCGCCCCTGTGGCAGGCACTCCGATGGATTTTGTGACGGAGAAGGAACTCGGGCGCGACCTCCGTGCGGATTTTCCTGCCATCAGGATCGGCAAGGGCTTCGACGCCTGCTGGGTGATAGACGGGCGCATCGAAGGGCAGCTCGCCGAAGCGGCGGAGCTGAAATCTCCCGCCAGCGGGCGCGTGGTAAAGGTTTACACCACCCAGCCCGGAGTGCAGATTTACACCGGCAACTGGCTGAACGGCTGCCCCGAAGGGAAAAACGGGCACATCTACCACGACTACGACGCCGTCGCCATCGAGTGCCAGCACTTCCCCGACAGCCCCAACAAACCCGATTATCCGACCACCCTGCTGCGGCCGGGCGAGACCTTTGAACAAGCCATTATCTGGGCATTCGGCACATTATGAAACAGTATCTTGACCTGTTGCGGCACATCCGGGAGAACGGCGTAATCAAGACCGACCGCACCGGCGTGGGAACCCAGAGCGTATTCGGCTACCAGATGCGCTTCGACCTTTCGGAAGGCTTCCCCCTCCTGACCACCAAGAAGGTTCACTTGAAATCCATTATCTACGAACTCCTGTGGTTCATTTCGGGAGACACAAACGTTAAATACCTCCAGGACCACAAAGTGACCATCTGGGATGAATGGGCAGATGAAAACGGCGACCTGGGGCCCGTCTACGGGCACCAGTGGCGAAGCTGGCCCGCCCCGGACGGGCGCAGCATCGACCAGCTATCGCAGGTAATAGATCTGATAAAGAACCACCCCGATTCCCGCCGTATGCTGGTGTGCGCATGGAACCCCGGAGAGGTGGACAGGATGGCCCTGCCTCCCTGCCACTGCCTGTTCCAGTTCTACGTCGCCGACGGAAAACTGAGTTGCCAGCTCTATCAGCGCAGCGCAGACACCTTCCTCGGCGTGCCGTTCAACATAGCTTCCTATGCACTGCTGACCATGATGATCGCCCAGACCTGCGGCCTGCAGCCCGGCGAATTCATCCACACCACGGGAGACACCCACATCTACCTGAACCACTTCGACCAGGTTGCCGAGCAGCTCTCCCGCGAACCCAGACCCCTGCCAAGGATGCTGCTGAACCCCGATGTAAAAAGCGTCTTCGACTTCAAGTACGAAGACCTCACCCTTGAAGGTTACGACCCCTGGCCCGCCATCAAGGCCCCGGTCGCAGTGTAATCCGCACAGCCCGGGGGCGCGATATTTGCATCCGGACGCAAGGTGTCGCGCTTCCGCGATTTAATAAAATATGAATTTGAGTTTTTTACGGGCCGCGACGGCCTTTGCATTTCTTTTGCTGGGAACCGCAGCGGCAAACGCACAGGGCGGCCGGGCGACGGTAAGCGGCTACATAACGGACGCGAAGAGCGGCGAGACGCTGATTTCGGCGGGAGTGGTAGCGGGGACCTCCGGCAAGTCCACCCCTACCGGCGCGGTAACCAATCCATACGGTTTCTACACCCTCACTCTGCCAAAAGGCAAGCACTCGCTGACCTTCTCCTATATGGGATACTCCGACCAGAGTATCAGCATCAACCTGCAGCGGGACACTACTGTAAACATAGTCCTTAACCCGGACCTGCAGCTGAGCGGCGCTACCGTCGTGGCCACTAAAGACGCCGGGATTCTTTCCACGAAGATGAGCGCCATCGAAGTGCCGGTCACCGTCATCAAGCAGACCCCCACTCTGTTCGGAGAGGCCGACGTGCTCAAGACTATACAGCTGATGCCGGGCGTCCAGGCTGGCACCGAGGGATTTTCCGGCATCTACGTACGGGGCGGCGGGCCCGAAGAGAACCTGCTTCTCCTCGACGGCATCTCCCTTTACAATGCAGAGCACCTGATGGGCATCTTCTCCATCTTCCAGCCGGAGGCTGTAAAAAAGGTGACTCTTTACAAGGGGTCCTTCCCTGCGAGGTACGGCGGCCGCATCTCCTCCATCATCGACATCCGCACCAACGACGGCAACATGAAGGAGTACCACGGCACGGTCAGCGTCGGGGCCATCAGCGACAAGATGCATGTGGAAGGCCCCATCATCAAGGACAAACTGGCTTTCAGCGTAAGCGGGCGGGGGATGCACACGGTGTTTTTCACGCCCATCCTCGTGGCAAACGGAATCAACGGCAACTATTTCTTCTACGACCTCAACGGAAAACTCAGCTGGCGCATCTCCAACAAGGACCGGCTTTATTTCAACGCCTACAACGGACGCGACATATTCTATTTTAAGGATAAGGATTCCGGCTCCGGCACACGTTATCATTACGAAGACGATCCCGGTGTCGATTACTCCTATTCCGATTCCAACAACATCGACGTACGCTGGGGCAACACCCTCACGGCCTTGAGATGGAACCACGTCTACAACAACCGCCTTTTCTCCAACGCCACGGTCGCCTATACCCGCTACAAGATGAAAATCGGGGTGGACATAGAACAAACGGAAATCGAGGACCATAAAAAAAACCGCAGCGTTTTCAGTATCGGATACCACTCCGGAATGCGCGACCTGACCGCCAAACTGGACTTCGACTACACCCCTTCGCCGCAGCATCTTGTCAAGTTCGGAGCTGAATACGTGAACCACACGTTCATTCCGGAGACCCTGGGAGCCTACATTTACGAGAGCGAGGCGGCTCAGGTCTCCATAGACACCACTATCAATGCATCGGCGAACGCCATCCTCCACGGTCATGAGATGTCGGTTTATGCGGAGGATGACATCTCCGTCGGGGACCGCCTCACCCTGAATCCGGGCCTGCACGCGGCATTTTTCTACACGATGGACACTCCCTACTGGTCGCTGGAGCCGCGCATGAGCATGAAATTCAATTTCACGGACGACCTTGCCGCGAAGGCATCCTACTCCCGCATGGCGCAGTACGTGCATCTTCTCTCGCCGGCAAAGATAACCCTGCCGATAGACCTGTGGGTGCCGATTACGGACAAGATCAAACCCGTCACCTCCGATCAGGTATCGCTCGGCACATATTACAGCGGCGTGCCGGGATGGGAATTCTCCCTCGAAGGATACTACAAGTGGATGCACAATATCCTCGAATACAGCGACGGCACTTCCTTCTTCGGCAACTCCGCCAACTGGCAGAAGAATGTGGAGATGGGAGAAGGGCTGGCGCGGGGAGTGGAGCTCTTCGTGGAGAAGAAGGACGGTCCCACCACCGGCTGGCTCGGATACACCCTTGCATGGAGTGACCGCGTCTTCCCGGACGGCACCATCAACGGAGGCAAGCCCTTCCCTTACAGATATGACCGCAGGCACAACATCTCCCTGGTGGTGAACCACAAGTTCGGAGACAGGCTCTCCTGCAGCGCGACCTGGACCTTCGCAACCGGAGGGACCATGACCGTGCCCGAACGGCAGACGCAGGTGCTGTATCCTGACGGCAGTCTGGATACGGAGGATTATTCTCCTTCGAGGAACAACTACCGCCTGCCTCCGAGTCACCGCCTGAACCTGAGCCTCAACTATACAAAACAGAAGCGGCACGGGCAGTCCGTATGGAGCCTCGGGGTATACAACGCCTACAACAAGATGAATCCGAATTTCGTATTCTCGGACTACTGGACGGAATACGACGAAACCATAGATCCCGGATACAGGACATTCCGCAAACGGCAGGAGCTGACAAAAATCACCATACTGCCGATACTGCCTTCCCTTTCGTACACCTATAATTTCTAGCGCGATGAAAAAGATCCTTTATATGATTATGGCTGCGGCGCTCCTTGCCGCTTGCGAAAATCCGCTGGAATACAAGCCGGCAAACGTCCATGACGAATTGATAATGAACGCGCTGCTGACAGTGGATGAAGACTGGCACAAGGTGTATGTAGCGGTGAGCCACACAGAATATGTAAGCCAGGTGAAATCGGGCGAACTGCGCTGTTATGTAAACGGCACGCTGGCGGCCAGTACTTCCACTCTGGAAGACCTGCTTAACTACTCCGAAGAAAAGTACGGCAGGTATTTCAGATTCCAGGCCCCTTTCAAGGCCGGCGACAAAGTGCGGATTGAGATTGATGCCGATGGGAAATACAGTGCCTGGAACGAGCAGGTTGTGCCCGACCTGCCGACCGTTACCAAAGTTGACACGGTGTCCGTTTATCAGCGCAGCGAATGGGGATCGGTGTCCGACTGCTACCGTTTCGACATCGGGCTGCGTGATTCAGACGCGGAGGCCGACAACTTCTTCCGCCTTGACATAATCAATTATTCAGATCAGGTTTTCTACAAGGACGGGGTGGAAATCGCGCGGGATTCCGACGGGCAGTCCTGCAGCATTTTTACGGAGGATGATCCGATCCTGAACGAAGGGCACTTCAACAGCGGGGACCTGATGTTCGAGATAGGCGCCACCAACGAATACGGCATCGTGACCGACAATATGTTCTCGGGAACGACGGCAACCCTGAGGCCGATTGTATCAAAAGGCTCCTTCGGCCCCGTATCCTATGTGGAAGGAGCGGAGGAAGTGGAAGCGGACGTGCAGGCGATAGTCAAGGTTTACGGCATATCAAAACAGGCATACTATTACTTCAAGGCCCTGAACATGCTGCGGGGCGGAGGCGGCGACCTGGCGCTTGAAGATGTCCAGATTCCGGACAACATCGAGGGCGGAATAGGGTTCATCGTTATTTCCAATCCCGTTATCCATAAATTCAGCCTCTGGAAAAAGACCTATCAACTGGTTTATTATGGCGAATAAGGTCCGTTTGCTGGTTTTGGCAGTTGCGCTTCTTGCCGCCGTTTCCTGCGGGGGGCGGAAGAAATCGGTGCAGATTCCTGTGCAGGACAGAGCGTTCCCGCAGGTTAGCATCCCCACGGCCTACACCGATCCGGAAGAACAGCTGGCCTATGTGCTGGACCATTTCTGGGACGGATTCTTCGGAGGCGTGGGGCGGACGGATTCCGCACGGGTGCTGGGCGTGCCTAAAGCGGAGGTCGAGCTTGCTCTTGCCAACTATATCGGACTGCTCAGCCAGGCGCCACTACCCCGGGCGCAGAAGGCTGTGGCCGGGCTTTTTGACGACATCGCCGCAAAACAGGCAGCGGACACATCGCAACGAGTATATCTCGTTATGACAGAACTGGTTGCACGCTATCTCTACGATCCAAACTCACCCGTGCGCGATGAAGACCTGTACCTGCCTTTCGTACAGCGTCTGGCCTCTTCGGAGCTGACAAGGGAGGATATGCGCACCGCCTACCGCTATGAAGCGTCCATGTGCGCCATGAACCCCCGGGGCAGCGTTGCCCCCGACTTCGTGATAACCCTCAGGAACGGCACCCATGTCCGTATGCATTCCGTCCGCGCAGAAAGGACGCTGCTCTTTTTCAGCAATCCCGGCTGCCACAACTGCAAGGAGATTATCGACGCGCTGAAAGAAGATGCCGCCGTGCAGCAGCTTTTGCATGACGGCAGGCTCGCCGTGCTGAACATTTATATAGACGAAGACCTGGCCGCCTGGCGCAGTTACATGCCCATCTATCCGCGTGAGTGGCTGAACGGCTACGACGCCACCTTCACCCTGCGCCGCGACCGCCTTTACTGCATCCGCGCCATTCCATCCCTGTACCTTCTGGACGAGAGTAAGCGGGTGCTGCTCAAAGACGCCCCGCTGGAACGGGTGCTGCAGGCACTGGCTTTTTTATAGGTTATTATTACTGAAAAAGCTGTTTCTCCTTTTCTGCGTATCCTGTGGCTTTTTTCCAGTTGCCCCATTCTAGTTTTTTTAGTCTTTCTTGATCCAGACAGGATATAAAGCATTGTAATTCTTCGGGAGAAGCGAACCACAAACCGTAAAGTTTGCTTGATTCTTTTTCTCCGTTACTCGCACGCAACAAAAGTACGCAATACATTGTGTTACCCTTCACCTTAAAGAAGGCCCCTTCTGAAGACACCTCATGGAAGTCCAAACCTTTTCCCTTGTCTATTAGGTCTGTGCCGATTAATACTATTTCCAAGGGAAACTTTTTCTCCAAATCTGTCACATAGTTTTGTTTAGCAACCTTGCTCCACTCCTTATATTTATCAATAAGAGGCAATAAACTATTTCGGGCATCCTTGATAGTATCTTCAAATAATATGTCAAAACTGACGTTTTCAGAAATGCCAATATTGCACCAAAGACCTTCTTCCCCTTCATTGATTGACCAAAAATGTTGTACCATACGCATCTCTCCAATTGAAGGATAATAGCTTTCGACTGTAACACAAGACAGTCCGCATTCTTGAGATAGAGCCTCATTCGGCACTAATAAGATAAAACAAAGAGCAGAAAAGACTTGTAATACCTTTTTCTTTGCGGGATTGTTTCCACGTCCTTTTCCAGAAGGGTTGCCGGTTCTGGAAGGCCAGTTAGGATTTGATAGCATAACTTGACAATGTATAACCAGGAGCCCCAAGCCTGGAAATTAAAAGAAAGTGCGGGGCATTTTCCGTTTATCTGCCGGAGGTTCTGGTAAACCTTGCTCAAACAAACAATACCCCACACCCGTATGATCTGGTGCAATAATGCACGTCACGTCATACAAGGTGATGAATGGTATCAGCCTATCCTTGAGCAATTGAAATTTACCAGATTTCCGGCAAGGATAAAAGCGAAAACACTTTCATCGGTTATGTCTGGTCTGTTCAGACCAACGCAAATATAAAGATTATTTTGGTAAGTCACAATTCGTTCCGGTTTTTGGCCATTTTTCGGAACAAACGCTGGAAAAACGAAGGTTTGTTCCGGAAATCAAGTGTTTTTCGGAACAAATGCACGGGAGGGTGACCGAAGGGCGGGATAAAGAGGTTGGTGAGTGACAGGGCAAGCGGTAATCAAGCCCGGTGGCCGAACAATTCTGAAACAGTTCTACGGTCCAAACGAAGCATCCTTTGAATCTGGCCCTCCGAGGCATTGTAGTCGCTACGAAGGGCTTTTGCCAATTCAATTTTTGACGCATTGGGAAGAAGCGTCACCCGTCCATCCCCATATTTTTTCTTCGCTGCGATAGAAAGCACAGCAAACATTTCGTCATCTGTCAAAAACACATCTTCCCCCAGCCTCTTTGCAATTTCCGAATATGCTTCATAATTTTTGGATACAATGGAAAAATATTGATGCGCATCTCGAAACATGCTTTCTCCATATTGTACACAACAAAAGCTCTGAGGAAGAATCATGCCTTCTTTTACCTGATAGCCGACAGGTAAATCCGGAACACGGCTGTGGCACAATTTCAGTTTTTCATCTCTGGACAAATCGCAAAAAGATGTTGCATCGGGGGTTCGGGCCAGTGGATTAAAATACAGGTAACCAGCTCCCCAAGGATATGAAAAAGGGGTGTGCTGAGTGTTTGACAGATAGCCGTTTCTATTATTGTACGCTATTTCGTAGCGGAGGCTTTTCAGATTGTCGATTGCAATAAACGAGGCGTTAAATTTATTGAAATCGACGAATCGATCGCTTCGGCCCCGATATCGCCTCAAACGCCTTTTTACTTCATTGAAAAAATCCCGGCACATTTGTTCCAGGCCTTCGGCTATTACGTGAATGTGGTTGCTCATTACCTGGAAAGAAAGAATGTGTACACCAGTAAGAGCTGTGGCAATAGCGATGGCATTTACCGCATGTTCGTAGTCCTCCGTGGTTTCGCAGAGTATTTCCATTGAACGTCCGTCTGTGCAGATGTGCCAGAAAGGTCCGCCGTTTCTGAATGTCAGTTCGCAGTTCTGTTCCTGCTGAGCCGGAGATAAGGGGCTCACTGAAAATGAAGTTTTCATAGTGTTTTAAGTGTCAAAAGAGAAAGATCTTGTTTGCCGCACGGTTGCAGCGTTTCGCGAAGATAATAAAAACCTTGAACCCAGCCAATAGGTTTTGTTCCGGTTTTTGGTCGTTTTTCGGAACAAATGCAGGAAAATCGAAGGTTTGTTCCGGAAATCAAGTGTTTTTCGGAACAAATGTGCAGGGGGTGGCTAAAGGATGATGCAACTAGGCCGGTACGCCCCCGGCTGCATTGAAAAGACGACTCAAGTTAGTTTGTTCCGGCTTTTGGTCATTTTTCGTGACAAATGCCAGAAAAAAACCTTATCTTCGTTAGTTAAAAAAATACTTCATAGGTATGCTCTTACAGATACTCACACTGCTCGGCTCGCTGGGAATGTTCCTGTACGGAATGTCGCTGATGAGCGGAGGCCTGCAGAAAATGGCCGGAAACCGGATGCGGACTTTCATGGCCAGGATGACATCCAACAACTTCAAATGCATCCTGACCGGCATCGTTGTGACGGCCATGGTGCAGAGTTCCACGGCCACCACCCTGATGATCGTAAGTTTCGTGAACGCCGGCCTCCTGGCGCTGGGAAGCGCAATAGCCGTAATCATGGGTGCCAATATCGGCACCACTGTCACGGCGTGGATATTCGCACTGAGTTTCGGCGGGGGCAGTTGGAGCATAGCGACCATCGCAATTCCCCTGATGTTCTTCGCATTCGTGTGCATGAGCGTCAAGAAGTATTACAATCTCGGCGAATTCCTTATGGGTTTCGCACTGCTCTTCCTGGGACTTTCCACCCTTAAGGAGACCTCCACTCTGCTGCTGGACAACGACGGGGTGCGGACCTTCCTGGCCTCGCTTTCAGGCCATGGCGCATTGAGTATCTTCCTGTTCATGGTCGCAGGAGCTGTCATCACCCTGATGCTTCAGAGTTCCGCCACGGCCACCGCCATAACCATGGTGCTGGTGGCCCAGGGATACATCCCGTTCACCATGGCGACCGCGATGGTGCTGGGCAGCAACCTCGGGACCACTGTCACGTCCAATATCGCAGCGTCGGTGGCGAACATCAGCGCAAAGCGTACCGCAAGGGCCCACTTCCTGTTCAACCTGTTCGGAGTAATACTCGCAGTACTGTTTTTCAAGCCGTTCCTGGGCCTGGTGGGCTTGTCGGTAGAGGCTCTGGGCTTCCCCAACCCGGTCAGAATCACCTTTGCAGAGGCGGACGCGGCGACCAGGGACCTTCTCGTGGCATCCCTGCCATACAGCGTCGCGGTGCTCCACACCGTTTTCAATGTCATTACGACGCTGATTCTGGTATGGTTCATCCCGCAGCTGGTCAAGCTTGTCACCCTAATGGTCCCGAACAAGGGCGGTGAAAAGGAGGTTTACCGGCTGAAATACATCGGAGCCGGCAACCTCGGCACCGGCGACATCGCCCTCAATAGTGCAAAGATGGAGCTCGTGGAGTTCGGCAGGATCTGCATAAAGGATCTTGGCTATATACGTAGCGCCATCAACGCCACCACACAGGGCGAATTCGAAGAGGCGGACAAGAAACTGGTTCAATATGAGGAGATTACAGACAATATAGAGAAAGAAATCGCAACCTATCTTGGAGAGGTGACCAAAAACGAGATCAGCCGTGGAGGCTTGCTTCGCGTCCGTGAATTCTACCGCATAATAGGCGAAATGGAATCGCTCGGAGACAGCGGCGAAACGATAGGAAAGGTTCTGGCACGCGTGTGGGAACACGGCGGCAAGTTCACCGACGAAATGCTCTCCAACCTCAACAAGATGGCCGACCTGCTCGATGCGGCATACGCGGCCATGCAGCACAACCTGTCCACTCCGCTTGTCGAGCTTGACAACATAAACAATGCCGACGAGGCGGAAGAGGCAATCAACGTCTATCGCGACAGCCTCCGCAACGAGCATCTCTCCAATATGGAAAAATCTTCCTATCCTTACGAAACGGGCTCATTCTATATGGACCTAGTCAATTGCTTCGAGAAGATGGGAGACTTCATCATCAATATTTCCCAGAGCGTAATTGAAGCCAAAGCGGTCTAAATGTCTATGAAAAGGGTTCTCTGCCTTGCCTTTCTTTTAGCCGTTCTGGGAGCTTACAGTGTAAACGCCCAGATTTATACCCTTGGCTCGGACCCGTCAAGATTGCGCTGGAGAAGCATTGAAACGGAAAACTACCGCATAATCTTCCCTGAATCGGCAGATTCCCTCGCAAGGGAATATGCCAAATCGCTGGAGAAGTTCCGCAATGCCATAAAGAGTACGATAGGATTCGCCCCTAACGAACTGTACAAGAGGAAGATGCCGGTAATCCTGCACGCCTGCACGGCGGAATCGAACGGAATGGTAACGTGGGCCAACAGGAGGATGGAACTGTTTTCAAATCCGGACGCCTACAACCCCGAATCCACTCCATGGATCGACCAGCTGACCGTGCATGAGGGAAGGCACGTCGCCCAGATGCAGTTCCCCCGTGCGAACAGAGTGTTCCGTGGACTTGAATATTTCATAGGCGAACTTTCGACCGGAGCCGCAGTGACCGTTTATCCCGGGCCGGCACTCCTCGAAGGAGATGCCGTGGTAGCCGAAACGGCACTTTCCAATTCCGGCCGCGGGCGTACCGCCGATTTTCTCGAGTACTACCACGTAGCATTCGCCGACAGCCTCTACCGCGATTTCTGGCAGTGGCGGTGGGGTTCGCAAAACCGCTATACCCCGGATCACTACCGTGCCGGATACGCACTCATCGCCGGTATGCGCACCACCTTCGCGGACACACTGTTCTCAAAGAATTACTACGACTATATCAACTCCCGCTTCCTGCCGTACAGGGCCCTTGACAAAACCATAGTCCGCAGCGCCGGGAAAAACCTTTACGGCGCCTTCAAGAAGATTCAGCACGATTTTACGGCGGAATGGGCGGCAGCAGACAGCGCCCGGGCGCCGTTCATTGAAGGCGAAGACTTCGTCAGTAAAGGACGGCTCTACGACACCTACACTTCACTCGTCAGCACGGACAAGGGGCTGTACGCCCTGCACGCCGGGCTCGACAGGGCACGGGAACTCGTTCTCATAAAAGAAAACGGACGCGTCAAAAAGCTCGGGGCTTTCGCTTCGCAGACATCCCGCCTGGCCTGGGACAAAAACACACGCAGGCTCATCTGGAGCGAATACAGGCCATCTCCGGTCTTTGAAATGGAGTCGTTCTCAAGGCTTTGCTGGCGCGACGAAGCCGGCAACACCGGGACTTTCGGCCCTGAAGGCAGACTATACAACCCCGCCGCCTGCGAAGCGGATTCGCTCGTCGCTGCCGTGCAGTATTTCGAAAACGGCATGAACTGCGTCACGGTGCTCCGTTCATGGAGCGGGAATGAAGTTGAAGCATATTTTGCCCCTGACAAACTGCAGCCCGTAGAGGTCGCATGGATAGACAGCAGCCTGTTTGTCACCGCGATATCCGAAGAAGGTTTCGGCATCTACTCCCTTCCCGACTGGAAGACCGTGCTTGCTCCGGCACATGCAAAGATCAACCGTTTCTTCGGCAGGGACGGCCTGCTCTGGTTCACTTCCGACCGCAGCGGAGTCAACGAACTGCACTCGCTGGGCGCAGACGGCATCCTTCGGCAGAGGACATCCTCCCGCTTCGGGGCGAACGAATTCGCATTCGCGGGAGATTCCCTGCTCTATTACAGCGCGCCTACCGCCGATGCAAGGATAGTGCGGAGAATTAGCACCGATTCCCTCCCGGACATCCGCACATCCTTCGGGCCGATGTTCTCGGAACGGGCGGAAAAACTCAGCGCACAGGAACCTCTGATGCCGTCGGAATACACCGGTACCATCCCGGAGAGCAAACCCTATCTAAAGATTCTGCATCCGCCGAAAATCCACTCCTGGGCGCCCGCGTTCATAGATTACGATCCGGTGGAAAGGCTGTCCCTGCAGGAACCTGAAACCCAGGGCGGAATGGGAGGCACCGTATTTTTCCAGAACGATCTCGGTACGGCCTACGGCTTTGTCGGAGTGAATCTGCTTGCATTGAAAGATACCCTTGGAACCGGCTACACCATGGCGGACGACGAAGCGTTCCTGCCGGTGGAATTCCGCCCGTCGCTGCATGCACAGTACATCTGGCAGGGATGGGGGCCGGTAATCAAGCTGCGCGGCGACTTTGGAGAGCGCAACATCCACTGCACGGATTACACGAAGCTGACCTCCAAAGGAGGATCGACCTTCAGTGAGAAAAATTATATAGGCGACAAGCCGCTGGTAAACCTCTCGGCAAGCATTTCGCTGCCGCTGGACTACAGCAAAGGAGGCTGGTACCGCGGTGTAATCCCGACCTTTCAGATAAGCTGGCAAAACGACTGCATATCGTCTCTGGACGTCAGCAAATCCGGCGCAAAAAACACGGTCACCATCACCCCGCACGATCACTGCGTTTTCAGCAGAGCCAGCATCCAGGCATATAAAAGAAGGCCTGTCGCCCAATCGGGAATCTATCCCCGCCTGGGAATCGGCACGGAAATAGGGGTAACCAGCACGCACAATCTGTCCGACAGTTCCCCCGGGCACTACTATTCCAACTTCTACGGCTATCTGCCCGGGCTTATGAGCACGCATGGGCTGAGGCTGGAAGCCGGTGCTCTGAGCAATTACGGCTGGCAGGGCAAATGGATAAAATACAATCAGATAAGCCTGGGTGCGGACTATGTGTTCCCCTTCGCGCCGCTGAGCTACAGCGGACTGTCTCCGTTTTTCTATATAAGGAATCTGGAAGGCAGGCTCGGCGCCAGAGCGACCATAACTTCCTACAAGCACCAGCTTACAGATAAAGAGGGCGTAAATCAGACCTGCTCCGTCAGCGCCGCCCTGCTTGTCAGGCTTTCGAATTTCCTGTGGGCACCATACGATACACGGATAGGAGTAAAGTTCAATTACAACGTCCTCGATCCGTCAAAATCGTGGGTGGAACCGGTATTTTCCATGCCTCTTTAAACGAGGCCCTGCTCCTTCGCCTTTGAAATCAGTTCCGCCGAGTTGGATGCATCGAACTTGGCAAGGAGCCTTTTCCTGTACCACTTTATGGTTTCCGGGCTCAGGAATATCTCATCCGCAATCTGTTTGTTGGTGCATCCGGAAGCCACGAGCCGGAGTATATTCCGTTCCCGGTCGTTAAGGTTGGGGGATGCGGTGCGCATGCGCCGGATGTCTTCAAGGGTTTCATCCATCATAGCATCGGTTTCCGCCTGCTGCCTTCGCGCCTTTTTCAGCAGATGGCCCGCAACGGTGGCCGCGGATGCGAGGATCAGGATAATGGCCAGGGCGATGATGCCCGCCGAGAGGTGGCTCTTCTGCGCCTTCAGCACCTGGCTCATGTAATCCATCGTTTCCATACGGAACTCACGCTCCTCTTTGGCATGGTGGATATAGTATTCGTCCGCCTTCTGAAGGTATTTGAGGGCCTTAGTGGTCTTCCCTTGATAGGAATACAGATTGCCGAAACCCTTGTAGACGTTTGCAATCATCAGGGAGTCTCCCGACGCCAGTGCATAGCGGAGAGCCTTTTCGTATGCGGGTTTTGCCTTTTTGGGCTCGCCGGCATCCACCCAGGTCTCTCCTATGTTATAATAAAGGATGGAATTGCTCTCGTTCCAGCCATATTTTTCGAAAATGGCGCCGGCCTTCTCGTAATAATCCATGGCCTTCGGAAGGTCGTCCATCATATTGTAAAGGTTGCCCATGGTGCCATAGAGGGCTGATTTGGCATCGTCTATTTCCCTTTCGGAGTAGCCTTCCGGGTTGGTAGAGGAGGTTGCACCGTTCTCCATCCGATCGATTGCCCCGACCGCCTTGTTATAGTAGAAAAGGGCGCTGTCGTACTTCTCCTGCGCATAGAAGTGCATGCCTATGTAGCGATACGCATCCTGGTTTGCCAGCTCCCAGTGCCGGGCCTCGCTGATTTCCAGGGCCTTGCGGGCATAGAAAGCGCTCTTTATACCGTTAATCTGCTCATAGCCTAGCATCAGGTCGCGATAGGCGCGGTTGAGGTCTATGAGTTGCCGGACGGTCGCGTTTGCCTGTTTGTCCGGAGTCCATCCGGCAATCACCCTTTCGAGCGAATCGAGATTGTGGCCGCGGTAGTCATTGTATTTGGCACTGGCGCCCGACGCGGCAAAAAGTATTATTAAGGTAGCTGCTAAAAGTTTTTTCATTTCTGCTAATTTAATAAAATCAGGCGGTATTTGGTCTTTCGTGGCCGCACTTCCCCCCTTTGGGGTGGTGTTTTTATGTTTGGGAAAGCCGAAATTTGCACCCTGTTGGACAGTAAAACATTATGGCTAACCCCTATTTGAATGACCGCGAAACGGAAATCCTGCGACTGATTGGCGAAGGGCGCACCTCCGCCCAGATTGCCGCAGCCCTATCCCTCAGCGCAGAAACCATCAAATGGTACCGCAAAAAACTTCTGGTGAAGTTCGATGCCGAAAATACCGCCGTCCTCATACGCAAAGCCGCAACCGCAGGTCTGATCTGATTATTGTTTAATATTTTATGTATATGAAGAATCTGAAACGGGAATACCTCGCCCCGGAAGCGGAGGTTATGAAAATCGCTCTGCAGGGCGTAATCGCCGCCAGCGGAGGTATCAACCAATCCGGAGAGAACGATGAAACCGGTTGGGTTATTTAAAAACGATGAAAGTATGAAAAAGTTGTTTATTCTGGCAGCACTTGCCATCGTTTCGCTGGCATGCCAAAAAAATGATATTGACGGTAACGACATCAATGATGATGCGCCGGTATTCTATGCATCGTTTGACAAAACCAAAGCCGGTTTCAACTATGATTCCGGAGAAAAGCTCTATTCCCATTATTGGGATCTCAATGACGAGGTGGCCATTTTCCCCAAGGGGAGTAAGTACGATCAATACAGGATTACGAATGCCTCCGATGGCGTTCTTGGATTGGTTGCCGCCCATGTAGGGGAGCATAATATCGAAAATAAGGGTGCGTATGTCCACAATCTCGCGGTCTATCCCTATTCCTCCGCGTATTACGAAGCCGTTACTTTTAATGACAGGATATATGTCAATTTCCCTGCGGATTCTCCGGAGTTCGATTCGTCTTCTCCCGTCTATGGTTATGAAAATCTTCTCCTGGCCGGCAGTGAAGACACTCACTTGACCTTCACCAGTTATGTCGGCTGGTTGAAAGTATCCCTGAAGGGTGATTTCTCCGTCAAGAACATCCATATTACTGGTAATAACAACGAGAATCTCACTGCCGGGGGGATGCAGTTTACCTACTATGCGGGCTCTCACACTTTTGGATATCTGGGAGCAGGAAGTGTGACCCAATATAGGAATCTCCGTTTCAAGGCTCCGTACCCGACACTTTCAACGTCGTCCTACACAGACTTTTATATTGCTATTCCATTCAACATCACCCTTAGCAAGGGCTACACGCTCGTTATCACCAAAGAGGACGACACAACGGTTACGCTTGTAAACAATGCTTCTACGAAGATTCAGTGGAACAAGGTTACCCCTACGACTCCTATTTCAATTGGTGATTATGAATCCGTTACTACTGCAACTTCGCTTGGTACAGAGACGGCCAACTGCTATATGGTTTCTGCCGCCGGGTCCTACCGCTTCCGCCCGGTAAAGGGCAACAGCGCCACTTCTGTCGGTAGCGTAGCCAGTGTTTCCGTCCTTTGGGAAACCGATAACAGCAACACAGCGGTAAGCGAAGGAGATATTATCGAGTCTGTCAATTACTATCCTGCTTTCAATTCTGTCGTCTTCTCCACTCCCGGCGTTTTCAAAGAGGGTAACGCTCTGATTGCAGCAAAAGATTCCGAGGGTAACATTCTTTGGAGCTGGCATATCTGGTGCACAGATACGCCCGCGGATGTGACCTTGACCTCCGGAACCGAGACCACAACCTTTATGGATCGTAATCTGGGTGCCCTTTCCGCCACAAAGGGCGACGGGCTCATCACCCTCGGACTCTATTATTTCTGGGGCAGGAAGGATCCGTTCTATTTCAGTAACGCCAGAACCGCCACAAGCAATTTCGCAAAGGTTCAAGGAACACTTGCATTGCCTACGGCTACCTATTCTGATGAGGAAAAGTGTACGGAAGAATACATTGCCGCCCATCCTACCGAAATAGTAGATGTGGGAAGCTCGAATAATTACCGGTGGTTCAAGGACGTACCTGCAACGGCCTGGTGGTCCAACACCAAGACTATGCATGATCCTTGCCCGCCCGGATATGTTACCTACAACAATAATACGAGCAGTACAAATATTTTCAAATTGCTGTATGATGCTGGTGACAAGTATTCCTTTGGCGGTAGTGGGGACTTCTTCTATACTACTGTAACTGACGGCACCAACAGCCTCTGGTTCCCCGCTGCCGGTGGTGCATCAACACTGTATCCTTCCATAAGCGTGAAATTTAAGAGTACCTACAAGTACGAAGGACATTACTGGATGGGGCCCAATAGTGGTACATATAATGGAACCAGCTATCCTTTTGATTTTAATATCGATTCAGAGTTGGCTTCCCCTTCCATTTCCAGTTTCTTACTGTCTTCCCTGGCGTACGCGTGTAACATATATTCCGTCCGCTGCCAGAAAGTCCTGTAAGCTGACGTTCCTCAGCCCCGTTTACTTCTTCCGGTCAATCAGGCGCCAGAGGAACCACATGGCCGCGCCCCAGGCAAAAAACAGGACGTAGTACAGCCATTTGGGAGTTGAGGATGTGTAGGATACCTTTTCGGCAAGGTCCTGGATTGCAGGGTCGTCGGCATAGAAGTAGGCCCCCGCGCCGAAGTCGTAGTCCGGGCTGAGGCCGAGGCGGTGCCACATGATATAGAGAGCAAGACATAAAACGATGACCGCCAGAATGACGGTCATCCATTTTAATATCCGGCGATTATCCACTACTTGTAAAGGTCGAGCACGGGCACGTCGAACACCACGCCGCTCAGCAGGAACCACACGGCGAAGAGGGTGAGGGCGATGTTGAACAGCTGGCCGACAACATAGAGCCAGAGTATCTTTCCGCCCTGCATCTGCTTAATCAGACTCTTGAAGTTGGTGTCCAGGCCGATACTGGTGAACGCGAGCACGAACGCCCAGTTCTTGTACTGATCGAGCACGCCGTTGATGGCCTTCACTTCGGCACCGCCGCAGAGAGGCAGGAAGATGAAGGATGCCACGAGGCTGGCCACGAAGAAGCCGATGATAAACTTGGGGAAGCGGGTCCATATCTCTCCGGCGCCCACCTTGCTGCTGCCGCTCTTATCTACCTTGAGGGCGAAGAAGAGCGCCACGAAGAATGCTATAAAGCCGATGAGAATGTTCTGTATGCTCTTCACGAGGACCGCCGCCTGCTCGGCTTCGGGGCCGAGGGCGTTGCCTGCCAGCACGACCGCGCCGGTACTGTCTACGGTGCCGCCGATGAGAGATCCTCCCATCAGCTGGTTCATCCCCGCCCAACGGATAATCATCGGTTCGAACACCATCATGAGGATGGTGAAGATGATGGAGATGGAGATGGCGAGCGAAAGGTCATCCTTTTTGGCCTTGGCGGCCGCTCCGGTGGCGATGGCGGCGCTGGTGCCGCATACGGATGTTGCCGCCGCAAGGGTAATCACCAGCGGCTTGTTGTCTATCTTGAATACCTTTGTGCCCAGCCACCACATGAAGATGATGACGATGGGAGTGACTATCCAGGCGATGCCGAGACCGTAGAGGCCGAACTTGGCAATATTGCTGAAGAGCACGCTGAAGCCCATGATGACAAGGCCGGTCTTGATGTAGAACTCGGTGCGGATGGCTGGCTTCAGCCACTCTGGCGTGCCTACCGTATTGGAGATGAGGAGGCCTACCAGCAGTGCCCAGAAGGCCCATTCGAGATAGCGGTTGAGGGTAAACTCGGCGCTGATGAGACGCACCACTACCGCCAGCACGAACAGCACCACAAATGCAGGGATGTATTTCTTCAGCTTCTCCCCCTGGAGTTTGACGCCTGCCCCGAAAAGCACCGCCAGCACGCAGAAGGTGCGCAGCAGCTTCCACCAGAACGCAGCATTGATCTGCGCCCCGAGAGCCTTGTGGGGCTCGATATTTTCCCAGAGATGCCAGGTGCTGAATTTGAGTGCGGAGAAGTCGAAGGCTTTGGTGAGCACGGCCACCGCACCGATAGCGATGATGATGAATCCCAGCCAGCACGCCAGCCAGTCTTCGGTTTTCCACAGTTTGGAAACTTTCTTTTCTGTAGTCATTATGGTTTGGTTTTAGTCTCTAACAACATACAAATATAAGACTATTATTTGTTTTTTGAGTACCTTTGCAATACGAAATGCAAGCACCTATGAACTTCCGGAACAATATTGAATCCCTTCTGTTATCGACGTTTTTTGCACTCTTTTGCCAGAGCGCATGGTCGCAGGAAATCACGAAGACGACAAAGACGGAAAATGACGGTCTTTGCTGGGTCCAGACAAAAATTCAGACCAGCGAGGGAGTTTTCTTCGGAGTTGAAACCTCCGGAGGAAAGACAATAATCCCCATTGAACGCCATTACAAGTATATCGGATATATGGGAGGCGGTATTTTTAATATATCCGCAGAGTCCGGAAGAGGAGCATGTTCGCTTGACGGGAAGGAACTGGTACCGGCCATATACGACAGCGCATGCGGGCACGATCATGGATGGATTACCATCGATAAAAAGAATAAGGGCGGACTTGTTGACGGGTATGGCAGAATTATAATAGCACCTGACAGGTATTCCTCCGCCTGCCCGCATGCAGATTGCTCCATTAAGGACGGAGTATTGGAAATGGTTGAATTCATTTCAACAAAAAATGGTTCAAAAAAAGGTGCCTGCACCATTGATGGAGAGGAATACGTTCCGGCAAAATATGATGATTTTGTTTCTTATTACGATGATCGCTTTTACAGTAAAGTAAACGGTAAATATGTAGATTTAAGCACCCATGGTGTAATAAAGCCTGTGCCGGTAAACGACCTTCTGTCAAAAGCGGAATCAGAGAAGGATCTACCGTTGCTATATAAGATTATCAATTCAACCAAATACAGTTATCCCGCCTATGCCAGCAGGGCGAGCCGGATACTTTCCCAATGTCTGGAAAACCTTGGATACGGCGAATCTTCAAAGAATCTTATAGCCAAGGCTGATGAACTTGAGGCCAAAGCAAGCGGCAAAACGAATGTCGTCGCCTCCGCAAACAAAGCGGCGCCATCGCCCGCACCCTCTCCTGCTCCGGTTCAGAGTCCGAAACCAGCCGCCCCGAGCAATCCCCAAATCAATACATTCTACTACGATCTGGGCGTCGCGGAATTGAATGCGGGGAATTACAAAGATGCCGTGCGTCACCTTAACCTGTTCTGCCAGACTTACCCCCAGCATACGAACGGCCGGATCAAACTCGCCGAAGCCAAAAAGGCGCTTTCCGCATGGAGAAGCGAAAGAATAGAATCCGCCCTCGGACATCTTGAAAACGCCGCCGGCTCGATGGCAACCGCAGCGGGCAATGCATCTTCCGCCTACGGCGGCAGTTATTCCGGAAGCAGCAACTCCTACCGGAGTACCACTTCCCCAAGCCGGACTCAGTCTTCTTCCTCTTCCGGCGGAGAACTCTGCCGTGCATGCTTTGGAAACGGAAAATGCACGCCTAATGCCGCTCATCGCAACAGCGACTTCACCTTCTGTTACGGATCCGGAAAGTGCGGACGATGCGGCGGCACAGGGGTAATAAAAGAACCCGGTTCTCCGACGAGGGCCTGCTACCTGTGCAACGGTTCCGGGAAATGCGCCAAATGCAATGGCTCTGGCAAATGCGCTGCGTGCAAAGGAACAGGGAAAAAGAGATAGTTTTGAAATTTTGGCTAAAAAGTGGTACCTTTACCACCAATTAGCGAACATTTTGGGCCATGAAGTACCTCAACATATCAAAAGCCATAGAAGCCTGGCGCGCTATCCAGCCCCTCTCCGAGAGGGACCGCGAGCGCCTGAGCCGCAAGTTCACCGTAGATTTCAACTTCAACAGCAACCACATCGAAGGCAACACCCTGACCTACGGCCAGACTGAACTCCTGCTGCTTTTCGGCAAGGTTGTCGGCGAAGCAGAAATGAAGGATCTGGAGGAAATGAAAGCCAGTAATGTCGGTCTCAAAATGACGCAGGAGCAGGCACTTATAAAGGAAATGCCCCTCACTCAAAACTTCATCCGCCAGCTCCATAAAGTACTGCTCCGCGAGGACTACACTGTTTATCGTGAGCTCCCTGGTGGCCAGCAGACCAGCTACGTCATTCACGCCGGCCGATACAAGACCCGCCCGAACAGCGTAATTACCCGCTATGGAGACCGCTTCGAATACGCATCACCGGAAGAAACTCCCGCCCTGATGGCCGATCTGGTGGATTGGTACAACAAAGAAGAAGCCAAGGGCAAACTCAGCCCCGTTGAACTGGCGGCTCTCTTCCACTACCGCTACATACGCATCCACCCCTTCGAGGACGGCAACGGCCGTATAGCCCGCTTGATCGTCAACTTCATCCTGGCCCGTCACGACTACCCGATGATTGTAGTGCGCAGCCGCGGGAAGAAAGAATATCTGGAGGCACTCCACCAGGCCGATTTGGAAGTCGGCCAGGCGCCAAGTATTGGAGCCCAAGCGCCCCTTGACCGCATCCGTCCCTTCTCAAAATACTTCACGGCCCTGGTGGCAGAAGAAATATACAACGACGTCCGCTTTGTCACCGAGCCGAATGAAAACGTCTGGTGGTACGATGGCCAGCGAGTCGAATTCCGCACGCCGAATTACGCCAAGATTCTCCGGATCATGCAGAGCCAGCCCTCGGTTACCATTGACGGCTTGAAGGAAGAGCTCGGCATCAATAAATCCGCGGTCCAGCGCCTTCTTGGCTCCCTCAAAGAAAAGGGATATATTGAGCCTGCCGGAGAAGGTGGAGGCTGGCGAGTTCTCATCACTTCGTCAATGTAAATCACTCGCCTGCCACTTTCCTCGGCAAGTTAGCAAGATTATACGAGAACTGCAAACCCTTCCGGGTGTCTGTGACCAGATTGCCCATGGCGTCATACGTCGCGGTGTACGATGACGGGAGGTTCGTCCCGTCCCAGACCTGCACTCCCGTGAGGCGGTTCCCCGTGTGGGTGAACGACAGCATTCCCTCAAGCCCGAGGCTGCCGGAGCGGTTCAGACCCGTCAGGTTGCCGTTGCGGTCATAGGCGATGTCCTTCTCCGTCTTGAGGTTGTCCGTTGTGGTGGACCTACTATAATAAGTGGATAATGGAATTCGCATAAATAGCGTTCCGCTGGAGGCGGCCAACCGCCAGCGCACAAAAAAAAGGCCGTATTCCTTGGAAATGTCTTAGAATACGACCTCGAATAATTAGTTTTGCACAGCAATGTGAAACCAACTCTACTAAATTGAATTATAGATGATTATTCCTGCACCATTAGAACAGAAGTAAAGATTTATTAGTGTTGTCCTGGAGCAAAATACTATTAGTCCCATTTCGCGCCTATCATCGTTATTGACTATTAATGGGCCGATATTTTTATAACGACACTCGCTTCCTTTTCCAATGGTCATAATATCCGGCACTTCCCCCAGATACAATGATCCACTACATTGCTTCCACATTTTCCTAGCATTTTGTGAGGACAAAACGCATGTAATGACAATTAAGAATAGTAAAATTTGACAAAACTGTTTTTTACGAAATTTATTACTCATACTAATACTAATGCTTTCGTCCAGTCTGATAATACGTTTTTTTCATTTCTATACCATTAAGCGATGACGACATCGGCACTGCGGGCGCAGAGGTGGGGAAGAAATGACTGATTATTCCCCTATGCCCACCTCCAACCATATAGGTTGGATACGAAAAAACTCCTTTAATAACACTCAAATTATTTGTTCTCGTGTCCGTATATATCGACGGATAAGAATATGATTGCTGTCCATTAATTGTTACATTCTCAAAATTATCTAGATTTGAAATGCGTGTTGTAAAAGAAGGGGAGCCTTTCCCTGTATTACATCCAAAGAAATTCGCAATGGCGTTTTCACCCCAGTTAAAGTCAATAATACTCCATCCTTCAAGAGACATCTGCTTTGTATCCAATGAGAATTTTGAAGTAGCAATAGAACCTACAGGGCCATCCTTTCCCCCGTGCGACCAAATACTAAACTCCTTTGTTTTACCGAAAACACTCGAATATGATTTCACAATACTTGATACCATACTGGGAACGGTAGCCATATCCTGAAAATGAGCAAGAATAACCACGTCAGTGTTGGGGTCAAAAGAGTTACTATTTTCTATATCTCTCTTTCGTGTTTCTGCGGAAGCTTTAAACATTTCATCCCCACGAGTATTACCCGTTGAATAAAATAACATATAAATATCCTTACCAAAGGGATCCACTACATTCACCGGATTCCCGGCACAGTAGTTATACGGACCCCATTCAGGATACTTGCCGGCGAGAGGGTCGCACGTGGTCCACCTGCAGGTGAACGGATCATAGTAGCGGGCACCGAAGTCGGAAAGCCGCAGGTCCAGTGAGGATGCTCCCGTGCCGAAGCGCTGCTCCTCCTTCCCACCTAGGCGGTAACGGTTGGATGTTAGTTCGTTTGTCGATGGCAAGCGCGTCCCGAAGGGCATGTACTCGTTCTTCTCTATCACCGTCCCGTAATCCGTCAGATTGACTACCATCCGCGTGTTGCCGAGATGGTCCCTCACGTGCCATTCGTCACGTATGTACGGGTTGGCTGCGTTCTGCGAATAGTCAATCGCTATCCTGCCTTCGTCCCATGCAACGCTCCCAAGGCGCTCCGTCGAGCCGCTGACTTCGTAAACGAAACTACCCCTGTATTTCAGCCCTTCCGCCTCATCGTTGGGATTGCCGGTGTCTTCCACCAGCGCAGACGTCTTCGTCCCGTCCGACAGGTAGCCGTAGCTCAATGTCAATCCGGCGCTGGCACTTCCCGCCAGGCCTTCCACTTTCCTCGGCAAGTTAATAAAGTTGTAGGAGAATAACAAATTAAGAGGCCGACTTCTCGACCTCTTAATATCAGTAAAAAAGGAAAGATTTAATCAATACTATAGTCGAAAATCATAATATTGTTAATTCTCTTCCTCCAAGTCCAAAGTTGCAACACCTTTTTTTGGGGATAATAGAACACATAGCAATGATGGTTCTGACCATGATTCTCGTCTTTTGTAGGAATCCAATCAATATCCACCTTTTCCGGTTCCTTATTAATCAATGACAGGAATGAAAAAATATTCATCCCTATCAAATCCCTCCCCTTAAAATAGCAATGCTCATAGAATGAGATTGTTTGTAACAACCCTGTGTTTGAAAATGCAAGACATAGTTCATAATCAACATTTGTGGCGTAATAGTTCCTATTCGTATCCCATTCCCCGTATTGAATCGGGTCCTCCTTTATGATGTTTTGATAATTGGATATGCTTGCTCCGATTGAAAACAAACCATACGAAAATAACGAATCAAGGGATAATTCAAATGTATGTTTATCTTTACCGTTTGTTACCTCTACTATGTTCTTCCCCTTTTTCTTTATATTGAGCATCTCTAATAATATGTTTTAATTTATTACTTAGAATATTTCTCTCCTTTTTAGAAGAAGCATTATCAATGTTCTCTTGTAACGCCTTTCTTTGCTGCTCGGATTTAGAAAAGGCCCTTCCACCATCACCATGCTTCTCGTTTTTTCCATGATCGATAGAATCATCGAATTTCCCTCGACCTCTACCATACCCCTCCGATTTATTCTTGGCAGTGTTAGCCATTAGCATCAATCCTGCACCGGCAGAGACAACTCCAGCACCTGCTATGCTCGCTCCCCCTGTGGCAACAGCGACACCTTCCGGCGCACCTGCTACAGAAACCGCCAATGCACCTCCCGTAGCCATCACTGTTTCCCCTGCTGCCATCATAGCACCGCCTCCTCCCAACATCGTCACGCCGGCTGCTGCTGCAGAGATGTCGGCTTGTTTCAGACCCGCATTATAGTCTGAAGCATCTGCAGGCGCATAGAGGTCTCTCACAAATCCACTACCAGGAATCAGATTTGTTGCTACACCCACTATCCTTCCGACTACCCTATCCTTACGGTCAAGTCCGTTGGGATCAGAAAACCTTATGGGATTATTCCCGCAGTAATTATACGGACTCCAGGAATGGTACTTGCCGGCGAGAGGGTCGCACGTGGTCCACCTGCAGGTGAACGGGTCATAGTAGCGGGCGCCGAAGTCGGAAAGCCGCAGGTCCAGTGAGGACGCCCCCGTGCCGAAGCGCTGCTCCTCCTTCCCGCCGAGGCGGTAACGGTTGGACGTACTCTGAAGCGAGTTCGCTATCCGTGTGCCGAACGGCAGATACTCATTCTTCTCTATCACCGTCCCGTAATCAGTCAGGTTGACTACCATCCGCGTATTGCCGAGATGGTCCCTTACGTGCCACTCGTCACGGATGTCCGGGTTGGCTGCATTCTGCGAATAGTCAATCGCTATCCTGCCTTCGTCCCAGGCAACGCTCCCAAGGCGCTCCGACGAACCGCTGACTTCGTAAACGAAACTCCCCCTGTACTTCAATCCATCCACCGCACCGGACACACTGCTTAACAGTGCAGATGTCTTCGTCCCGTCCGCCAGGTAGCCGTAGCTCAATGTCAATCCGGCGCTGGCGCTTCCCGCCATGCCTTCCACTTTCCTCGGCAAGTTAGCAAGATTATACGAGAACTGCAAACCCTTCCGGGTGTCTGTGACCAGATTACCCTTGGCGTCGTACGTCGCGGTGTACGATGACGGGAGGTTCGTCCCGTCCCAGACCGTCACTCCCGTGAGGCGGTTCCCCGTATGGGTGAACGACAGCATGCCCTCAAGCCCGAGGCTGCCGTAGCGGTTCAGACCCGTCAGGTTGCCGTTGCGGTCGTAGGCGATGTCCTTCTCCGTCTTGAGGTTGTCTGAGGTGGTGGAGGCTCCCGTATAATGCGCCGCATCCGTCAGGCGCTTCAGCCCGTCATAGGTATAGCCATAGGTGTCGGATGACGGCGTGGAGCCGCCGCTGTATGACGCGAAGGTGATTTCGCTGATGTTCCCGTCGAAGCGTGCCGTGGTGACCGGCTTCTGTGGAGAGGCATAGCGCAGCGTCTCCGAGAGCAGCGTGGTCATACCCCAGTCTTTCCGGGCATCCATGCCTGTCATCCAGCCGTGAAGGTCATGAATAAAAAAAGAAGGTGTTCATTTAAACACCTTCTAATATAATTTACTACCGATAGTGGCATCTACTCAGACCACAATTCATAATCCTCTTTCAACCACTCACATGGGCGATTACAGTAATAATCGTCAATTCTATCTTCAACATGATTATCGGCCCAAATTGAACAACGTTCCAATCCCTTTACCATATCTTTCGTCGCAGGGGTTATTTCTCCCGTTTCCGGATTATACAATTGGAACTTCCCAGTAAATTTGTCATGGAGAAATTGCATTCTAATTGAAAAAAGGTCTTTTCGAATTGGATGATTCCCAACGATATTCCATATGCCTTCCTTTAAAACAAAACGATATACGCAAATAACAAATAATACGCTACAATTATCCAAAACAGAAAAATCTCTAATAGGGATATCCGTTCTGAAATCAAAAAAGGCATATTCCTCGTTTGGTATAATTTGAGCATAACAATAATACTCGCCGTGGACATGAATCTCAATAATATCTCCTATTTTTTCTCTTATTCTTTTCATGTTGTTATTTTTAATCAAATACTTTACGAGCTTCCATATACTTATTACGGTTAGGATTATTAGGGCTAATACCGTTGATGCTATTACCCGAAGAACCACCCATAGATTTAGCACCACCATTAAGGTCCATCATATATTGTTCTTGTCCACGAATTGCATCATAACTTGTAGAACTTTTATCAAGTTTAGCTGGGCCAAAACCTTTTTTTGTCATGTGATGATTACTATCCCTTTGACGGACGTTTTGTTTTGGCGTTCCTGTTCCACTACATCTCCCGACATACACTTCCCCGGTCTCTCTATTTGTCTTTGTATATGTTTGAAATGTTCTTTCAGTAGACTTAATAACACCTTTTTCTCCTTTTACAACTTTCGCCGCATCCGCAACATCATCAGCCTTGCTTGCAACTTTCAGTGCGTCCGCTGCCTTGTCTGCACCGCGGATAGCTTTGATAGCCATACCGGCTCCGGCGGAAGCAAAAGGAGCTGCAAGTGCGGCGGCATCCGCAACAATCCCGACTCCGTCAACGATTGCTGCACCAACATTGCCCTGCCTGACGTTTGAAACGAAACTTTTAACACCCAAGGTAAGGCTCGCCGCATCGAAAAATGTGTCCAGGATGCTTCCATCCGGATCCACTACATTCACCGGATTCCCGGCACAGTAGTTATACGGACCCCATTCAGGATACTTGCCGGCTAGAGGGTCGCACGTGGTCCACCTGCAGATGAACGGGTCGTAGCAGCGGGCGCCGAAGTCGGAAAGCCACAGGTCCAGTGAGGATGTCCCCGTACCGAAGCGCTGCTCCTCCTTCCCACCTAGGCGGTAACGGTTGGATGTTAGTTCGTTTGTCGATGGCAAGCGCGTCCCGAAGGGCATGTACTCGTTCTTCTCTATCACCGTCCCGTAATCCGTCAGAT
>Ga0265298_10000042_pt1 | contig 170977 bp, 239 predicted proteins | sample AusTroGonzalo_MG_3_FD_193486 | JGI IMG/M metagenome (GOLD analysis project Ga0265298, IMG submission 193486) | Bovine rumen microbial communities from tropical cattle in Woodstock, Queensland, Australia - Gonzalo_01 | ecosystem: Host-associated > Mammals > Digestive system > Stomach > Rumen ...
TTCCATGTTGCAAGTTAGGTAATGTTCCTCCGGTAATTGTTAATGTTTCACCTGAAACTGTGAATGTTGAAAGTGATCCTGTACTCCAAGATGTAACAGCATCTACAGTACCGTCTACAGTTGTAAATATGTTAGTAGTTACATTTTCTTGTGTCTGTGAGAATGTACCAGTTCCATTTGATTTATTAAATGCTACGCTAGTTACTGTATCTGTAAATTCAGGGCTAGCACCTACTGCAACACCGTTGATTTTTGTTACAGACAAGTCATTTGTTACCGGGTTGTATTTAAGATCTCCATCCTTGTATACACCTGCAGTCTCTTCTGTATCATTTGCAGAATGTGATAACAATACCCTAAGGTCTTGGCTAACATTTGTAGCAGGTGACTGTTTAACATTCTCATCTGTAATAGAAGCTGTAGATGTATGCATCGCTGTAACGTGGCCATAATCATCAACAGTTACACCATCTACGAATGTATTTACTGTAGGTACAATACTTGTAGCACTGGAAGTATCTGCGTGCCCTACTGTAAGAGTTCCAGAACTTGTAATAGGTCCACCGCCTACTACTACACCGGTGTTACCTGTTGTAACTGCGATACCAACACTTGTAACTGTACCAGACGGTTCATCACCTGACGGAATTGCTACCCAATTTACTGCGTTAGATATAATAGTATCTCCGACTTTTACATCATCGGTAAGCGTAGGTGTTTGTGTGGTTGTTCTTGCTTCAATTACTTTGTATGTCCAGCCTTCGTTAGCTGCAGCAGGTGTAGCAAGTTCTGCCCAGGTTTTAGTACCGCCAGTACCTATGGTACCTTTGAACTGCATCGGCTCCGGCATTGCATCTACATAGTCGAAAACAGCTTTTGCTGTAGCTAAATCGTCATTAGTAGATTCACGAGATATTTCAGTTGCAACACCTTTTGTAGCAGCTGCACCAGGAGTAAATACTGTACCATATTCTGAAATATGTCCTTGCGCATCAATCTTAACAGGATAGATACCTTGTGTTGTTTGCGCTACAATACTGTTGGAGTGATTAATTACTGTATTATCGCTACCACCTAATGAAATACCAGTACCTGCGGAATAGGTTGTATCTGTAAATTCAGGAGAATCTCCAACAGTTACGCCATTGATTTTAGAAACATCAACATTAGAAACTGTCAAAGTATTTGAACTTGGATTGTATTTGAAATCTGCATCTTTTCTTGCACCCTCAGTTGCTGTACCTGTACCAGCAGCACTTGATGATAAGAGTATTTCATAATTAGCATTTGTAGATGTTTCAGTTTGAGTTACTGCATTATTATCATTTACATATCCAACAACCACCCATCTGTTATCTGTTGTAGCTGTACCGCCTACTGAAATATCACCAGCAGCATAATATGTCATTACGATTACACTACCAGCAGGATATTGAGTTCCAAGTCGGGTATTACCGCGGAAATATACAGGAATAGCTGCTGTAGTTGAACTATTATTTAATGTAAGGGTCAATGTAACATTAGAATTAGATTCTCGAGGTAGATAGTATGCAATAGTTGTACCACTTGTAAGTGCATCAATAGGTAGCGCACCAGTCCATGACGCTGTATCTGAATTTTGCGTACCAATAACACTAATTAACGTACCTTTTAAATCATACTCTGAATTATCAGGAAGTATCACGTGACTAATAAATGACATATTCTACAATCCTCCTAGTTTGATGTAAATACTATTGTTTCATTTTGTGTTGTAGATGCATAACATCTAACTTTGTTGTTCCAAAATATTCTATCTGCATCACTTACGTGAATAGCAGTATTATCAATATGATTTTGATATACAATATCTATAAAAGGTAAACTCACTACATGCGCGGTACCATCACCTATTTTGATTCCAGGAACGGCTACACCATCTACAATTTGATGATCACTATATACATATATTTTACCTGCTTCAGATACAACTTGTGGCATAGATGCCCATTCTGCGCTTGTATGGGTTTCAGCTTTACCTTGTAAAGCTTTTATCTTCTCCCACAAGTGTGCTAATCCGTGTTGATCTAAATAATGTTTTTCACTCATACGCAAATCTCATCTATTTCTTCATCAGTTATAGAAAGTATATCACCACTGAATGTATATGTTAACCACTGGTGTGTTGCTGCATCCCAAATCACAAATCCAGGTTGCCCATCTTCTAGCTCTTGTACCCTGACAAGCTTGCCGTCATGTAAATCTCGATCTTCTAATGCTACTAAATCTTCTAGTGTATCTACTGTGATAAACGCGCGATCATAGCGTTCTTTTTCGACTTTATTGATAAATGCACTTACTTCCGGTTCAGGACCTGGAGGACAAACAGGATATGGAGGTGTAGGTCCACAAGGATATGGTGGCGTTTTAGGTGTAGGACACGGCGGAGGTGGTGTAAGAGGTTCCAATGTAGTATTTAAATCTACATTCCAAGGATTTCCGGTAAATAATTCAAGATTGTTGTCCATGATTACACTCCACCATCACAATATCTTGTAAATCATTTAGATCTAACGATTTAAATGTACCAGGCTTATCACACCGCATTAGATACCAACCACAAGTCGATACAGAAGGATTCGCAGAATACCAACCATATCCAACCATCCAGGTTATGTCAGAAAATTTGCTTAATCTTACAAGATCTCCTGCAGATAATGACATATTATACTGAGGTATATCTAATGTTGCTGCCATACATAACCTCCTATACTGATAAATGTATAGAAGGTTAATATTGTAATTATATGATATGAATATCAATCGATAGCGGAGAATCTATATACTGCAACCCATCCGCTGTAGATGTCATAATCTTGACCATGAATGAACTGTTCAAGTCCGCATTGTGTAGTTACAAGTTCATATGTTACACGTGTATGCTGAAAATACATAAAAGTGTAAGGGTTATTATCAATGTATTCTGTATACATATCAGTTAGAGGAAAATCTGTGATGTATGTGTTAGTATGGTCTTCCACTTCTACTACCTTTGTTTCCCGCAATATAACTGTTTTATGGTCTTCAATAATTAGATCATATATTTCACCAAAGGATAGTTCGGATATGAAGCCATCCGGATATTCTTGATTTGGATCAGTCTTAGTAAGTGTAATAGGTACGTATACAACGTCGCTATCCCCACCGCTTCCAGCAGGAGCATAAATGTCAGTATCAGTATCATTAACAGTAATTGTTGCTATTTTTGTTCCTTCTGAAAGTTCGGCTGTTACTGATACACTATCCGGTGTGGGAGCGTAAATATCGTGATTTGTGTTATCTGTTGTGATAGTTGCTATTTTAGTTCCAGTAGCTAGTGAAGGTGTTACGATGATATCTGCAGGAAATTCTACTGGTACCCAGTGCAAACCTGTTGCTGACCAAACATAATATGCAACATTATCATATTCATCATGATTGATCCTAACAAGTTTACCATCATGTAAATCATCGTCTTGTAAAGATTCTAAATCTTCGTAAGACTCTAATGTTATGAATGCATTATCATATCGTAATTTTTCTTCTTCTGTAATAGGTGTACCAGGTCCTGGCGGAGGTGGAGGTAAAACAGGTTCTTCGATGATGTAAATATCGTCTAAGTCAGTAGCTTGTAGAGGTTTGAGGGTGCTTGGTGCATCAGTCTGCATGAGATACCAACCGCAAACAGGTCGATTACCACCCCACGTGTACCATCCGTATGCAACCATCCATTGTATTGATTCAAATCTACCTAATCTAACAACACTACCTGCGATTATAGATAGATGTTGTTCAGGACACTCTAGAATTGCTGCCATAATATGAACCCCTTATCTTTTAGTTTTATACACAGATAAAAGGTTCAAATTAGTGATTTTAGGTGTTTAAACCTGAGAAATGAAGTTTAAAAGAATCTTGAACGGAAATCTGATTCAGATATTTTTTCAACTCCTAACTTATCTGCTTTGATATTCTTAGAAGACCCAGAATTAACATTGTCTGTAATCAAGTATTTGGTACTTTTATTCAGTTCGCCTAACTTGTATCCGTGCGATGCTAGTTCCTTTTCAAACTGTGCACGGTTCACACTGAGCTTACCAGTTATGGCAACATTGAATTTTATATTAGGTATTACAAAATTACTCCAATCAATTCTGTGCTCAATGAATGCAAGTCGTCTGTATTTATCTAGATTTTCTTTGATGGAATTTGCAGTTGCAGGTCCTGCAACTATTGATATTACAGATTCATGCGCTTCATTAAATTCATTTGATACTAGTGTATGCATAGTTTCTGGACATTCAATTGCAAGTTTCTTGGCAGTTATTTCACCAAGCCTCGGAATATTCAATGCAAGTAATGCATCAGAAAGTTTGATTGAATCATCTGAATATAGAGATGAAAGCATAGTGTGTATGAGTTTATCATGTCCAGAAGTGTCCAAATTATTAAAATTTATATGAGGCTCTGCCATAATATGCTCAATTGTAATATCATCATTGAATAACTCATTAAGATATTTGAGTCTGAGCTTATCACCTAGGTTATCTATAGGACATATATGATCCAACCAAATCAGCGTATCCTGTTCAACTGCGTTTATACAGCTATGGTTATCACATTTCAGATGAACACCATACCATGCGAGTTTCAGACCGCAGGCAGGGCATTTTTCAACTAAAGATGCTTCGGTAGACGATACGACTTTATCAATATTAGGAATTATTTCTCCATGTTTAGATATTTCAACCCAACTTCCTGGACCTATATTATTATCACGAATATATGCAGCATTGAACCCAGAAGCATTCTGCACAACTGTACCAGCAAGTTCAACTGGTTTGATATTTACTACAGGAACTGCGTATCCTGATTTTGACATCTCCCAATTAACTGCGATTACTTCGCTCTTCTTAACCTCTGATGGAAATTTAAATGCCATCGCAGTGTAGCGTAATTCATCGTTATTAGGATTCTTCACAACGTCGTTCAGAGATATGACCAAACCGTCTGCAGGATATTTACCATACCAAGCATCCTGATAACTATCCATGTAATCGATAAAATGTGTATCGCTAGGAAAGTATGCACAATCGCTATAAGGGACTACATGATCATCTCCAAACCAATTACGCAGGTCTAATCGTACATGACTCAATGATGTATCAAATGTACCTTCATCACCTATGATGGTATACACAATAATAGAAAGTAATTTAAAATCATCAGTTATTTCATTAGAGCTTATTAGACCTGCCGTAGAATTTCTAGGATTCTTGGCTTCGGGATGCAGCTTGTTGAATCTGTCGAAATTATCATATGACATCAAGATCTCACCACGTACTGCCCCTGTGAAATCAACTGTATGATTGTCATACACTATATGGTTGTACGTGGAGTCTATTGTCCGGACTTTAGTAGTTATATCAATACCAATTTTACCATCCCCTCGAGTCAGTGCCCTAATAAGCCAACCATGCTCATAATATAGAACAACACTTATTCCGTCGAGCTTAAGTGAAACATCGCAAGTTGTACATTTGAATTCCGGTTCTAGCTCATCCCATGTACGACATTTAAGTAATGAACCTACCGTTCCGTATTTGTGCGCAACTTTAGTTCCTGCTACTTTACTGATATCGTATCCATGACCTACGCTAAACAGCGGATTATCAGGGTCTTGTTTGCGAAGTATTTCTAATAGTGCATCAAATTCAGGATCTGTTAATTCACTTGTACCATTACTGTAGTAATCCTGCGATGCTTTCTTGATGATATTTTCAAGTTTGCTCATCTATTGCCTCCTGAGAGGTATCTGCAGTGAGATCCGATTCACTACTTGTATCTTCGGAATGTGTTAATTGTAAAAATTCTTCATATGTTATTGCGCCGCATTGCCAATCGCTTAGTGCACTCATAGTATATCCTCTCTACTGATAGTTATTATTTCTTCCAATAAGATAATGTAGATTTGATGGCGTAAACGACTACGAGACCGATACAGAAAAATGCAAAAATGGTTTCAGGATTCATAAATATAACCTCCATGTAATATGTTCAATATAACGATTTTAAGTTGATGACTGTATCACGCAATTTCACCGTGCTTTTCCATGTAGTTGCTGATGCGCTCCTTGATCTCTTCTTCAGTATCGTCACCACGATACATGTGATCAATCATCCATTCCAGATCAGACATCTTGTTTCCAGGAAACTTAGATGCTACTGCAAATGCTCTGATCCTGTCAGCAGCTTTGTCCATCTCAGGATAGGAAACTCTGCATCTTGTAAGCTCGGTCTGCTTAACATCTCTGAATTCTGTGTGTGCTTTGATTGTCCCTGAAATAAAAATGTCAGCAGCTTCTTTGTAGACAATATTAGATGTCCACCATGTAAATATCCTACCCTCGTCGTCGATGAACTTATAAAGATGAGAAGTACCAAACTGGCTATCAGCGGTGGTTACGAGTGTACAATTGTTGAAATGCAGCTTAACTTTCTGACCTACTTCGCCGTAGTAGTCGGACTTAGCAACTTCAACTTTATGAGCCTCTTCGCGGATCTTAGCAACACGAGCCTTCTCCACATCTCTACGATATGAAGGAACCATTGAAACTACATATCCGTAATCTCTTTCAGAAACTGCACCTGCAATTGCGAATGACTTAAGATTCTGAAGGTAATCGTTGTACTCGTCGATTGTGATGTTCTTGTAATATTCGATGATTGCTGTAGCTTCCTGATCAGCACCTTCCATAAGTTCTGAGAAATTAGCAGGTCTATCCTTTGCAGTGTTATTAAGGTAGTTGCGAACACGGATCTTCGTCTGGTTATCTCCCTGGAAGGGGTCAGACTTAACAAAACCAAATTCGTCAACTGCTACGATAGCTGCAGCAATTACTTCGTGAAGGTCTGTGTAACGTGTAAGCGTAGATGTTGTATAGGGTGCTTCACCTTCAATAAGCTCATCGAAGAGTGCAATGTAGCTTGCTGCCATATCTGCAGATAAACCACCGGTGAAATCGCAGAGGCAAGAAGATCCAACCTGTTTGAATTCATCAGTATCTACATTGTGAACAAGATAGGTGTCCTTGCGGGATCTCTTGATGTTGCAGTGTTCGCAGATGCATTCTGTATGAAGATATCTTTCAGGAACTTCAAGTGTTGTGGTGTTACGAATGATGTTAATACCTTCGGAAAGATGTTCAATAGTTCCGACGAATTCCCAACCATTGATACGTGCAGTACCTTCAGCTTCAACAAGGATAAACTTCTTGAGAAACTTGATTTTGTTCTCGTCTACACTCTCGACGTATTCTTCGCCAACGCGTGCATAATAAAAATCGCATCCGTAACGATTACACTTGTTGCGGATACGAGCGATTTTCTGTTCGAGACGATCGATGTTACCTTCGTAAATCTTGTACTGTGTCATGATGTATACCTCCGTGTGCCTCTCTTGGGCCATTGATTTGGGCAGGCATATGTGTACCTACAATTATATTATAGACGGATGAGGTAAGAATTAAAAGATAAAATTTTGGAAAATAATAAAATATTTACTGTGTTACATTTAACAAAGTAAACTCCGTCATACAGCCATTAACGATTCAAGTCATTGAGTTAAACGCATCCCTTATCTGAGAAGTTGTGTAACTCTCAATAGGTTCAACGATCTGTATACAGTCTTTTAATGTTGAATATTCTTTATCTAATGTTTTATCAAACGGATACTCATAATCAAGTGCAAAAGATAATGCGTTATCATATACATTAGCGTAGTCGTATTGAAGCGGGATCATATTATAGTAAACATCTCCGCGTATCTTATTTATCTTGATCAGTGCTCTTTTCAGTACTTTGCCAGAATAATAGTTCAAAATATTTGCAAGTACCCACGTGTCCTGCCCTGCAAAAGATTTAAGTAATTCTAGATTTGACTTCTTTGATGCAACTATGTATCGTTTCATATGTTGTATTGTATCCTCCGTTTATAACCAGAATCTGCATTATCTATTTATGGAATTAGCTTATTTCACAGGTTTTACAAGTGTCCTTATATGGAGACGCTGTACAGGCCCTGAGGCATATATCGACTCAACACGAGCCTTACCATCTTCCCCAATTACTACACCGTTGAGTACAGGACCAAGATTACCGCGTGTCAATTCAAGACCCTTCCAATCTCTTACAGGGCCTGTAATCTTAGTGACTCTCTTTAGTAAATCAAGGATCAAGCGCCTACCTGCTTGGTAATTTTCTTCATGGATTTTTGCATCATCCATATCCCACAAAGACATAGCATAACTTAGCGATCCATATTTATATTCAAACGGATTTATAACATACTCCTGTTTAAATTTACGATATCTATTATAATATACAACATCCGGATACATCTCTTCTAGCTTTTTGTCAGAAGCAAGTGCACTCCGGCTCTCGCCGTAAAGTATTTCATCTGCTTTGTGCTGAAGCTCTTGATAGTAAGGTTCAGATTTATCACGAAGGTTGATATCATACTTGTCCCACTTATCAATCATTTCATTCATGAAATCTTTCAAACAGTCCGGAATCTCATCTATCTCTTGCTCCTTAGCAGCTTCGGCAGCCAATTTCGCTTCGTACTTATCTAAAATGCCTTGTGCTTCTTTAATTGCTTCATTAGAATTAAATATAGATTCAGCTTCGTCATCAAGGCTGTACAGTGTCTTTCCTTCTGCATCTTCGTAAGTGTACCCGTATTTACGTGCAAGTCCCCACATATCAACTTTTAATTCTTGGGGAACTTTATATGATCTTGTAGTTTTTAATGCTTCAACATATCGAGAGATTGCAGACAAATCCGCATCAGAAATCTTGCCGGATAGAAGATTCAACTTCTTAGATATTGCATCTTCTTTCTTCTGAATCCATGCACGTTTCTTGTCAATCTCAGCTTGCTTCTTTGCAATCTTTGCTTGTATATCAGATATGTTCACTGCTGATTTAATGTATATTTTCATAATGCAACCTCTTATTAAAATGATAACTTTGTACCTTACTATATGATGAAATTAGTATCAAATCCATGCAGCTGCTTCGTCACGGTATATATCGTCTAGGGCAGATAATATGTCATCAAACAACTCATCAGCCTCATCAACTGTGCAATCTTCCCAATCCTCTGCAGCTGCACTTTTGTAATCACGAAGTATTTCCGATTGTCTAGAACCTATAGGGTTATCATAATCCTCTGTTTTAGAATACAGAGAAAGCAAGGTATTTCTGCAATCTTGAACCAATTTGACCTTTTCTGGTTCAATAGAACTAAGAAATATCCATGATGCATTATACTGTTCAGGATCTTGCTTTGTTGATTTGATGTATCGCTTCATATTGTAACTCCTTTGAATTTATGATACACTTGCTATAACGATTTACTGGAGTTTATATACATCTGCTGGATAATCACCATATGCAATTGCATTGAACCAATCATCAGTGCTATATGAACGAGTTCTGCCTGTTTGCTCATTCTTAATAATGATGAAATCACCATCACAAGCAAAATTATGTGCAGCACTTAAAGCTTCAGAAAAATCATCTCCGGTGTAAGAATCTACAAGACCTTGGAAATTAGAATCGTAGTAGCCTTCTACAGAGTATTTATAATCCAATTCAGCAAGCTGATCGAAACCGCTACCGGATGTAGAACAGTCAATAGGTAAATATTCATTAGTGTTTCTATCATATATGTGAGTACAGTTGTGATTACAACCCCAATCAAATGCTTCATCATATGAATCAAACCCTGTATCGTAGTAGAAATCCTCAGTGCCGTCGTCTTCAATCCGACCTGCACTATATCTATGATCATAATTTGAATTGACTATGTCACAAGAACTTGTTACTCGATTGCAATACTGCTCCGCATACTTTACAGCATCACTTAATCTGTAGAATTTTTTATTGGAACCTACAGACATAATAGGGCCTACATTTCCGTTCTTCATGCGGAATGCAATACTCAATTCATAATAGCGTTTATCGTCATCATCATATTGCATATCAAGCCAGATATAACCTTCATCATTAGGTAAGGTCTTGCTAAGTGTTGTCCAGTTACCATCGTCATCATTACCTTCAGGAATGATTGACCAACCTGCGGGCACTTTAGGATAGTTACTAGATGCTGTTATTGGGTGCTTTGTAAACTTCTTCATACTTGTTACCTCAGTCTTCTAAAGAATAGAAATCAGGATTGCCAATTACTTCAAATCCTGCAAGTCTCATTTTATCTCGTATCTGCTGTTCTATCACACTGGAGTTATATTCATTAACCCAAGTGAAATCTACACCAGCCTGGTAGATATCAAATTCTCGATATTCAGGTGAATCTGAATAATCTACTTCGTCTAGGCTGAATCCTAAGACTTCACATCCATTGTCCTCGAAAACAGAAGTAAATATTTTTTCAATTGTATCCCATGCACTTCCTTGATAAAAGTAAGTTACAAAGAAATCAAGCCTAAAACCGGATGTGTGCTTGGTCTCAGTAGCTGATTTTACATAGCTACTAGGGTTTTTAGTAAATGTTCTTTTCATAATACTCTCCTTAATCTACATGTGCAATTTCAGACAACCAGTCGTTGATAGAATATTCAGGACTCTTGCCTTTATGCACTTTTGCAGTAGTACCGTAGTTCATGTAATCATCTGTGTAAGTGTTCCTGACAGTATCATCCTTGAAAAAGATGAAATAGTAATACTCATCATAATCATCAGTATCATAGTTGTAACTATCAGGATCATATACTAGGTATATTGATGTAACATTTTTACGAATGTTTGAATCATGAATCAAAGGCCGAAGTTCTCGAGTACATGATTTTACTAGCTTGTATCCGTTGAATCGGTCTTCAGCTGATTTGATGTATCTTTTCATAATTAGAGCCCGCATTCATCTGTGTAATCAGATAGCAATTCTCCAAGTTCTTGCTTGAGTTCCTGGAACTGATTGAAGTCAGCAAGTTTCTTCCTATCTTTACCGTTATCATGCGAGATGTAAAGTTCAGCACCTGTGTAATCACCATCTTTGAAGTTAGATACAATATCCAATTCAAGTTCAATGGTAGATTTAAGATCCTCAGCGGCTTTTATAGCGGTTTTAGGCCGTTTTGTAAACTGTTTCATATCAAATTTCTCCAATCTTTAAAGTTTTCAATAAGTTGCAACAATAACTAGTACGTCATCGTCTGCATATACACTGCTTAGCCATAGGCCTAATTCGCCTGCAATTTCAGCAATTTCAGGATAATCTTCAATTTCAGAAATATATCCTTCGAAGAAGATGTTCTTATCCTGCTTACATACTATTCGAATAATTGTAGTAGCTGCTACGTATAAATCCAGAAATTCCTGTAATCTCATACAATTGTTCTCCTTATTTCAATACTTCGCCAACTTTATTTAACATTGTATATATTTGATCGTCAGAATCTAACAGTTCATTCAATGCTTCATATGCTTTTTTGAACTCTTCATCTTCACGAATAACATCTAAACATGCAAGGTAGAATCGGGTTAAAGCTGAACGAATTTCAACAATGTTAGGACAAGCTTTATATATTGCAATTTCAAGATCTGCAAGTGTTTCTACTTGATAATAATTCCAAATGTAGTTTCTTGCGCATATGTACAATTTATTGTACAGATTTACAATTTCGTGTTGACCTATCATGATTGCATCACAACCCTTCAGTTAATTAATCTTCTGCAAATGTTAATAGCAGAACTCTTGCAGAATCTAACAGTTCTACATCCTCATTAGATAATGCGTCAAACCTCGGATCATGAAAATCACCTAATGTCTGGAATCTCCAGAGAGCATCCGCTGCAGCCTGTGCTGCATCTCTTTGACGTTGAGTTTTACCACTCATGCTTGCGTTAACATATCTTTTCATATTTATTCCTCCTCTGGATATAATTCAACACTTAGCAATACATATCCGATTGCTTGCATAACATCTTTAACGATTTCTGGATCTACACCATTGTCAATTAATATACCTTCGCATTCATGTATGTTATCGTCAGTTAATACTACACCGTCTAATACTTCCCCAGCTACTTTCATTATAGATTCGTTGGCGGGGTGCAATTCAGCAAGGTCTTCAGGAACAATAGCTTCAGATCCTTTCACAGAACATGAATAAATATCAAACGGAAATTCTACATCTTCGGCATCATTTTCTAGCCTGTCAACATCTTCCGGGGAAGCATATTGAATAAATGAACCTTCATACGGTAGCCCCGTTTTCCTATAACTGTATTTATCATCAACGATATTCTGTGCTTCTCTAGCAGAATGTGCCCAGATTAATTCCTCATGCCAACTGTAATGTGTGCCAGAATCGGCGTCACCATAGTCAAATCCTACTCGAGCAACAAATGGAATTAAGTCTTCAGAACTTCTAATGTACTTTCTCATTATTCAATCTCCAAAATCAAAATTATCTAATGTGTCATTTCCGGTTGAAATTTGATGTACTTTTCATTTATCATACTTCCACATTAGAATATTTACGTTTCATTGTAATAGTTACTTTATAAGGTTCAGGGTCGTTATCACCCTTGCCACCTGACCAATAATATGTAACAGATGAAATAGCATACCATATTTTAGCTTGCTTCAAATCAGAAATTATAGTATCTACTACTTCTTGTGCTGCAGCCTTAGTATAATTACCTTCAGATGTTAACATTGTGTTATTTTGATAGCTCATCCCAATGTCCCAAACACCTTCTGCGTCTGCTGCAAGGATATCACATGCGATTCTACCCTCAGATGTCAGATTATCTATCTCACTTCGGCGGACAGATCCTGTAATTTTAGGATACTTTGTAAAATTTCTCTTCATAATCAACACCTTTTCACGATTTGAACCAATCTGCAAACTCATAAGTATTGCAATGTACATCTTTACCTTCGGTAGTTTTAAAATATGCCATAGCTAAATCTTCGGCGTATCTCCTAGCATCTCCTATAAGATATTCTAATAAAAGACCACCGCCTACTGTATAGTTAGAACCAACAACCCCGTCAAACTTAACATATGATGGAGAAGCAGATTCAATACGACACCTACCACCGACAAGCTTAAATGCCTCTTTTATATTATTTGGAATATCAGCATTCGCACCATCAGTAATAGTATGAAACAAATCAGAATAGAGCTTATAATATTTCTGCTTATCAAACCCTGCAAACTTACTATCCAGCTCTTGATTACTTCTTATGTATCTTTTCATAATGGAACACTTCCTTAAACAAATAGTAATGGTAGTTTATACATGTAATTAAGGTTCAATCAGGTTATTAAGTTACTATGTACTCCCATCTCACAACTCCTGAATCATAAACACGAACAAATCCATGATTCTCCATGATTTCTTTCTCGGTTTGATGCTCAATATCAATTGTATCATCTTTAAGTAGTGATTTTAAAAATTGCTTTTGGCAGCTAACTCTATGATAGTATTTGGTATCATCTTCACGTGCCCAAACGTAACTAGGCTCGGTTAGATGCTTTGATACGAATCCTAATTTTGTGTATAGATTACCCTTTGTGTGTGCAAAATCAGAAAACGAAATGATTTTAGATGCAGTATAATTGCGCAAGAAATACTTAAATAATTTATCTGCACCACCTGCAATGTTACATTCAAGTTTTGTACAGAATCTAGAAAGTTCCCATGTATCTGTATCATCTTTAGAATTAGTACCCATTGTCTTACGAATGTGCCCGAAAGTCATAACAGCTACAAGTTCATCTGTTGAATTTAACCTCAATCCAAATCGTACTTTAGAATTAGTGTAACCTTGGCGATGATTCGCATCTAAAAATTCTTTGCATTCTAGATAAGATATTTCTTCTACATGTGTATTTCTTGCACCATATTTTGTAGTGTTTGCATGCAGTAGATTAGATAGCATTGATTTGATAATTTCAGGTTTAGCTAACCATTCATATCCAAATATGTGGAACAAGAAAACATCATGCTCTTTACAAATATTAGATTTGTTTTGGTGATACTTATAATGTTTAGGAGTTTCATGCTTAAATCCGCCTTTAGATGCATTGTGAGTGAATGCAGGATTGCATTCAATTCCTAGATTAAATTCAGGTAGATAAAAATCTAATTCATAAGGGGCAATAATACTTCGATTATTTCGAAGAATTGTAGCATTCGGCACAATTGTTTTAAGGAATTCATATACATCTGTCTCTATCCAACTATAAGATTTAGCAATCAGATTGCTACAATTATGCTCCACAAGTATATCGTATATTGGGGTATCTGTTACACCTAAGGCAGTTCGAAGTTCTTGTATATTGGGTGCATGATCAAAATTCCTCAATATGTAATTTACCGGATCAGATTTGAAACTCATGTATTCCGATACTTTTGAAGGATCTAATATCTTTTTAGCATATGTATTTTCAGAAAGTGGTCTCCCATTAGGATAGTGTGCCTTATATGTTGCTAGCCTCTTAGCTTTTATATCAGGGTGCATAGGGGGAGATGTAAACCCATATACATTTAAATTAGAAGCAGCTCGACCTTTAAGATATCTATCACTATTCATTATTTGCTTGAGCTTTTTTCGAATTTCAGGAGCTTGAGATACATTTTTAACCTTGTAAGTCATCATACATTTGTTTTCACGCCTAGTCCTTACTTCTTCTGAGCTATTCCGCTCACTGATCTTAGCTCTAACCCAATCTAGTTCGCTGACATTATCTACACCATAAGTGTCCTTAACAGTACGATGGTGTAACTCTTCAGCACATACTTTTGAACATGTTTGCGGCTTCTCATTAGGGGAGCAAGTATATTCAAATTCATTACCGCATATTGCACATGTAGATTTATGAGGGCCTTCGCAGTAAATTTGACCAGGACTAGTACGCTTAAATAATTTACCGCATTCAGGGCATTCTTGTTCCACAAATCGAGAAATCATTGTTTCCTTTCGCAACGCCTTTGTGCATTCCGGAGAACAACATTTATGCGGTTCACTAGGTTTTCCATATGCTACAGGTTTGCCGCATCGAGGACAAGGTCGATAGTGCGGTCCATTACAGTACACACCGTTGCCTACACGGTCAAATTCTTTCCCACAAATCTTACACTTGAATTTTGACATACTACCCTCCTTACATACAATAACGATGTGGCGATTTGATTTAATTAAAGGTTATGTGGGTCGGGTCTATGGCATTTAGAATACATTAGGTATTTATTACAACTACATATTCATTATTGCTATTTAAGTGTGAAGAATTTTTCAAAACTTCTACAACATTATCTTTATACAGTTGAGTATCATCTACTACAAACACGTATCGTTTACAAGTTATTCTATCTAACACTACTTGTATCCATTCGTCACAAGATTTAATAGTCATATTATCAAAATATATCTCCTTATCCGCATAAGGAGGGCAAGTTAATACACAATCAAATGCAATATTATCATATGACAACACATCCTTGCAAGACACTTCACCTTGTAGCGCAAGTTCACGTATTATGTTATTTGCTTCTGTTACAACTATAGAATTAATATCAGACCCAATATATTGCTTCCCTGCAGCACATACGCCTAAGAGCCTTCCGGAAAATCCCGAAAATGGGTCAAAAATCGAATCAAATTCAGATAAATACTTAACCGTAAGATACTTAGCTAATACAGGGTTGAATACTGAAACTTTTGGAGCGATTTTAGAAACATTGAAACCTTGCAAAACTTTACTAGGATCCACATTATTCTGATAGATTATTCTGTTTGCGATGCATTGTTTGAGTAATGTATCGTCATTCCATGCATCGTAAGGAGATACTTTATTCTGGATGTGGCACATGTATATAGAAGTATGATACTGTTGTATAGATGATACTCCAAGTTTGCAATACGGATTATAATGTTCACAGTCATATTTACAAAGTTTTGCATAATCGGAATGTATGCGTTTAGTTGAATATGTAAATTTTGGAAATCCATTGGCCCGGCACCAGAAAAACAGATCAGTATCATAAGAAAATATATTGTTATCCATTTGTAGTAGTAGTTTTTGTAAATTACGCAAACCTCGTTCAAAGTCTGATTCTATGATGGCTACGAAAATATGATCGGCAGGTATAAGTGCTAGCCGAGTATCATCATAGTCATCTCGGACTTTTCGGCCATCAGGATCTTCCAAATAAGAATGCCAATAAATACCATCACAATCAATTAGTATCTTATACTTGGGTAAGTAGACATCAAATTCATGCACAATATTGTTAGATTTTAACACATGATGAACTTGATATTCAATATTATATTGGTCCAGCATATTGATGAGCCGAATCTCAAGAGAGCTCATATTAGCGGAATTCCTTGATTGTTTAGAACGCAATGCGCATGACTGCATTGCAAATGGCACACCATACCGCTGCAGGTTAGTTTCAGCAGTAGCTTGCCTGCACTCTGAACTATTTATTCTCTTTTGTATTTTCACCCTAACTTCTGGAATTTGGGCAACGTTAGTATACTGTGTTCCGTATTTTTCCTGAATGGTTTGAATTTTATATGATTCAGAAGCTACTGCTGAATCGTGTAACTTTGACCTCACTGTATCTGATTGTGACACCACGCTCACATTGTACTTATCTAAACATGTTTGCTCTCGTAGCTTATTTGTACATTCTGTAGAACATCCTGGAGTAGGCTGATATGGATACTTAATTAAAACAGGTTTACCGCAAATAGGGCAAGGCTTGTAATGCGGTCCGTTGCAATATAGCGTAGTATTACTGATAGGATGAAATTCTTTCCCGCACAAGAGACATATACGTGTTTCGTTTGAGATAGATTGTTTCCGCAATGCAGCTTTACAGGCTTTTGAACATGTTTTAGGAAAATTAGTCATTGTCGATATTGTATATTCTTTACCGCATATTATACATTTAGCAACATGAGGTCCTTTACAATATACTTGTGTACCTTTTGCGTCAAATTCATTACCACAGTATTTACATATTCTTATCATGGTATTGCCTCCTATAAGGATATTGTGTAGATAAAAGGTTACACCAAACATGTTACCTCGAATAACGATTCAAAAAAATAGTAGCAACGCAAAGGCGCTGCTACTAGGAAAACAATCAGTTAATAGATTGTATTACCTGTAATCTTCAGGCCTCAAGTAGATTGCTCTAGAGATGACCAAAGGTACTGTAACCTTAACAATATCGCCACCTTGCTGGTTCATCTCGCCGTTATTTAGTGCACCGATCCATGTACCCGGACACTTAATTACGTCCCTGACGTTGCCCTGGCCATCATATTTGATGAAGTAAACATTTCTCATGTACTCCGTCGGAAGCCCCATGCGCTCAGTCTCAGTATCGTAAACAAGACGTCTCCAATCTCTGAGTGCCTGCAGAACGTTAGGTTCACAGTAGCAATTGAGGTTCCAAGTAACAGAATTGAATGATACTTTTGAAGGGAATTTGATGATACCATTACCATAATGTACTGTGATTTCATCTTGGTTCTCTTCAATTGCACCTACGGAATCTGTAGAGAGTGTTAAGAGTTCGGAAAATTCTGCAGGTGAGCTTCCGTCCATGTTATATACACGAATTTCGAAGTTCCATATCTTCAAGTAGATTCGTAACATCTACCCGGTTAGTTATTCAACTAACTCCTCCTATTTTCATAGGATGTGGAGACTATATCATCACCTCAATTTTGTGAGGGCTCGGCGCTACCGTACGATTTCACGGATTATAGTCGTTGAACCTTCTTCAGTGCTTGAAGCTTGGCTGCTGATTATCCAATCTAAATAATTTTTAAGCGAATTCACATCTACTATTCCTAGTTACTGTTGTAGCTTATTTAGCTCTAAGGACTTTCCAGCAATTCACCGAGTTATTCAATGTACCTCGCGGTACAAGGGAACTGTGAGATATCTCTCAATTCGTAGTTAATGGTACATAAGTGTCCACACCTAACATATGATTGGTTCCCATGTAAAGTGGTTTAAACATAAGTAGTATCCTCCTAATATAATTTATGTAACACGATATAAGATTATTATAGACAAATCTGTGTATCTAATATATTATTATTATACAATAACTTTGAGAAAGGTAATTACTATGAAATATAAACGAATATGCAAACTATGCGGACAACTATTTGAATCAGACTCACCGTTGAAACGATACTGTAATAAAGATCATTATGCTACATGCGAAATATGCAAAAATCAATTTGTTTGGAATCATGCAACCGAACCAAACTGTTGTTCCACAAGGTGTAGAAATATCAAAAAATACGGAGTGGAACATCCTATGCAATCTAAAATAGTGCAAGAACATCATAAACAAAGTATGAAACAATCATATGGAGTTGAACATGCATTGCAATTAGATAAATTCAAAAATAAGGCCTCAAACACAAATAAAGACAGATACGGAGTAGAATGGGTGCAATCCAACCCAGAAATTAAACAGAAATCCAGGAACACTATGAAAGAACGATATGGTGCAGAAACTACGCTACAATCGCAGGAACTCAGCAAGAAAGCTAGGCAAACAATGCAAGATCGATATCATACAGATAATCCTATGAAGGTTGAAAAATTCAAACAATTAGCTAAACAAACAAATACATATAAATATGGTGTAGAAAACCCGATGCAAGCTGTAGATATAGCAGAAAAATCTAGAATTAATCGGCTTAAAAATATAGAAACAACAACACAGCATATTAAAGATACATTTTTAGAAAAATACGGAGTCGATAACCCCTCTAAATTGCCAGAAGTTCAAGAAAAAATATCTAACAAACTCAAAGAGAAATATCCGGAATTTCAACCAAAAATGATAGACACTAATATGGGTAAGTACGGGGTACCGTTTTATTGTATGTCTGAAGAATGTCGAAAACTATCTGGATGTGCTATTTCTAAAGTGAATCAAAGATTTTCCGAGGAATTAGACCAAAGAAATATTGAACACAGCGTTGAATTTACACTAGAACGTTATTCGTATGATGTCAGAATAAATAATACATTAATTGAAATCAATCCGACGTACACACATAACGTGGTAGGTAATCATTGGAATGCTCCTGTTGATTGGGACTACCATCTTAAGAAAACACAGATAGCTAATAAGCATGGATACAGATGTATACACGTATTTGATTGGGATGATCAAGAAAAGTTGCTGAATATGTTATCGAATCCAAAGTATAGAATATCTGCACATAAGTGCAGCATATATGTATTAAATACAAACATAGGATCTCAATTTCTCAATAGATACCACCTGCAAGGTGCATGTAGAGGACCTCAATTATATCTAGGATTAGTATATCAAACTAAATTAGTATATGTTATGGCATTCACAACACCTAGATATAACAAGCAATATGATGCAGAATTAGTTCGGTTCTGTTCACACCCAGAATATAAAGTTTTCGGAGGTGCTAGTAAATTATTTAAGTTTTTTATAACAAATTATGAAGTTACGTCTATAATATCATATTGCGATATTTCAAAATTTACAGGAGATACATATGAACACCTAGGTATGCACTTACTCAAGTCTACACAACCACAAGAAATATGGTCAAGACATAAAAAACACATTACAGCTAATTTACTGCGTGCACATGGATATCAACAACTTGTGGATTCTACAGGAGATCCAAATAAATCAAATGAGGAAAATCTTTTAGCTGACGGATGGTTACCAGTATATGACTGCGGTCAAGCAGTTTATGTGTTTGAGTGAGCAAAGTCACCATTATCTATTAGTTCGGAGTATGCTTGTGCCTGCCCCTGACCGTATGCAACATCGCAATAATATTTCAATTCTTCTTTAGTTACAATACTGTTGGTTTTCTTATCAATAATGCTCCAGTATGTTTCAAATGTCATGTTTCATCCTTTTCAACGCTTGTGGGGATCTACTACCCGCAATCTACCATAAGTTATGTATTGAAACCGCAGAGAGTCGTATTTCATCTGATATTCTATCATTGGCAAAAGTTTATGTGCTAAATCTTCTGCCATTTCTTGTAGTGTCATCTCCATAGCTGTCTTGCCCTCCTCCGGACTATCTATTACAAGTTCCCTTGGAAGATGCACTACACTGCCAACGGTTATAACATCTGGTCTATGCATCTCAATGCGAACAGGTTTGAAGTTATCATCTAGCATGTAAGCTGTTCCACAGCTTTTGCAAATCAATGTTGTTCTATCTATATGACCGCTACACCCAGGACAAATTAAAGGCTTCAAATCACTCATTGCATACTCTCCTATATCAGTTATGTTCAAATTTCAAACATGCATATCTACCTGACATTCTGCCATAATGATATGCAGGATCATTAATATATTTTTGATCGCGTAATTCACAATACCCATAAGTACCGCCTCTATTACCTTTGTAAGCACTTATGAAATATTTGCAATCTTTACATTTTAATTTATCATCCATCAGCTATCACCTCGTAAGTATTTGGATCAATCTTAGCATAGATATCACAGTAAGTAGGATCAAATGCATCATCTATCTTTTCGAGAAACCATGGTTGATTAACAACTTCATCGCGATATGCAGGCCAATTACCGCTGCCGATACGTGCATGAACATATAGTATATCATCTCGGCCAATGTATTTATTGAACATATTATACTGCTGCTTGTACAAATTAAGCTGATTGCGAACTTCTGTTTTGATCATCCTTCGCTTTCTTCCGGATAATCTGTCCCATCGAATATCTGTGTAAATATTTGGCTTAGTTGGATCCTGCGATATAAGATACTTATGCTCCTTAGCAACACGGACTCGATACCGCCATGAACCACCTTGTTTCCATCCGCACTCTACAAGGTCCTTAATAACATCTATTGTAATTGTTTTTATGAAATCATCAGTTACTATTGCAGGTTCCTGGGATTTCATAAGGCGATATCCGCGCAACCTAGGCACAACGATGTTATTCTTACTTGCAACAACAGATAGATTAGGAATCTGTGAATATGCACCTAAATCCATAAAGTACCTCCGACTAACAATAAAAAATACTTCATACACAATAACGATTTAAGTTAAATGTGTATGAAGTACTGTGGGGTTAAATATGTAATGTGATTACTTCTCTATCGATTTCAGAACTTTACCTGTATCGTAATTTCTGAGTTCAACAAATTCGTCAAATTCGTCACTATCTATAACTAATGCGTAGTAATCTTCGGCTTCATCTAAGTTATCAAACACCTTCTTATCTCCATCAAACCATACCAAGTAACGAGGTTTTCTGTGGATATCCGAAGACTCTTCAGAAGGTAAAACATCGGAAAATTTGTAGATTTCAAAATCAGGGTCTGAATTTTTCTCAGATTCTATTTCAGCATCCGTTGCAGGTGTAGCGTATGACCCAATGTAACTACGGTCATCTCGATAAGTTTCATTAGCCCACCACTCAGCTTCATTAGTGTCATTTGCTTCAACAAACGCGATAGCTTCCGATACACATGGGCCAGATTCACAATCGCCTTCTTCAAAACCTGAAGATACTTTGAAAATTTGAGAAGCCTTTATAGGTTTTTGAGTTGTAGGATATTTTCTAAATTGTTTCATCTCTTAAGCCTCCTATGTTGTTGGATAACACGTTCTCTGACATATTTTGGTAATGTACCCATAATATCATCAAATAATGTATCTGTAGTTTCAAGATTATCTGCTACGCGTAATCGTACAAGCATAGTATGATCTTGAGCAAGCTGTTCTATTACATCTCTAGGTGTGTTAATATTGCCAGCTACTTCGCCACGTACACTTTCGTCAGGATGCTCAGCTAACTTACGCAAAGTATCTTCTGAAGTATTAGCATTACCTGCTACTAACGCAAGTACCGTAATATTTTTGGATTTCTTAGCTAATCGTGATAAAGCATCCGGAGGAGTTTTATTAGATCTTGCTACTACAGCACGAACCCCATCATCTGTATCATTTGCAAGCATAGTAAATACTGCATCAGGCGTACTAGGATTATTTGCAACAAGTATTCTAACAGATGATAAAGGATCTGCAGCGAGTCGCTTAAGAAGACGTGGATCTTCAGAATCCACTGCTAAGGATTTTCGCATACCTACATCTTGATTCTCTAGAGATTCTACAGCAGCTTTTACAGATGCATTTTGTTTAGGTAACTTAGTAAATTTATACATAATATTTGATTTCCTGCTTAAATTAGTATGTGTTTCCAGTTAAGAAGTATTCAGCTACGTAATTGAGTAGATGTTTCAACTGTGGTAGCTTACTTCGTTTTGTACTTTCTTGCAAATTCAAAAATCTGTCGAACAAAATCTCGAGAAACATCGTAGATATCTGTGAATTGTACTAATACTTCGTATAATGATGGATCCGAAATAACAAATCCGTCAAGCGCAGTACATAGACAGTATTCAGAAGGATCATCTTCGTTGATGCCTACCCAAATAGTATCTCCTTGATTATCATATGCTTCCATACTAAATGTTCCCGAAGCATCCTCTAGAATTATTGAAGTTATTGTAGGTTCGATATCATAAGATGTGTGTATGTATCGTTTCATTGCATCTTACCCCTATTCTACAAATTAATTATATAAGTATTTAAGGTTGTACTAGTGGGTCTGAACATATTCGTACACGTATTTCCTCAACCAGCTAGATCTTCGAATCGCGTGGGATTTCAAAGCACTGGAATAATCATCCTCTATCAAGTAAGTTACAACGTATTCTAGCACGTTGCCGTATTCATCAGGATGTATACTTATTGCCTGATCAAGCAAATTATCTAATGCATTCTTATCAGAAATAACCATACCTGAACCTAATTTTGATTTTATCATAACATAATCCTCCTTAATTAATGATCATAACGATTCATTAAAAATGCCCTTACAAGTAACTGTAAGAGCATCTGAAATATTAGGAAATTATGTGATATCACCGTTCAAAATATATTGAAACAAATTGATTATTGCGAATATTAAATTTACATTTAGAAAATCCCTCAGAAAAGAGCAAATCGTCGATTTCAGACTTAAACTGATTTTTAGACGCACCTTCCTTTAGATAAAGTTCAGGATAGTGCCAAGACCTTGGAGGATCTGCACAAATACAGAATGTATAATTGAATTCTAACCGGAATCCATTATACGCTATTGTAGGAGCACCAAAGTAAGGCTCATCATGTGTTTCAAAATATTTCAAAACAACAGTCTCTAATTGGTCTGCTAATTCATGTTCGTACGCAGGAGTTAATTCCCCACTTTTATCATAATCCCTTCCTAACAAAAAGGATGTAGCTAGGATTGTTTTAGGTGTAACACGATATTTCTTAACCATAAATCACCTGCTCATGCGATCATACATTTCATAAGTGTCGTACCTATCATGTATCCTATAGCCTTTATAGGTGTGACCGTCATACATAGGGCCAGCATACTTGTGTAGCATCTCTTTGCGCTTCTCTTCGGATTGCGCAGGAACATAATCAGGATCATATATAGGATTAGCATGTAGCACTTTGTGGAATGTTGCAGGAATCTTTATTGGAGCGCCTTCGCCATAGATGGTAATCTTGCCCTCAATTGTATCATCCTCTACAGGATATTCTTTGTAATCACGTGCTTTCCAATCAATAGAATCCCAAAGTATTTTATCATCTTCTGACCAATGACCTTCAAATTTAGGGACATAAATCTTGCTATATACTCCTAATTCAGCAGCCGCACGCTGAATATCTGAAGGTTTCATGTACTTAACTAATGCGTCAACAACATCTAACGCACCAATGTTACCATCATTCAGTGCGTTGTGTAAAATTTCAACCGCATCTGGACCGTAAGCTGCTCTAATGTATCGCTTCATAGATCTAAACTCCTTTACATCAATTTGTATATTTATAGTTCACATAGAAAGAACCTTCAGGTGTAGCTAACCAATCTCTGTAACTCTGCATAAGTTTTGGAGTTACTAAATTCTTCTGTTCAAGACACATCTGTACATACAATTCAGTATGGTAATCAGATAAAAATACAGCAAGTCCTGTTTCGATTCGTGGCATAGATACACCTCCAGAACTGATAATTATGTAAAAATAAACAAGGTTGAAAACTAGCGGATAAACATAGAAAGATGCACCCAATATGTAAATATCAAGTGCATCTTCCTTAAGAAAGGGATAGTGAAAAAACATTAGGTTCTTTGTAATTACTATCAGTCTCTATATAATGTGCTTTGGCATTAACATATAAGGTTCAGCCGTCTGCACCGCCTAAATATGGTGTGTCCCATGTAGATTTTAAGGTCGATACTTCAATACGAGGTAAATCTGTTTGAGGTTTCTCGTGATAGTTCCACCATTCTTTACCATCATACTCACCACGAGACATCCACCAGTGATCTCCTATGATTAACAGATCTTCGACTATTTCTGCATGCCCATATCCCGGATCATAGTTAGTATCCTTTGCAAGTGTCTCAAACAACTCCTTAGATATCTCAAACCTACGTCCCTGCACAGCTGTAACATCTTCAAATGTATGCCCATGCGCTTTCAAAGTAGTTATAGTTTCATCCCACAGATTGCGAGTTTGCATTTAACAACACCTCCCTGTATCTTAGGTACACACAGTATAACGATCACTTAAATTTCAATGTTAAATGACGCATAAACAATCTGCAAGTATGGAGGGGGCAGATAGCCTAACATTAAAACTGCATTGTAATGTTTGTCATACAATGCAGTTTCATATTTACTATTAAGTTTGTGTGTCAAAGTATTGATAGGGAGTAATCTTGTCGATATAGGCGACAAGAAACATTGATTGGCGCTGTCCTCCTATAGATACTATAACGATTTATTAAGCTCTGAACTGGTCAAGATCGACGCTTGTCGGAAGTGCAATAAGATCAATTGTGATATCGTTGATTACACCAGCAACTGTGATATAAATCTTACCAATTACAGAATTTGCATTGACGCTACTAAGTCCATCAATATCTGCAGACATCGTGATATAATAATCATCGATTGCACCTACATTCCGCATGGTATCCAAAGTAGGGCTTACTCCTGCATAAAATGAGCTGTAAGCTTCCTGGTTGTTATACTGGAATGTGATAGAAATACCAACCTTATATGCAACGTCTTCAATAGCATTTACAAGCCATCTTGTGCTGAGATTTGCAAGTGCCTGATATGTTGCAGGAGGTACTTCGTAGAGTGTTGAGTTACCCCATACATTCATTCCAAGATCAGGAATGTTTGCAATTACGTTTACTCCAACACCTTCAAGTGTTTGCCAGATGTCAAGCAACTTCTTAGGTACGTTGTAATCAAGCTTACCAATCCTAAGATTATGCTTTCTATTTGTAGGAAGTGCCCATTCATATTGTAATGACTGATTGAGGATCTGTGCTCTCTGAATCATCAATGCTAAGAATGAAGGCGATGCAGGTGTTTGTTTTGCAGTACCTACGTAAGTATACTGTCCCCAAGGTGCAAACAATGCAGAATGTGTTGAGAACATTACAGTATTCATAGGTGCATATCTTGAAAGCAACTGTGCGTATCCTTCCTCACCGTATACTTCGGATCTTGCAACGCTTTGAGGAATGTCAATGTATGCTGTTGCACATCTGCTGTAATAGCCTACATTCATCAATGCAATGTGCATAGGTGAGAGTTCGTTGATTGCTAGATCAGAACCAAGTGCTTTGAGGTTCTGGTCATCCCATCCAGGTGATACTACTCTGTTAGGATTATAAGCAAGCTTATCATATAAGAGAGTAAATACACCATCTTTGACATTTGAACCATCGTTGAAGCCGACAGCTGATGTATATAACCATTCCATGTATCTTGTACTATATGCAGATACTAGATCGGCTGTACCAGCTTGAATGATAGCATCGATTGCAGATACGTAGTTAGGAGTAGCACTTCCACCTACATATTTGAATCTTGCAGCTGCAAGTGCTTCAGCTTCTGTGAGTACAGAAGAAACTGTATCAGTATCAACTTCGGCTTGTCTGTCACTGCCACCTGAAAGTGTAGCAACAGTAGTATCAAGCTGTGTATTATCTGTCATATCAGGTGCAGAGATGTCAATGAATTTTGACTCCACTTCTGACCAATGCAGAATAGTATCATTAGAGTTTTCTACATCAAATACAAATGACAGATTTTCAATTGCAGTCTTAACTCCTGTAGAATCTGTAACATAAAGAATAAGATTCCAGTAAGGCTTCTGTGCACCTTCCCAAGCGTAATGCTTCTTTGTAATTGTTGCACTGAGGTTATTACCAAAAGAACCGGGATATTTTGCAGTTAAGTTTACTAGCGGAGTGCCAACAATAACAGCCTCTTCTTTATAATATGTGTTCTCTGCAAATTCGGGTGCTACCTCATCCTTGCGATAGATACCGCCTTCTTGGGCCTTAGCAGTTGACCAAGTTTGCTCCTCATTAGGTACATACTCGTCAGAAGCGTTCTTTGTGTAATAACTTGCCCAGTTCTCATCCCAATCATCAGGCTTGTTCTCTGTGTGAATATCTACGTAATCATCTGCAGCTACTACAGGAATGTAATCATCACCAGACTTTGTAAAATAATTTGTATAGTTTGTTGCCCAATCGTCAGGTTGTGCAGAAAGAACAACATATTGTGTAGAAGACTCGTTCTTAGAAAACTCGCCAGCTGCTTTACTACCAGGGCAGAGTCTGCAAACAAGCACATCATATCCTGCAGTAAGTAATGTCATTGCTACTTGATAAGAATAGTCCTTGGACAATCTGTAATTAGTAGCCGGACCTCTATATGCAGCTACAAACTGTTCAAGACCCTGCTGAGTTGCAGGATAACGAATCCATGTAGCATTTTCTAACGCTTCATCTTCAGATACTCCAACAGCGTCTGCACGGAAATACCCGGGTCCCCAAGCGGCGGTTATAGGCAACGCTACAGTTGCATATGAACTGCTACCGATGTTGTACGTATAGTTCTGTGAAATTTCATTAATAACTATCTGTGCCATCAATGTTCCTCCTGTATAATGTGTTTAATTAATTTACGGTGTTATGATTCACTGTAAATAAGCGGTTCTAAATACAGTAAACACTTGATACCTTTATAGACGTATATAAGGTTCTATCACTTGTTTTTTAACTCAATGTGTGTAGACATTTCATATCGGTTCAAATGTCTTGCGGTATATGAAATCAATACACACCCATAACATTGCAGTTGTACTATTGACTGATACAATGTACCCGATTGAGAGTATTCAGAGCTTGCCGATGATTTTTCAATATTAGAACCTTCAGGAATTTCAACTGCAAATCTAATCTTGCGCTTGGCCTCATAAGGAAGTTCAATAGTCATGAAATACTGCGAAGTGTATTTAAACAGCAATTCTTTTATCATTTCATCCATATCTGCAGTGTTTGTAGTAAGAATTGTCATCTCATACTTTAAATCAATAGGTATGGCCTTTTCACTATACAACATATTAGTATCAGTATCAATAACTGCAGGCACGCCTCGTTTAGCACGCGTAAAATTGTACCGGTTATTATCAATAGTAGTGTTGGAATCTCTATTTAACGCAACCAGCGGAAATGTGATTTCATCATTCTTTATCTGCGCAGCAATTCCTATTATGTTTTCTGGGGCAACTACTTTAACAACAGGTTTACCTGTATTTCCGTAATTGAAGGATTGCTCTAAATCTTTAACAATTGCATTATCATATAAGTAGATCATGAACGCTCCTCCGAAGGTGTATAAGTATCTCCACGATAATCAGTATTAGGGTTCAGGAAATGATTAGAAGTATTGAATGTTTTCTTAATTTCATGCTCAGTGCGACCTACTGTTTGTTTTTCGTATACTGGTACTACTTGCGCAATTAAGTGGTCAGGAGCTTGTAGATCCATTGTAATTTCTATCACGCGAAAAACTCTATCAGGAAGTCCGCTATATTGTCCGGATAGTGTAAATAAACTATCACGCTGTACATTAGGTAAATTGAAACTACAATGTATTAAGAATGGAAGATTTGAATCGTTCTCTACAACCCATCCATATCGCTTGAATGTTTTTATTTTAGGATTTCCATCAAAGAATATGTGAGTAGGCAAGTATTCAGAATATGCCTCAACCACAGGTTCACCTTGTGCATTAGTGTCTGCCATCAATGGTTGTTGATATTTTGCAGGAATACCACGAAGCGCAAGCGCTTCATCATAGCGCTTGCGCATCAATTCAATATCAGAACCTATCAGATTGTTTACCATATTATGTGTTACCTTGATTATCTAATATATCTTGAATGTTTGCTACGTAGTTCAGCCAGCTCCAGTCGAACTGTTTTGTTAAACTTACTTCTGTTATATTCAATGCACTTCCATCAATCGCCAATGCCGTATCCCACTCTTTGTAAGATGCCTCATAAGGATATGAAAGCCACTTAGGATTCTTATCTACGTTAAATACTACAACTTTGATGTCAACATGCCCATCTTTGAATTTAACAGGTAGTATTCGTATTTTATCAAATCCAAGTGTTTGTACAGTTGTTAGATATTCAATCTGCTCTGCCGGAAGACCAGTTTCTGGATGATATTCAATCAAGAATCCAAAATTTTCTAACTGTTTGATAATATCTTCGTTAGTAAGCTGATTAGCATACTTAGGATAAACTAAATCACCTAGCGGATCAATGACAGTAGCAAATAGTGTACCAAACATACAATGTTCTACAGTTATACGCAACCCGGATAATGATGGGTCTTTGTTTATAGATGCAACATGTATACTTAAATGCCTACTAGTATTAGACAAACAGTGTGGTAATTGCTTCCAAGATGAAATTGTGTATCTTAGTGGATCAGCCATTGTGTTATCTCCTATGACGCTTCCGTTACTAAATTTGAATCTTCTGACGTAGTATCCGATGAATTAGTAGGTTCATCATTCTTAACTATAGGTGAAGAATTTGTTTGTTTCTTATCCTTAAGATATTGCAAAAGCTCTAATTGAAATGCTCGTAAGTAATTTAAATCACCATCAGGATATTGGCTGAAATAATATGCTATCATATCAATCTTGAGTTTGAAATACAGCAGATTCTTATCACTTTGTGATACCTCAGGATGCTTATCACAGAATATCAAGTATCGAGTTACTACGCTAGAGTATGCTTTATGTACTACCGGATCTTCTTTATCTAAAGTTGCAGTAGCAAGTGTTCTAAAATTAGTAGAATTATATGTACGTAAATCATGGAAAAATATTTTAGTTAGTTCTAAATTGCTAGGCATAGGATTACACCTCCTTATGATACTGGTTAGATAAATGATGAGTTGATAATATGTAATAATTAGAATCCACTATTATCACCTCCTGACTCATTTCCAATATCAATGTTCCAAGTATTTACGTCTGCACCGGTTTGTGGTAATACTTCTGTAAGTATTTCAGTTATTGCAGTAGTATAATTCTCAACGTCTTTTACACCGAGACTCTTGAGCATTTCTACAATTGCGCTTGCTTGAGATAATGCAGAATCTCTCTTATCAAACTGGACTGTAGATTGAACAGTTATAATAGGATTCATGTGTAATACAAATTTGTCAATGAAGCCTGACATATTTCTTGCAACAAAGTATTTATTAAGAGCATCGCACCAACCGTTCATATATGCAGTTTCCAGACGCTGTAATGCGTTTGCATACAATGCAGATCTCTGTGACATTACTGCACCTGCACCACCTAATCCTTCACTAGATGAGAAGTTCATTGCTTCCTTAGGTACCCCGAGTACAGACAACTTCTTGTTTTGATAGTATTCCAGCAACTTGTTATCTGCGTCAGTAGATTCTGCCATATTCAAATCAGTAATAGATATTGCGTCTGCACCGTTTATCTTAGGCAAATAGATCAAGTTATTAGGGCTTTGAGGGTTTACAAACGACTGTGCATCTCCTGTTGCAGTATTCAAAGACAATTGTTGTTCTACTGCATCTTTGATTTGTTGAAGTGCATTGCGAATTTCTGTTTCTTCCGTACCTGCCTCTACATTGAGGAACTTGATAGTTCTACTCAATGAGCTCAGTATCGAAGCATCTTCTAGTAAGCTAAGTGTTTGTGTTGGCTGCACGGCTTGAGCCATGAGAGGTGTAGCAAACTGTATATCATACTCTTGCGATTCGCCATCTGTAGTAGTTGTAAATATTTTGTAATCGCCTAGCAGACCTCCCAGTGAGAAATGAATGCAAGCTTCTTCTGGAACTAACATTGTGTTAGTTATCTGCATATCGTCATCAGGATCTATGATGAATCCTACAGGCTTGCCCATCTGCCATATGTGCACAACAGTTTCTGGAGGTAACTTAGTAGAAGGTATGATATCATAATTGTCATTCAGAATTGTATTGTTATCAAGAACAACACCTTTCTGGGAATAATTATTAGCCGGTACGCTGTATAAAAGCGTAGTAGGAATGTATAGATTACCTATAGTAGCTAACTCTAGTATATGGTCACGTGCATAGTTGGTTACGTTCCAACGTTTAAATAATTCATTGACAATATCTGCAACTTCTTGATACTTAGGTTCAGATGCCGTTGCCCATATTATTTGACCCGCAGTATTCAATGTAGTAGCATCTGTTGCATAATAAGATAATGCTGTGCTTATTTGGGCATCTCGAGCCATTGCTCGCATAGTATCTATTTGTGTTTTGATGTCAGCAAAATCAGTATTACCACGTATATCTGACATCCTATACAGGCCACCTGTTACTAAGGTGCGCAACCAAGACGTATTTTGTTTATACTTGTGACCTGACGGAAGTAACCGTTTCATCCAATCCATTGCCATTGTAGTAATCCTCCAAAAATATTAAAGGTTCTCAGACAGGTCAGAGTCGATCTCATACTTATCAAAGAATTCTTGTTCATTGAATATCGGCATATTGATCTTACGACACTGATTTATGATACTTCCATTTATGTCTTCCTGCATATCACCAATCACAAGACAATCAGCAGTGGAAGAAAATATATTTATAGTATCTGCAGAGTAACTTGCGAATATTGATTTAATTTCATCAAAAGTACCATGCAAGAATCTGCCTGTAACTATTATGGTTTTATTTCTGAAAATAGGTGCGCCATCAAATTTCTTACCTTCACCTATGATTCTTATATGCGGATTATCTAATACTGCTTGAAGCTCCAGCAAATTTCTAGGATCATTCAACCAAGATTGTATGTTACAATCGAGTTCGTATGAAGATGATTGTAAGAATCTATCAAAATGTTGTAAGTAATACATCATAGTTCTGTCAGAATTATTACAGTCTTGTAATAATGTACCAAACAACTTAGAGGAATCTGAAACATATTTAGATGGGATAGTTGCGTTAAGAACCTGCATCAATGTGCAATCTTTGACTACATTCTCAAATTTATCTAGTTCTAGTATATCAGGTAACATGAATACCTTACCGCATTTATCTACAATAGACTGATATTCTGGCTGAGTAACAGCATCAAACCCTAATGTAAGTAAAAATTTAGCAACTTGTGGATACAGAGTAGATGTACAATGAGGGTTATCGCACATCGCAACAGCTGTAGGAGCTAGTACATGTTGATGACCGCATGTCGGACAAGTATAATATACTGCACCAGAATACTGAGGTCGCATGAAATTATACAGAAGTGTGCCTGTACAATCTTCTAACAAACAATCACCTGCGTGTATATCAAATTTCTTTGCTTCGTAATAATCTACAGAGCATTCAGACCCGTTTGCAAGTTTTAATGAAACAAGAGATTTGCCTGAATTTGGTTCCAACACCTCGTCTACAGAAATAACATCTAATGCATGTAAATCGTTGGAACAATAAGATCTGTTAGCATTTTCCCATATCCAGAATCCATCTACTAAAGGGTAATCAAATGCATATCCAGGAAGATTAATTACTGCATCAAGTTTATCTGCAGTTAAATTGCTAGGTATGATAAATCCCGGTAATGATTTAAATTTAGCTAATCCTAACCATTGTGTAACTGCAGTAGCGTTAGGATATTCACGTGCGGTAGATACCAAGTTGCCTGCAAAGAATTCAAATCCTGAAGAATCATGTAAAAATTTATCTAACAGCCTATCTGCAATAGTATGACCTACTAATGCCGTATCGTTTATCATATCATGTGTAAATAATATTCCTTGAACCCACGTGGTACCTTCAGACGGCACTGTTCTAGATACTACATTATCTTCAATGAATTTTGTAAGGAGTTTATCATCTCCTGTTTCAGCTTGCACATATCCTTGTGCAACTTGATCAATCATGCCCCGATCGTTGTATCGAATAGTTAAAGGAACACCTACGGGAACTACTGTTGCATAACATCCTGCTTTAAGAAAGTTTCTTACTAACATATGTTAGACCTCCATGAATAAATTTTTAATATTTTCTAATTCCAGGGAACATGTTAAATCCTCCGGAATTTGAATATCGTGGACCGTTTACACTTGCAATCGCACTAGCAAGTGTTTTAGGTGCGACAGGCACTCCAGGGTTAGTGAGGATAGCGTTCCATACAGCCCCAGCAAAGGAGTCCGAAGCGTCTTTGCTGAATCCGGGCAAATGGTCGCATCGGCCTGTTGTACTATCACGTTGCAGTCGAATGAGCTCATCTTCAAGTAATTGGACATGTAGCATAGTTATTCTCTGTTCAACAAGAATTGTCCTCAAGGTCATGTATCCTTCAGGAGTACGATCAAGTGAAAGTTTCTTAACATTGAATCCTTGTTCCTCAAGTATCTGACCCATGTATTCACTTTGGAACTGGTCTCGACTTACACCCTGAATGTTGAATCCTGCTTTACGCAACCAGCATATAAACGCAGTAATTTTGCTGTATGCGATGTTTGCTCCTCGAGGCGCTTGTATAGATACCGTGAATATATGTTCAAACACCGGCATAGAGATGGTTTTACCATCAACATCTATATCTTTCCTTCCTGAAATTGCGACACCTGAGATACCGGTTTTATCCGTGTTTAACGACAAGTCGAGATGTATAAACATAGGTAACCGCCTTAGGTGTTCGGGAATAACATCCATGTGGAAGAATTCTTCAATAGTTAATGCATCTTTAGTACCTACAGAGATTATATCTGTAAAGAATGGGTTCTTGCGTGATTGTGTAATACAGTGATTCAATACTTCTTGTGTGATGAATGATAATGTACCAGGAATACTTACTCCCGCAATATCTCGAAGTGCAATATCAAAATCGGCTAAGAATCTTGTTTTATTGTCTTCAGGAACATCCATTAATTTGTATCCTTGTGCTGCAAGATCTGCGTAACTCTCTTCGTTCATTTGATCATCAGGAATAACAAAACTTCTAAGATTTCTGCCACCAAGTGCAATTTTAAACATCTTATCCGAAGAATATTTAGATTTAGGCCAAACTTCCCATTGAGGTTTATCAAATATATACATATGCGGATTGTTTGCTTTCTTCTGAGCAGCAATGTAATCTTCCATGAAGTCTGAATCACTGTTTTTAGAACTAATTATGTATAATCGTCCATATACCTCACCGTGTCGTACGAATGTACCTGTAACACGGGCAACCAGTGTATCATACTTAGCTTTCATTCTTATTTTGGCCTTGTTGATGTCTTTTATTCCGGCGGCTGCGAAATTACACTCGTCGAAAATTACTATTGCTGTGGCAAGACCAAGCGCCTGTGATGAATCTGACCCATATCGTAGTTCAATCTTGCCATCCGGAATATATGTAGGGGTAGCTTCACTCTTATTCATATGTCCATGTTCCATGAACCAAGGTGATTCAGAAATAGTTGTCATCATTTCTTTGAATGCAACACCTTTTGCAAGTGCCATTGTAAGATTAAAAAAGAACACTAAGATAGTTGTGGTAGGTTTCAACCCAAAATAACTTTGAGGATCTCGCATACACATTATTCTGTATAGTTGGTAACATGCGTCTGAAACTGCTGTAGATGTTTTACCTGTACGAGTTGCACCTGTAAATACTATTTCATTATATTGATTTCCTGTGCGCTCAAGTTCAAGCATTACTTCCATCCATGTAGGATATATAGAAGCTCCATTGTTATTTGTGCTTCCTAAGTAGTAGGGGTGAGTTAAAAATGTTTTCTTGTCTACTGGAATTTCTTTGTAATCTGCAAGCCATACTTGCTCGTAAGTGGTAGAATATCCATAAGTAGCTAGCTCCTGGAGTATTGTACGGAGTATTTTCTGCTCTTCATGAGAACAACTGTTATATACTGCTTTTATTTTTGCAGGTAAATCAGCTGGTTGCGTCGTCATCCATATCACCTAATTCTGCTAAAATATTCTGTGCAGCTAATCTTACATTATCTCTGCTATCTTTATCTAGGATAGCGGTCATAGGATTAGCATCTGACCCTGCATCTTTCATCTGAAGCGTTTGAATGGTATCAGCTACTTGCATGTAAGGCTCGAGTAACTTCTGACTCTCAATCATGTTTTTCTGTAATTGAGTTTGGATATTCAGGAGTGTCAAGAAAGTTGACATATCTTCGTCACGCATCTTGTCCATACGAGCTTCAATGGACGCATACAACTTAGCTTCAAGTTTATCCATCAAATCAAGGTAGCGAATTATTCTTGCTACTTGATGGTATATCCTAAGTACTGTGATATTCTGTAATGCAATAGGAGCGGAATTTGGATCCACTGAACATGATAAAAGCGCCGTCCGCATCTGTGCCACGTCGCTTTTCTGTTTTTGCAATAACGGATCTAGCAACTGGCCGTCATCAACAGTTTTAATGTCGTCCACAACTTCACCTCAATGTATGTAATTGTAATGATATATTTATATACGTAAATAAGGTTGTAATATCGCTTAGTTGCGTTTCATGGTTGCTTTCAATTCATCGGGCAAACTTTTATTATGTAGTAGCTCACGCCTGACAACTTTTTCTGGATAATTTGATAATGCTGCTAATACATCAACAGGTGTGCGAACATTACCTGCAATAACAGCTAATATGTAGTTCTTTCGAGAAGGATTAGGAAATTCAATGTATAAATCATAAAGCTTCCTTAATGTTTCAGGATATCTCGAATAACGTGCTAACGTGCTGTGTATCAGTTTATAATCTAAATCACACAGTATTTGTTCAAATTCAGGCGGAAGATTTTTATTACACCCCAACCAATCTAAAACATATACATGATCTGGATTTTCATCATATTCCTTTAGTATCTTTCGAAGTGTCCTAACATCTGAAGACGTTTTAGCAATGCCTTGTAGCTCCTGCCATGAAAGGTCATTAAGAGAGGCTACTGCACAAGTTATGCTGTGCTTAGGATATTTAGTAAATGATTTCATATTCTACCTCAGCGAAATTAATATTGGAGATACCCCTTTATTCGTAAAAGAGTATCACGAGCATTGGATGCAACAATTGTACTGCCATCCTTCTTTAGGCGCTCTAATGTATCTTCAGAAGCATTCATGTTTTCCGCTACACAGTTTCGCACAATAGTAGAAGGGTGCTTACTTAACTTATCTAGTAACTCCTGGGAGATATCAGAACGCCCTGCAACTGCAGCACACACCTCAGAAACCTCATCATCTGCTAATTTTTCAATTATATCAACTAGGGTATTAGGATTTAATGCTACGTGCATTCTAACAGTTGCTGAATCATCATCCGAGTATTCTTCAATTATATCTTCAGGTAAATTAGGATTATGTAACAAATCAACTTTAAGCCAATCTTGCGGTAATTTAGATAACCTACGGATAAGTCGAATGTCTGCAGATGTACTTGCCATATCGGAAATATCCTTGTCTGACAGATCCTCTAAAGGCTGTATGCTACATGTTACGACAGATTCTGCAATATAATCAGGATCTATTTGCAACTTTATGTATTCAGGAGTATTACTATTATCTAATAATGCATCACGTACCATTTGAGTATCATCATCCACCATGGATTCTAAGATTTCTGCGGATGTGTTTTCTGAGCTTGCAACCAGATACCTAACAAATTTACTTGCATCATGTGCAAGTCGCATCAATGTCTTTTCTGAAGTAGAAGGATTGTCCGCAATATCGCATCGTATTGCCATAGGTGCATTCACTACTATTGTATCTAGAATATCTGAAGGGGTATTCTGATTACACGCAAGTCCAGAAAGAACATAATCATCAACATCATTAGCAAGTTTCCGCAATAACCGAGTATCATGTGAAAATCTAGCAAGATCGTATCGTGTGTCTACATCTAATTCGGATAATGACTGCACTGCGCATCGTATGTAAGTTTTTGGATAGGTAGTAAATTTATTCATGTTATCCCTCTAACATTCCGATATTCAATAATGTTGTATATGCACTGTAGCGTACCACTTCATCAAAATCTTGTCTCAAATTACGCAAAGTATCTGCAGGTGTGTTATGATTGCTTGCAACTGCGCGTCGCACACTCACATAAGGATTTTTTGATAGTTGTGTCAACGTATCTGCAGATGTATTTGGATTAGAAGCTACACAACCTGCAACTGCAGATATGTCCTTCGAAAGTTTGTCAAGCAATGCTGCAGGTGTGTTTGGATTATCAGCCACCGCAGCACGGACAGACCAACTCTTAGAATTAGCTAATCTCCGTAATGATCTTACATCATCTGTGGTAATTGCAATATCTTGTTGTATATCGAGATCTTCATCTTCGACAGGCTGCACAGATGCATTTATAGTATATTTAGGACATATTGTATAATGTTTCATGTTATGTAACCTTTCAATTACTTTTCTACGATAGGAACGTATCCGTCATTGCAGCTAACAAGTGTAGGACACTCAGATTTATTTACTACAAGTTCTTTGATACCTGCGAAATCATAATCAGCATCTTCTGCGTCCCAAACAACTGTAAGCTTACTGCAGTTATCAAATACACCAATTGAAAGCATATCCTCATCACGGAGTGTTACAGATTGATCTAATTCGATATCTTTTGCAAAGGAATATGCACCGAATACAACACCTTCAGTATTGAATATTGCAGTCTTTAATTTAGTACAACGATAGAATGCTCTTTCACCAATATGTGTTACACCGGATAAATCAATGTTAGTTAATGCAGAATCTTCAAACGCATTGCGACCAATTTTAGTTACATTATTAAATGTTACTTTAGTTACATTTGATCCCTGGAAGAAACTACCTTCAATACTTGTAATACTATTAGGAAGTACAACCTCTGTAACAGATCTAGGCAGTGCAATATCAGGAATCTCGGTTACACCTTCATCAAACTTAACATATGTAGCAGAAGAGTCAATTCTTACAATACTGTTTGCACAGTAAGTTACACCATCCTTGACATAAACCTTGAAGTATTCCCCGATAACAGGATGTTGTGCACAGAAATCATAGAAAGCAGGCATACCTTGAGAACGATCATCAATATCATACCAGGAATCTGTTTGAAGATGTAATTGATACTTCTCGCTAGGGTCAGATTTATTCAGGAAAATAAACAAAGGTCCTTGAGATGTGTATCGCTTCCAATAGTGATCATTACCTTCGTAGGCAGTGCACCAAGAAGCTTTTTTACCACCATCCCTAGCAAGCGAAATTGATCCTGCGTAGGTGAGTGGTTGCCAAACTTCCCAATTATCTTCTGACACAAGGAATTTTTTATCGTCGTCCGAAGCATGATGTGCTTGTTTCTTGAGCAGTTTCGCTTTCTCTTTTTCTGTTAATTCTCTGTTACCTACAGCATGTGTTGCTGCTAGAAAATCTTCAAAAGTTTTATAAGCCCCAATATCTGGGTTAGGATATCTCTTGTACTGCTTAGAGAACAGGTCTAATGCGTCTTTCAGATTATCATAATCAGATTCTGTAATATTTCCTGCATTGTATTGTTTCAAGATCCAAGGGCAATACTTGCCCCCTTTACCCGAAGAATAATTAGAGGTAGGATCTAATTCAATTAATTCCGTAAATACATCCTCTGGAATTTCTTTTGCAAATTGTGTTTTAAGATTCTCTACGGATACCGCAGATCTAATGTATCGTTTCATATGATGTACCTCTGAAGAGTCAGTGTATTAATAGCCCCAATCGTCATCCCATTCTTCATCTTCAGAATAGGCATCGTCTAGTTCGTCATCTTCAATAGATTCTAACTGAGACATATCAAATTTTTCAATCTTTTCATATGCCTTATCATCAATCCAACCCATAAATCGCTCAGGGTTGATCCAGCCAATATTCTTATCATCGTAGTAAATTACGCAATTTCCAGATTTATCTGCTTCACCAAACTGAACATGAGGATCATTTACAATGTTCATGAATACTTGTAGCATCGGCTCGCCTTTGTGCTCTTTGAGAGAATTCTTTATGATCTGCTTAGGTGTAAATACTAAACTAGCAAGTTGTGTAGCTTTGTTTGTAAACTTATTTGCACATCTGATATACTTCTTCATAATATCCTCCTTATAGGAATACATAGTTTTAAATAATGATAACAATATGAAAGGTTATACACAGTTGAATGCATAACCTTAATATATCAAACGACATTGTAGGAGAATCCGCAATGTATTGTGACTGCTCTAGAAACCTGCAATGAATTTCCATTCATAGTAATAACAATTAGTTATTTGATGTCTTGAGGTTTAGCTTCTTCCTTTGTCCAAGGGAGGGCTTTCATTATCGGTTGTAGATCATGCATTACTCCGTTTCCATTGAAAGGATCTTGAGTATAGCACTTAAACATTTCACCATACACTTCACGTTCTTCTTTAGTATAATAACCCTTTTCCATACACTGATGATAGTTTTCTAGTAATCTTTCTCGAAGTATACCTGTTAATGATTGGATTATTGCTTTTTGAACAACTGCGTTTTCTTTGTCCTGTTTGTCGCGAAGCTCTCTATATTTTTTAGTTTCATCATTTGCTTGTTGTAACAGCAATATATCAGATTTAATATCCTGTGTGCCTGATGATATAGAGTCTACTTTCTCAGAAAGTAGTGCAAAATGTTCTGTAAGTGTATCTACCTTTTTCTCTAATCCACTTTCTTTGCTGAGTTTATCTCGTTTAGCTTGATCTTTAGCCTGCTGCCATTGCCAGAACCCTGTACCTCCAAATATAGCACCGATTGTTATTATCACCTGTATCATAACAGGGATATAATCGGCGATATCAGCAGAAAGTAATATAAGATACTGCATTTGTTTATACTTCCTTACACATGTGTTATTGTTCAACTATATGTAAGGTTGTATACTTGGATCTTGTAAGCTCAATTTAGAAGAAAATAAAAACATACTCGTGCTTACAAAATATTCTCTTTAAGTATTTCATTCCGCACCACCATTCATCTTTGCTCCGCAATTAGGGCAGAAATTGTAATATGGTTTTTGACTATATCCACCAAAAACAATATGTCCGCACCCTGAGCAATGCCAATTACCTATATTAGGGTTTGCGTCATATTGTGCATATTTCCACTCACCTTGTGGTCTTTCTTCATATCTCCAACCCTGTAACATATCAGGTACTACTTGTCCGCTTGACATAAACATTCTATAAGGTTGCCCGTCTGAACCATATTCTATTCGTGGTTCAACTGTTGGGGCATTGTCGATAGCGTGTAATATGTCCCTTACATGCACATAAGGTTCAAACATTTCGGGGTGTTCTAAACTCCTGAAAGGTTCTAATTCACCATTAGGCAAACAAGCAAATTTATCCCAAGTTTCAATCGCCTTTCTCAAAGCCTCACGGCTGATTAAATCGTTACTCATTCTCTACCCCCTTCTCTTTGCTTTTATCATATTCAAAAATACAAGGATTGCGGGATAATTCTTTTTCGCAGGCATAAATCTTCACACCATCAAATCCGTAAAAATCATATGCTTTGTAATTTTTACAGTAGCGACATTGATTGAGTGTTTTCTTGTTCATTCCACCCCGCCTTCCTCAAACGCAACCTCATCAATGACTTCATTAACAATATAGATAACTTCTTCCATACTGTAATCTGTCCTACCCTGACTTGCTCTGTACTTGAACTCGTCTGCTATTGCTTTCTTAATTTTATCAGTCATACTTATTTCCGTCTTAAAATTTGGCTTTACCCCAAAGGTACTAAGAATCCGCCTTTCAAACATATCAATTTACCTCGTCTTTACCATATTTTTTAATTAATCTATCCAGAATCTTATCTATCTTTAAATGTCTGCTGGACTTTTCCAATCAGTTACTTCCCATGTAACTCCATTTTTCTTCACCGGTCATATCAATTTACCTCACTTCTTAATCGTGCTTTGCAGTTATCACAATACTTGTAACACTGAATAGACCTTCCATAAGGTACAAATAATTCATTACTGCACTTTGGACAACGATAAAGCGAACCTCCTATTGCCATCTTAGGATTGAGATGCGCTACTTCCCATACAGGAATATCCTTAACAAGTATGAAATCTGTCATATCAATTTACCTCCGCAGCAATTACATCATTCTCGATATAGTTTCGAATGTCTTCGGTAATCTCATCATAAATTTCAATATCTTTAACGAATGTTACTTCATAAGAAGTTAATTTATCAAACTTCTTGCCGTGTCTTGTTATCTTAAACATCTTAGAAGGTATGCTTGAATATCTATTGTACAGAGGCTCTAAGGTGAGTCCTATGACAAATTTAGCCCTGTCCCAAATTTCCACACGTTGTGTTTCGTAGTTGTAAAGTGGGATAAATATTCTAGTTAAACTACGTGATCCAGCTTCGCAGTATTTGCAGTTATCTATTGTGCAGTGTGCATAATGATATGGGCTATCTTCAGTAGGTTCGACACGATGAACTGCATATGTATAGTCAGACAAGTAAGCATCTATTATAGGCACCAAGAATCTAACTCTTGCAGAAGCCTTATCGTCATCTAGATGAAAGAAGTGTAACATGAATCTGTACCTCCGGGTAGTTTTGATAAGTGTTGTTTTATGGTTACATGTACTATAACGATTCTAGGTAAAAAAAAATAAACCTCAGCCGATGATTGACTGAGGTTCCTGTGTAGCAATAAATCAGTTTACACGCTATTCAAGTTTAAGATACGTTTAATTATTTATTAGCATCAATAACCGGAGTAAGGCAACTGCTTTTGCAAGTATTGCTCTAGTACCTGCTTCGCCTTCTGAAGGTCAGCATAATCGCGGATGATGATTTTGTATGTGCCCCATTGAGAATTTTGATAGTTACGAACTTCATCAAGCCCGAAATCATAAAATGCATCTAGTAATTGTGCATTATCCTTGCTGTCCAGAATTTCCAATACACAAGGATATTTATCAGCAGCCGAAGAACTATACAAGCCGCCCGGCACCCATCCAGAAGTATCTCGTCTACCTACGCATATGGAAAGTCCATGACCATAATCACGAGGAAATGAAAATACATATTGTTTTGATCCGGAAAGATAATCTTTCTTGAGATTATATTCCGAAAATACACGAGTAACTGCATCGCAGATCTCGTCTTTGGTTGAAAATCCATCTGAACTGTTGGCACGAATATATCTTTTCATAATCTATTTCTCATCTTATGCTCATTCTATTTTTGATAAGCTTTTACATGCATCTTCATCTTAGATTATCGTACTAGATTATAGTATAAATTATTTAGTATTATCTAAATATCTTATATAATCTATTTATGAGAATGAAATTCTCAATGGGCTAACGACATGCCCTCTATCCCATTGCTCGAAAGCGTTTGGGACTACTTTTTTCATTATTTGATATGCACCGTTGATATCTGCATTGATTAGCAGCCCTTCATTTGATTTGAATAATCCTCTGTGAACCCTTCTAGATTTGTTATAGTAATCTTTGTTAGGTTCTTCACCATCTAAAAAGCTAGTTCCGCTAGTGTATGATTCTTCTGTACAGATTGTATCAATTCCATTAACTTGACCTTTATATTTCACCATATCAATAAATCTAGTATGTGGAATATAGACGAAATTCTGATTAGTTCTACTTCCCAGATTGATAGAGCCTTTCCAGCTATCATTCTTACCGATAATTATTGTATTGATATCATTCTGAACGCAATATTCAATCAAGTATTTAGAAGCACAATGTAAGTAATCTTCAATCTTCCGACGTCGCTTTTCAGTTAATCTATCAAGACGATGTGTCCAATCTAAGTTATGACGGATCTTTGCTTCTGACCTCAATTCTGACTGCTTCTTGTTATAATATTGATTTATAGATTTTAGACTCTTGCCATTGATAACAAACGGGTGCAAACTTTGATCGTTTGTCACGCAAGCTGCTAGATTATCTAAACCTAAGTCAATACTTAAATATCTAGAATTGTCAGGCTTGGTATCAGGAACCTCAACAGTGTATGCTATAAATATTTCAATTTGATACTTCTTAGAAATTATTTTAATCTCGTTGACTCGCTGAAATCCTTCTTTGTGGAAACAAGCAGTATAGATTTTCAATCCATTGAATTTCTTCGGCAGCTTGAAAGAACCGTCGGGTAATAGGTATGCGCTATAATCTCTGCCATTAGGACCAGTTGTAATTGTAAATGGATATCTACCGTCTTTTTTCAGATACTTTGGTATTTTAGGCTCTCCTGGATATTTATCTGGATTCTGTTTCCAATTTTTATGAGCTGCAAAGTAAGCTTTCCAAGTACTGGATACTTGCCTTAAAACTTGTTGAGCAGAAGCCATATCTAACATGTTCCGATAATCTCGATATTCTGTATCATCTCGAAGAATGGATTCAAAATTTGATGCAAACTGAAAATTTTCATTAAACAGTGAGTGCCTTGTGAGATAAAGAGATTTGTTATATAGATTTTTAGCTCTAAAGCACAGATCGTCTAATTGTTCAAATCGTGGATCAGATTTAGTTACTATTTGTCTTTCAGTCAACTTAGTCTTCACGGTTTCACCTCCTTTCTATATAATTTCATGAAGTTGATCCTATTAATTAATTTAATTATTTTCTTCTATCAATTCCTTTATTTTCTTTCTAGTATTCCGCTTAGAATATAATTTCATTGAGTAGCAGTGTAGCAAGCTAATAATTTCTTCAAAGATTTCCTCACTGTCTAGCTTTGGAGATCCTACTTCGCTCATAACTTCTATTTCACAGTTGTATTTCTTAAAAAGGTGATAGAATAGATCAAATCCTACTCTAGATAATCTATCTTTGTAGGAAATAACAACTCGTTCAACTCTCCCTTCGATAACATCGTCAAGCATTTCAAAGAATTGTGTTCGTTTCTCAAAACTTATTCCGCTTGCAATGTCTGAATAGATAGCTGATATGGAATATCCTTGATTAAAGCACCATTGCCTCAACATCTCTATTTGATTTTCGAGATCTTTCTTTTGAGTAGATGCAGAAACTCTAGCATAAATATAAGTCTTGCGCTTCACATTTCCGTAAGCTATCTTATATACATCAGAATTTGTTTATATATTTTTCGTAGATTGCATCAAACCCGCCTTCCCATCGCTCTATCCACTTAACGCATTCTTGCCGACTAGAAAATCCAGAATCGTATCCATGTTCATATAAGTAATCTGATACTTCCTTAGCTTGTTCAGTATTTAATTCAGAATTCTGCGAAATGAATCTAGGGCTAAAGATTCCATTCCAAGACGCTTTTATATATCTCTTCATAATGGGTTTCCTCCTGTTATTTACCAAGTAGCTGTCATAACTAATCTATTTCTTAGATATGCAGGTCTACCCTTGTATTTTATCATACTCCTAGTGTTGAATTCACCCTTAGTCAGGTACTGAACATCTCGCTTTTCAAATGATATATCAAAACCATTATCAGCAAACCACTTACCTAACATTCCGTCGTCCATAACAAATTCTACAGTAGAATCTGGGCCGAACGGAATTACAATTCGATGATTAGCTAAATCAACTGTGCTTCCTTTGAAGCCCTCGGCAAACTCAACCGCTTGGTCTAATGTTGATTTTGGTATTTCTGTGCATCTAATGTATCGTTTCATTAAAAGGTACCTCTCATGTTTATCAAATTACTCATCATAACGACGTGTATAATAATGCAGACGTTTCTGCAGATTTCGCATACAATTCTTTGTGCGCCATTCTGATTCGGTCCACTCGATAGTTGAACTAGTTTCACCAATGACTGTAAATTCAAATCGAATGACTATCACATATTCACCCCAAACCATGTGTTTAGGGAATACTTCAATTTCGTCAATCTCTACATTAGGGTATTTATTAGCAAAAGCAACAAGTTTTGGCTCTACTTCTGCTAGTAATTCAGCACATTCATTATCCATCAAAGATTGACGTTTCTCAGCTGCGTTGCGACGATTACTAGCAATATCATCAGAAATTGGATATTCATACACAATCTCATTGGACTTACTTAAAAAATTTGTTGTTGTAGATTTAATGTATCGTTTCATTGAGAGTGTCTCTTAGTTGTCAGAACTGACATTCAATTGTATTGTTATCAACTGTGGTCTTAGATTGCCATTTGCACCCAGGGAAAGTTTCGTTGAATTCTTCTGTTGTAAGATCTGGAAAATATCCAGAGAATTCTGAATTAATGATGTCGATGATATCATCTGCAGAAAGATGTTCAGAAATCATGTAACCTACTACTCTATTACGATTAGTAGCGAAAATTGGAACTATAGTCATGAATTATATCTCCTTATGTTTTTATGTATCGTTTCATGTTAATCACCAATCATATTCAGTTTCAAGTATCTTACGCATACTTGTAATTTCACGACGAATACTACGAAGTTGTTTGAATGCTTCTCGTGTAGCATAAGAATTAAGTCCCATATCTTCTCCATATTTTTCTATACTCTGCTTGACAGATTCGAGGCTATGAAGAGCAATCCTATAATCACGAACTGAATTTCCAAAACGATGCATTAGATTTTCATATGCGGTGCTAGAATAATCAAGATTACCTTCACGGTCCTTACCAAACGTGAATGAATCTACGTTGAATAGATCATCTTTCAGAGCTGCAAGGTCATCATGAACTTCTTGAGCTGTTTCAGCAAGTTTGTCTAACCCCTCCTTAGAGCTATAGAATTTTAACAGTCTTTCATCAGGATTAGGGATTATGTAGCCTGACTTATCACGTTTATCACTACCATATCTACCGCGAGAAGTTGTTCTACCTTGTGCGGACCAACCGCCTGCATCCCAACTAGACGCGTCTTTGTAGTATTGACCAGCATACTTGCCATATTGATCATATCTAGGATCTTGATAGCGCTCCTTACTAGGCTTGGCGTTATCTGCGATATTTACATAGACAATGTCTGCAATAGGCAGATTTTTCTTTGCAATATACTTTACTGCCTTATATCCACCATCATAAGGATCTGTGAAATACTCGTTGTCGTTGTATAGTCCTGGAATCCAAACTGTAGGCCATGTGCGAGATGCACCCTGTTTCTGCAATAAGTAGACTGTATACTGCTCGCCACTTTTTCCTGTTTTTGATGTGCTGAATGTAGCATTCTTCAAATCAATTCCAGCCCTAGCAAGTGCTCTGAGCGCATTCTTATCATTTTGCAGCCAACTAGGTATCCAGTTATCAAATGATGCTCTAATGTACCTTTTCATACGATTTCTCCTTTATGTGGGTATAGTTACTTCAACTAATTACTCAATTGTGTAGTATCATAACATATGAAAGGTTAAAGCATCAACAATCTATTGATGATTTTATTTTATTATACAGTGGTAGAATACTTTCAGGAATATCTCTAGCAATTTGTTTAATGTTAATATCATAATATACCTGTAACGCCGTGATACTTAACGATAACTCCTCGATTGTAGGTATCTTAATAGTTTCCCCACCCGCATACTTGCACAGGGTTATCAGGCTATCTGCGCCAATTATAGAAAATAATTCAGGTAACCATGCATATTCAGGAACTTCATGCAAGACAGGCATCAGTTCAAGTAAATATGCAAAATCAACTTCTTCAGATTTACTTAAGTTATTCTTCATACATTTTCGTGTATTCATCAAGAAATCTAGGGATATCTTGATTAGCAAGTTGCTGAAATACTACACTTAGGTCAGAAGCAGGTAAATTAATATTCTCCATTGCAGTATTGAGCAACTGAGTTTGTAAATACAGCTTGATCTGATTGATATCTGATTTTGTCATAGATTCCTCCGAGTATATTCGTCAAGTTCATTCCCTAATACGTTAGGATGATATTTTTCGTATCGCAATGTAGGTTCAAAATCTGAATGAACCTCCTTCTGGCACTGAGATATAAGAAATTTAAGTAATTGCAAAAATCGTTTCATTTAGGTTCTGCCCTCTTTGCTGCTGTACCTTCAGTATGTATGCTACTATATAGTTCATTACGCCAGCAGTTAAATCTATGCACATCTTCTTTGTTAGATTTATCTAAATTAGCAAGTGCTTCTCTAACAGCTTTCAAATATTCCGCGTGTGTCATTTAATTCTCCTTAGAAATATTTACTACGTTTACAGAATCTATGTAATCAGGTAATGCAACCACACCTGCAATGATCAGTTGAACATCCGATACGTTGCTAAGTCGTTCAAACAAACTACACAGATTAGTAGGATCTAGATGATCAAACAAATCATCTACCACAAGCAATTTAAGATTAGAAGAGGACTGCTTGACTAATGCAACTAATAAAGCTAGAGTATATATACATTTTTCTCCGCTAGACAATAGATCAAAAGTTATGTATTTGTTGTTTCGCACAAGCCCAAAACTAAATGTGTTTGTCTTACCCTGTGAATTGAACTGTATCTTTGCATCAGAAAATACTTGGGGTAAGTAGTCTGTAATAGATTTTGAAAATTCTACAAATGGATCGTCTCCGGAAGTTGCTTGCAACCCATTGATGCCGGTAAGTGCATCCCACTTTTTCAAAATATCAACACTCTGATCTATCATTGATTTTTCTTGAGTAAGTGTATCGATCATTGTTTGATACTTCTGGTTAGCTTCTAGCTTGATTAATGAATCATGTAACTGATCTAATTTGCTGTTTATATCTTCCATAGTACAAAGATCATTCGGTATCTCTGGAAGCGGAAGTATAGCTGCATTTAATACTGCTATCTTATGATTTGTTAGCTCTGAATCCTGAAGCTGTTGTTTTTTAACAGATAATTTAGTTTTTATAGATGAAAGCTCTTCTTGAAGTTTAAGTACTTGTGTTTTATATTCAGACAGCTTTGCAGTATCTTGTATAACTTGATTTCGATAAGATGCGACTAACACAGATATTTCATTGCAATGACTTGCAGTATAAGGGCATACACCTCCACCGTTTATAACTTTTGTTTTCATAGAAATTTCAGACTCTAGCCCAGCAATACTTGGATTGAGTTTAAGTATCTTAGCGGATACTGCGTCAAAATCAATCTGTAAAGTTTCAATGTTGCTTCGTAACTCATCTATATCAACATCATTATGTAAATTGTTTATTTGCATTCTAACTGTATCATTCTTAGAACGCACTGTATTGTAGTCAATTAGCAACTGCTTCTGAGCTTCATACTTACTGATTTCAGATTTGATAGCATCAACTGACATAGTAGATGAAAAATCATCGTAGTATACTAAAGATTGCATGGTGTTTTGCAATCTTTGTGCAGACTGCTTCTTAAATGATAACATAGATTTGATATATTCATTGGCCTTCCTCAATTCTTCAATTCCAGATAGACCGAATGATTTTATTTCAGAAACAGTAGTAGGCAGTAATTCTGTATCCAGTATATTAGCTACACCGCTATTATTAGACAGAACAGTCTCCCAATCAGTTTCAAAAGATGTGCTAGGTAAGAAGTTTAAGAACCAATCTTTCAAACTATTAGAAGTCATGTTTATGAAATCACTGAAATTAAATACAGGTAATTCAATATCTGATATTATATCGTCAATTGTGTAGTTATCTGGGTCTATCGTGAACGTATTAACATATTTGACACCACATCGAGATAATGACCTAAACAATCGAATTTCACCACTATCTGACTCAATATGCAATTCAACATTCATAGAATTCTTACTAGAATGTCTAAACAATGCTTCGTAACTATTTTTCTTTGTGCCGGGTACATATCCAAATAGCCCGTACTCTATAGCATTTAATATAGTTGATTTACCAGCACCATTAGGCCCTGTGATGTAATTTATGTTGTCGAATTCATATGTTTTGCTATCAACATTGTGAAATCCAGAAATGGTTATTGATTTAAGTTTCATATTTACCGCGCCTTTCAATATTATATGTTGAAGTATAACGATTCAACGTACTCTTGTCCATCTCCTTCGTTTTCCTGAAACAGATAACTGATATTCGTATATCCCAGGCACTAAGAGTCCACTGTGAATAGTAACATTACCTAGTACGTCATAACTATCTAATATTTCTGGAAAATGATACTTCAATACATGCTCCAATACAGAGGTTTTATTAACATCATGTTTAAGATGTACATTAGGATATACATATATACTTGGATCAAATATTATGTATTTGTTGAAGTCCTTTCCTGCAATATCTAAAATATCAAGTTGTCGGGATCTGTCATCGTCAACTCCTATTATACATCGATACGTTACCTTGCGGCAATCGGCACGACTTGATAAATGCGAAGATAATGCACGCAGAAATTGTTCAGTTAATACAGTCCTATTCATTTCCATTGCCTTTCAATACACATAGATTATTTTTTGCTCGAGTGATCCCTACATAATATAAATTGAAATTATCTTCGTTGTCCAATCGAAATGTAGAAGTATGCACTCTATTTAATATAACATTATCATATTCTAATCCCTTTGCAGAATGTATAGTACCTACATACAGACCTGCATTAGAATCTTTATATTTAAGTATGATTATGCTTAACGCATATATCACATCATCCTTACAAGTTATGTCACTACTAACTTCCCATAGAATATCCTTGTCTATGTTGTAAAATTCGGCTAATTGCATCAAATGTATTGCATAACTTGATGTATCTCCTAGTTGCAGCTTAAGTTGCAATATTTCATCAAAGTACTTATGAACAGATTCATTGTTAAATGATTCAACTAACTGTGTACTTGATAGTTCAGGATTCAAAGAACGCTGTCGTATAAACTCTACAAATTCATCTTGTGATAAAAACTTAGAAAGGAATGTAACTGCATACATATCATCCAAACAAGATTCATACACATCTACACTATAACATAGCTGTAAGTATTTTTCGTAGTTCATGAAATATTGTGCATACCGAGTACGTATATTATCAACTTCTTTGTTAGTTCTGCACAATACTGCAGTAACCCCACCTAATGATAAATAGTCGGAAATATGTTTATCCAATGTGTCAATGGTATCTACGATTACATCGGAACCTTCTCGCTCAGAACGTATTTCTATTCTATATTGGTTATCTGCATAATGACTCATAGAATTTGCAAACCTACATATTTGTTTTGTTGATCTATAGTTTTGCATGAGGCGTAATGTGGCCCAATTTGGGTCTGCAGCTAGTTCTTTTATTAATCTAGACGTAGTTCCTCGGAAGGAATAAAGATTCTGTAACGCATCCCCTACTACAAATATACTCGCATCGGGAAATGAAGTTACAAATCTCCACTGCACTTCATCACTATCTTGGAATTCATCTACCATTATAACTTTATACGTATATTTATACTGCTGTACTAATGGAGAATCCTCTACAAATAACTTACAAACATCGTTACATATCTTATCAAATGTTATAGCATTGTTTTTCTGGAGCAATCTATCTAAAAATTTCTGGAATACTGTGTATTCAAATTTATGATTAGGTGTAGTTAGATTCTCACCATGTAATTGTTTTGCAGATAATTTAACACCACTGTCTAACTTAGCAGTACTGACCAAAAGCTTGTATTCAGCATCACTTATTATATGAGGTATGAAATCATAACCTAAACATCTGCGTAACTCTGCATCTTTAACAATCAACGAATAGCAGAATGCATGGAATGTTTTGAATTCCGGAGAATTTGCACCCTCAAATCTATCTCGCATATTCTGTGCAGCAGCATTTGTGAATGTAAGTACTAGAATAGATTGTGGAGATACGCCGTCTGCTATTAGTCGGTTTATTCTATGTAACATGGAAAATGTCTTACCAGTACCTGCACCGGCAAGACATACAATATATGGATGATTACATTCAACGACTACTTCCTGCTCGTAATTTAACTGGCTCATATTTATGTCCTCGGCACACTACATTATAAGTTTGAACACTTTTTTGATATAATTTCTTGTATCCACCATGACATACAACGTCAAAGTAAAGTGCAGAACTGTAATTAGCAAGCATATTTATGTATTCATGGTTCTTGGCTAATATCATACACCCTAGTCCTGCAATATTAGGCATGAAATGATAACATGTCCAGGCAATCAAAGTAATTACTGAAGCAACGATGGTTGTGTTAGTAAGTGCTGATACATGCAGCAAATATCCTTGGTCAATGTCGCTATGTGTCAACATGATAGCTTCAAAACATAACCATACCGCAATGCCTGACCATAAACATGATGTTGCAATAATCAGTTTACGTTTCATACTCGTACCTCCTTAAATTAGTTTGTTACACACAATAACGATTCACCGATTATCTCGATGAATCGTCATTGCTAGCAGAAAAAATGATGTCAGATTAGCTTAACATCCTGTATATTCACGTAAGTGTCTACTTCGGCATTAGAAGTATCAATTTCATCGTCATCATAGAACCTAACACCGTATATGCTGTATTCAATAGTAACTTTTAATTCTACTAAATAGTCACCTGGAGTAGTAACACCAAATGAAACTACGTCAGCGGCTGCGTTTATGAGCTCTTCTTCAAGTTCATCACTAGAAATGACAAGCAGAGCATACTCGTTATCATAGATGTCTTCAATACCTTCAGTATCTGTGAATTCAATGTAGTCCGGACCTACATACATAGGCAAAGTCAGTTCCAGTGTTATTACATCAGATGTATCTTCAGATACACTATCAGGAACATCCATCCAAGGTTCATGTCTATCATTGTATCCCATATTGTTTAAACCTCCATTATTCAGAAAATTGATTCCAATCATGGTTATATTCGTATTTATTCACAAGCTTATTTGTGAAAGTTTCTGTATATCTTAAAGAAAGATCAGACGGTCTGCGTATCTTACGCATGTCGATTTTTGTAGATATTGCATAATCATACTCATCGTCAGTAAATTCTAGTGTTATAGTTTTGTAGTCATCTTCTAAGAATGCATCTTGAAACGACAGATCATTTGAGTTGCTCCAACCATTTCGATACAACCAGCTGTTTGCGTTCTCAGCAACTTCTTCACCTAACTCTACTAATTCTTCCTTTGTCCAAAATGCATAAGGATCTATATCAAATGCACCACCATAATTTGGTAAAGTTTCACAAGTTACTTTAGCAGAAGCTTCGATAAGATCAGAAGGTACATATGCAGTTATTATACCAGGCTCATCTACATCAAAATAAGCATCTTGAGAAATTTCTGCAACAATAGGATCAAGTTCAGCAGCTAGCTCTACTATATCCGCATATCCTAATTCCGCACGTACCTGAACAGCAAGATATCTGCCGTCTGTAGTAGGGCTAACATCTACTGTATAGTAATCCACTACGTCTTCACTAGCGAATCCTTGAGATATCATAAAGTTCTTTGTAAGTTTTGTTAATTTATCTACAAGTGTAGAATATTTCATATCAGGCCCTCCCAGTATTGCAGAATTAGCAAGATCTTCAGATGCAAATGCAGGTTCGTCTTCTAACTCTGCAGTAGATGTAGGCTTACCAGAGCCTATTGGATCATTATCAAATTCATGCTCTTCAATGTCAAGAAGTGTAACAATACCATTTGATTTATCGGCAGTGAATTCGGCACCGCAGTTTGTGCATTCTAAATAGTCCCCATACTCAATGTCATTGTAGCTCTTTGCATTAGTATCTGTATCATACACCGCTTTTATATGACACTTTGGGCACATGAGCGCGATATCTGCAACATCTGATGACCCATCCGCATACTTAATCTTTTTGATCATGTTGAATACCTTCAATCAATTAGTTTTATCAAACAACCTAGATACAACATCTTCTGCAAGTTTCTTGTTATTGAACCGACGTAGAATACCGTCATATACGTCAGATCTGCTAAGAAATCCATACTTTGCATCGGATTCATATTCTGCATAAACTTTATCAAAAAGTTCTTGAGAATATGTTAGATCTCTGTGTTTGAAAAATCGTAGCATAAAGAAATCCTTATAATCTACAGAAATATTAAAGGTTGTTTGGTGTAAAATACTTAGTGATTGAAAGCTGGTCTGCAAACTGTAACATATGCACAAGCGGATAGTTTTCGTTAGCATACTGCAGTTCATTACATTCGCTATCAACAATCCTCCATGCGCCCATGTGCCATCTAATAGCTAATGCTTCTTCGTCAGATAGGTTGAACCATTTACTAGCAAGATACATGGAAGCTGCGCCATGCCCTAATGCAATCATAGGCGATCCTGAATACTTGAACGCTTGAGTCTTGACCCAATTACCGGTTGCGTCTTTCACATTTTTGTCATAGGAAGTATAGAACCCAATCTTACACCAATCATGCACCAAGGCTACTAATATAGCACTCGCAAGATCAACAGAACTAAAAACAGGTAATTTGCTAAGTGTAATTATGTTATCAACTACTTTCAGAGTATGGTCGCATAACCCGCCTATGTAAGATTCATGATACTGTGTACTTGCAGGTGCGGTGTAAAATCCTGAATTATCTAACCATTTGTATAAACTTTCTAAACTGTTATAATTGCGTGTATCTGTATCGTCAGCAGATCCATCAGGAAACTTCCTAGCTAACACTGCCCATCTCATCAACAGATTGTATTTAGCTTTAGAATCTTCCGAACTATTGATTAACTCCCATAAATGTGAATAAATCATAATTGTGTGTACCTCCCAAGTATTAAGTTACGTACATTAACGATTCTATAACATAGTAGCAGGTAGCTACTGTGGGTAACTACCTGCCGAGGTACAATTACAGAACTAAAGTATGGCAAGTTTTAGTTCGTTTTGAGCTGTTTATACACCTGATTAACACCTGTTGCAGCTAATCCGGAAGCAAGTCCGATTGCAGCAGCTGTTATGATATCTTGTGCAGGCATATCAGGAATATGAATAAGGAATGCAACAATACCTAAAATTATTCCGGCACCTCCTACAAAAACAGGTATCCATTTATTATCAATAGGTGTTCTTTTTACAACTTCGCCTACAAAGTAGCAAAGTATTGTGATTGCAGCTACGTTTGCAATACCAAATGTCATAATTACTTACCTCCTATTATGGATTTATGTAATTAAACAAGGTTGGTGATATGATTTCAACTATACTGGTTGTTTTCATCTATCTTCTTCACATTTGCAATATCTAAATATGTATCGCCTTTGATTTCAACATAGCCAAGTTTTATCAACTTGCGACAGATAACCTCTGCAAAGCAATCTGCATTTTCTCTAAATGCATCATCAACCACTTCGCTTGTCACGAATCTTACGAAGCCCCTCAACTCAACAAGTTCAGTAAGCCACTCTGCTAACTGTCTATGTTCTTCCGCACAATCCTCACAACAACCTGCTCTGTCATTCGCTACTTCTTCACAATGCTTTATTGCTTCATCAAGTGTCATTCTTCTTTACCTCTCATATCTGTAATACTGATTACTATGTTATTTCCATTGTATTCATCAGTCGTACATATAGTTGCTTTGTCGTTCATATCAAATTCCAATAACATAGAAATTAAATCTTTAATCTTAATACGGCACTCAAACTTACCATGTTCGGGTTCTTCAAGAGCATTGATTGCAAGGGCAATAGCCGTGTGTTCTTCCTCGCAACTTTCGTTTGTATGGGTTATGAGATAATGCTCTATCTGCTCTAACACTCTAATTGCCGTTTTATTCTTCATTCTTCCTCACTCCTTTCTTTCATAATCCAACCGATGCTAATACTCCACTTTGCAAAATTGATAAACAAATAGGTTTCACCAAATCCATGTGATATGCAACTTCCGAAACTCCATGCACCTTCAAATTGTCTATCAATTTTAATACCAAAGCCATAGTTTGATTTTTCGTTCATTCTTCATCCTCCTAATGGCTCTATGTCCCAATCACACGGCGCTTTGTCCAATAAAGCACATTCCACATAGTGATAATCGTCGTCACGAGGTCTACCAAACACACATCTTCTACATTGTGTTTTCTCGCAGTAGTTCTTAATTGATTCTAATGCTTTAATCGGTGGTCTGCTCATTCTTCTTCTCTCCTTTCTCATTTTTAACTGGAGCATACTCATAACAAACTGTATGATTAGCCGTACTAATTCCTACATCGCTATGCTCGCAAGTGAACATATACCTACAAGTATCACAAAGTGATTTATTATCATTCATTCTTCCCCTCCGAACAGTTCCAAAATCTTCGCAAAGGCTCTCTTCATTATGCACTCTCTCGTAAATGCACTCTCTCCATCTGCCTCTGCTATCTCTGCCTTGTAATCGGCTATAATGGTGCAAATATCGTCATAATGAGTAAGCCACTCTGCTAACTGTTTATTCTCCGCTGCACACTCGTTGTAATAGTCGGCATTAACCTGCAACGTCTCGTCGTCAGCGGTTTCTCTTAAAGCAGCTGCCCTAACTGTAAAATTGTTTATTGCGTTCTTAATTGTCACTCCGGTCTCCTTTCCTCATATCTGCACCACACCAAAAACAAAATGGATGTATATCTGAACTATGTCCACCGCATTGATTACACTTGTATGTTCCATATGGATTGCCAAATTCTGTGTGTTTGGCGTCAAATATCCACTTCCCTGCTGGTATTTCTTTTTTACCTCGCTTGTAGCCTTGCAAATAACCTTTTGCATACATTTCATATGCTTCATCATTAGCTTCTGAATCATCGGCTGCCAATGTAGTAACGAGCGGTTCCTCAATGGCCTTTTCAAGTGCATATATTATCTCGTTAGCATAATACATAACGACTCCGCTATCTGCTTTCTGATAACTTTCTGCGTCTGTAATACTTTCAAATACCTGCTTGCAATCGTCATATGCGTTTTGCAGATTAAAATTATCATTTCCATAGTATTTATTCATTTTCTCACCATTCCCTCATATCTGCTCCACAGCAAGCACAGAATTTAGTCCAATTCCCTTTTTTAGAGGTTCAGATATATCAGCATTCTTAAACCACATAGATGATATAATTACTGCTCGTTTCATAGCATCATTCCAACCTGCTTTATAAGAAACACACTCTTTAGATGCAGTTTCTATATCAAAAGTTTCTTCTTCGAGCATATCAATTAAAATGTCTATACTGATATTATTCATTCTATATTTATCTCCTTGTCACCTAATTTGATTTTTCTTAAAATACTTTGTATAAATTCTACAGTGTCTATATCCATTTGCAATTCATAAGATTGCCAGCGACCATACTTGGCACTGAATTTAACAAACTCATTAGGAAATTCTGTTGTAGCCCAAATATCTTCGTCATACGGCTCAAAATAAGCATACGTTCCAGTACAAGAACAATTAGCTTTATTGAAAAATAATCCGAATTTTTGTCTGTATCTTTCATATCCGTAAGAAACAAATGAATCTGTTTCAGATAACAACTTCCAAGGCAATTTTACTTCGGCATTATTCATTCTCACGCCACAAGACGGGCAAAAATGATATACAGATCTCCAAGTATCTAAATCATTTTGACCAATGAATTCATCCTTACAATTTGAACACGATATTGTAATTTCTGATGATCCTACTAGTTGCGTTGCAATCCAATATCCGTTCATTGTGTTAAATGCCCCTATCGGTATGACTTAAACTATGTGCCCAATAGCTATGACTATTCTCTGTATTTATTGCCCCCATCTGGGCTTCTTTATGAAGCATCCAAATAGCTCCTATTAAACATATGCAAAAATATACTGCAAGTATTATAGAGCTAACCATAAGTATGACGAACAAGAGGTGAGATAAATCTGATAATATTCCATTTATGGATAAATCAACCATTGTAATTCTCCTTCATAGACATAAGATGCTTTCTCTCATCTGCTCTTCCCCTTTCATATGCTTGATTAAGTGCATAGCTCTGTTGTACTGCAGTAATCCAAGCATTTGCGACATCTACTCCATAAGAAGAAAGATTCTTGGCATATACTAATGCTGTACACAACTCCATATCCGATAACTTAGATAATTCGTCAATCAGCATTTCTCGATCAGGTGAATTTTTCATATTTTCTCTCCTCAAGTAACTCAACACGATTTAGTAGTTACAATAACCATAACGATTCTTACAAAAAAAAACATAGACCACTAGGCCTATGTTGTAGATAAATATAAAAAATCAAACGCTCAAGTTTCAGTGCGCAACCTATCAATTGTATCTACAAGTTCTACTAAATCACCTTCATAATCTAGCAGATTTTTGCGATTATTAGGTACTGTAGGTATTTCCACATAAGGTATGTCCCACTTGTTGAGTTTTTGGATGTTAAGTGATTTCTTTCCGGATTGGCTTAACTTGTCAATATCTCTGATATCAAGTATGAATGCTCTTTTATGGGAAATGTATAGTATGATTATTAGTCCCCATACATTTTGTATCTTAGATTTCTTAAGGAGGTTTTCATACTGATAGTCAGATATCAGGCTGAAATCAAATCTATCTTCATAAGTTGATTTGCTTTCAATATAATATAAATTAGGAGTATGGAAGCACATGAAATCACATATATTCTTGCTACCATATAAACCGTTCATCTGATCAGGGATTCTATCAATAGAATAGCCCAACTCTGGATGGTCGAGCCACTCTTTAATTTTTTCTTCTGCTTTCTTATGAACGTCGTTACTCATTATCTACTTCATTGTCTGGAAAATATGAAGGTCCATACTGCTCCACAAGCTTATTCAATTTACCTTCTACAGCTCTTTCAGCGTGTTCGTAAGATTTAAAAGACCTTTTATTTACTATCAATTCGCAAAAAGTAGTATTCCAGTAATCAGGCAAATCCGGATATTCAGAATTTATGTGCTGCAAACTATTCTGTTCATGTTTTGCATACCTACGCTTGCTACTATCAGTAGCTTCGTGCATAGATAATCTAAAGTCTATAAGTATCTTTCCATCAAGTTCTCCATAACCGTTCTTAACCCCAATATAAAAATAAGTAGATTGAGGTGTGATATTATCTAACGGAGATATAGTTCCTTTTTGCTCGAGGAGTAGCACCAATGACGGATTATTTATTATTTGCTTACGCACAAAATAGATAAAGTTATTCCAATCGGCAAGTACTTGCGTATCATCTAATATGCCCTCACCAATCATTTGAGCAGACTGTACATAATTAGTAACATCAACAGATAACTCTATGTATATTGTATCTAGAGTTCGTATATCGGATATAAAGTTTGGAAGTACTGTGTAATGTTTCATAGTTTGTTACTGGTCTACTAAATAAGCGCCATTTGAATTGTATCGTTTGTCCTTTGCCATAGCATACATCTTAGCTTTTGCTTCTTGCTTAGATTGTGCATATACACATAACGATAATTTATGTTCATTGGGTAGTATGAATTCGTATTTATTGACCTCAGGTTCTACATGTGCCTCCTTCACAGAAGGATTTTGTATTTCTACCCATGACTTTGCGTCCTCGAGATCAATAAATGTTTCTACTACATTATCAAACTCATCTCGAACAATGTATTGATTTCCATCCTTCTCAATGCTGTCATAGGTGTATGAAGCGCTTATGTACTTTGGAGTTACTCTAAATGATTTCATGACGTGTTACCACCGTGGATAATTTTCCTTGAAATCCTCAAACGTATACACCTTAGGTAAGTAATTATCGTATCCAGGAGCTACAGGTGCAATTGTCTCATCATCGAACTTAACTAAATACATGTAGTCTTCACTAGAATAATTATCACGAGGAATCAATGCGCAGATTATTGTACTATTAGGGAAATGACGATAGATCCTATCTTCAAAATAATCGGACTCATAATCGTCTCCGCCGTAATCATTATAGAACTTATCTAAATCCATACATGTAAAGTATTTGTTCCACCAACCGCGTCTAGATGTTGCAAGTATAGGTGTTTTTCTAAATTGCCTCATAGTACAATCTCCCCGGTTTCTACATTCTTTATTTCAAAATCTTGGTCAGTGAATTCGTATAATCCGCATTCATGGCATCTCTGAACTTCAAGATCTAGCCTATCAACGCACTCCTGCAATGTGCCATATTCGTTACCATACTCACCATATCCTTGTCCGGATATAGGAAGTCCTGTAGCTTTATCAATGACAACAAATACGCGTTGATAAGCTTCAGGAGTTACGCCACATTCAACACACTCAGATTCACTGCCCCAAATATCTTCTTCTTTTTGAATCCATTCAGGATAGATATCATACTGTTTAAGTTCTTTAGAAGTAAGAAATCTATCTAAGTATATAGCAGTAAACCAATGAGGTAGATCCTCCGACTTTAGAAGTGTTACATCTTTAGGAAGTGTTCCAGGGCCTGTGCCGTGTTTTGTTAAGTAACGATAACCTTCGCCAGGATACTCTCTAGAAGCTTTTACATACTTAGGAGATACTGTAAATTTACGCATTATGTAACCTCACACCTCTTGAATATCTTCAATGTTTTTTATTACCCACTTTAACGATTGATCAGTATCTTTTCCGCATAAGGGACAAATACCTGTTAAAGACTCAACAGGTTGATCTGATAGTATTACTGCGGAAATAAATATCCCGTGACAGCTTTCGCATTCTGCGATGTAATGGTTTTCGATGTTGTTATCAATTTCAATTGAGGGATCATCCTCTTCAACATCCATCTCCTCCTCTTCAACTTCAGCAGTTTCTTCCTCAGAACCAAGTTCGTCATCATCGAATGCTTCGTCATCAAACATCGGTCTACCGTCAAACCCTTCATCAGCTGCGAATATAGCTCTATGATGTCTAGAAAGTTTCATATAATCATCGCCTCCAATTATTTCTTGAGCTCAAGCAGCACAACGCTCATATTTGCAATCGCACCCTGTACTGCCTGCTTTTCTTCAGGTGTTTTACAGCTTGACATTATAGTCCCGAGCTGATCAATAGCAGATTTAACAACCTTCTGAGATTGCTCAGAAGCTGTAATAACATCCGGCTGCCTAACTAATTTCTTGCCTGCAGTTACTTTACGTTTTGTTCTATTTATCTGCATTGTAATATGACCTCCTACAATCTATTGATTATCTTTAATTACTATATGCCACAACCCATCTACCATAGGACTATATCCTACTGCAAGTTCAATGCCATCAGGAGTATGTAGTATCCAGATAGGAAACACCCTACCATGACGTTGAGATATATCATAGACAGCATTAGTAGCTTTAGCAACAGAGGATACAAACTGCTGTGTATCTTCGTCAGTTGCGTCATCTGGGATCAAAAAATCAAACCATGTTTCGTCTTCGCCGTAATCTACTAATTCATAATCAGTAGTATCCAACATACCAAAAATTTGATCTTGAATTTTTTCAAGGCCTGAAACAGACGATTTAATGTATCTCTTCATGTTGTCTCCGTACCGCTAGAATCTTACCAAATATCAAGTTCACCAAGAGCTGCTTCTATGATATAATCAGTATCTTTATCAATATCTTTAATAAGATCGGACTTAGGTATCTGAAATTCGTGAATAGTTCCTTTACTACTATAAACGATCAAATAAATATTGTCGATGCTTTCATGGTAAGTAGAGGTAGCATCATAACTCTCTAATGCCGCGTCTACCTCTTCCATAAGATCTTCATAATAATTTAAAGTGTCAGCTTCATCAGATTCTCCTGTTATGATATCTAGCGAAGGACTAATACTAACTGTGTTAGTTGCAGAAAAGATGTCAGCTGAAAATTCGTCAGTTAATAGTTCATACAACCTGTCATCGTCGCAGATAACTTCTAAAAGTTCGTCAGCATCTACGTCTAGAAGGTCATTCACACCGAATGCATCACGAAGTTTATCACCATAGACCGGCTGATTCTCATCTATCCAATCAATGATTTCTGAAATATCAACTGAATGCTTGTTGCTCATTCCTCGCCTCCGATAATGTCCGCAATCTGTGCAATTATATCTGTTAACTGTGCATGTAGCTCATTTGCTACTTCAATACCAGAACTACGTGAAGGTCCGCCGTCTCGGTCAAGCTTCTCTAATCCACTTACTGCGTAGTCAAAATCATCTTCAATCACGTCAATCATATCTTTGAGACGTGTGTCTTCAGATGCTTCAGCACTCATAATTACTCGTTTCATATTGACACCTCATAATTAACAGTATTTGTATATTAGTATTTAAGGTTCAATCACAACAATAGCCGAAGTGTGCCTACTCCGACTACTATTGTGTACGCAATATGTATCACCATGACAAATGGAGATCAAATATTATAGAAATGCTGCCTCAATCTCAGAAACTACATAATCTAGATCGTCATCCAAGGTATCAACATCGCAAGATAAATCAGACAACGGTACATTGAATTCTTCAACAGTTCCATCTGCCATCGTAACAGAAATTTCAAAACTCTGTTTGTTGAATGAACATTCAACTGAATCGCAGTCAACGTCAGAACCTATTATAGCATCATTTATCTCCCAGCAGAATTTTTCTACAAATTCAGGAGATGCTGCAGACGATGCTGTAATTGTTGAGCTATTAGTACAACACATTAGTTCATGCTCTTCAGCTAGTTCAGGGAATCTGTTGCAGAAATCTCTGCATAAAGTATCGTGATCAGATATCCAACCAATTACTTTATCTAATGTGATGTCTTCTTCAGGAACATCTTGGAAGTAGAAGTTGAAATCATCATAAGCAGTTTCATGTTCCTGTAGCCAACCTACAATGTTATCAATATCTGTTAGCTCGTCATCTATGAAACCTAAAACAGGTTCTTGATTAGTATCACAGCTGTTGCGCTCGCTTATCTTGAGCTTTTCAGCAGAATCAATCAACCCGGAAGATAATTCATCAATTCTACTTTCAAATGCATCAATCATGTCAGTTAAGTTTCCTTTAGGCATATTTAAAATCCTCCTTAGTATTCATCATCTGAATCGTCATCTTGGTCATATCCAATATCATCATCCTCGTCTTCATCTCTCAGGACAAATTCATAAGGACCTGAACAATTATAGATATCACCTTCTGTAGGTTCTGATTCTAGCGAACTAACAAAATCTGGTGTTAAAACTCTATCAGCAAGTTCGACAAGCAACTCAGCGTAATCTGACTCATCTACACAATCCTCAATGCCATCTAATATCGATTTAGTGATAGGAACATATTTAACTAACCAGTTAGCATAAGATGATAGATCATTTGCCCATCCAGCTAAAAGGTGCGTATTATCAAATACGTCACCGTCATTGTAAAATTTAAAAATCAATTTGTTGATAGCTGTAACCATTTGTGTAGCTTTAGAAGGACCCTGGCCACGAGCAGGTAGATATTCTGATAGCACGTCATCAAATTTATTGAAATAACTAGAGCTAATCATTTTATTATCCTCCGACAGAAGCTAACTCAGAAGGGAGATCCCAATATTGAGGTTCACCAGATGCATCGTATACAGGACCTGTAGTAGTTTTGCGAATACGCTGTGTATACTTGAACATATCAACTACTGAAGATTCTCTACCATCAGCCTTAAGTTTTTCATAATCATCTTTGTAATGAGAAGGTATTACGTTTACAACGTATTGGGAAGGTGTTTCTCTTAATATTCTAAGATATACGTTACGACCCCAATATGGTGAATTCTCCCAATTGTATACAAGAATTGCAACGCCCTTATCACCTACAATATCTTCCATATCTGCAGTAGCAAACTGTGAGTCCCAATTTTCATATGCAGGTTTTTCTGGTAAAGGTTCTCCTTCATTCCAGGTATTAGGAGCTTCTTTATCCAGCAGGTCTTTCCAATCTACATCATTTAGATATTCAAGTGCAAACAATGTTTGTCTCAAGGATTTCAACTGTGCAGGTGTTGTTGCGCTCAAACCGCTCCACGAACCTGTGTCAGAAACAACATTGCCATTGTAATCAAGTCCGACTTCGTACTCCCATCTGAGTGCATCATCGTCGCTCCTGTCAGATTCATTACAACGAATTCTAACCTTAACGTATGTGCGCTCACTATCATAAGATGCAGGATATGCAATATCAAATTGTGCAGAAACCTCAAATCTAAGCGTGTTGAACACTTTCAGATTCTGCATTATTTCTTCTTTGATGGGTTCAGTTATTGCTTCCCTAGCCTCTCGAGCTACTCGAGATTTTGCTTTATATGCATCTTCATATGCTTGGGACTTCGCATCATAATCAGCTTTGCGCGTTTCAACCTCAATGCGATTTGCACGCTTTGTTGCAGTAATCTTCATAAATCAATCCTCCTCAAAATCAGATGTTTCCCAAAAATGAGTAGCAAACCAATCATATGCAAGATCCATTGCTTCTTCGGCAGTATGCACATCCAAGTAATCTCCCCATTTGTTATGCATCTTGAATGCTACATTACTTAGAGCATTGTAAACCTCAGATTTTAATTCTGCTTGAAACTCATCAAAAGAACTATCTAGAGATGCTTTGATAGGTGTTGAGCGCTTAGCGCTTGGGTTGTGTTTCATGATCTTCATAGAATCATTCCTCCCCTAACAATAAGTTTAATACTGTTTCGTTATTAAGATCTAGTTTGTTGTCTACAATATATGTAGACACGCCGTGCTTCTTATACAATAAAGAATGTACTGCATCGTCTACAGTATCCTGTGTTATTATTGTATGCACTTTAACCGACTTTGTTGTACCTATTCTATATGTTCTGTCTTCAGCCTGTTCCTTGTCAGAAGGCGTCCAGGGTTCATCATAGAATATAACAGTAGACGCGGCAGTAAATGTATGTGTAGTACCGGCTGCACCTATTGTGCCTAGAAGTACCTTATAATCTGGATTGGTTTGAAAAACACGTTTGTGTTTCTGCCGATCTGATTCACTCATTGTTCCAGTAAAACAACAAGTTTTGTACTTCTTTGATACGAATTTATATAAGGTTCTGAGCGGTTCTACCCAGTTAGAAAATACTATTACTTTCTCGCCGTTGCTAATAGCATCATCTAGAAGTTCCATTAACTTCTGCAACTTTGCATTGTACTTTATATAGTGATCATTAACTTGTAAAGAAGCATCTATAATTTCCGGAGAGCCATTAACTTGTCGCAATCTGATGAAACTAATATCAGGGTGGTTTAATCTTACCGCTTCTGCCTTTTGCTTTGCTAACTCGGCTCGGATCTGACGATACAGTTTCTGTTGATAATCAGTATTTTCTACATATTCTGTATAGTAGATTTTAGGTGGAAGATCCAGTACATCATCTTTGCGCCTTCTTATCATGTTATCTTGAAGCAAAGATTTCAGATAAGGTATGTTCTTATATCCTACTACTTCATAGTCACCATATCCGCCAAATATACAGAAATTCTCAGACCATTGATAATAGCTTTTGAAATTGTGCCCACCAACTAATCGGAGTGGTAGAAATACATCAGTAGGTCGATTTACTATAGGTGTGCCTGTCATTGGTATCCAAGTTATTGTTTTAGTTTGACTTTTGTATATTCTAAGTAGCTGTTTACCTTGTTGAGAAGTATGTGAAGTGTTTTTGTGCACCTCATCTACAGCAATCATACCAATCTCACCATTATTGATTAACTTGATGATTTGATCCGCAATGGGGAAAGTTTTGCCTACTTTGTATCTAAGAGATTCTATATTAGTAATTAGGAAGAATGGAGCATCTTCATCTTCACCATATTTCTTCAGAGTTTGCAAATCTTCAAGTTTCTTAGCAGTTTCAGTATCATATCTAATCGTTCCATTTCGCTTGTATCGGCTGCCTAAAATATATCCTTCATACTCTCCTCGAGTATGCTCTTCAATATCTTCCTTCCAATTATACTTTGAAGAATTAACGCAACATAATATGAGGCAATGTTTGATATGATATTGCTTTTTGTTGTAGATAGCCAAATTCATTACTTCTAGCGTTTTTCCGCAATTATGCACAATCATGTTGTTACAAATAAAATTATGTATGGTAGGATGATCAATACTAATGTCCCAAACATGCTGCAAATTACAAGCTTCAATGGATACAATAGGTGATAACTTTGGCACTAAATAAGTACGCTTACCTTTACGCTCAATGTAATCCAAATTGGTGTTGTACTGCGGAAGATTCTGTGTATAAGTGTCTTGATGCAACATAGCATGTTCATGATGTGTTACCAGCTCTAGATTTTCAATGCGATTATCTGTTTTTATCCCGTTCTTATGATGAATAGCTTCAACTTTAATATCAACAACGTGTCCTGTATGCTCATACCACACTTGATGGTGTTCATACACACCCATACCAGAAGTTTTTCTATATGTAGGCATATCACGCGTAGCTTCACCAAATAATCTAACATATCCGTCTTCATCAATTTTCTTAATTAACCCATTGTATTTAGTACCGTTGCGAGATTCATACATACAAGACCTGCAGTATCCATAAAATTTAGCATGAGGATAAGATATTAGATTATCCGTAGCACCGCACAAGGGACAAGCTGCTTGTCCATTTGTGAATACTTTATCGCCAACAGTTAACTCTCCTGCAGCTATCCACCCCCTATCAGTATAAATAAGATGATCTGCAGTACATTCCAAGGATGTGTCAGCAGTAGTTAACTTGATAGTAGATTTATATCCTTGATCTAAAACCCGGTTAATAGGTAAATATAAGAATTGCCCATTGGCCATGCATTTTATCTGAATAGTAGGATCTGCAGATAACAGACGATTAAGTGTAACAATTGTAACACGTCGCGTTGCAGGTTTCCCTTGTTCCTTTATGCATACTTCGCTATTGCCTGCAACACACCCTTGCTCATCCGCAAGGATAAATCCTCGCATGTTGCCTCTGAGCTGTCGATCAATTGCGAATTTCATGAAGTCTATCTGATGTGAATAGAGCTCACTACCTTCCTTGACATACATAGGTATCCTAGATATGTCAATATCAGGAATTTTCAAAGTAGAATCTACTGTGCTGTTTATGTTGATTTCTTCATCAGAATGAATATCAAGTGAATTTTCATAGTTAGTCCCTCTAACCTGGTTCACTAGAAATCCTAATCTATCCTTTGGAATTGTCCAAACCTTCTTATCCGGTACCCAAGTACGTCCTGGTACCTGTTTAAGAATTTCGATAAATTGTACATCATATCGAAATTTTAATTCGTATACATCATCATTTTGTACTACTGCAATCATATACGCACAAATGTATATCCGCTACGCTTCTTGCCGGTCTTCAAACTATCACTGACCTGTGCAGGGTCAATGCTATATGCTTTAGCAGCATCTGATTGTTTTTGGAAAATTTCACCAGTCTCGACACACTGTATTTGAGGTAACCGTCTATTCATTGCCGCAGCAAGACTAATTATCTTGCCGTCTAACCTAAATTTGTATCCATTCTCTGACATCTGTTTCATATATGAATACGGAATATACTCCTCATAGATAGTTGACATCTTGCACTGACCATCTGGACCAATAACCTCAAATTTCATGTTAACATTCTCCTAAATAAACTATAATTAACGCGAAAAGTAACACTAAGATCACCAATTGAAGTTTGATTACATACTTAGGTAACTTGTGCATACAATAACGATCCACCTTCTATACATTTCGCAACAACAATAACGATGCACAAAAAAGCTGCAAGGTGTTACCCTTGCAGCAGTGGAGGTACTTATCACGAAAGATGATATCAGATATCAGAAGTTCTTGCAAAACCAAATGCAAATCCATCTTGACCTGCAACTTTAAAAGCGACCTTTGTAAAGTCACTGCTTGATGCAGACTCAATTATGATTACTGCACCGGAAATAGTTGTAAGATAGAAATCTACATTAGGTACTTTATAGAGCTTTAGGTTGTCTACAACTTTAGAACTAGAAGCTTTCTCAGACTTCTTCTCCTCTACAGGTGCTGCAACCTCTTCTACCTTTTCTGCTTTCTTGGATTTCTTAGCCGGTTTAGGCTCTTCTACAGGTGCTTCGTCAGCTACCTCTGCAACTTCAGGCTCTGCGACAGGTGCTTCTGCAACAGCTTCCTCTGCAGGTGCTTCAGCTGCTAAAACTTCCTCTGCAGGAGATTCAACGATCTGCTCAGATTCATCAACAGTCTTTTTTGCTCTTGCCATTGTTAATATTCCTCCTTAATGAATATAATCCCAGAGCAACTTTGTTAATATGCGTACTCGGGAATACTTATGTGAGTCTAATTGTGAATTGTATATGTATGTAAGGTTGTGTACGTGCATACTGCTATTTATACTGGCGAGTACGCTGTTTCTCACATCAATGTCATAGATATCATTTAACCATAACCGTATACGCTCATCACGTTTTTCGGATTCTGATTTATAATTTATTATAGATCGTGGTTTATCACCAGTTAACAACCACGAGAGCGCCTCCGCATGAGATATATTACCGCAATACAGATTAGATAGTGCACGGGCCTGAGCGCCAATGATACTAACTGCACCATATTTACCTACAGCTTCGCATACTTGTGTATAATATTCGTTGTTTGTCCAATAATCCATATTTCCGCGCACATAGTAATTAAAGGAATGTATCAATGTTATCAGTTACTTCTGGAAAATGATCTTTAGTAAATTTAACGAGTCGCTTATGAAATTCGTCTACGTTAGTAATGTGTTTTTCCGGTTCAATTCCGCGATTTCCTTCACCGGGTAAAAGAAATGTAATATCAGAATACCCACCATCGGCATCTTCTAGATATCGAACCTTGAACAAGACCTTAGACTTATCTATAGGTACACCGGCTCGATTACACGGCATGACCTTTGCAACAATATGACCATCTGAAGTTATCTCAGGAGTATCCAACAAGAATCCGCCCTTCTTTAGTTGATATGAAAGTTTATTGAATCCTTGTCTAAGTTGCTTGATAGTTTTGGTTAGTGCAGTTAATGACATCTTTATGCTCCTATAATAGAGTAACAGCCGGGCCCTGAAACATCCAGAACTCGGCTGTTACAATTATTCAAAAGGCAGATAAAAATTACTTTCTAATAGCCCTTCTAGCAGCTCTACGAGCAGCTGTTGAAGCTTTAACAGCTCTGCGAGCAGTTCCCTTTGTAGAAGCCTTGATAGCCTTCTTACCAAGAACCTTTGTAGAAGCTTCGAGGAGCTCCTCATCACCTTCAGGTGATACTGTGAACTCGTCCTCGCCTACTGCGAATGTAACAGTGCCGTCATCCTCAACTGTAACGTCAACAGGCTCACCAGCGATCTCAGCTACGAGCTCAGCAACATCCTCAGTCTCGAAAAGAAGCTCTGTAGCAGCTTCGTCAACTGTGATTTCGTCCTCTTCGATGTCTACGTCTACATCCTCAACAGGTGCATCAACATTAACATCAATCTCTTCATCTGCAACGATACGCTTACGATTCTTTGAAATGAACATTGTAGTAATCTCCTTATACTTATTTTTTTTATAGTTGTATACTTATTTAGTTAAGAACAACAAGCTTCTGCTTATGTGTTTCTAACTCTTGTCTAATAGCTTCAAGTTCCGCATTAGCTTCGGCTAATAATGCTTCGCCATCTAAAGATACATTAGACCCTTCTACTGTATATTTAGATCTTGCTCGACCTAAAGCTTTTTTCAAATTTGCTTCGCTCATCCTGACTAGATAGTTTATCCAAGTTTCATTCTGTATTTCAGATACATCTTGATAATCGGGTACATATCTAATTGTGACAGAAGCAGGCCTAGGATCTCTGTGAGTAATATAAACCACATCATTATGTGGATCATATTTCCATTGAAAGTCTGTGCTTAATGTATTTCTAACTTGTGCCATCGCCATCTCGGTCATAATTGGGTCGATATTCAACGACGATGTATTTCCTATAGCACTATAGACGTTGACTGATGCAGCAACTTGAAATACATTGCCGCTATCAATAGAGCTCATTGTCAGACCTAATCTTGGAATTGCAGCTTGTACGTACAGTACTTGTTTAGTTACAATTCCTGCATCTTTAAGAACAATTCTGGTACTAAAAGGTACTGTCTTTTCTACAGGATCTCTCATGTACCGTTTGAGTTCTCTAAACGCAATTAAAACTGCTTTCTCAGGATCTAAGCATTCTACATTATCTACAGCAGGTTGCCCTAACATGAATGTAACTTGATCTACGATCTCTGCCATATCCATATCAAGGTCAACCTCCTAGAAGATAAATGTGTTTTAGATTATCAGGCCTCAGGTGCAAGAACTAACTGACTCAAATCAATTGTTTGAGTTGTTTCTTTACCTTCAAAAGTTGTAATGATTTTGAAAGTAAACTCATCAGTAACGATCCATACACCATTGAGATCCTCATCTAGCTCAGTCGGATTTTTGATCCCTGCTTTAACAGTAACACCTTCAGGTACATTACCAAACTGTAACGCGATGAAGTTGCCAGGCATTCCAAATGCATCTACTACGTCACCTTCAGATACATAATTAAGTGTTCCAGTTGCTACACCATCTTTGATCGTGATTGACTGCAGGTCTGCAGGATTGATATTATAACTATCAACATGCAATATAGATGTTGCAGGTTGCGCGGAGATATTGATAACCAATTCCCCATACTCTTTATCACCAATCTTTGTGTAGTAGCCTTGATCAGCTAAATTAGTAGCCATCTGTGACCAATAAAGCTCTTCTTCATATCCACTGATTTCAAATGCAACGCCTTTATTGTAGCCACCTACTAATTGTGTATTAGCATAACTGATTACAGCGCGTTCAAATTGAGCAAATTTAGCATTAGTTGATGCCATAGGCAATAACCCTGCAAGCTTTCCCCAACCTTCTACATTAGTATCATAGATAGTACCTGCATAAATAGCAGAATCTACATATGAATCATCAGGGAGAAAAATCCTAGCGATATTGGAACCAACCCGGATAATTTGTTTGATAGGTCCGTTGTATATGATTTTTACGTCGGTTGCCATATCATGTTACCTCACGCGGGCTCAATGCCGTACTTATTGCTACCAACTTCGATGTAGAAGCCCTGCTGCCACATATTAGCAGCAATCTGATTCCAATAGAGCTCATCCTCATATCCGTCGATGCTGAATGTGATTCCATCATCGCCTGCAAGAATAGCCTGCTCGAACTCAGCAAACTTAACTGTTGTAGATGCCATAGGTGCAAGACCTGCAAGAGCGCCAAGACCCTCTACGTTTGTAGCGTAGATGGACTTACCGTATGTACCCTCATCACCTACTGCGTCTGCGTTAGCGTAGCCCTCAACAAATACTGCAGAATCAACATAAGAATTGTTAGGAACAAAAATTCTTGAGATGCTGGAACCTGCACGTACAATGTCAACAACTGTGCCTGTGTAAATAATCTTTACAGTAGTAGCCATGTAATAGCTCCTCCTTCTTGTAATAATATAGATATCTCACCCTCTATTTATTACAATTTCATATAAGGTTAGGTAACTTAAGTGGGATTCCACATATGAAACATCTATCAGGTTCACCAGAAACAATTTTAGTTCTATTTTTACAGATAGGGCACTGTAATTCTTTATAAGACACGCCTGATGTAGTCTTATTGATACTCAAAATCACCCATTGGTATGGTACATCCATCTATGCTCCTCATTTATGTGTTGTTGTATTGTATATACTAGTTCATACGGATCAGATTCTGAAAGGATGACCATACCAATAGATGCTGCAAAGAACAATATTAGTAACCATATTATTACAGCATCTTGGATCAATTTCATATTAGATAGATTCAGTCTCAGGCATCGCAATAGGAACTCGATATTCAATATCTGCACCACAATTAGCACAATGGCATACATGCACAATACCAGCACCATCATATCCATAATCTTCAAAATCAAAATCGTTGTCCCATATTACAGATTTATTTCCGCAATGAAAACATTCATACATAGTTAATTTACCTCACTGTTAATTTTCCGGTGTAACGGGATCAGATGTAGAACCAGGATCGTCTGTTGTAAATTGTGTATCCATGTGCTCAGCGAGCTCTAGTATACTTATTGCAAATATTCTCAACATCTTTATAGGATCTCGATGTTTAGCAACTGCAATACCGGTGATAGTTTGTACACAAGATAATTCAAGGTCCTCTATAGTTTTAGCTAAACTTATTCGGTCTAAATTATCTAGTATGTCCCTAAATTCATCGTCAGTCATAATAGATTACCTTATAATTATGTTATAATCTTAGGTTTTGTAACTTCTGGATGTACTAACTTTATTTTAGCTATCATCTTCTCAAGCATATCAATAGAATCCGCAGGATTATTAACAAGTACATCTACATCATCTGCAAGACCTATTACAAGATTATCTGGAAAACTAGCTTGTAGCGTCTGAAAGGTATATTGTACATTATCTGGCAACATGGTTTCCTTGAATCGAAATAGGATCACATCATCATTGGCAACTTTGATTGTACTTATGGCCTGTTTTAATTCATCGTGGGTCATAGTTAACACCTCCTCGTCATCTATAACGATTCCATAGATGTAAAATAGCTTGATACAAAAGTACCAAGCTGTGTAAGTATGTGATTTAGCAACACATTACCAACAACCAATTAGCTGTTAATCTTTACGATACAGCCCGTGTGTATGCTCCGGCAGGTAGTACACAATATCCTGATACATTGCTTGCCAATCAATGCTACTATACGCATTAGACAGTGCACGTCCAATAACAGTACGAAGTTCATAATCCGGAATGTTTTTCAACAATTTAGAAAATACGAATTCTCGAATTTCTTTATCAGTGTACTGCGGAATGTCCTTGGGTGCATCAGAATCTACATACATACTAGGGTTGTTAGAAGAATCTGAAGATATGATTATACAACTATTAGGGTGTTTTGTAAATGTACGTTTCATAGCTCCTCTTAGTCCTCTATTCTAGTATAATCACCTGCTTGAATACCTTTAACTTGTCTTTCATAAGTACTCATAGCAACATGCACAGCTTCGTTAAGTTGTTTAGAAGCTTGTAAGAGTTGATGGGCTTTATCGGAATCTCCGGCATTATGTGCTTCTACGTAAGTATCCCATACAATATCAGAATCTGAATACTGTACAAAATTATATAATGTCATCTCAGCATCTTTTAGATTCTGCCAAATATCGTCCCAGGTCACTCCGTCAATACTAGAAGCTGCAATAACTTTTTGGTTTGCAGGTCGAGTAGTAAATTGTCGTTTCATTTTTTATGTCCTCCGGTTACAAGTTATCTAGATTGAAGTTCCTTCTTTGCAAGTGCCCTAACTCCACGATACTTACTAGCTTCTGCTTCGGTTTCTAATATTGAATATGGAGTATTAGGGTTTGTTATCACAGCTCGAACTATGAGTTCATTTGAATCTTTGTATTCGTCCCAAATATCAATAAGTATATCTGCAGGTGTATTTATATTTCCAGCAATACTTTCGTTTAATTTAAAAGAATCAAATTCAGTCTGCGTAGCTAAGTAAGTTAAAAATTCTGGATCCTTTGAATAAGCTGCAGAGTACAGAATTGCGTTGACAACAGCTGTACGAGGACCTGTAGTAGAATCCTGCAAGATGTACCCAAAACCTTGTTCCTCAAGTCTACGGATCAATTCACTAGAAAATGTGGTAGGATTCAATATAGATGCTTCAATGTTGTTATTGGGATACGTAGTAAATGTTCGTTTCATGTATTATTCCTCGTCTTCATTCTCATCTTCGTCAGGTATTCTTATCTGTATTGACCAATTCCATACATATGATCCCGCAAGATCTTTAGACATTTTCCACTCTTCTGCAACATCTTCAACTTTTTGATTGTAATCGCTGTAACCGCCACATTCATCAAGAAATTCGAATATTTCAGGCTCAAGACTCGTATCGTATTCAAAGACCTGAAGATAATTAGTAAATTTAGCAAAGTCGTTGAAGCATCCTAACCCAGTTAATTCTGCTTCATAGTCACGGGCCCATTCATCACCTCGAAGATCCTCTAAATCATGAAGTAGATCTTGATAATCGTCATAACTAAGATCTAGCTCACTTGCTAAATAGTATGCCCAATCATCTGCATCGTATTCGTTAAGAGACTTAGAATCAAATCCATATGGCTGTACATCTTCCTGCCAAGACGCCTTTACATAAGATGAGGGGAGTTTCGTGAATTGTTTTTTCATACTTCTTGCCTCTTCACAAAATAATTCAGTTGCTTATTCCAATATCTTAACCATTCATCTAATGTACTCTGAACATCAGATGTCTGATTAGGATATGCAAATGTTATTGCATCTATGTATGATTGAATATAGCGAGTTATGATATCCAAACTCTCCTGAAATTCGTAAGACTGTACCTTGATATATTCGTTACACCATTCAGGTTCCGGTACTGCACCGCACTTTTCTACCAGTAGCTCACCCAAAGTATCAATCTCCTTGATAAGCTCCTCATACATCTCTTCTGAAAGTAGATGGAGCTTCATCATATCATTGCCCTTCGCCATCCAATGTAAAATGTATAAGTTACGATACATTGTGATTCCGGACTTGAATGCTTGATCTAAGCTTTCACACGGATCAATAGGGCAATCTGCACATTTCTTAATATCAAAACCTTCATCGTCTACAACTACAGCAAAGGTCTGTGGAGAAGTAGTTAAAGCATTACAAAATTCAGGGCTTTCAACTAAGCACTCTACATCGTCTAAAGTATCTGAAGGACTATAATTGGAATTTAGGCCTAATATGCTAACCTCATTTGAACATTCTATTTTATGAAGTTTGATTAGGAATTTATTAGAATATAATTTATCCATATGTTGTGCCTCTCCTATTCATTGTATTTTTTAACACTGTATAAATGTATCTTTTTATTCAAACACCTCATATAATTCATATGCATCTTCTGTATGATCAGTAACTTTAGCTTGTCGTATCCAGTCATAATATTTCTTAGGTAAGGTTATTCCATCGTATGTTCGTTTCTTCCACCCTGCACCATTAGTATAATTTACTGTATACATATCATATCCCTGAGATTTATCTACAGAGTGTACTATGTAAGATACTTCATAAGGGATTGCTTCTGATGATCTAATGTATCTTTTCATAAATTAATCTCCAAAATCAAAATTATCTAATACATGATTACCTGTCAAATTAGGAACATAATAATGTGAACTAGGTATTACATCATATCTTTGATTTGCAATACTGAATTCCTCTGCAATCAGCTTTATTGCATTTTTATCTTCCGCAATTTCTTGACTACAGATTATTTCAAACACTTGTGACCTAATATCATAAACTACTCGACCTCTTTCTATTGATCGGTACCCTTTTGGTATCATATCAATAGCTCCAGGTAACTGCTTTTTAATAATAGATTCCCATTCAGTTATATGATTTTTTGTTTTGCTGAATTGTAGATAACCTCGGTCATCAACAGCATCTTCAATAGGGCAATATTCACCAACAACAGTATTGTCATAAAACCACCAGATACCTACATTACCCTCGTGTTGAGGCTTTTCTTCTACTGTTCTGATGTATCTTTTCATGCTGACCCTCACAAAGTGACTAATTGAGAACCGTCTCCGAAACTTTCGTAAGTCTCTTCAGCAGTCCCATCTTTCCAGTAGTAGTTGATACGCACACGATCATTTGATTGAAGTGTTTCTGTTTTGATATAATCACTGGACGCATCTAGGGTGATTACGACATCCTCGCCGTCTTGATTAGTACCTGTAACTACTGAGTTTCCGTTAAGTAAGTCTAATAAATACTCATAAGTTATCATAGTAAACCCTCATGTATCTATAAACATATGTAAGGTTGGCTTCCGTGAGGTCTAACACCAAAAATATCCTTATGCCAATCAGAGTAATAGTCCCAAGTATGTGGGTCAATCTCTCCGTAAGATTTTCCAGAAATATGCTCGTTGACCCATGCGTTAAACTTATCAATATTCTCGTTGTAGTATTCCTCATCAGAAATAGCAGTGAGATTAGAGTATGTTGCATAAGCTGCATCCCATATGTTATACTCATCAATGTACCCATTGCAGTCTAACACTGCGGTAACTTTCTGCATGAGAACCTTGCGATCCTGACAAGACATCTTCATGATATCCTCATAGCTAACTGTGTACTCTTTAATGAGCTGATCTAATATGATGTTATTCATAGTAACAACCTCCTCTTGGAACATTGATGTATATTGTTAATTATAGACGGATGGTCCAGGAATTAAAAGAGAGAATTTTGGAAAATAATAAAATTCAAATAATTCCTGTCGAAAGATTGGTCTATTTTATTTTGTTACATGAATCACATATTCGTTGTTCACGCCTAAATGACTTTTGTTTTGAATAGTTTCAACAACGTATTTTTCCCAACCCGGATCAACTACCTTACAAACCATAGTAGCATCTACGAAGTTAGGCGCATTTTTCATTGCGATTTCAAGCCATTGACATTGTGTTAAGGATTGTGCAGATTCGTCAAATCCTTCGAAATTGTAATCTTCAAAACACCTACCAGTATTTGGATCAGAATATGGTGGGCAAATAAATATAGAACATGATTTGTCTGTTTTGAATTCACGACCGTCACACCATTCAATATGTGTTTTACCTACTTCATCATACCATTGTACCAGGTCTTTATTGTAGTCACAAGCAATATATTCTCTGTTGAGTTCTTTACAAGCATCGGCTCTAGCGCCCCAACCTGCAGCTAGGTCGTATATGTTGTCACTGCTACAGTAGTTTGTTATGAGTGATTTTGCACGCTCTTTGCTAAACCATGAAGGCTGTTTACATGTTCGTGTTACATTCATCGCAGTTAGTATTTGTTTGCTATCTATGAACCCACCAGAATAGTTAATACGATTGAGTATCATTTTCCAACGAATTTCAGGATCATAAAACGCTTCATGTGAACTTAATTTTCCATCTACTCTTACATCGTAGAAGCATTTTGGGCGATCTTTAGCATACGGAAACTTTGGACTTTCTTTGAATAATTCAAAATCTACGCCTATTAAAGGATTAGGGCATTTATCTGAATATTTTAACCCATTGGATTCACTACTATTCGGCTGACCAAATATCGAATTCACCTTATCAGTTTTATCTGTGATAACAATGACATGATTCTGCCTATATACATCTAATTTTGCAGATATTGGTACTGTCTGTGCATAATCATACACTCCATCTAATAAATGTGGACCTTTGACTTCAAGTAGTATATTATCTACTTTGAAATCAATAAGTGTAATGTGTTGTTTACCTGCATATTCAAATGTTAAGGGCACTTGTGTCTCAATATTGTCGTAGCCTAGATTCAACAAGAAATTATAGAACTGTAATTCGTAATTACTATCAAACCGCTTACCGTCCTTTGCAATATTATTTTCTTTATTCAACATCATTCTCTTATGAATCTCTGGAGATTGTGACACATACTCTACCCCAAATTTCTCTCTGTTAGTGTCCTTAGATTTCTGCTTGACTTCATCTAATTGAAATACATTATCTACACCCTTGTTTTTGAGTGTTTCCGCCCGCTTGTTTTTAACTACTTCAGAAGATAAAAAATGTCTAGTCCCATAGTTTTCTAATGAAGTTGCCTTAACTCTTTGTTTATACTCGTCTGTTTGCGTGTACCAATCAACTCCATGCTTCTTTCGATTAGTTTCCTTGATTTTTTCTACAGAACTATGAAGTTGCATAGGATTATCAACCCCGTGTTTTGATTGCATAGTGTTCCGAAGTGTAGATACCATAGCTTCAATATCCTTATTTTCAGAAGCTAACTTATACCTACATGTCTTACTACAAGTTTTAACACTAGAATCTCGCCTTACATCTATTTCAAATTGATTACCGCACACTGCGCAAGTTTGATAATGCGGATTCTTGCAATAAACATCTCTAACAGAGGATGGCTCAAATTCTTCACCACACCACTTACATATCTTTTTAGAAAGTTTTGCAGAAGTCTCACGCTTGGATTTTATAAACGCAACTTGGCATTTTTCACTACAAGTTTGCTTTGTATCGGAAGTAGTACAATGTGTTTCAAATTCATTTCCGCAATAAGCACATTTCCGCAAAATGATAGAATTACAACACTTCTGTCTAGTGGAATTTGGATGGAATCGCTTACCGCACAATATACATGTATACAGCAAATCTGGATCAACTATCTTTCCCATAATGCAAGGACCTCCTGTTATATGTATAATAACGATTTTATAGAAGGTTTTGAATAGAGGTGATATTCAGCGGTACTCTGTTTTATTACAAAAAAAAATAGGTCCCATCTTTCGACAGGACCTACTTTGAATTTCAGATTCTATATAATAAACGAGGGTGAGAAAAGTTTAACTTAGAATCTTTCCTTATCAGAATACGCCGAGGATCTTACCGCTGACGATTGTATCAGGGTTGACAATCTTTGTGCCGTACATCGTACAATATCCTTGTTGTACAGAGCTATTAGCAAGACCAATTGCATCCGTATTTGTCAGAGGCATATATTCTCCGAAGAGAGCACTGTTTCTTCTGATGTCTGCGGACTTGCAGCACATTACCCAAGTATCAGGCTGATAGTTAGGATCAACGATGATATCGAAGTTGTCAAGTCTACCGGACTTGTAAGGACCAACGTTCTCAGAAGCGCCTTCTGCTACGAAACCGTTCACCATACCAAGGTATGTGTTAACGTTTGTACCAACGATGAGCTTGTTAGGCTGAGCAAGTCTTGTTGATTGATAGATAGAAGCAGCTGCCTGGTTCAGCTTAAGCTTGAACATGTTGAGGTAATCAGAAGGTACTACAGAACCTGAAAGTACAGGAGAAGCATCGAAGTTGAACTGAGGCTTCAATGTAGCAGCATCTGCGAGTTCCTTGAAGCAAGCAGAGTTGATCTCAGCTGTGAGCTCTGAGAAAGCAGCTTCCTTAGCGATGTCGCCGATGTTTGCACCGTATTCCTGCTGAGCAGCAAATGCGGAGAAGACAGACCAATAGCAAGCAAGCTGATGAGCTTCTGCTACCATGTTGATCTCATCAAGCTGGAGGTAGCCCTTACCCATCTGTGCGCCATACTCATAACCGTAACCACCGTTACCAGGTACACGAGGACCAACGTTCTCGTTGTCGTACTGATATGTACCGGATACTACGTTACCAGCAGCAGCGGCGATAACACCAGAAGAGAAGCTAATAGCGCCTGTTGAATAATTGATGTAACCTACAGGTGTTGTAGAACCGCTCTGGCAAAGATTTCCGTTACCGTCATCAACGAAGAGTGTTGTTGCACCAGATGCTGTGTACTTGATTGTAACAGAATTAGGAAGTACAGGAGTATAAACGAGAACCTGTGAGTCTGTGATAGCTGTACCCTCAGACATGATTTCGTTCTTTACAACCCTACCTGTGAAGTTAGGATCAATACCCTGTCTGTTTGCGAAAGGACTAGAGAATACATCTCCTGCCTTTGTTTCGCCCTTTGTATTCTCAGCGATGAACTTGAAGTAAGGAATGAGCTGCTGACGAGACTTCATTGCAACTGAACCAAATACGTCAAGAACGAGGAGCTTCTGTACGAAGAGAGGAAGCAGCTCAAGGAAATCAGGACGAGCCATGATGTTTGTTGTGTTAGTAGCAGCTGTAACGGGCTGGAGCTGTCTAGCGTTAGCCTTTAACTGCATAGCAAACTTTCTCTGCTCGGGAGAAAGGCTTGCCATAATAGAAGATGAAGGTGTTGTAACCTTGCGAGGAGCTGCAGCAGAAGTAACACTTCTAGAAGCCATGATAGGTCTTCTTGCATAGCTAGCAGGAGCAGCAGCTCTACGTGTAACTTTAGTAATAGCCATGTTGATTCTCCTTTAAAGAATTATATTATAGTGTAACAAGTCCGTCGTCTGTATCACCTAATGAGGAAATCTCCTGCATAGCAGTTTCTTCAATAGCTGTTGTCGACTTAATCATCTGCTTCAATTGCGAAACAGAAGTCGAACCTGTTACAGCGACGTTGTTTAGAGATACTCCAACTGCGCTTGCGTAGAGATTAGCATAAGCATCTTGGTACTCCGCAATGATCTTATGTGCAGACTCTAATTCAGATCTAAGGTGTGAAAGCTCTGCATCTCGGTTTGATGAGGCAGTTTGGATACTACGTGCAGCAGTGACAGTTTCATTGAGCTTCGTTTCCAGATCTGCAATGTTATCTTCCTTAGCCTGAATGGCTTGCGTAGAGGATTGGATCTTCTGTTTATATTTAAGGTTATCAGCCTTTAATATATCGATTTCTTTCTGCAACGCTTCTATTTTATTAGCATATTTTGAAGATTGCGTGTCCATTGTAGCTTGTATATCTTGAGATGCTGTAATAGATCTCTTCAACTCTTGATTATTCTTAGCGATTTGAGATTCTAAAACAGAAACTTTATCACGGAGTTTTGTAGATGCTTGAATTGCTTTAGCCCGGTCACTAGAAATAGATGCTAACTGCATGTCCATATCATGTAACTGTGCGGACATTATCCTTTCCATTGTCTTCTGTTTACGCTTATGAGCCTTAGATTCATCGGCAAGTGACTTCTTAAGAGATGCAATAACTACATCTTTTTCTTTACATGCTTGCGAAGCTTCTACATAAAGTTCTGTAAGTGCTTCAATCTTATTACCTTCGACATCAACTACATCTTCTAGTTCTTCAGAAGTAATTGCTGCCTTCTTTGCTTCAAGTTTTCTAAATGTATCAGACTGCCTAGCAAAACATGACTGAATAACTTCAATGGACTCCTTTGTATTAAGACCATCTATGTTATTATCAACTGCTGCACAAATCTTCTTATATTTCTGCCTACTTTCGGTATCAGTAGCTGCAGCAATTTCAGTAAATGTTGGAATTGATTCAGGGAATGCAGGGAATGTTACAATATCAAACCCGCGGAATACAAATGTTTCAGGATCAACGGAATTACCTACAATATCTCCTGCACCTCTAACAGAGATTCCAAATGTTACTCCTGCATCAATGAATGTTTTTACTATTCTACCAACAGGAGTGTCAACAAGGTCAAATTTTCCATATATTTTACCACTATCATCAATATGACCTTCAGTCATAACGATACAAGCATCTTGGAAGTTCATACAATTAGGATCTTCCGGATGTCCGAGATAGCCAATATACCATTTTTTCTCAATTGCCTCTTTGTAATCATCCGATTTAAATACGTTCTCCCATACCTCACGAGTAATGTCTAATCCATTTTTATTCGTGATGTTTGCATCAGCGCATTCGCCTTCAAATGTCCCTAAGATTGCTTTGTCCTTTACATCTGCAACAATTGGAGATTTAACTGCCATATTACTCACCTCTTTATTTTAGTAGTTTACTTGATAGTCTAATCATACCACCAAGTAATAATGTTTTGATTGCTTCTTTAATTATACCAGATTCAATGTATTCATCACCGGATGCATCTTCAGAATCTTCAACTAAATCTTCATATACTTCGTCGTTGATATCTGCAATAGTATTAAGTGCAGTTTCATCTACAACTACTTCTGCCTGTGCAGTCTTCAATATATAATATGAATCATCTACTTGTAGCTGTATATTGCCATCAAGTGTTTCTGAAATTGCGAGAGAATGCTCGTCAAATTCTGGTATCTGCGAAAGAAGTTCAAGTAATGCAGATGATGTGAAAACTAGTTCTTCCATATCAATAATGCCTCCTTATGTATCTAACGGGTAGTATATATTATCACCGTCTTCTTCAGGAAGCCCGGCAAGCTGAGAAACACTACCAATCTGTATCTTCCATATAACTTGTACAACCTGGTTAACACCAACACGTAATATGTTTTGCTTAAGTAACTGACGATTAGCTTCAACAGTCATGTCCCAATCGCTAACATTAGGAGGTACAATTCTATAAGCTGCAAGTAATCCGTTATCTCCACTATCTACCCAAGTTTTTCTCGACCACATACCTACTTCAGAAATGAATACATAGTCCTTACCGTCTTCCCTAAATTGCTTCAGAGCACCGGTTGATATCATTGTACTAAAAACAACATCGATTGTTTCAGGTAATTCGGATTGTGACTCAGGAAGTGTATCTCTATAAGAAATCAACGACCTAGGGAATGATTCAGAAATGAGTTCACATTTAACTGTGTGAGATGGATCAGGACGATTTTCAAATGTAGGTCCTAATCCTAAATATTCTCTTCCATTGTTTTCATTTGGATCATATCCATCTGCTCCATACCCTGGGACGTGTCGCATGTATTCAGCGAAACGAACTTCCTCAGCACCTTCCCCATCACCAACACCTTCCGGCAATCCAGATGCATCCTCATCTTGATTGAATAATCCCATTGTACCTAAAGATATGTAGCGTGGTACATAGTTTTTCAGCATCTCGTATCCTTGGTTAAGGACACCATCACCTGAAAGGTAATGCGCAATACCTAATAACATAGAGTTTGTTGCACAATTATGACCTTCGTGCGATTGTAGTATCTTACCAGTCCTTTGATCTAATACATTGATCGAAAGATTGTGAGATATTCCTAAATTTTTACCTGCTTCTAATATGCTATTCATGGTACCTCAGTATCCGTAGACGACTCATCATGTAAGTTTATTTTTGCATACCTATAAGAATTTACACCGCCTACAATCAGCTCATGATATCTAGGAGATAATTCAGGTAACTCCCTATCTGTTGCTTGTATTCTACGATGTAAATTTGGATGAGTATACCCTAAAGCATCTTTAGCAAGGGCTTCTGCATCAGCAGGAACCGCAAGTCCTTGTGCCATAGGCTCAATAACATGTACGTTACCTTCGGCATCTGTAAATGTAATTGCATCAGCCATACTCAACCTCATTATTATAGATACTATGATACAAGGTTGTAGAATGCGTATAATTATAATTACATTATTAAGTTATGCCCATATCGGCAAGTGTGCAGTTTGCTTCTAACAATACGTTACCATTCTGGTCTTTGATATCCATTGTATTGAACAAAATAACAACAGGAAGCTGTTCGAGTTGGTAACTAAGACCATCCCAACCAGAACCTGTATCATTATATACACCATACTCTGGAATAGTATATGTGCTACCTCTTCCGGAAAACTGTACTGCATATGCCGTATTCACTCGAGAAGTATTTCTATATAATTTAGAATTTGATGTATTGTAATAAGGGTTATCTACAGTATTTGTTGTCATACAGATATAGTATCTATTATCTGCCCATAACATGTATGCATCAACAACATTTGCATATCCTGTTGGTTTTATGAAATCTTTAGGTTTAGAATTATACATGGCTTGTTCCATGCTAATTATTTGACCATTTCCCCAGTTATCTGTAAAGAATGGATGACAGCCAGATCCCAAACTAGTAAATTGACTCGGCATACTAAACAAAGTCCCTGAAATATTATCATTGCTAGCATTAGATAACCCACTTACAACCCAACCTTCTACACTATCAATAGGATAAAAAATTTCACGCCCATATTGTCCAACTTCGGTATTAAAATTAGATCCGTTCCAGCCAGCAACCCAAGTAGCGCCGTCACTAAATAAATGCATGTGCTTCAAATGCCCATGCTCAGAAGCAATAGCAGACACAGGATGCATAGCGAAATTATATTCAGATTTTATGATGCCTATATACATCATAGCATACCCAGGCTCTACTGGAGGGTAACGAAACCAGCATGCTAACTTGTAATTAGTATTCAAACTTTTCGCAACGCCTAACGTGTGATACCAATTGTCTAAAAATTGCTCAGGGCGCAATCCTGTATCTATTGCTTGAATCGCTGCGGGCATCTCAGAAATTCTATACTTATCTGAAGTACCTGTTTTAGCTTGTATAGCAAGTGCGATGTTATTTACATATTCTTCTGTATATAGCTTCTTTGTCATCTAAATTCCTCCATTAGGTTGACGGAATAGCATCAGTTACAACTAAATCATTCCCTACAAATATTTTCTTACTAACAGTATCATAAATACAAGGAAAATCTGTGCCATCTTGCACTGTGATAGTTGCACCTACGTAATTAGCAATGAGCTGTGAAGTAGCTGCATTAGATATCTTTAAATATTCTATATAAGCCTGTGAAGGAGTTGTACTTAGTCCGCCAATATATCCTACTGTATAATTAGTACCACCTGTTGGTCCTGTGTAACTTGCAATTGCAACTTGATCATCTAGCATAATAGCAGTTCCTTCGCCTTCGTAATGTATAGTATGCTCTCCGGGAGTAAATGCAATTCCGGATCCTTGATTACAGAACCAAAATTGATCTGCATACGTCAACCATGTGAATGCCAGGCGTGAATCCCAACTACCATCAGATGATCCAAGTACCACTCCATTGGAATAATAATTTGACACATAGGCCTTGCAGTCAACTGCATGGATGCGGGATTGCTCTGTAGGAGTAGTAAAGGTGCTCACCTTAAAATATTTATGCTGCACAATTTCAATAGCACTACCACCTGATGGTATATTATCTATAGCATCGGCCATCTGAGATACTTTGTAAGTAGTAGATTCTCCATTCTTACCTCGTATTGCGTTTGCAATCGCTTGTATATCTGACTCATTATATAACTTTAATGCCATCTACTTCACCTCAGTAAGATATATTTGTCCCGTTTACATCAACTGCGACCCAGTTGCCGGATGCATCTACAATGAGCATCTTACCTTGATCTGCAGAAGTAACTGCAGGCAATGTTCCAAATAAGTTGCCTAGATGCTGTCCGGTTATCTTGTAAGACGCTTCGTCGAGTTCTGCTAAGAACAAACAGCTATTCACAGAAGAACCTTGTGGTATTTCAGTTAGTTGGTCTAGTTTTAATCTACTCATAAGTTATTCTCCATTATTTACAATGTCTATTGAATGATCGTTTGTTAAATCAATATTATTATCATTTGTAGTTACAATATCATTATCATTCTCTTCTACAAGTATATCAGGTTCAGCTGTTTTAGTATATTGGGTATTTGTAGAATCCATAACCATTGCATCTCCGACAGAGAACATGATAGGATTGATTTGTGGTTTAGGATGTGTATAATCACCAGGGACAGTTCTATCTGGATCAAGTGTATATACATCTGTGGTGTCATCATTACCTTTATCATATCGAAGATTCCATGCATAAGGTCTATCTGCATCAGGCTTGAGCGGAATATCTCCGTAGAATACTTCAACATCTGTAGGTGTGTAGCCTAATCCAAATATAGGAGGACGTTCTGAACTTGGGTCATCAGGATCAAGTAGGGCTTTAACAATATGTTCATTGTTACATAACTGAAGCGAAGATAGCGCTCTATATCCTGCGTTAATTGTAGGAGTTACTTCGTATTCAGAATTTCTATACCAAGCAGGATCACGCCCATCTGCAGAATTAAGTGTCATTGTATCTTCATCAGTCATTTTCTGAAGTCTTGCATAATCATCTCTAGTATAGTGGCCAACACGTGTAGGTCCCATAGTTGTTCCAATATCCTTTGTATTAGTTAATCTTGCATCAATCGATATCTTAGTTCTAGCATCAAATCGTACGCCGGGAGTAGCAAACAAATACATTCCTACAGGTCTAACATATTCAATACAGGCATCTACAGGCTCTTTTGAACTAAAATATACTACATCAATATATCCTTCAGCAGTATGAGGTGTAACATATGCAGCATTTACAGGAATAGATGTATCTTCTAAGCGATTATACAGTATATCTTTTTCTTTTCCATATTCCAGCACGTTAAATTGTGCTAAATTAACTTCCGCTGCAAGCGTTACTCCATCCTTGCTACCACGATTTCGTATCATTGACATGAAATATACAAGTACTAATCGGTTGAATGCAGTAGGTAGTCTGTCATCATATTTGAATCCCATAGTGTCGCACAACATCCAAAGTAACCAATCTGGACATTTCAGCGGATCGTAGATGTCAGGTAGATTTTCAGTATCATGCTGTATCTTAGATAACGCAGTACTGAACCACCTAATAAATAGGCGAAAATCACTACTTGTTTCATATATCTCAGGTACTGAAACTTCAGATATGTTCATCTATGTTATGCTCCTACTATATATTCTTCTGCAATGCGTATGTTATTAGATCCTAACACATCTAAGTATCTTGCGAAACTTATTGGGTTGAAGTACTCCGGATCACAATTGTCCCAGACGATTACCGGGTTAGTTAAACTCCCTGCATCAAAATAATCAATTCTATCATCCGCTTTTCTTATTATGTTCACGACTTCCATAAGTGTAGGCTTATCACCTATATTGCGATTGGAAGGTGCATAATATAGGGCTAGTGCTTCTTTCACTCTAGCAACGATATTATTTGCTACGTCCCGACTAACAGGTTTCTTAGGATATATTTGTCCTACTACATGAAATGTAAATAATCTAAGATATCCAAATGCTAATTCAACGGACATGGCCTGTAAAGGTCTGTAATCTCTTATTACATTTTCAACAAACTGAATAGGTGGCTTGTATTGCGTAAATACAATCCTATCAGAAAACCTTTGAGATACTTTACTTTGAGAAATCTGACTGTTTCCCCAAGAACTATTCTGAAAATCATTGTGAATTGCGAAACACATTGCTGTGTAAGTTTTAAAATTGGAGATGAATTTCTTAGAATCTTCGACATTGTATTTCGCATTCAACATCGGAGTCCAATCTCGATTAGGATCACCTTGTGGAAAATCTTGATTGGTGATATACATTTTAGCCTTCTGTATATCGCTTAAGGTAGTATCATCAAATATTGCTTCATTTATTTCTAATGCCTTTTGACAATCAATAACTACGCCACAATCTACACCAGGTTCACGATTCAGAAATCTTGTGAAGTCTGGCAAAGTAATTAAGCTGTCCCATGTGTTTATGTAGTTACGGCTAGATACATATGCTTCTTTTGCAGTTTCAGGGCTCTTACCGGTTACTGTGTAGGTATGAGGTAATTCGACTGTGTTAGAAAGGTTCGATATCAGCAGATCCCCGGACTGCTCCAATCCAGTATCAGGATTCTTTGCTGATAGGAAATTACTAAGTACGTTAGTACCTACACACCCAATAACACCTGAACAATCAATCCAATAAACGGTAAGATAGTTATTCTCATAATTCTCAAGCTGATTCAAGTAGTTACTAACTTGTATTTGTGCATTTGAATAAGAATCATATGTAACTGCGAACCTAGGTTCGGGTACTACAAACTCTGCAGGGCTCTTACATTGTACCCATTGCGTAGCTAAGAAGCTATCTGCGTTCTGCGAAGCTTTAGCTTTTATCCATATTGCAGTAGTATCAATGTGCTGAGATGGTACATTTATAATGTAGTTATTTTGTTTGACCTGCTGAACAGATACACTGTAACTACGTAATTCACCTTCGACTGCTACACGAGTAACACTTTCGCCAGGTGATAATGTAACTTCGTCAGTATCTGCAAATATATTTATTGCTTCTGTAGTAGTTACACGTTTACTGCGGGTATCTTGTGTACCGTATGTATTTGTCATAGGAAGTATGTTGTAAGTAATTACACGAGATTGATCTGTTATATCTGTATAAGCATTCAATGTTGCGAAGTTAGCGCCATTGAATCCAAAATCAAGTCGGAAAGTGTAATCAGAATTATTAGTAAATGTAACTTCCGTTCTAGCTGCTGTAAACCATCCAAGATCATATCCAATCAAGCCAAAAAGCTTCTCAGCGTTTTTCCTCTGAGATACCGAAGGTGCAAATAACTCATTGGCTAACCAATCTAAGTTAACACCTAAAACATCTGCTACACTTGCAAGGAATTTACCAAGTACTACACCAGGATCTGCATCGGCTTCAGGCTTCCATAATTCAGTCATAGTAGGAACTATTGCCCAAAAATCCTCCATTATGGATTGATAATCTCGGGATGTATACTTAACAACGCCGCGTGTATAATCGTCCATCTATAACCTCCAGTAACATTATAATTTAATAGAAGGTTATTTACTGTACTTAATAGTATTTCCTTCTATTGTGCGAGTGATGTATGTAGAAGATAGTACCACCTTGTCCGCTTCTAATATCTCTGCCTTTGTAGCTCCTAAGAAATATTCTTGATATCCATTTGCAGATTCTCGAAGTATTGTATATCTGATAGTAGACGGTCCTTTATCATACTTCAATATGAAATCATCAATAATTACTTTGTTCCAATCAAATGAATCATCTGAAGTTATTCTAAATTCTACGGCATTACCAAATATAGATATTTTAACATAATTGTCCTTACAATAGGTGTACCACATTTCGTTTAGATCTTCAAAATCCTCAATGAGATATTCTAACTCATTGGCAGTGTAAGGGCATTTACTGCCGAGCCCTACATATTGTTTCAAAATGTTCGTGTATTTAAGCTCGCAATAAATATCAAATCGCGTTCTATCAGCAATTGTAGGAGTTAATGTGTGTAAGTATTCATACAAACAGTACCAATAAACAACTACACCATCCTCTTTATCTGCTCCAGCGTTTTCTATAAGAAAATCAATGTCAGTAGGGCAAAGATGCTGTATTCCTCGTGACATATAAGTAGTAGAAGGAACATGTAAATCTACTGAATATAAATTTCCTGAACGGTCTAACAAATAAGAACCCTTTTGTAATGATATGTTAGCTGTGATATATCGCTTCATCATGTTTGTCCTCCGACTTTATTTATTACATTCAAGATACCTAGGTTTTCATACTGAGCGTACATACTAAGAAATTCCCTTATTATCCTAGATAAATCGTAGTCCATACTATCAATGCATGCAACCATGTTTTCATATTCTAATAGTTTTGTTATCTGCGCTTCATAATTTTTATCTGCATCTATCCAAGCATGATAATCGTCGTAGGATCTAGAATCATGATATCTTGATTCAAGTTTCTTGACCCATTGTGATTCTAATTCAAGCGAAGGACATATTAGCAATACAACTTCCGTGGAATTTACTAGTGCATCGCAAACAGGTTCTAATGCATCAAGAAAAACGATGTATCCTTGTGCAGATAAACGTGTTGCTACCATTACGTAAGTTTTGACCCAAAGTGAAACGTCAGATCTATCTGCACGGAATGGCCAACTATCAAGATCAACATACTTGAATCCGGGATGTTGTTCACAAAGTGTAGTTCTACCAATTCCAGAATATCCTAATACAATCATCGTTTCACCTCGTTGATTCTAAATGCATGTTTAACCCATCTTTGTAAAGTATACACCATCTATGCAAACATATGGAGTACCAAAATTATGATAATGTCCATTTCTAAATGCAAGTACGTTTCTAGGTAGCGTAGGGCCGTCATTTATAACAGATATTACAGCATTCATACAAGACTGACTTGGTGTTGTATATCGCACCCGACTTGCCGGACTAAATACTCCAGGTTCATATATTACACTTAGTGCAGATTTGTTGTATTTCAGCATTCGGTTTATAATTACGCTTGCAATTGCTTGTTGACATGAATAACTTTGTGATCCTGCTTCTAGATATACAAGTGCTGCAATGTCACGAATTTCTGAATCTGTAACCGATACTATAGGTGCAGGCGTAGGTGTTGGAGTTGGAATATATTCATTCAATCTTTCAATGTCGGACTGCATCTGTTGCATCTGGTTGAAATTATCATTCAATCTATCAACTTGTGTCTCAGCATATTCTTGAATATCACTCATGGCCTCGGCGTGTTCAACTTGTGTGTCAGCTAACTGCGAAATTTCACAGGCCATGGACGCATAGGTCACAGATGCAGCTTCTGTATCTAATTTTCTCTGCAATTCAGAATCTTCTAATTTAAAATATAAATTAGTGCAAGTAACTGCGAGTATTATCAATGCACTTGTAAATACAACGTCTTTGAAAGGTATATTTATGTTTGCTGCAAATCTTCGAAAACTAATTAATGCTAATTCGCATCGTAGGCACATTAAATGTAATTCAGAACGAATATAATTGATGATGAATGTACTTAAACTTGTCTTAACTATAAATTTCATATAAATTTGTTACATTACCTCACATAAAATATAAGAAATATATAATTCTAATTAATGCTATATAAAAGTACCATAGATTTTATATTTTTCTTACTATAAACAGCCTTAAGTATAGAATCTTCTAGCTGAACTCGGTATTTCAATCCCGAGTTTTTAATTTGTATATATAACGATTTTATATCATCAAAAGCACCAGAATAGTTCAATTCTTCCAATGACTGGACTATTTTAGTTTTTGCTTCTGCAGATATATCAAACATTATATTTTTATTAATAGGTTTATCTTTCTTAGAATATTGATGGTGGAATTCGTAAGCTCTGCGACCTAATTCTATAGAAGCTAAACACATGTCAGGTAATCCAGTATCTCGATAGATTAGATTGCCCTCAAATGAAGAGTAGTTAGCTACTACTTTATATAATCTAATCCCACATCTATCACAATATTTTTCAATCAAAGAATAGAAAATATTTCTATTCCATTGGTTATTGACTAATCTATTAAATCGACGACCTCTTCCAGTATCATTAGATATAATTTCTAACTTCTCAATTGCAAATAGTTCACATTTATAATGCTTAGCTATCTCTACTAGAAATTTAGCAGAATCTATATTTTCATATGTTCTTTTATTATTTAGGTATATACGTTCTATGTCATATGAAGAAATATGAAGAGCACTATCAGCAGCGTTAATCTGTCTATTAGATATAACACCGGCATCTATTACTGTCTTCTGAGTAGAAGATACCCAATCTACTACTGACCACCCAATATAATTAGGATTTAGATCTATAGCAAATACTCTATCAACTTTATGTGACGGGCTAACTTCAGAGAGTTCATTAAATGTGATATAGATGTACTTCAAATCTAGCTTATATGTAATAGGTATACTACAACTGTTCTGTGATGCTATTAACTTCTGTATATCATGTCTATAGTTCTTCCTAAGTTTGGGTAGTTGTAATGTAATATGCGTGTGTCTGTCCGGCTTAAATAATATCGCACTCTCAGATTTAATTTCAAACTTACGATTACCTAATTTACAAGCTTCTCCAATGGATAATAGTGGTTGCAATCTATTTGAATGGTATTCTTGCTTCGATATGTTACCCTTACATCTTTGAATATAGTTGTATCTCCCTCCAAATATTACTTTTGTTCTTCCCCTGAGTTGTTTAGCTTCATATTGAGCCGAGTTTAAAAAATGAGAATCTATAAACACATTATTCATAGATTTTTGCATTTCAGTAAGTTGTTTAGTAGATAATTTAAAATTATTATCGCATAGTCTATTATATGTAAATCGAAGTACATTATTATAGTTAGCAATATACTTACTAATTATATCAAGTGACTCTGAGCTATAAGGTAACTTAATTGTTCGTATTGACACTACTATCTTCCTCAAGTTCTTTTCTAATCTTATTAAGTTTTCGCCTATGTGAATATGACTTCATAGTAAAATAATGAATAATTGAGATTAAATCTTCAGTTAATTCCTGTTCGTATGTTCTATTATCTAAGGCATCATTTAGAACCATAATTTGTGTGCCATAATACTTAAAAATCAGCTGAAGTGTATCAAAATTAAATCGGGTTAATCTGTCCTTATTTTCAATTACCAACAAGCCAATTTCTCCTTTAACCACTCTTTCAATGAGTTTTTGAAATCCTTTTCGATCAGCATCCATACCAGACTTTATATCTTCTATCTGCTCATCTAATTCGATGCCTTTACTTATACAGTAATTATATATTCGTAAAGTCTGTTCTTTAAGTTGATCTTTTTGAGCTTGCGTAGATACCCTAGAATAAGAAATATTAACTTTGTGATTACGATTAAATTTCTGACCCAAGAATTCATATACAGATTCTTCATCATAATTATATTGACCATTCTTTAATCTATCTACTTTAATAATGCCCGATTTGACATACTTGCATAATGTCACTCTTGAAATACCTAATCTATCTAATACTTCATTAGCTTTCATCATGTCACCTCTAATCGTTATACTCTAATATAAGGTTATAATAATTTAGAGATTATTAAAGTTTACTTTATGATTTATATAATATATAATATAATTTAATATAAGCTAATTAATATTTGTTTACACAACAATACATTAACGATCATGTGTCGTTTAATTCTACAGATAGATCATCCCCAAATACAGTTCTAAGTCCTACAGTCATCTTGAAGTGATTTGGATGTTCATAAGTGTCACCATCTCCTGTGAATATCAAACCATCAGCAAATGTTGTATCATCGGCAACTACGCAAGGTTCAAACAATCGAAGTTCTTCGCGTATATTATCTTGCATACGTGCCTTAGTATTCTCATTGTTATATTGAAACATGTACTTTTTGAGACCTACACCAAATGTTGGATTATTATATAATTCTGTAGGATCAGAGAGCATGAGCAATCGAGAACGATTCACAATCGACTTATCATCTTCTACAATACTTACACAGTTTCGTGTAGGATCAATCAAATTTGGAAAACTCCATGAATTAGTTCTGGACATATCAACCTCCTATGTTGGTAGCACCTGTATAGTATGAACCACCGGTTAGACCTATTATTATGAAATCTGTACTCTTTTCATTTGTAGTCATCAATGCAACTACTTCACCTTCTACTGGAGTATGTGGCAATATTACAGAAGGGAAGAAAGGCAGATCGGCATCTTGAACATAGCCACGAGGGAGTTTACCTCGATAATCATCTTGTCTGAATGGGCCATGAATAGCAGGTATTCGGGTCTGTACTAAAAATGTACCATCTCCGGTATATCGATAATCTTTTACATATCCATATGTTAACATGTTATCTCCTTAAGTGAAATATGTTCCCCAATTTATTACGTAATCAATTTTCTTGCCTTTTAACCCTGTGAGGTCTAATTTTCTGTTGTTTGTTTGCACTCCGTCAAAATCAGGGCTCCACTTGTTCCATTCAACCATATTAACATATGGTTTCTTAGGATGGTAATGTCCCCACTTATTTGTAGAAGATCCATTACCTTTACCTTTTGAATCTGCAAGAATTGCATTGAACGATGTCCCGTCTTTCAGAACAACTGTCACGATTTCTCCAATATTAGCAAAGGTTGTGGTCATAGCAATTAGATAGTATCCCTTTATTTTGGCTATGTTGCGTTCTCCTTGTTTGCCAAGTTTGACCCACTCTTCTGCTACTTTCCTGCCAGCAAATCCTTTATTCTGTCGCATCATTACACTGCCTACCCAACCATAACTTTCATATGTTTCATCAATTCCATAATCATATGCATCATCTGGAACTACTACCTTTTTCTTAGCAGAAGTTAATACCTTGCCGGATTGTGTAACAATCGACATATTGCTAGAAGTAGACGAATAACTACCAGATGCTATAGGTATAATAACGATTTGAGGCCACATATCACGTATATTTATGGATCTTATTTTCATTGCATCTTCAAGCCCATTGAGTTGCTCGTAGTTTTTGAAGAATAATTCTGCACTAGCAATTGCGCCTTGAATAGATATATCTGTTACAAGATACAGTGAATCAATTAAATTTTTGTGTTTAGAACACATATCCTCCCATAAGAAATCACATTGTCCTGTGAGATTAGTAGGCCAATTAGGTACTTTGTCTAATAGACGTTTACGACGTTCTCCTGACCACTGAAGAATTCCTAATTCAGATCCGCTGTTACTTGCTTTATTTGTAGTAAAGCTACTGCGAGCTTGAATACATCCTAATATACCTACTACATTAGCAATATTAAGTCCTTTGTCTAACAGATACTTTGCAATTACACGTGCATTCTGGTCACGTATATTAGATACATCTATTTTATATTGAGTTGTTAGACCCTTACTTCCAAAATAATTAAATAGCGATGCAAGCCCCACTGTATAGTTTATAGCAGATACCGCAATATCTGTTGAAGATAAAGTTACAGAACCTTTACCGGAAATGTAACCGACCTCTCGCATATCTGCATCTTCTGCAGTGTTATATGTGTTATACAGTGGCTCAAATGTACCTCCTCCAGAAGCAGCTGAACCGTCATCGGGTATGCCTATTAAAGTCCAATTTGGATGATAATATCCGTTCACAGAAGTAGTTGAAGGTTTTAACGTACGGCTACCGCAAGCATTGCTCTTATTACCTTCAATGGTAGTTATAGTATCTCCTGAAACATATGCAACTATGCCTATATGGTCGCTGAAGTATTCGTAATTGTATTTACTAGCACCGGAAGTTCCTCGGGCCTTCCATCTAAAAGAGATTAAATCTCCAGGAGCAGGAGTATAGGATACACCGTGCCAACCTGCCCTATGCCATGTTCCTAGTTTCTTTTCGGTACCATATTTGAACCAGCTACCTGCACCACCCCAAGAGTTAGCACCCATAACTTTACCATACAGCCCGCCTACTGACTTACAACATGCATATACAAAAGCTGCACACCATGCCGAAGTATCTGCAGGATATCCTGTCATTTTCTTGACCCAGTTTCGAGCAGCAGAACTTTCGCCCTTATGACTCAATGCTGTATTGATAAAATCATCGCGTTTAGACATATTTTTCCTCTATATCAAAGAATGCTGGGTCTAACAATCTTTCTAGGTCAGATAATTTAGTTACATGCTTTATTGTCCAAAGCAACCAATCTTTTTGATGAGCTGACCAGGTTATGTTACTTAGAAACGATTCTTTACATTGAATACCTATTTTACCTTTGAGACCTAATCTTGTAAGTTCAGTTTTATATGTGTTTAAAATATTATCATTATTTTGTATGCTTCCACCATTTATTTGCATAACTATCCAAACACCTAACGTAGGAGAGTATTTTCGTATCAAGAAAGATAATTGATATATTTCATCTTGTGCTTCTTTAGTTGTTTTTGCACGCCCATACATCAGCCAACCTATAGGTAACTTATTAGTAAGTGCCTCATCTACTTGTTTATATGCAAGAGGATTTCTAAAAATTGTAACACGTTTATGTGGTAACTCAAATAAATATCCGCCTTCAACAACAACTCCGGATACTCCAGATTTTTTCATTGCAACATAATCTACTTTAGAATGAGTATCTCGAGTTAATGTTATAACATAGGGTTTAAGCTTTGTATAATCAATTGCCATCGTCTACCTCATCAAACGTTACATTCTGAAGTAAACTCTGTGTCATTGAAACTTCTGAACCATAATCTAGCCAAGATTCATATCCATTCAATAGTAAATCAATAGGATCATGTTTATAAAATGTTTGCCCTGTTAGCATAACTTTAAACCTGTTAGGGTCTTCTGTAGATAAATACTCAACATGCACAAATTCATCAGGGACTCCGACTTCATGATACGAATCAACCAGCTCACCGGACTTTACAACAAGCGACTTCATATTTTGAAATGCAACCGCATGTGTTTGATTATACTGAATAATGACTGTATAGTGTTTCTGCATATCTTTGCCAATGTATACAACAGTTCCAGGAAATGGACTATAAACTTTATCACAAAGAATATCTACACCCGTATGCCATCCGACTGTACCTTTATGATACGGAAGTTTTTCAGAAATATTAAAATACTTTAATATTTTTACATTGCCTTGTGTCACAGTTGTTTCCATGTTACACTCCTATTGATATCATATCAGTGAAATTAGGATACAACGCCCCAAAATCTACTTTGTATGGTGTTTTAATATTAGATGTAACTGTGTATGCACTACTAGGATATCTGTTAGTTCCTTGGATGTATATACCTTGCCCTGCAGCTACCTGATTTGCAGAACTTATTGTTAATCTCTGAACCTTCAAAGTAGTTATGAATGAAGAAGATATTGTATGAGATACAGACATTATGCTGTAAACTCCGGATACAGGTGAAACGGTATTACCGGTCATAACTAATAACGATATTGGTTGTGCTACGGAATACATTTTTAAACTACCAGGAATCTGTATTGTAAAATCTCCGCTAAATTGCGTTGCAATCGCACTAACATCATTTATGATGTTTGCAGTTTGGAATACATCGGCTAACCTAGAACTCCAACTATTTACTACAGAAGCATCCTGTACAACTGTATTACCACTACAATCTACAGAAAATCCTACTTCCTGGAATCGCATGTCCGTCATGTTATATGCTACACCATTGTAAGAACCATTTAAAGAAAGTATATTGGTATTAGAAGTACCATACTGTAGAACATCTGATAACTGAGAAGTTGCTAGTCCTGCTTGGCTTTTGTAATGTATTACACCTGGTTTAGTCATGGTGGGTTCGTCTACCCAATACACAAATGAAGCACATTGAGGGGTAGTATCTGTATTAGATTTCTTCAAGTAGTTCTGTAGCGGAGTTACAGACAAATTATTTATCAGTGTATTCAGTTTCTTCGCGCCTAATATACCTGCAGCATCTCTAGAACTGCTGTACGATTTAGATAACTTAAGCAGTCCTGGAAATGTATCATAATCATCTTGACCAGAAAATGTACCTCTAACATATTGATTGAAGCTAGTGTTAAGTGCACCATGATAGACCATTGTAGGTGCGTCATTGTGGTCAATATCTAATTCATAATAATTAGTAGCTTTCACCGCTTTTGCTAATGCTTCTACAATAGCAGAGGGTTGCACAACTCCGCTAACTTCTGGAATTCGTAATACAGGCATACTGGTTTGTATAGCGAGTGTTGCAAATCCGGTTATGTTATACGTCATGTATAATCCGGATGTACTTACAGAAAATTTAAGTGTGAATCCTTGATAAGAAAGATAAGTACTTACATTCCCGTGAGAATCTAACCACCCAAATGCAAAAGAAACTGGTATTCCACTAGCGTCAGGATATGCACTAGCGGCTTGCGCTGCAGAATACAATAATGCTTCAAATGCAGCTACATTGATCTTTCTAGACGCATCACCACCTACAGTGCAACGAAGTGTCCAGGAGGTGCAACTAGTAATTTCACTATTAGACAATTCTAGAGAAACAAACGGCGAAGGTACTTTAAGACCAAACTCACTTAAGTTGACTCCAGCTAATACAAAACTGCACCATGGTTGTTTCTTCATTATTATTCACTTCCTAAATTTAAAGTAGTAGGATTTACAGATTGTAGTATTTCACCCTTGTTAAACAGGACTGTAATAGATTTTGGAATCATCAACCGTGTACCTTCAGGACAACTGTAACCATCCGATATTCTGTTGAAGTATGCAATGACCCAACCATAGGTAGCATCTCCAAGTGTCTTGTAGGCTATGATATCTAATCGATTTTCTTCATGAGCAGGTACATCATAAAAATCTACATTAGCGGTAGTAGTAAAGGGATTAGGTGTTTCAAGTGCAACAAATCGTTCTTCACTACTCGGGCAATGAACAATCTGACGCAATCCTCTATAACGTGATATATGATTGAAATCACGACAAACGCCATAATCAATTCCTTCGTAATCTAGAACTTTGTATGGTGTAGTAGTATTAAGTATTTTCATCCAATAACCCCCATTTGCATAACTGTATCATGACTAAGTGCTTGCGGAGCTACTTCTGTTATGCTTAACGTCAATTTGCAATGTAAGTACCAACCATCATGGCCTAAAGGGCCATCCCAATCTACAGAAACATCATTCATTATTCCGGAAATAAGTATTTTACCTTTTACATACAGTGTTACAATAGCTGTATTTACAGCAGCGCCTACATATCTCGGATAGCATTGAGCTTGGCAGAATCGTATTAGACGGTTTGCTCCGCCTCTGTTATGATCTCCATTCCACATATCTCTATGAAAATCAAATACATAACTATTAGTACGAGGCCCGGAACTCTGATAAAGTTGCCAAGGCTCATATTGATAAAGTAATTCAGGCATCTCTGTATAATTGGCCTTCCTAGTATCACTTACGGATTCCGGATACACAGGAAAATCAACATGTTCATTGTCTAAGGAAGAATACAGAGAAATATCTCCCCATGGTATTTTGAAGAATTCAAACACTTTAGCATCTGGGCGCGTATAGTCAGAAAATCTTGAAGGCACTATTGAACTATATTCATTAAATATATTAGGGTCTACACTATGGGGTATTTCTGACAAAGAATTCATTGTACGATTGTATACATTAGCCGATACACCCTGTTTATTACCTAATACACGTGCGCTATCAGGGATAACAAGACCTATTGGTATCTTTATACAAGTAGGAAATGAGCCTTTTGCAGATATAAATTTCCAAGCAGAAGCGCCAGATAAAGCTGCGGTCTCAAATACATCAGAATCACCTGCAAATGAATTAAGTACTGAAGATTTTCTTTGCCAATCAACATCTTCCGTTATGGATTCAATAACAGATTGTGCGTTAGATAAGTATGTTTCACCAATATTAGGAACTCGTGGCAGTTCGTTTACATGCAAAACTTGATCTACATTTCGACTACCTACAAGATTAGACAGTTCAGATAACTTTGTATCTTTAGTAACTTCCCAAAACTGCATCATCTACCTCCCTGTACCATGCTCAATGAATCTAGACGTAATGACTTAAGTACATGTGGTTCGCCAAAAAGTGCAGGAGAACGATGGTCGCGTTCTGCAGGTAGCATCTTTCTTAGCCACATAGAGCTTATTTCATAACATTTTGCTTGAGCTTCTGGAGTGAAAATATCATCAATATTATCCACATCCATGAGTACTAACATATCATGTATATCTAATTTAGAACTATCTGTACTAATTACAGCATTGAGCATATAAGAATATATCCAATCAGGTAACCTGCGGTTAGGATTATCAGACGATTTAAACGCATTTAAATGATATCCTAAGTTTTCAATGAATTCTCTATATGCGCCTTCTAACCCAGGATTTACTAACGGATAATACCATTTAAACCATGACATAGAATCATCATCAAGAAACTGTTCCCACAACTCATCACTAGTTTTAGTATCATCTGTAGGATACTTCAGAAATGCATCACACATTTCATCATCGGAAATAAGGTGAGGAGGATAATTGGGTAAGAAACCTTCCTTAACCATGTTTATCTTGATGATATCATGTATAAATGTCATGATACTGTGCCTCCTACAAATTGATTGAATACACCGCTTTGCCATGCATCAATTGAAGATGTTGATACTATGCCGGATATAGAAGTTACATCAGAAATAGTGGTCTTAAATGCAATCTGACCGTCATACAATGTGTTGTTTCTATAATTCTGACTCAATGCAGAGAATGTAGTTTCTTTAACTTTGTAACCTTCTTCCGCAATTGAACTAATAGGATATGCAGTTATGAATGTTCCAGTAACTTTAAGTGGACTAGTTAGTTTACTTGCAGGATAAGGTAGTTCTGAACTCTGAGGTAATGTGAACTTAAATACTGACATGTATGTTCCATTTGCTACGTTACCTGTTATATTGTCAGTTACTAATAATTTACAACCTAGTATGCTACCATTGTCTGCGAATGTAATAGATTTAAGTGCATAACTATAATGATTATCATTAGGTGCAGTGCTATCCCAGTATTCATCGGAATGTGGTGTAGTAGTGCCTGCAAACTCCACTGTCATATCATTTACAACTAGGTCAGAATCATTTGCACTGAATCTTTCATACCACAAGGTTAATTCTGTAATGTTTGTGAGTTCATCAAGAATCGCAGCGTCGTAATAAAGATTACATCTATAAGAATTCAATATGTAATCACCACTTAGTTGATTATCTATTCTAAGCTTCTGACAATCTACAAAATTAATTGTTGAACCTGCGGACACACTACCTAATAGATGAACATATACGCTAGTATTGAATCTACTATCAATATTCATTATATTAAGTATGCCTGCCGTATCATCCTCAGTTAGATTAACATATACATGAATTACATCTGGATCAGAAGTAGAGGTTAACTGAGATGCATTGGGGAATGCAACGCGATTATTAACATATTCATCTAATTCTTCTTGTATACTTGCCATATCCATTCCAGAAGCTGTTGTGTAGTTCTGCCCTAACTGATATGCAAGCGTACCAGAAGCTAATAACTCATAATCAAGTAATCGTAAGTGACCATCGGATGTTAAATATATATAACCATTTCCGTAAGCAGTTTCTGGGACATTCAAGAATCCACCAATAGCTGTTTCTGTAGCAAATGGTATCTGACCTGTAACCCAAACAGGTTCTGAATACTCGTATTCACCAGCAATAGATACTGCATAATAGTAATACAGCGGATCGCTTCCAGATGCATCTACAACAGTAAAGAAGTCTTTATTTACGATACCTCTATATCCTGTAGATAAATCAAACAAACTATTGATAAATGTCATGTCCGTAGGGTCAAAAGTAGTTTCCGACTCGTAGTATCCTAACTGTACACCACCTGCTAGCGATGCAGGAATTACAGAAGACGGAGGTACCTGCTCGACCTTTGCGATAGCGTTGACATAGCCAGGAAGTACCACATACATTGTTGCAGGTAATCTTGCAGTTTCGTCGTCAATATCAAGTGTTCCATCCTGGTTTACTAATACGTAATCACCAACATCCCAACCAGTTATTTTAGGTAGCTCACTTCTCTCAAGCATGATTCCTGAAATATAATATTTGAGCTTACCTTGCGGCAAATAATACAGGTTATCAATCTTGCGTTCAATAGCCCGGATGCTCTCAGTATATGCAGGTGTAACAGTACCACCGGTTTTTGTACCAAAATTAGCTGCAGGTAAATCAATTACTTTATCTGCATAATATTGTGAATCACCGCTACTGTTAGACATACCATCTGGTTGTTTGTGCGGCATATGTAACTGTGTGTATCCGGTAACTGGATTGTAGATAAACTGTGCAGAATTCAATCCAGGATTTTCACCATCCATGAGTACAGGATGTGCATCCCAAACAATCAAACTATCGAGTGAATCACACCAAGTATCATAACCTGTTTGAGGGTCTGTACCTTTACCTGCAAACGTGTAAATCTTCTTTGGATCTAACCCACGCTTACTTACATAAGTACTATCTACTAAAGATCCTGTATTAGAAATTCTATCAGGAGATAATACTGCGGTCTTATCAGGATTTATTACTATTCCAGAAATAACTCCACTTCTATAAGTAAACTCACCTAATTTAAGATGCGCATTTACTTTAGATTCATCAGTCGGTGAATCAGATGGCAGTGTAAATTTAGTGCCTACTTCTCCATACTTTGGGAGAATGACAATTTGTACACCTTCATAAAGATTTGCAGCGTTTTCTACAAGCATTGAACCTGCCATTGTAGTTTCTGTGCTATACATTATCCTAAGACCTACGCAGAGCTCACCCTTCAAAGGCTCTTCACCTTCTTGTTGTGCAGATATGTTAGCTTCTGCGATATCAATAACAATAGGAGCCAAAGATTCTACAAAGTGTCCGTTGACAAGTGCACGTCCTTCGCTGATTTGGAGTGAAGTTGAACTAATAGGGACACCTGTACTATCAAGCTGTTGCGAAATTGCAAAATCTTCTGCAGAATGTGCGTATGATGGGCCTATGTGATATCTAACAGACGGATCTGTTCCTACACTTTCACGAGATCTGAGATTCCATTCTGTAGCGTATTGGCCTCCAGCATGTGAATTAACAATAGGAAATATATTTGTGCTTCCTACAGGAAATAATACAAAATTCATTAGTGCCTCCTATATTATATTTATTGATATTTAAGGTGTTTATTTATACTTTATATGTACCGCCCATTGCAAGTGCAGCTAATGTATCCGCAAGTCCAGATGACGCCCCTGCATTGTTTGTTTGGTTCTGGATAGCATTGATTACTACAAGGATCTGCGATAACAATGCATTTGTTTGTAAGGTTGGATCTTTCAAATCAGCAGTGTTAGCAGTTAATGCTTCTGCTAATGCATATATAGCATCACCCTTCTGTGTTTGCTCCTGCCTCTGTATTTCTGCAACTTTCTTGTAATAACTTTCACCACCTAATGCTTGATCATAGTATACATGATTTATGTAATAGTTTGACCAATCTGTGACATATTTTTTCATTGTAGACTGATGCTTGTCCCAATTCTCCCGCCATTCATCCCATCGCTCTACCATTGAATTTAACGTATCAAACAAAGGTGTTTGGAAATTTTCAGGGAATTGTAATTTGTAGAAATCTACACCTAATGAATAAAATTCTCGCTCTACCTGCCGATACTGCTCTGCTTCTTGTGCAGCTACTTGCGCTTGTTTTGATTCAAAATATCTACCTAATGCAGATTCGTCATATCCTGCAGATTCTAATGCATCCGACAAATTAACTATGCCGTGCTTCCGTGCTTTTGAAGCAAAATCTGTGTAGGACTTACTACTAGAAATAAGATCATACAATAAACTGCTAGTGCGATTTGAAGATGATGTACTATGTGTAGCTACTTGTGCAAAATTATAATCTGAACCTCCAAGTAATGACGATATTACGCTTTGGCTTGATTTTCCTAATATGTTCCAGCTGTATCCGGAAGACACGTTAGTAGAACGAGACCTACCTAACATACTGGATACAGCACCACTTATGCTACCAATCACTGCAGCATCTACATAATCGTCTAAATCTCCTATACGACTTAATAGTGATATGCCAGTATTAATGTTACCGCCTGATAAGTATCGTCTTCCAAATTGCATTATTCCATAATTTGATCTGCCTCCAAGCTGACTAACTAGTGAACTCGTCAGATTAAGATTTGCATCACGAGTAAGGAGATTACTCAAAGTAGTCCTATTTGCAGAACCTACATTTCCTAATTCTAATACTTGACGTATATCACTCTTCCATGCCTCAGCTTCTGCAAAAGTAGATAACTGCTCTATACTTTCTGTGATACCTTCCATACCTGGTATCAACCATATTATAATATTCTGTATTGCAGAGAGTATTCCTAACAATGCATCTAATGCAGCGCCTTGCAGATTAACACCATATTCGGCTTCCATCATCTCACGAGCAAGCTGCTCATCCCACATATGTTTTTGGATTTCTCTAGCTGCTTCATTATCAAGTACATAAGATAATCCGTTTTCAATCATGTATTGGTTAATCTGTCGATTTTTAAGTTGCTCTGCAGTGAGTGTAGTTTCTCCCGAAACCATGAGTTCCATGTTTTCGTTGAGTGCATCGCTATTTGTGTTCATCTGTGAAATTGCCTGCGCAAGATAGTTGAAATCTATTCTAGCAAATGCATCAGAAGATAATCCAAACAGCTCTGCGTAACCTTCCGCCTTCTCCATGTAGGCTGCAGAAGAGTCATTGTACATACTTGCAAGGTTTGTAAACAAAGTAGAAAATACTTTCTGCGGATCACTTGCAAGTGCTTGTAAGAATTCTGTGTTAGATGCGTTTATACCTGCAAGCGATCTCAAGGCAACGGTACTACTAGCGTTACCTCCTGTCGCAGCACTATATACTGCATCAGTTATAGCATTTGCAAGATCAGGAGCAACTGCACCTACAATTGCAGCTACAGACGTCATAACGCCGGATATTCCTGAAATATTACCGGACCGTGCAGCTTGTGCAATTCTTACAGATTGTTCATATATGCTCTGTGCATTAGTAAGTCCAGTTGAATAACCACCCGCAAGTTGTCTACCAGCGTATAGCAAATTATTTGCAAAGGTTAATAAACTATCATTTGCTTCTTGAATTGCTTCATCTTGCGATTTACCTAAACGTATTGCATTTGCTGCAATAGACGAATATGTAGAAGCATACCCGAAGAAATCTTGTGTGGGAATTGCATTTCCAAGTATAGTTGCCTGGTATGCAAATTCTTCTGCAACTCTACCGCTCAATCCAGACGAAATAACTTTAGACAGATTGTCTACTAAGCTGCTACCACTGATTATATCAGTAAGACCTTCATCTCGTAATCTCTGTGCGTATGCAGACATCAGATCTTGTACATCTGATTTAGTGTATCCTTGTGTGGCAGAAATTATTCTGAGGTTACTGTCGAAAGCTTGCGTAAGTGAATTTGCAGATTCTTCTAGTATCTTGAAAGGCTCGCTTACAAGTGTTCTAACATCTGCAAGTAATCGATCTTTTGCAAGTTTTGAATTTTCTCTTGCAGAATTCTGTTGACGCTTAGAAGCAGCATCTAATGCCTTGTTATACTCTTGAAATCCTTCAATTGCAGGTTGTATTGCTTCTTCTAATTCGTTTAGTTTATATATTACAGCAGCGCCTGCGAGCGCAAGTGGGCCTAACTTTGTAACTACTTCTCCTAAACCAGATGCAAGCTGTCCTGCATTATTTCCTACAATTTGTGCGCCTCGAGATAGCGCCTGGGTTAAAGACCCACTAGCATCTAATGTAGCATTAAACCCAGTGAGTGCCTTATCAAATACAGCACCTACTTCGCCTAATCCGCTCTCAACACCAGAAGATCTGAGAATTCGTTGACCAATCTCTTTACCTATTCTGCCAGGAATATCTTTTAAATTGAGATTCTCACCAAAGGCCTTTACAACAGCATCCTGTATTTTCTTACTAGTTGCATCATTAAATACATTCTTGAGCAGCCCGTCTTTTATGGCCTTTGTGAATTCATCTTCAAATGAACCATAACTGCGAGACTGCCCTGACCCACTGCGAGACGAAGAATAATCATTATAATTATTACGCATCCTGTTAGACGTAGCATTACGTATTGCATCGCTAACAGATGACTGAGAACCATTTTGTATAAAACCTTGAAGTTCTTTGAGGCTCTTATCAATAGACTCAAGGTGTCCCTGTGTTGGACCTAAACTTTCTTGTACTAATCTAGCTAATACATCTGAATCTACTGATGCCATTGTGTTCTCCTTTGTAACAATTATGAGGTAGTGATTACAATGATTGTAATCCTACCCCACGCTTAATAGTTATTTCTTACTTGTACGTGCGTTTCTACTCGACTGAAGGGCTTCTTCGCGTTCTTTAACCTCTTTAGTGAATAGCTTCACGTATTTCTTACGTATGAATATTGGTTGTGTCATTATCCATTCGGCAGAAACTGCACCTTCGGATGCTCTGGATATGAATAATGCTTCATCAACTATTTGTTCATATAGTTCTTGCCGCACCTCATGACGACTTTTCATCTCCCCCTGCACGTCTATCATCTCTCCACTTTCGTAGATCTCCCATGGTCGGACGAAAAAACTTATCGTTCACCAATGCAAGGAAAGCAGCGTCATTCTTACCACATTTAGGGCATTTCGCAACACCTGCGGCACGCAGACCGTAATCTGTAAGTTCTTGGATCTTATTTTTCAAGATTATATAATCAGCAGAATTGAATCGCTGTGTTACAAGCATTTTTGCTTCAACAGGGTTAAGATTCTTTTTTGTTCCTACTTCTGAAATCATGTAGCAGATACGAGCAAGCTGTGTATTGGATTTATCACCTACCTTGAACGAATTATCATTCTCAGCATTCAGCATATCCTGAATTGTAGGTAATTTAACATGTACGTCTTCGTTGAAGTCAAGGAACTCGTCTTTAGATATTACAATATCATTAGTAAACTTGGGCGGAAGTACTTTACAATCTACAGTACGCAGATCTACAGTGTATTCACCGTGTGAAGATTCCCCGCAATTACTGCAGAACAATACATTAGTTGTAAAATAAGGTCCATAATTGAGAATTCGAAGTGCCCTACAAATCCAATGAAAATCGATTTCAAGTAACTGTCGGAAATCAATCTTTTCTTGAACAGCTTGTGGTAATATGCTATCAAGCATAGTTTGTTCAAAATCCTCTGAACTTACAAATTCGAGTTCACTAGCAGTAGGTATGCTCTGTAATGTCAATACATCCGGTATTGAATTATACAGTCCTTTGCCCAGTAACTCGATTTTTTCAGAATTAGCAGCCATGTTGTGTCCTCCTAAAGGTTTTAGAATTTTGTGTGGCTTTATAAAATTATTAAAGGTTCAAACTGTGAATTTTCAACCCTATGAAGCAATGAGTGAATTCCAGCCCTCAATAGCAGCCCGCCAAGTCTTACCAGGTAATGACGCAGAAGTAAGTCCGCATTTCTTGCATTCAATATATTTGAAGTTAACATCCGAAATGTGTGTACGTTTATTGAATCTTGTGCTACCACACGATGGGCAAGCAGATAGTTTTGGAAGCGGTGTCCTAGGTTTAGATCCAGGGACAGGTTGCAGTGGACAGCTTGCACACTTACAATCTACATTAACCGGTTTCCGAGTGATTAAACAAAAATTCTTACCTTCACATGTTTTCATACAGAGTTTGCATTCGCCACAGTGGGAAGGCATTTTCATATTCAATATTACTTTATCTTGCGAATTAACTTTCCGAGTCGTCATCGTCATCCTCATTCTTTAAGCTGATTCGACATTTAGCAAGCACAGTACCTAATTTGAATCCTTGTTGAAATCCTGCATTCTTGCCGCAGAAATATCCTGCCATCAAACACAGCCCACATTCAATAATGTATTTTATACAAAATAAAATCAAAGCTGATCTGTTGATATCAAGCATATCTATCAATGATGGTACGCAACATATCTACAATTGCTTCTGCAGCAGCTCCAGACTCCTCAAGCAGCTTAACTGCACTACGCTCATTCTCCCATGCATCATAAAATGCTTCAACTTCGTCATCCGGAATATCATCAAAGAAAGAAGTATCTTCAATATTGACGAAACCTTTACCCTCGTCATCATCAAAATACTTCCAGTTATCAGTATACTTATCTACAAAGGGTTCAATTGCTTTGATAATGTCATCAATGAAGTTATCAATAGCATCGCCCTTATCTGATGCTAGTTTTGCTAACTCTTCTCCGGTCTGTATGTAGTTGTCACGTGTAATAGCCATTGTGCGCCTCCTATAATGTATTCATAATGTACTTAATAACGATTGTAATTGTTTAATTTGGAACAACTCCGGTTGATGATGGATGTTCTTGTAAGATGTTGAAACTTCTGCATCTATCAGGGCATCTTGGATCGAACATATATACGCTTGATAGTATATATTGAATGGATCCACTGACGCTTCAAGTAACTTAGTGACATCGTCTAACATCATTTCTCCTGCTTTGCCATAGAATAATTATTAATATTAGTTACTACGATCTCAAACACTACTGCGTTTGCAGACCTTGCAAGTCGATTAAATACTAGATTGTCGTAGCATAAATCGCGAAGTAGCATTATTACATTCTCCATGACGTTATTCAAATTTACACTGTCGTTGTAATGGATCCAGAGTTCGTCATCTTTCTGAAGTATATAACTTACACCTGCAGTATCTTCTCGAGCATTAAGTGTGCCTTGTAATGCTTCTAAATCAAGTTTATTTTGAATCATAACAGAACTTTCTACAGAATTTTCAGAAGCAACTTCTTCTACATCCGTTTTGCTTTCTGCCGATTGCGCAGGTTCTTCATTCATATTATTCTCAAATTCTTTTAGGTCATTCATATGATCTGATTTAGAAGTAAACGTTGCGGGCTTAGATGTCGATTTAGTGCTAGGAGTTTCTGCAACAGCTTCAGGTTCAGCAGTTTCTTCATTATCACTAGAAGTATCATCTAACTGTTGATCAACCTCGGTAATATTTTCAGTATCTTCAACTTCTTCAGGTACAGCTGTAAGTTCCTCTACTACTTCGTCGTCGAGATAAGAACGCAACTGCTGCACTAACTCAGCATTAACAGGACTCTGCAATGCGCTTCTAATTGCTGCTTTATTCTTAGAAGCTTTAAACAATGTACTTGCGTAAATTTTATCTAACATATATCTGCCTCCTCAAAATTCAGTCCGTGTGAAATCTTTAAGATATTGATTGATTGCATCCTTTGCGTCCCTCAAACTCCAAGTTTCTACATAATACTTCCAAGTATTATCATCTCCGGGTATTGGTTTGATTGCAAATTCATATTTGTTCTTCTGTTCATAAGAATCATAATAAGTATCTGCGGAAGTAACATAAGGACGAATTGCTTCCGGTAAGCTCAACAGAAGTTTTCTATCTCCATAGAAACGTTCATTCACCTGTATCTTAGACGCTTGGACATGTCGATTCAATTCATAAGCAGTATCGTACATCTTCTGCTTAGCACGCTTATAGTTCACTTCTGCATTCTTATCAAAATCAGCTGCAGGATTTATCTTGATTATAGTTTTGCAAATCTTCCATACCGAACGCCCGCTGTTATCTACATACAAGAATTTATAACTATGATAGTATGTGAATTTATCATATTTCGCTGTATACGAATCGGATATCTGTAAATTTATGTCGCTATATTTATCAATCAACTGAAGCTTATAGTCGTCCAATTTCTTGTCTACAAATGTAGCAAGCTCAGTTACATCAACATCATCATGTAAATCAGAACCTGCACCACCTCGAACATCTACACATAACGCAACAAATTGTTTAGAAGAATCCCAAGAATCATAGATAGTACCATTTATGATTGGCAGTATATGATTTGTTCTTCCGCGTTTTGCACGATCTTCAGTAGGTGAAGTAATTACTAACCAAGTACCGTTGGGGTGTGCATTTGCAAACTCCTCTACCGTACTAATAACCCCACCTGGAGGTGTTGTAATCTTATCACCACGACGCTGTATGAATTTGAAATATACGTCATGCTCGTTGTAAGCATAGCCACCGACATCTCGCTTAATTTTATTTAACTCAGAAGCTACTTCATCATAATCCATGCGGTATGCAAGACTTAGACCACGCTTAACACAATCGCCTACAGACTTTCCTCGAGTGTTTGCATTATAATAAACTAAATCGGAACCTAAGATAACTACTTTAGCCATTGCATGCACACTCCTTGTGATCCATATATACATATGGCTTTTCAGGTTTGTTACACTGTAGTGTATAATCGAAATAAAGGGTTACCACAATTTCATCGTTTGTTAGTCTCACCCGATACTTGTGATATCCTGCAGATAGATTCAAAGAGTCTTTAGGAATATCTGCCCAAATATTGTGCGGTTCACGCTTAGTAGTTTCTAATATGTTTTCCGGTTCATCAATGTTACTACCTACTTCAAAGATATCTACAATATCAAAAGGTCTAGCCCAAGTAGGAAGTTCAAGATACACTGTATCTGAAATTTCATAACATGAAATTACTTCACTGTTTCCATATAATTCTGAAGATTTACGGGCAATGAATTTGATTACCGGATATTCCATAATCAGAAACCTCCAATTATCCAACGTTTGTTAGGATCTGCTGCACGATTATCTGAAAGAACTTGATAGCCGTTGGCTTCAAGTGCATCTTTTAAAGTATCAGGCATCTCTTTAGACCAGACTACAGTATGTGCACCAGTGTTTGCTGCTGTGTTGATCAAATAAGCAGCTTCCATCTCATATTGATCTTCAATTGCACCATCAGCAACAGTCTTGACAGCACTAGCAAGTTTGAGTTCATGTAATTCATCTTTTGGAATAAGGCTCATAAATAACCTCCAATTAGAGTTGATATAATTAGTAAAGGTTAAAATTGGAGTTTTCAAATATAAGAAAAGCAAGTGTGCTGGAAGCAGCTTTCACCAATAAGGAGTGCTTCCAGCGGAATACTCAATCGCACTTGCAACGACCGGCTTTCATTTGCAGTTAGCTCGCACCTTACCACTCGACGTTAGTATTTCATTCCGCCTTTGCGCTACGTGGTATAGGACTTGGTGCGGATGACAGGACTTGAACCTGCACGCCTTGCGGCACGAGAACCTAAATCTCGCATGTCTGCGAATTCCATCACATCCGCGTTTAAATCTGCCTACTCCCCACCGGGTTTGCGACAATGCGTAACCTCCGGTGGCTTTCGGCAAGGGCTCAACCCTTTTTGTCAGAGTTATCAGTCATGTCTCTGAGTTCCCGATAGCTCTAGACTGTATTTCGCAAGCACGGTGTTGACGATGAAGAGCCCAACCTCTTCTGGCAGGATATCTCACCCTGGAGTTCCCTTTGTCTCATTTATATACCGCAAGTATAAGGTGGGTGGACTGTTGCAACAGTCCAGTGCGGATTGGTACAGGACTACCCTCCCGTTGCAACGATTAACTCCACACGAACTTGTCTATCGGATTACTCCTGTATCGCTAAGAGTAGAGGTTTGTCCTGTTGGTGAAGTAGGCAGGAGTTGAACCTGCAATTCTACAATATGTTTTGATCACATATAACGAGACACATCCGGCGTTTCCCTATTTCGCCACTACTTCATGTTGATAATAGTACTTAGGTACATAACCAAGGTTTACTTCAACCCTAGAAATATAGGTTCAACCAATTTTCTATATTCGTCTACTCCATGATCTATTTTATCTAAGAGCAACGGCATTGTAGCGTCCTCAATCGCACAACAAATTCTCATGAGCAATTTTGCTGCTTCAGGTGTTACCTCAAATTCTGGATAATTACCTTTACCGTCATGATTGAATTTACCTGAACGATTATCCGCTAAGAAGCCATACAACTCTTTCACATAATCGCTATTTGTATCACCCATGAAACAAAATAGGTTGTTGTGTAACATCTCCTTACTAGGTTTTTTAGTCTTTGGCTTGAGCGTGAAATCGTCTGCTGCTTGAATCCACTTTGCTACAGAAGTTATCCACCCATTGACATCATCTGGTCGAATATCTGAATACATGAGAAGTTTGATAATATGTTCAATGATAACACTAGAGTAAGATCTCATAAGAGATCCTGCTCTGTCTTTGTCGGTAGACATAGCTAATATGTATCGTTTCATTTTTACATGCCCTCCTTATTGGTACTAGATTTTTAAGAGAGAACCTAGCAAACTCCTGCAAGTTATGAAGCAACTACCACCTTGCTACGGCCCATATTATTTATATAGCACTCCAAACCTCTTAATGAAGAGTAATCCCGTCAGATTGGTTGCATGGCCATCCGAGTGCTTATGGTGTTCCAGAGGCGACTCGAACGCCCGACCCATTGATTAAAAGTCAATTGCTCTACCGACTGAGCTACTGGAGCATAAATGCCATTTGTTTTCTTTTCAAAAACTACTGCCGATGGCTCGACGGAGAGTAGGTTTTCATCTCTCGTGATCTCCGCAAAGATCACCCGCTATCCTGGTCTCCTGGACGGGAGTCGAACCCGTAAAACTCGGATTTTAAATCCGATACCTATGCCAATTCGGTTACCAGGAGATGTAACTGGCTGTAACAGTAAGGGAGAAAGTAGTCCAGAGAACCCTTGCTACGAATTTCACGCAGATCTTAAGAAAGAAGACACCGTTCATCTACAGGAAGAACGATGTGGTCGGAGTGACAGGATTTAAACCTGCGCCCTCATGCTCCCAAAGCACGCGCTATCAGCTGCGCCACACCCCGATGATTACTACCAAATGACTTTGGCCATTTGTAAACTAATTACTCAATCCTGGTTAGGCTCAGTTCAAGGCAGAGCTTCCAATAACGGCCTCACTTGTAATCCTTTAATTGAGTGATTACCTAACAGTTCACAAATAACCAGAGTCATCTGGTAGTAAAAATGTCAGCAAACTTTAGAGAACTTTGTACTAGTATTATCATACAAGAGAAATGTAAATCTGACATCCAAGTGCTGTTGCTTACTTGGTTTTCTTCTCTTTATGTGGTTGACGATGCAGGACTCGAACCTACAATAGTTGAGTCAAAGTCAACTGTGATAACCGTTTCACTAATCGTCAGTACATGATGCCTTTCTAAACATGTATTGAAGATGTACACAATGCAATGAGATGTGTGGTGTAGGTATCTCTTCTTAGGAGCGTGAATCGCGTTGTCATATCTTCGACTAATACATAAGCTTTCACCGGCAGTTTACGACAGATTAACGTATGAACCTGTGTTGCTATATATTTACGGATGAATATTTGAATCGACAGTACGTAAACTTCGGAGGGCAAATAATTAACAATAGAATATTAAATTGTCAAGTTACTGTGTTATACACACTATAACGATTCGTAAAAGTTAACTATCATTTGATCTACTAAGCATATCTTTTATAGTAGCATTTAAGGTTTCAAACGCCTTATTAGTGCCATCATTCCAACCACGTGCATACGCATGGCTTAAAGTTTCTTCCGGATCCATTTCAATGTTGTGAGACATATCAGAATACGCAGTTAATTTTTGCAAACCGTGCTCGTCAAACACTAAGGAATTAAATCCCTTTACTTTATACAATTTATTCCCATTGTAGTCTAAATACATTTTATCAATTTCAATTATAAACTTTTTACCAACGTAACTCATTCAATGTACCTCCTGCTTAAAATAGCTTCTTAACTCTTTTTATCTGTGTATCAGGGTTTAGCCCTTTAACACGATTTACTCTATTATGAACACGCAACCTCAATGATTCTGAATCTACATGTAGTAGTTTTGCTGCTGACTCAATGCTTTCATACCTAACACCATCAATCTCGATAGGAATTACTCTAGGATTATTTTCTGATCTATTACTATTGAGACCAGTTGCCCATGCATGATTTACATTTTCTTGATTAGTGACCCATTCAAGATTTTCTACTCGATTATCTGTTTTAACTCCATTTTTATGATTAACCTGAGGTTTATTTTCGGGATTAGGTAGGAATGCCATCGCAACTAACCGATGTAAGAATGCATCAAATCTTGATTGGCTATCACCAGTTAGTGTTATTCTATGATAACCATCTTGGTCATAATCGGGTTCAAGTACCCTGCCATGAATAGTTATTAAATGATCTCCACGTTGTTCCTTTCGAGGACATGTGTAAAATCGACCTAGCGAAGATATCATGTACCTACCTTCGTACCCTTCAACGTATTTCCACTCTTCAGTATCTAATGTAGGAGGATGTATACCAAGTTTCAGGTTATCTGCTTCATCGTTTGACATATCTCCATCAATATGTGTGATAGGCTCATCTATCCACCCTAAAAATGTGCTTGCTACTAGCTCCTCAACCCGGTATTCTTTATTATCAAGCATGATCTTGTTACTACAATTTATATTACCTTGCGCAATCTTAAGCAAGCTGTCTTCGGCACAAGATTTGATTCTTCCTAAATTAGATACGCTATAATGTTTGAAAATCGGTAACCAAACTTCTCCAGGTAATGATTGTATTTGAGATTCACAGGTTAAATTAGATACAGCACAATTGAACCTATCACCATCAACATGATGTAGTTTAATCAATTTTGGATCATATGTTGGATCTACAAATAATTGATATATCAGTACATCAAGTGTAAATTCTCTGTTACTACCATCTTTACGCAAACTAACTTTACCTGAAGAAGAGACTTTCAGCGGTGTATTCTTTCGCAGATTAATTATCTGCCCACAATCTTGAGCAAGATACAATCCTTCATATCCTAGTACAGGTAACTCAATCATACTAGATTAAAACAACCTCTTAGTACGCCTTATCTTATTAGGATCATATGCATATTTTGTGCCAATCAGCTTCTGAATACTGTGTATATTGAAAGCAACTCGTGCTGAAGAATCATTTCTAATCTGATCCATTGTTAAATTACACGCTGCAACTTCTTGCTCAAGAATCTTAACATTATGCTCATCTGCAAGTGAAAAGAAACTCATACTTGACTTATTCCTAGTTGTCCTATCACGATCTGTCACAGAAATTACACCAAATGTAGGTGAAAGAATTTTACAGTATGCAGCAATGTGTCTGTGACTTATTGAATCCGCGGAATAACAAGGAAGCTTGCTTAACCCTTCTAACGAAGTATATCCATACAAATGTGTTTTTACATTAGGATTAGACGAAGCATGGATCAAATCTGCACATTCTTTTAGGTAGATGTCCTTCATCGCTACGCTGGCGTCATTCGCCGGCGACAACCCTATGTAATCTAAGGGTTCCCCATTTTCATCTGTCCATTCTAACATATCTTTCAACACCTGCATAGACTCTCCATAATGGAATACAGGCATAACTTTATGTGGACTCTTAACTTTTGTACGCATATACAAAAAGTTTTCCCAAGATTTCTTTGCAGATTCTACATAATCTTCTGCAGATTTGGGCTGTCCAAACTTACCTGGAATAGTATCAAGTTGTGCGCACACATCAATATCATCGTCAATACTGTTTATATAATCAATGTATGCATCTTCCCAGTCTCTGAAGGTTGGCTGTTCAGTGCTCTTCCATCCGGGTAGTTTAGCGTTACCAGTATGTATACTAAACGCACCAGAATCAATAAACAACCATCTGCAAAATCCTTCATGTTTCCACTTAATAGTTTTAGTAATTGCACTGCGATCTAACTGAGTTATGAGTATATCTAGAGGTTCAAAATCTGGGATACCTACTAAATAATCATGCATTTGCTGTGTTAATGACCCTGACATTACATATTTTTCCAAAATCCGCTACCTCCTAATTACTTATATGTAACATAACGATTTTGATGTATCAAGAATTGTAGCCCCATTCACCCGTTACAGGGTCTAGTCCAATTGTGGAAGATCCGTCATTTCCGGATTCATTGGATGTATCATTAGTGTCAATTTGTATGGCATCAAATTTTATATTATCGCTTAGCATAGGGCAAGTTACTAAAGACCTATGGATCTGCTTAGCATTGTTTCCACCGGCAAGATTAATCACATTGTCTTCTCTACAAACAACAAGAAAAACTTCTTCAGTATCCGCATCTTCATATAGTATTACGTCCAATCTATCTTTGATTTTTCCACCAATCTTCATAGTTCATACCCCATACTTGAAATCAAATGCAAACTTCGCAAGTACCGCATGCGAAGACATTCGTCTATATTCTAACTCATTCAATGTAGATATGCATAACTTTTTAATTTCTGGATTAGTTGTTGTATTAAGAATACAACGGAATACAAATCGCAGATTACTTTCTTCATTGTTATCATAATGCCCAAGTTTCCATGACAAATTAGAAACACTATCGTTACGTGACAAATTAGTTATACTTTGATAATATGATAGGTGTTCTGAGGAAAGTTTAACAATATCATCTATGTCCTTAAATGACATTAATGCGCCATATATGGACATAGTTGTTAAATTTACCTTATCAGGATATTTTACAGTAAGATAATCTGTCAACTCCTGACGCGTAGGATGACCTACTGTAACTACCACAGAACGACTTACAATTGTATTAGGTATTCTGTATCTGTTAGAACATGTGATAACAATATATATGTTACTTCTAGGTTCTTCTAAGAACTTAAGCATAACATATGAAGAAGATAACTGACCAGAATCTAGCCCTTCAATACAGACAACTACAGGAGTATCTACATTGTAGCAATTTTCAAGCATTGTGCGGAGATCAGCTACAGTAGAATTTATAGATACTATATCATTGATATCAAGTAACTTTCCATAATATGCAGCAAGATAGCTCTTACCACAGCCTGCAGGCCCTTCTATCAATATACTGTGGCGCTTTGAATCTGCGCACTGCTTAAGTTCTAATATTGCAGCATCTTGACATCGTAGTATCATTGTAACACCTCTACTGATGGTACTTGCGAAAATTGCATCAAGCTCAATAAGTATATTGACAAATCATATGTGTTAGCGGATATTGTGCGAGTTTTCAATACACATTCATATGCTTGCATAAACATGTTATATGTATCCTCACGACTCCAGCGTTTTGCATATTGTGTTAGTATAGATTGTGTATATGGCTGTACCTGTATTTTCTCCAATTCGATCATAGTAGACATTATGATATATAAAATATCATCATTAGATTTCAAGTACTCATCTAGCAAACTCAGAACATATTCTAAATTTCTAGAAGCAATTCCAATTTTCAAAGACCGCTCATCGGAACCATTTGCCCCGCCAAATAGATGTTTAAGTTGAGTATCATTAAAAGTATAGAGCACTTCCGGTGCAACTTGTGACATCGCACGACATATACTAGATGCTTGAAAATAGTCGCTACTTATATCTATAGCCAGATTTATGAACCTATCTGGAAAATTAGGAAAATCAGAATGCAGATATTTAAATATGAAATTATCATTTACTTTATCAATAGATACTGTGTAATTTGGCAGATACTTAGCTAGTTTAGCTGAAGATTTTTCATCTTGATAAATACATACAATACAACCACGTATCTTACATTTAGCAATTCTATTAACGGAATTAACATCTAATGATTTTATAAAATCTTGATCATATCGTACTATATACACTGCAGGGTCAGGTTCAATGATATGTTTAGTTTCGAACAACTTCAATACCGCATCTACGGACGCATGCTCAATCTTGTTACCATAGACATTCACTAGCATATCTATATAACGCAACTTTATCCCATACTCTTCTCCGCAAAATACATAGAATGATTTAGGAGTTTTATTCATTATCTCTAAACCTACTTCTTGTATTGTTCTCATCGCTGAAACAACTCCTGAAACATGTTAAAATGCATTATGTACATGGTGCATTCATCTGCGACACCATAATATACTACTGACTCATTCAATAACGATTGTCGAAATGTTGCGGTAGATTTTATTAATTTTGGATATTTCTGAATGGTTATATTAGGGTAAAGCTCAGCAATGTCGATAGTTTCAGGTATCATACACCAAGTGTTAGATAACAACTGACTACCGTCATCTACAAACAAAACAGGATACCGCTGACGGGCTGCAGCTTCTTCAGAAATCTTATGCCATACTTTCAAATTAAACACAATTGCGCAATTAGGTGTAATATGTGTTTTACATTCACCTAACCAATCAATTCCGCACACATCTCCAGGATACAGATGCCTAGCACCGCTTCCAGGGACAACGTTCCAGCCTAATGCTTGTGCAATCTGATGTTCTTGTTTATCACTGAAATAGCGTTTGCCCTTACTGTTAGACACTTATACCCTCCGAAATTCCGTTTGCTTCAATATCTTCCATTATAACCTGCTTCAATGTCTCAAAATAATCCGGATGTTGCTGGACATATTCTAGAACTTTAGCGAATCCATTGAGCTTGACAGGCTTATTTTCAGCATCTATAAGAGGTTCGCGAGTTCTTGGGTCTAGCATAGTCATCCAAGCTCCGCCCTTCTTAATTATACCATATTTTTTCATAGCTAACTGACAAAAATCAATATCAACACGAATTCCAGACTGTGACATCAAGTAGTATTCGCCATTCCTTCTATCGTTAGGTGCTGATTTTTGTTTAACTAACTTAGCTGTTATCTTATAGCCTGCAGGATTTTCTGCAGATGCAGGCAAATCATTACCAAGAAAATCTACAGGAGTACCAATCTTAAATAGTATTCGCAATGCAGAATAGAATTTAATTGCTTGTCCTCCAGGAGTTGAAACAACATAAGGATTGTCCATGTTGTCCCTGACCTGGTTGATCAATAACATAGTGCATTCGTATCGAGCAAGTAAGGGCACTATTTTTCTGAGGAATATTGTCATCAGCCCAGCAAGTGCGGATACAGTTCGTTCACCATATTTCTTTTCAAGTTCAGATTTAGTTACAAGTGAAGGTATTGAATCAAGCACTAGGAGCCCAACTTGCCCAGATTCAATAAGTTCTTGAACCTTCTGAAGAATATCCTCAGCTGCAATGTTAGGTGGTTGCATAACTTCAATTTCAGTATTATCAATACCTAATGTGTGGGCCCACTTAGAATCAAAAGAATGCTCTAGATCAATATATAATACTTTTTTGGGTCCAATCTCTTGTAATTCCTCAATAGAAACAAGTGCAGATTTATCCCCTGCAGATGCCTTTTCCTGCAATGAAATTATCCTATCCTCAAATTCTTTCTGAAAAATTTCAATAGAATTTTTACAGATATCAACAGCTGTAGTAGATTTACCACCCTGCGGATTACCGAAAAATTCTGTTATCATGTTTCTAGGAATGCCACCATAAGTTGAGTAATTTAGTTGAGGACTAGAAAATGGTAATCTAGGTTTCTGTGCAGATGCAGCTGCATCCATCAATTCTGGGCAGTCCCAATCCTTCTTACATTTATTTATTATGTCATCGAAACTCGACATATAGTATATCCTCCTTTACAATTGATATGGGGGTAGATCCTGTGTGCTCATAGGATTTATAGGATTAGATGATTCCGCAGCACGTCTTGAATCCCATATCTTCTTAGCACCCATGATTAATTCTCTAGAATATGTTAATTGATTTTCTACTCGAGTAATGATAGACGTGTAGCAAACTTCCATTATTCGATATTCAGCCATCGACTGAACCAACTCATCTTTAATGATTTGCGAAAGTATGCTAGATTTCTCTCCAGTTTTAAGTAATTCAGCATTAAATGTTTTCTTCTGCTCAATCTCACGTTTGTTGTTTTCTAACTTTGTAACTTCTAGCTTTAAACGCAATTTATTTAAAGATTCGGAAACACTAAATAAATCCAGTGGGAGCTCGGTGAGAATGTATGTTAATTCTGCGTCAGTTATAGGAACTTGTTCAGACTTCATCCTAGCATGCAGCTTCTGTACTTCTGCAAATGTCGGAGCAAACACAGATTCGTAGATACTATCACAGAACTGCTCCGCAGGTGCACATTGATTATCAAGTTCCTGTTGTATTTTTTCAAACATATTTATTGATGCTCCTTCTTAGGTAATTGACATAAATAAGTTAAAGCGACCTCTTGTAAATACTGTGTCGATTTCAATTCGTTGTTCATACTCAAGAGCTTATTTGCAAGTTTAAGGCACACGATAGAATGTGCTGTCCCATACTTAGAGATCTTATCATTGTACTGTGAGGGTATCAAAGTTTTTTCAATGTCCTGCAAAAAGATGTATTTAACTACATTGATTATAAAACTATGAAACCCTTCAAACCACTTAACAAAGTTAACACCGGAATTATAGACTTCTGAAACAATACGTGTTACTTCAGAATTATCTTTGCTTGCATACGCTTGCAACAATGCGAAATAATCATCATAGTTAGGTAGATTCAATGCAATTTCTAAGTTCGACAAAGTTACATCATCACTATAAGTAAGAGCCTTGTCTAATAAAGTTAACGCATCTCTCATACCACCATTGGCCAATTTTGCAATAAAATTGATAGCCGACTCTTCATAAGTAATGTTGCGACCTTCTGCAATCTCGCAATCTAAAACATACTTTAACCTGGCAGTTATGCCCGCTAGACTAATTTTAGATAACTGAAACGTTTGTACTCTGGAAAGTATTGTCGCAGGTATTTTCTCAGGATTAGTAGTGCAAAACAGAAAAATACTTTTTGCTACACCAGATTCAATAGGTATGAGCAAACTTTGGAAAGCACTTTGGCTCAATGCATGGACCTCATCTATAATGAATACTTTATATCGGCCTACAATTGGATACTGCTGTGCTTCTTTCATGAGATTTCGCATATGCTCAACACCGCTGTTAGACGCCGCGTCAATCTCAATAGGCTCACCTTGACCCTCATTGAGTACGTTTGCAATACAACGTGCTATGGAAGTCTTTCCACAGCCCGCAGGTCCAATAAACAAGAAATTGCGATTGATATGATCTTTGTCCTCACACATCTTTCGAACAATATCTACAACAAGGGACTGCTCTGTGAAATCATCGAAAGTTTTTGGCCTATATTTCGTAGCTAAACTCATGTATAACCTCCAAAATTATATCACAATTCACCAATAATAACGATTTTATCGCCCATATTCCTTACACTTCTTATAGTAAGGGCAGAAATTAGGTGTACACCATTTATCACCGGCAGGAAGACCTTCAGGAGCTATGTTTTTATCAACCATGTCCATAACATAATTAAATTTATCCCAAGTTTGAGATAATACGTAATCTGGGACAGATAATTCGTAACATTTGATGTTCCCATATTGACGATCTACATACAGCATGATAACATGTTTTAATTTAAGCAGTGCACAATAAGCATACACTTGATCAATATGTTCTTGCTTAGGACCTGTAAGGTTGTTCCATACACTGAATTCACATGATTTTATTTCAAATAAGTGATATTCACCATTCACACGAATAATTCCATCAACTGCGCATCTTACTGGAGGGTTCACAATATCTAAGAAACTTTCAAGCGAATCTTCAGAAGGTGTACAGGTATAGGTGTAGTCAGGTGATAGTTCGTTTAAGTAATCCTCTAAAGAAATCCAATCGCCTTTTAAAAGTTCTGCAAGATTTGATTGTATTACACGATGGATAGCTGTGCCGATATCTGCAGTAAATTGAAGACCTCGGTCCGGATTAGGCATTGTATCAGGATCTACTCCTCTAATCCGAAACCAAGACCTCCTATTGCATCTAAGTTGTGAAGGTGCAAAGGTCTTATGAGGTGCCCTTGCACGGTCTGCAACAATCTTAGAATCTACAAATTTCTCATAGTTATCCAGAAATTTTGCGCTAGTTATAGAATTAAATCTAGAAACTGCAGCAGAATTGATAGATCTAAAGGACATCATTCTACTCCAGCAAGTATAGTAGTAAGTGTGCCATCGTTGACGATGATCCCCTGTATCTCACCTTCTGATTTGAATGGACTTATTGATACATCGGATTCTCCGTAGTTACTGATGATTTTCTTCAGTGCTGCAAGCTTGAATTCTGAAGTATAAGCTTCAGAAGTTCCTGCAACATCAATAGCGCAGTTTACATTTTTATCATGTAATGAAACCTTACCAGATTCTACTGTAAAATTAATAGTATCTTCGGAAGTCGTTGAAAGCAACTCAGCCTGTGACAGAAACTTGCTGAGTTGAGAAGCTTTGCATTGAATTCCAGAATCATCTGTTTTCAGTATGTTGAGTATCATTTCGGAATTGTAACTTCCTACACCTTCGTCAGACTCGTAGTATGGAGTGAATTCAGAAAGATATGTATAACTATCTGTAGTAGCAGAAATCAGATAGTTTCGTCCGTCAGCTGCCTTAGAAATCTTGCTATCATCCGGCAAAGAAGTAAACAAGTTAATTACAGTATCAGATAATAGACAAGTGTTGCCAAGCTTACCAAGTTTAGAATGTGTAAAAAGTGAATTATCAATATCACCTACTAATACATCACCATCACTGCCGACCCATACACGTGTATACACAGGATGTATGAAGGAAATTGCTAGTGCAAACAGCTGATTATCTTTGATATACTTCCAACTAGACTTATCAATAGCAATGCGTGTACCATCGGAAGTTAACGGAGCCGGTGTATCTAGTTCGAGTTCATCTCCATCAATCATCTTTGGCAATGTAAATTTAGACTTTCCAGAAGTGATGACTAACCCTGAGTCATTGATATCTAGCGTAACTGTATTAGACTCAATAGAAGACACAAGCTGCTTGAGAAGTAAACTTCCTACAAATATCCTAGAATCTCCTGAACCTTCTGAACTACCTTTAACCGATATTTCTGTTTTGATCGACGCAGTTTCAACGTTGATTTTAAGGATATTTTCTCCGATTGTCAGCTGAACTATGTTGCTCTTCTTATGATAGTTAGAAACATTAGAATTAATGATTCCAATATCAAGTGCGTTTGAAAGTGGTGTTGTGTTACAAGTAAATTTCATGTATTGACCTCCTTATGATTATACATATACTATAACGATTTTACTATTTCCCGTAAGTCACTCTTCGCTCAATATCGTCAAGAAATTCTTCCTGTGTTACGTGAAATCTACCTAAATAATGTGTAATACCTTCATTGTATTCATCACTTATGATTCCATTAACACCTAAAGCAGCATCACCTCTAGGTTTACTGCCGTCTTCATTTTTAAAAACTGGTAATTTATATTCCATTTCAAATAAATGATACTGTATCCATTTCACTTCTTCCGGATCTTTAGTTAGAATACTAGTAGGTTTAGGGTACTTGCAAGGATATTCCATGCCGTACCACCGAAGTGTAGTTGTTACGTCGCATTTACTTGGAAATGGCAAGTATTCTGCAGCTTTACACATCATTTCACTGAGAAGTTCACCGCCACGTTTATAATTTTCAATCTTAACTTCTGCAAGCAACTCATCATGTATAGGGGTTAATAACCTACCTCCTATGTCTTTCCACTCCTGATTATTTTCTAGCATCAAGATAGCAAGTTTGGTTTGGTCTGCAGCACTGCCTTGTATTACACTATTAACAGTCTGTCTTGTAGCATCATTGATCTTACTAGAATTATTAGTTACTTTAATACCTTCCTCGTATAGCTCACGAGTTCTTCTCGCAATCTGACCAAAATATTTGTAACTATTGAATTCATCAGTAAGTAGTTTAACAATTCTTTCTGGAATGTCAGATTTATGCTGAAGCGTTGTAGGATCTAACGGATCTATATCAGGGTTCACATAATTCTTCATTGCGGAGAATTGAAATCTAGGTAACTGCATGTCTGGAAGATGCCTACGCCTTCCAAGAATTGTTTCAGTGTATCCTAATTTTCGAGCAGATGCTTGAGTATTAACCATAAGCCGCTGAAGTCCCGGAAATGCTTTCATAACAGAGTCATATACTCGTTGTGCAGCTTTTACTTTAGCTTCATCTGACATATCATCTCTATGACCATAAAGCTGCTCCGCAATAGACGGAATAGCACGGCCATAACAAATACCTAACAATACTGTTTTGGCCTCACCTCTTCGAGCTTTACCATCAGGCTGATATTCATGAGTTTCAGGATGGAATTCCAAACAGTTTTCATAAGGTACACCAAATGCTAAACTAGCGATACTTGCATAAATATCTCTATCTTGAATAAATGAATCAATCATTCCTTTATCTTGAGATACAAATGCTGTTATTCTAGGTTCCTGGGCCGAGTAATCGCTGGACAACATAACATATCCAGGAGTAGCTCTAAACATATGGCGAATATCTGTTGCATGCGAAGGAATGTTCATCATGTTTGGCTCCGAAGAACTCAGACGTCCTGTGGATGCGCCGATCTGATTGAACCTAGCATGAATTCTACTATCAGAAGTAGTTGCTTTAGGCATCTTCTCTACAAACGTACTTATGAGTACCCCAAAACTTCTGACCTTCAGTATCTGATTTGTGATAGGAAGATTCATTTCTTTGAGTACTTCTTTATCAGTAGACTGTCCTTTGCCTGCAGGCAATTCCATTATGTTATACAATAGATGTTTTACATGCAAAGTAGATTTAGGGTTGAAATTAGCCCCGCTAGTAAACGGTTGAGTTGTACCAAATGATTTTGTATATGGATGATCCGCTAACTGTTGATCTACCATTTCTGCAAGTTTTGCTTTCTCTTTAGCCTCCTCTTCCTTGTATCGAGGTACAAGCATACTTGCAGTTTCTTTATCAAGATAGATACCTAATCTATGCATGTTTTGACAGATAGGTGCAAGTGGAAATTCTACATTCCAAACCAAATCAGCAATACTTTCTAAATGTGCCTTTTTACACTTCTCATGAGTTTTTGTTACATAAGGTAACTGCCATTTGAAAAGTTCATAAGTAATCTTAGCGTCGTTGGCTGCATATAACTTAGCAACATCTGGCTTACAATATGGAAATAGTTTTGGAGAGAAGAAATCGTTGAACTTCATTGGATCTCCGTGGCCTTTAAGCACATACTTATTATAAAGTACTTTCAAGGCATTGTCAGGCTCATTCTCCTTCAAACATCTCCATGCTAAAATTACATCATAGTAGAATGCAGGATTTAAATCTACTTTTAGATCCTTATACACCATTGCAGAGTCGAAATCAAAGTTAGCAAAAATCAGCTTAGTATCTGCATCTACTAATCTTTGAAATTCTAACCCTACATCCTCATATGAAAGTTGATTTTTGTACGGTGTATCAAATATAGGGACTAGATGCTTCATAGGGATGTAACATTCATCACCCCCGGGATAATACAAAGAAGCCCCTACAATAGTATCTCGTATTCTATCAAGACCTGTAGTCTCTGTATCTAGGCCAGCATATCCTGCATCAATACATTCATCTATGTAATCATGTAACTGGAACTTGTCTGTAATAAGTATGGCAGGCGAATCCTTAAAGTACTCAATTACTTTTTGAGATGTCGCCTGCAGCTCATCATTTATTCCTTTAGATGCAACGGATTTAGGAGGCTCTAGTAATTCTTTGCTTTTGGCAGCAACTTGATTTATTTGTTCAAGTTGCGATGCACTAAACAGCCCCATCTAGCACCTCCGAACTTAGAAACTTACATCATCGTCATCCAGTGTCTCAACACCCTCAGCAGTAACATCAACATCTGCAGATGCAGTGTTGTCAATTACAGTAGTTACTGGGGGCATAACAGAATCTACGCGATTGATAGCAGCCGGAACAGATACCCTAGGAGTTGCTACGTACTCACCAAGATTTGCTGTAGAAGCTGTATTATCACCTGTATTCATGAGTAATTCCGACAACTTGAATGTAGGATATTCGACAACTACCTGTTCATAATCTTTAGGCATAGAAGTATTGAACTTGACAAGAATATCATCATAAGTTGCAATGGTATTGAGGCCAATGGCTCGAATTTCATACCTAGTATCTCGGCTCTGTGCCTCTCCATGACGTGTAATCCTAAATACACACTCGCTTGGATTGGGATACTTGTTAAAAACATCTGCCATCAACTGCGGTTCAAAATAAGTTGTACGATCAAAATATCTGATCTCTGGATTCTCCAGCGTCTCTCCGTTCTTTGCAATGACATACAATGGTATGAATATCTTGTTTTGAATTCGGATACCCTTTTCGCATGCAGGACAGCCTGCGCCACAACAATGCACATACCCAGAATAATCCGAAGATTTAATGTAATGAACGTCGGCAATCATAACATCTCCGACGCTCTTATACATAAAGATTACGTCTGCGTATTCTCCGTCGTTCTGGAGTGTAAAAAATCCTTTGTTCTTTTCAGCATTGTACTGATTGAGTGATTTGAAAGCCATAAATGGTTCCTCCTGTTTTGATCTTTATTGATATAGTTACAATAACGATTCTTTATTCCAACTTACATAAGAATCGTTTGTTTCACGAAGTTTGAGCTCTTTGAGTATTACTCCGGGTTCTTTGAGATTAAGTAATCCTTGTAATAAAACTGCAATGTTGTTGCATATTGCTTCCGCGCAGAGTGGGTACTCTACTTCCTTGCTCTGAACGCCACTGCGAGTCATCGCTCGAGCAATGTCCGCTCCGAAAGAATCACCAGCGGAATACAAGAAAGTGTTATCAAAAGAAGCCTGTTTCATGTATTTTTGCAATCTAGAAAACTCAATTATCATCTTATCATCTTCAGCACGCTGAGGGCATTCCACAGTAGCTTCTAACTTATACTGATATGCATTGAGCATTCCATCTCTAACATATGCAGCACTGAATGTAGTTCGTGTAGTTACGTCTAAATTCATAAACTAACCTCCATAACTCCAGAAATATAATCTCTACAATGTGTATCATTAACTTCGTAAGATATGCATACGCTATGTTCAAACACACCCGGTACGGTACTACTAGGTACAATACTGTACTGGATATCAAGAACACGCTTATCTGCAATGAATGCATTTACTGAATCTTCTACAACTAATGCAGACTCATTGTGAAATATTTTGATTTTCATTAGTATTTAACCCCTTTCTGATATCCCAAGCTGCTAAGAAATAGAATATCCAAGATTTATCAGATGTTTTGTATCCGTATGCAATTGCATTGACCATGAAGTATGTCAATTGAGAATAACATTCTTCTAAATCGCAAGACATTGTTACCTCATAGTAGATGTCCTGCACCGCAAGATATTCCTCCATATCTCTGATAGCAAAGAGATTATTGCGAGCAGCTAGTGTAGTGTAATAGCTTTTCAGATCCAGATATCCAATTTTCTTAGAAGAAAGATAAGAAGTATAGTCAGTCTTAACAAATTCATAAGGTGTCATGGTCACAACCTCCTTACAAACAATCACTGAAATGCGGGTGCAAACTTAGCAAGCTTGATTCGAAGATCAGAAATGATGCTCGCACGCTTCTCGTCAGAAATACGTTTAGCAGCAGGCTTCTCACCGATGAGTTCATCTACTATCGCAAGAGTGTTCTTATCGTCACCAACAACGTTCCAGAAATCAATACGCTCAAGATCGGACAAACAAGAATCTTCGCATACAGCTTCTAAAAAATCGAAGAGATTCATAGGACCATCAGGGCCTTCTACGATATTACTAGTTTCCTTCTCACCGCGTTCCTTTGCACTCTTTATATCATGGCAGATACAATACAGGCAGTTATAACTAACTCGGTAGATGTAAGCAGCTGTATATTTCTTCGGATCCTTTTCAAGAACTGCAACATTCTTCTGGAGATACTGCAATACAGTAGAAACACCATCCTCATCAGTAGAATATCTCAAGAAAGTATCCTGCTTGTACCATGCGTAGATAATCTGATCAAAAAACTGCACAAATAAAGCCGCCGCCTTATCTTCAGCAGGGAGTGCATTCCATGCGTTGTAAGACAGCGGATCTGTATATCCAAGATAGTTTATAAACAATGAACGAGTTTCATAAAAAGGTGTTTTTACAGTTGAATTAGACATTGATTTAATCTCCTAACTTAAATGATGTTTGATGTGCTGATAAGTATTGATGTTAGCCTCATCCTACAATTATATTATAGACGTTTATTGCAAAATTAAAAGACAAAATTTTGGTTTATTTAAAATTCTTTGTGTGGAATCCGAACAACTAACTCATCCACACCTAATGCATCTAAGTACGCTACTAACGTATTCATTCGAGGATACTGTTTACCTTGTTCCACCATACTGATAGTAGAAATACTTACACCGGAAAGGTTTTCAACTTCAAGTATTTTTAACCCCTTAGATGTTCGCAACTTACGCAACTCTGAACCTAACTCTGATGCACTAGAAATTGTAACTCGGTTCATTTCTTCTTACCCTCCTTCAGTATCTGATATATTTTCCAAATGTTTAACAATAAACAAGCCCCATTCAGCAACCATACACTGAATGCACCAATGATTAGTCCATATATTACAAACAATATTGATCCTATAGAATTATAAATGCGGATCTTCAACTCACCTTTGTTTAGAAATCCTATGAATATTACACATGTTGCAGAAATACCTATTACTTCAATCCAACTCATCATTCAGTCCCTCTCTGCGTATAGCGTATCAAATTCTTGCTTAGTTATATCATTCACGTCCTTACCATCAAACATATGCATAGCCCATACTATTGCAGCAGAGCTGAGGGCTTTTTTAAGTTTAGCCGTTGCACGTCTGCCAGCTTCATCTCCATCCATACAGAGCACAAACTCTTGAACACCTAGTTCTTTAAGTTGTTGCATCTGATAAGATGTACCTGTACCTAACAATGCAACTGCGTAATATCCAAATGTTCTGCAGGTAAGTGCATTTATGATACTTTCACATATAACAACTGATCTACACCCTGAAGGTATTCTATCTACACCATACACAGGTTTCTGCGCACCTGACGGTACATGATAGAGCTTAGTTGCAATTGCTCTACGAATAATACATAACGTCCTACCATATTTATCATGTACAGGAAATGTGATGCAAGGGACAGGCTTCTTTCGACCTTCTGGAATCCAATTTGCATCATACCCTACATCATACTCCGCAATCACTTCATCTGTTAAATGACGTTCATACATGTAAGGTACAGTAAATCTATACTTAGCGAGTTCTTCTTCTGAAACATATTGTGTTGTTTGGTTGAGTTGCTCTAATATATTATTTACCGCAAGTTTGCTGGCTATGGCATCAGATAGTCCCTGTGGAATCAGTCTCTCTATTTCATCTGGTTGATATCCTGGAACATTCTCCGCAAGCCATTCGCTAGCAGATGTTGTGATGCTATGAGTTTTAAGCATCTCAGCAACAGCCTGTTCCATTGTATATGCACAACTGCACGAAAAACAATGCCACAACCCGGCAGGATACTGTTGGCCATTTCTATATTCAGAATTAAGTAACACGCCGCAAGAAGGTTTTCGCTCTTGACCCCCATTATGAAATGGGCAATATACACTTAAGTAATTCCCAATTCTTCGATTCTTTCGGACTAATCCGAATTCAGATAGTTTATCTACAATAAGTTCAACATCCATGTGAATCTTCCTCGGTTACGTATTCAAACATGAGCCCTTTGCGACATCTGTTCAGCTGTATAGATTCTTTCACAGATTCAAAGTCCATGTTGTAAGTTCGTGCAGCTTCTGAAATGCTTCTGTAAGTTTTCCCGTCAGTAATACACCTAACAGGTTTGCCATGTTTTATCATCTCAATATTACCGCACTTTTGTGGATCCCATAGCCCCATAGCTTTTGCGTGATTCATATTCTCCTCACGAGTGACCCACTCTAAGTTAGCTACACTGTTATTTAATTTATCTCCATCAATGTGATTAACTTGCGGTTTATTTTCAGGATTCGGTATGTGCGCAGATGCTACCAGACGATGTACTGAATGTAATTTTGAAACACCGTGAGCCGAAAGCATACAATGCACATAACCATCGTCACCCACATGTAACTTAAGCTCATTACCATAACGAGCTGCCTTGCTTTTCTCATTGTATCGAGTGCAGCTTCTAATCTTACCATCTGTAGATGCTTGATAAAATCCTTCATACCCTGGTATATCTTTCCAATCACTGTTAGTATCTTCTACAGGTAAAGTTAACGACAAGTTAGATAATGCATCAGAATCTCCTGAAATATGATAGACCTTTTGACCTGCAGAATACTCAGGAATGAAAGCATTTGCAACAATGTTACACACTCTTATAGTAGCAACCTTACCACCCTTCGATAAGTAAACCTGACCTTGATAAGGTTTTAACACATTACCTCCAATTCGTGCAACTTGCCCCTGATCATTTACTTGATACAGCCCCTCATATCCTACTACATCGTGCCAAATTGTATCATCAATAAAATTCAATAAAGACTTGGATTTCATGACACACCTCCATCAGAATTCCACATTCTCATCATCTTCAAAGTCATCTTCTAATACTGCAGTATCATCTGAAACATGTTTAGTGATGCTTGAAGGCACTGCAACAGTAGGGGTAACAGAGCCACCAGGGCCAGTATCACCTCCTGTAGGCAGGTACTGCATGTTACCTGTATTGATATCCCAGGCATAACTTAAGACAGGTTTCTGGTTGTTTGCATTTCTAGATTTCTCCAATCGGATATCAAGTACATGTTTATCAAAGATCTGCCGTATTGTGAATACTTGCGTAGCTATACGTGCTGGATGGTCGCTTCCTTCGACGTTGTAGATAGTCGGGAAGGGGTCACCTTTGTCATCCTTGCATTCTTTAGTCTCTCTATTCGCCTGCATAGCCACAACAACGGCACACCCAAACTGTTTACTCAACCTAAACAGATCTGTACATAGGTTCTTGTATTTCATGTAATCAGTATCTGACCGATGTGTATCAGTCATGTAAGAAAGACCATCGATGATTAATAATCGTATATGGTGTCGCCTAACAAGCGATTCAAGTCCTCTGACGTTTACTACACCCTCTGAAGTATTCTTATCTTCAAGTACTAATGCGCTAGTTTCTTCCTGGCTCAATTTATCCAAATACTTCATGTATTCTGTAGTGTATTTACCTTGGAAGAGCTGATTGTTTTGAAAATGTTGCCTCCAAGTGTCAAATCTTGTGCCTAAGAAAGAAGCTTGCATCTCAGGAGAATAATACAAGACCGGGAATCCATTCTTCTGTGCAGATTCCATCATCTTTGTTAGCAACCAACTCTTACCATTGTTGGTGCGGGCTACTACTAATGCAAGTTCTTCTACGGTAGATAATCCACCATACATCAGTTTATCTATTTCTGCAAATCCTGTAGGTATTCGTTCTTGTTTACTAAAATCTACAACCTGCTGTGCTCTTTCATGCGCTTCTTTTACAATATCTAGTGGATGTGTTTCATCTAGTTGTGAAGCTAAATCACATTGATTTTGCAAGTATTCCCAAGCAATACTAACATCTCCCGAACCTAAATCTTTCAATTTATTGAATGTTTCAAGCAAAAGTATATGTTGCTTATTTTTTGCAATTTCTGTTTTAAGATATGCAAGCGGCTCTGAAACTTTAATGAGTGTTACATTAGGAAACTCGGCCTGGAAAGTGAATACATCTGGAACATTTCCATATTTCTGTCGATGTTCCAATATGAAATGTATTTGATCTTTAAATACAGAATAATATGATTCATCATAACTACAAAGTGAGTTGATTTCATCATCATTATCTGAAGTTAATATTCTACATATCATCTGAAGTTCAATAGAGGTGATCACTTGTTACCTCCTAACTGTGCGTCAGATAGATGTATAACTTTTGCACCTTCAGATTTAAGTAACCAATTAGATTTCAAAGTTGCAAAAAATGGATTGTTAAATTTAGTGGACATTAACTTCCGAGGTTCTGGAGATACTAGTATAGTAGTTAATCCGGAACTTGAGCGTGCTTGTATAAGATTAAGCAATGTCTGAGATTCAAATTCTTTGAAATCTACATAGTCGAAATTAGATACTATTAGAACCTTACAGCTCTGTGACCATATTCGCATATATTCCAACTGTTCAGGCTCCGATTTTAACGACCAACTCTTTCGAAGCTCATCTAAGTATGTAGAATACTTCAGATTATAGACTGTACAGTGCAAATTACTTCCTTTCCAATTTTCGCAGACAGCAACATACGCAAGTAAATCAGAAGCACGTATAGTATCAACAGTAGCTGTATCAACAACTAACCCATATGTTTGACCATCTGCAATGCTAAGCACATTGTGCATTTTCTGTATATCTGAAGATGAACTATTCAGAACAGGATTTTTCATTGTAATGCCATTGCGTTCAAGTAAATAAGAAACCTGTGCAAGTATTGGGCACGAACCGTCACAGAAGTTTTCAAGGCAATGTGATGTAAATATACAATTATACATTATCAAGCCTCCTTAACACAGGATTTCTACTCCGCTTAAATGCTACTCTAGAATTAACACAGTTTATGGCAAGTTTCAGCGGATCCTTGTATCCTAATTCAGCATACATTTCAGGAGTAGTAAATAATGTCAAGAAAGGTTGTAGCTCACCAAACAATGGATAATTATGCTCAACACCACGCAGATCTCGCTCTAACAAGTAACGTCTAACAACATACTCTTTTACAAAGTCACGTGTATAAGGCAGGTTCTTAGATTCAGGAAGTGTATTCCAATACTGGGAGATCTTATGTAGCTCGCCATCTATCTCAATATTTGTATAGAAGCTAACTAATTCATTATCAACAAGTCTAGTCAATTTGTATATGTGTGGATACTTAATGATGTTATCCATGACTTGTTTTCGTGTAAATCCTTTTATAGGAATTATCAATCCTAACACAGGATGGTTTTCTAATCCAGGATAATCTAGATACATAGTATCACCACGAGTATGTATAGTGCGTGTTGGGAACAGGCGCATAAGGTCACTATTTGTCATCTTATTTACATCTGTTGTAACTGATATTTCATTCTGTTTTGTTGGAATTACAGGTAATGATTCATAAACAACATATGAAGTATCTCCAATCATGTTACATGCATACGCAGAATTAACATTTAACTGAGGAACAACCGGCGGTTGTAAATATAGATCTTCTTTTGGCGTATCTGCAGAATAACTAGAAACAATATTTACTGCGGACATAACAGACGGAGTAGGTGTTACTTCAGTAGCAGAAGCTGGAGAATGCAATATAGGTGATGCATTTGCTACTTGCTTCTCAATATTATCTAATGACCAATTTATTGCAGTAGAATCAACGTACATTGATTGAGCTAATAAGAATGGACGTATCTCCATATCATCTAATGCATCAGCTATGTTAGGTTCTGTGTTTTCTATATAGGCGAAATCTTCATCATTCATCAGCTTATATGATGCAGTATTCATGAAACGAATTATATCTTTAAGATACTTAGATGTGCCACAACCCCTGCGAATAACATATGTTATAACATTCGAATGTATTGTAGATAGTTTACCCTTTAAGTTTGAAGGATAATTTAAATATTCAGGTATCTGAGAAAATCTAGTTATTCTACCCATATTATCCTCCTATCAGCTTATATCTACGTAATAACGATTCATCGTCACCGCAGTAAGTATAATCTTCTACAATATCAGGACAATAGGCTAAGAATTTGTCTTTAACTAAGTAGGGGGACAATACCACACCATTCAATTCCGAACAATCTAGCGCAGAATACCCGCTATCTAGTAACAAATCATACAACCCTAACCCACTGAAAGTTACATAATCTTTAGTCATGTTCCGAGAAATTCTGTGTATACTATAAGGTACTGCATACGTAGTAGTTATAACACCGGAACCTACGTTATCACACCATCTATTAAATTGTTCAATCTCAGAAAAATCTGAAACACTCAAACAATATCCATAAAGTATTATAATATCAACTATCCATTGTGGGATCATTTCAATTCGATACTTAAAATTCTTATCAAAATTAAGAGAAAGATAGAACCTACAATTGAACCACTTATCAATTAATTTTGCACACTGTGTAACATGCGAATATTCTATAGGTCTATTTGCAACTTCACGCAACACTGTCTTATATTTCAGAATAATATTGCGTTTTGCACTCATACTAGCAGAACGATCTATGAATGTATTCAATTGAGTAACATGGCTCATTGTAGAAGATATATCATTATTTATAGAAATAGCTTCGTCGTTCAGCTCGCCTAAGTTTTCGCCAAATTCGGTATCCTGCTTGAGTAAGTTATCTGCAAGTATTTGAGATATCAGTTCTACAGAATGACACAACTGTGTGTTTAAATCACCTAGTCGAGTTCGAGTTTTAGCATACAGTTTTTTATCACTTTTAGAAAGTTCTTCCAGATACTGCACTACTTTTTCCATGTGAGATTCAATGCTATTTAATTCCACCTAACTCTCACCTCCACTTTATACACAACACATTAACGATTTTCCAAAAATTAAATTAGCGAGTGTGGCACTGACACCTGTTGCGGATAATAATCACTCTACTTCGTGGCGCGGTACACGAAGCAGGCAACAGGCATCAGTGCCGCACTCGCTAACGCCGTCTGTGTATCTGATTGTATTATAAGTTGTATTCAAAATCAAGGTTGAGTTTATGCAAAATATCAAAGTTGTCAATGCGGCGCGCTGCAGTAGAATCAATACGCATTAAAAATATTTTATAAAGAATAAAGACAAATTATGATAAATTTAATTAATTTTACTCTATTTTACTTATATATAATGTTCGCAAAACCCGTGAAATCGCCACTTTTTGCGACCAAAAACCCGTGAAATCGCCACTTTTGTATCAGATATTAAATTTATTTTAGATTCATGCAATTTCTATGAATTTTTATCAAATTCACACCTGTCTGCAGCTCAAAATTGGAGAATTCTGATCAATATTCAAAAATCTACAAATTCTTACTAAATTGATACTTGATTTTATTTGACACTTTATTATAATAAAATTGTAGTTTTCATTTTTTAAGGTAACATACATGAACGAAATCTGGAAACCTATACCTGAATTTCAGGGATATGAAGCATCAAACTTAGGGCGTATTCGTCGTTCAGAATACGTTGCATATTTTCCTGATGGTTCATCTAAAACAGTATCTCCAGAAATTTTATCTAACCACATCAATTCAGGTACAGTAGTAACTAACTTTTTAGGAAACACATACCATACCCACAGATTAGTGGCTAGTGCGTTTTATGGCAATATTTCACGAAAGCACATTCGATTCATAGACGGTGATAGATTAAATGTTAAGTTATCTAACTTAAGGTGTTGCACACCGTCTGAATCAGTTAAAGAAGATATTGCAGAAGGTGTACGTAAAAATCCACCCGTTTATCGTGGCGTTAAGGTAGTGTGTAACGAAACTGGAAAGATATATAGATCAATCAAGAACCTTTCAGAATCATTAAGTATGCCACGATCTTCGGTAAGAAGATACATATATAACAAAAAACCTATACAAGGATTTACATATTCTATATATTCAGGCGGAGGTGACAGTGATGCCGAGTAATGAATACATTAAGAGACGTACTCAAGAAATATATGATTCTATGCCGCAGGATAAAGAGCTTAGAAAGAAGTGTTTCAAAGAGCGCGATGAACTTGTAGAACTTAATTATTCATTTTTTGGTTATATTGCTGCACATAAGTTTGTTAATAATTCTTATATAACATATGAAGATAAATTGCAAGCTGCTTTACTTCATTTTTGCGAGATATTTTGGTGGTACAAGTGGAAAGGTGATGAAACTCATAAAGCATATCGAGACGATTTAGCATTTACAGTGTTTTTCAAACCTCGTATCACAGAAATGATGGAACGAGATTTTGATGAGGTTAAGTATTCATTACGTCGTCAGTTATGTATGGAAGCTGCAAACCAATTAGGCATACACTGGGCACAGCTTAAGTATGAAGATCTTGCAAAAGTTAAGTTACCTGAAGATAAGATGATTGCTCTTAGGGCAATATTTGGTACACTTTACACTGCGGATTTTGAAGAACATGAGATGTTTATTGCAGCACCAGAAGAAACTGTTAGCCCATTTGACGATCCATCAGAAGAATACAATTCCATAGAAGAGTTACTTATCCATGATATGATTGTATATGAAGAGCCATTGACAGATTCTAAGTTACGCAAAATGTCTGAAATATATGGGATAGATTTTCATATTTTAAAAGAAAAATTACCTGCGGCAGAAAGAATACTGAAACAACGACTGGAAGACGCAATCGCAGATCAATATTAAAGGCGCACATTTCTGCACGCCTTATTTTTTTTGTTTGGATATCGAAATTACTAGAATTTATCTGCAACTTTCAGGAACTGTAAAGCTTTACTGGTGTTACTGCTATCTCCGGCAAATCCGGGAATTGTCCTCATTCGTTTATTTAAGTCATATGCATTTGTAAGATTATTGAAATAATGGGAATCAAAATCTGCAAGTGCATTGAATACTTGCCATTTAGTACCTTTGTAGTTCTGTAAGTTATCAGCTTCCATGCACTGATTCATAAATGTTTCTCGTAAAATAGAAACTTTATCATTACTCTTTGTAGGCAGTATCTGACCATCCACTACTTCAAAAGGAAATATGAAATCAAGAAGGTTGATTACAAATCCGTCATCTGTCTTATCTTTAACAAGCGTTTCTGCTTTCTTATTTAGGTCAATTATACAATCACCTACATTACCTAATACTTTGTTTGCAACCTGTTCATTTATTCCTTGATCTTCTGAAACAGGAATTCGGAACTTAATGAGCGATGAACTCAATGCTGCATTAAGCGTATTCTGGCAGACCACACGAATTGGGGTATTCAGTACTGTTACCTTTCCATCAGGTTTGAGATGTTCATTCATTATAACAAAATAGTGATCTATATCGTCATCAAGGATTTTGTATTTTTCTGAAATTTTAAAACACCCAAAAACAGTTTCACCTCTACCAAGGCTTGCAACACATTCTACCGACATATCATCTTTAAGTAAATTCTCCACAGATTCGAATGTTTGCGTATTCTGAATTATGTTAGGCTGCTTAGTTTTTACTACTCCTAGAATCTTTTGGTTGTCTTCTCGATAAAGTGTCCAATAATCTGGAACTACTCCATGAAGCTCTGTGCTCATAGTTAATGCAGACACGTCCCATCCAAGTTCTGCTTCAGAAATTATTTCCCCAGAAGTTTGTGGCGGGTTAGTAGTTAAATCTTTACCAAGGGAATGCCACGGGGTTTCGTTTACATAAATCAAACTGTCAATGTTTGCAGACATTACATAGTCCTCCTGAAATTTAATTCACCACTGTAACAGAAGTTCAGACAACTTAGCGTAATCGCTTCTTGATACTTTACCATATACAAGATCCAGTATAGTATCCGCAATTTCAGATTTATCTGAAGTGACTGTTGTGTTAATTGTGATTACAGATTCAGCGGGTTTAACATCTGGAATTGCATTGTGCATATCCATCTTTTCATGTATGTGTTCGCCGCTAATGGGGTTAGTATACTGTATGTCGGAAATCTCACTAGATGTACACCCTACTACAGGTTCTACTACAGATTCTACTACAGGTTCTTCATTCTTAGTAGTTTCAACGTTATTTCGAGTGCGGAGATCCCCATTGTAATACAAGGTGTTCATCCTATTGCAAATATCGCTGATCTGCCCATATCCTAAATCGAAGATATTCATCAGCTTCTCTTTATGCAAAGGAGTTATTTTCATCTTACCATTAAACATCTTAGATACTTGTGCTGCACTCATGTCCATAAGTTCTGCGACATCTGTGACTGTGAGACCGTTGCGAATTCTAAGTTCATGCAGGGGGCTAGATGTTTTTGCAAATAAAGTACCCTTCTTCATAGTGATATGCCTCCGTAAATACATGATATACTAACATTAACGATTTATATTTTGGAAATTACAAAATCAATCATTAGGAACGTATATTCTGATGAATTTTTCAGTCTTGAGCCGACCAGATGCATATCCATAGTAACTATTTTCTACAGTCTTATGACTAACGTTACATAGTTTAGCAAGTTCTCGTGAACTGTCAGCAACTGCTTCTGGCAACATATATTCATCATCACTCAGCTTCATCCAGATTGTCATGTAGCACCTGATTGAATAATGATTTAGTATCTACACCTACAGCATGGAATTTTTCAGAAAGCGAATTCCATTTGATTATTTCGTAAGTGTAAGAATCTTGAAAATTACCTCTTCGATCTTTAAACACATGTATGTTTACAAGTTTTCTACAAGAAGTTAATGCATCTCTACTTATTCGATTCAATATACTATCGTAGAATCTCACAGCTGGATTGTTACTTATTGCGCGAAATTCAATTCTATGTATATTTTGATCTTGTAAGTCTTTCATTACTTGTAATATTGCACTAGTTATTGCAGATGAGGGTGTATCTGCTAGTGAAATAAGTCCGAAATTATATGCACCATTAGAATAGTAATCAATTGTATATCCGATGTACCCAACTAACTTATCTGCATTATCAACAATTGCATATTGAAATCTACCTAGTGTATCGTCGTTTTCACCTATACAATAGAATCTACCATCACAGATACATCCATTGTAATATAACATCTTATCAGAATATCTAAGTCGATCAAATGCTTTTGTTAGTTCCTCTTTATAACATATCGCAGGTATAATCATACACTACCTCTTTGCTGTTTGATAGAATACAATGTTAGCACTTCTGAATTTGCAATACCTTTTGCAATCTCGCGAGCTACACCCTTAGATGTGTACACAAGTGCATTATTGATATTTGAGGTATATTCATACTTATTCATTGGATCATTGGAGTTTATCTTAGATAGATATTGTTCCTTATTGATTTTCTTTATTACTGCGTCCATCACTACCTCCAGATCTACTCAATTGTTGAGAAACTTAGACAGATCCATGAACGTATCAAAATCAAGGTTGAGATACAATTCACGCAACTTACTTTCCGAAATCTTGCCCTTATTCATTATCATAAGATATGTATCTGCATCAATCTTTCCATATAAAGATTTCATGAGTGTGGTCAAAGCTCGATTACTTGTGCTCGACTTCTTCGGTGCAGGATTGACCTTTATTTCTGGGAGTTCAATAGCTGCAGTATCATCTATACTAACCAGCTTCTTAGGTTTCTTGTGCTCAATGTGATGATACTGTTCATAGCCTATCTGAAACTCTTCTGCAGCTTGAGAATATGGTATATGAAAATAATCTGCAAACATCTGTGTAATTTCTTTAGGAGGTCTATTCTTTCCGGAAATGTACTTTATTACTGTAGATTTCTCCTTGCCAATGTACTTTGCAAAATCTGTAGCAGTCACATTGTTATCATTGAATCTTTGACGCCACGCAGTAATGTGTTTAATTTTATGAGATGTTTTATCTTCTAATGCAACTGCCTTTTTATTATGCTTCTTTATTACTTTGTGATCCAATAAAACTGGATCATAAGATGTGTAATCAGGATTAGATGTAGAATTTTTCTTAATCATTTCCTGCTTATGCGTTGCTTGATAGGACATGTATCCATTATAGAATTCTGATTTACCTTCTAAGAAAGATACATCGAAAAGCTCACATATCTTTTCAATTACATGATCTTTAGGCATAAGTTTACCCGTAAAATAGTTGCCCAGCGATCCTCTAGGAATTCCGGTCTTCTCTGCAATCTCAACTATTCTGAGGTTTCGCTCTACTCGCAAATTACTCCAATAGTTATTATGATATGAAGCGGTGTGGATTGTTTTCTGCATGTTTTGATATCCTCCTTGAAAAATTAGATACATACATTAACGATCTTGATGCTAAATGATCCATTTATCTGTAGGTGTCATTCCTCCAAATCCCCAATCCTCATCAGAATTTTCTACTACCAATGAAAACCCGTTTCGAGTTAACACCTTTTCTGAACCCTTGTTTCCGGGAAGTGTGCTTGCAGATATTATTTCAATATCTGTATTTTGATACAGATAATCTACGAGTAACTTAACCGTCTTTGAAGCTAATCCTCTCCCCCAAAATTCTTCTAGCAATCTGTACCCTAGATGTACAATATGTAATTTTTCATCGTATCCATACAGTTCAGCAAGACCTACAAACGTGTGCCCACCATCAATGTATATCCCTAGAAACAAAGAATCATGTAATCTGTATGCTTCATTATACATGTATTTTATCACAACTTTAGGGTCTTCATACTGTTTTTCAAGTAAGAATGTAGGCAGATACTTGTATATTTTTGCATTGTCCATCATTTTCTTTAGTGCTTCATGATCTTGCAAAGATACTTGCTGTAATGTCACATCATCACTGCGTATTATAGGTATAATATTAAATAGCTTCATATTTAATCACCTCCCGTATACACAATATAACGACCCAACTAAATTAAGTTGAGTCGTCATGGCCTATGCAATAAAGAAAGTAAGTTTGATATCAACTATTGTTCAATGTACTGCTGAATATCTTGAATTACATTTTTGATAGAAGTGCGTTCGGAAGTTCTATTGCCAGTATAAGTTGTAGTACCTCCGCCTTCATCTGTATGTACAACTAATTCATAATCAATAGGCTCTTCGCTATCAGGGAAGAGTGTTAGGTGTTCAACTTCACTCCACTGTCTTCCGTTACGGTCCCAATGTGCCCCGCTAGTACGCTTTCCAAAATGTACCGGAATATCATTATTGATAAAATACATGAGAAGCTGTTTAGGTGCCCAGCAAGATTTTTCCTCAAAAGTGAACAATCCCCTAGAATCTGGTAAATCGTAATTCTTTTCAAACTCCGTACGTGTGTCAGCATACTGTGGATCTGCAGCTACTCGTCTACTTATTGCATTAAATGTATCTTCTTTATCGTTTGTCCAGCTCCACCCAAAACTATTATTCTTCTTACATGCAGTTGATAATTCTCCCCAATCAAGTAACTTGGAAGCGTAGTAGTAAGTAAGCAACTTATTTTCATCTTTGATAGCTTTTACATTTACTTTGCTACCTCTATCACGATAATCTTTGAGTTTATCCAACACAGCTTTTGAAGGCTTGTAGAGGTCAATATCGATTTCACCTAATTCAGCATTGTAGTCATCTTCAGCTTGCTTAGATTCTGCTTCGTAAGCTTCTTTAAACTTATTCATGTCGATATAGAAATATAAATCACCATGTTTAGGCTCTATGTACTTACCGCCAGCACTGCGAATTCTAGATTTAAGATCTGCAATTTCTTCAGGATCTAACGTATAGTACGTTCTTGTAATATAAAAATTATGTTTGCCAGATGAAGTGTTCACCAGTTTATACTTATCGGACCATCTAGATATGCCGAGCTTACTATATAGTCGATCCATAGGTTGTTCAACATATCGCTTGCTTGCTACAATGTATCTTTTCATGAAATAATCCTCCTTACATATTTACAGGAATGATACGTACCCAAAGTTTATTATCATTATTGTTTGCGCGAACCCAATCACAATAAGCTCGTTGTATCTTCTTAGGTGCATCCCAGATAGAATCATATTTATCCACGAGACCTAAATCGCGGATCCACATTTTGTAACTAGTTTCAAAATCATCTCCTGCATCGTTCCAGCGTGCATCATCCCATTGAAGGATTTCATCGTCATATAATTCATCTTCAAATACAGCGATTTCAATGCTAGGAGCCCACATATCATTGTCCTTACCTTGGATAGATAAGTCAGCTTCGTCGCTTCTTTGCCATTTATCTACAATGTAATCCTTAGATTCTAATGAATATTTGATCTGATTGATAACATTATCAATAAGTTGATCTGTGATATCTTCTTTGATGGTTAACAGATATTCTTCTTCATGTGTATATTTTTCAATTCCAAGAATATGGAGATACTTTCTAAGATTGGGAAGTATCACAGTTTTCCACAATTTTGTATATCGCTGCCATGTAGGATATATTGCCATAGTACTTGCCCCTCCCTTAGTTATCAATTTCTGGTGCTAAATATATAGGTAACCGCAGTTTCTTAACTGCAGCGATTTCACTAGTTGATAACGCTGTGTATGCACCGACGTATCCAAATTCATACTCCATGTATGCTCGGAATTCATTTTCTGTTCCTTGGATGAATATAGGTTTTTTGAACCCGTTTTCTATATAAGTGACCATCCAAACTTCTTCAATCTGATCATTTCTAATTACGTAATTATCCATATTATCACCAAAGATCAAATGCATTGGAAACCGCGGTTTCTGCAGTTTCAGGTTCTGCAGCTTCTCTGCCCTCTCCAAGTACATAAACAGTACCTACGTCTATGAATTCATATCCAAATTCTTCCAATGCATCTTCGAAAGATTCTACACATACATATTGCACAATCTCTTCATAATCGAGTGTTCCCGTATGTGGAATTTCTTGCAGCCAGCCCTGTTTGTCGGAATAATCTCTATTCACATAATCGTAGATAGCAACAGGTACTAATGTCCAAACTAGATAACTGTCCATATCTTTATGTACGAATCTAGGTTCCATGCTGAATGAATATAAAACACTTCCATCGCTTATTAGCTTCATATTGCCCTCCTTCAATATAGATTTTATTTATTTATGATAGGTCTATCCTCATGAAACTTAACACCGTTGAATGTTTCATTGATATTATGCATTACTTTTGCTAAAGATAATAAAGTATCTTCGTCTAGTTCATCATAAATATGAAGTTTCCATCCGTCGCGAGTCCATGAAATATCATAATGATTGCCTGATTTAGTTGTATACAGGCTGTAAAATCCTAAAAGTTGTCCGTTATCAGCTACGCCCACTGAGTCTATATCAGAAAGTTTTAAGTTGCTTCCAGCAAGACACCTGTTAACCATTTTTACTATGTTTTCTAGCGTATTATATGGACGGTTGTATCGACTATAATTATCTATGTAACAAGCGCCCTGAGACCTTACCGCATCGTCATTTGCTTTGATGCATTTACTAGGATATTTTGTAAGTTTCTTTATCATGTTGCCCTCCTTATATTAGCTGTAACTAAATGTAGAAATTTACATTCGATTATCAGTTTATCGCTTTCTAGATCCACACCCCACATATTGCATCGAGTTGTATAAAACACCTTAGGTTCACACTCTTTCAAAATATATTCTAAATTTGTCCCTGCCTTCTGCATATATTGCAGTTATTGAGGACGATGCAATTTCAGGATCTAATACGGCATCATCGCTGTATCGTTCTCCGGTATCTGCATCTATGAATTCAAACATACCTGCAGCTAATTGGTTGAACTCATCTACTGTTAAAATGATTGTGTTCATGAATTTCTCCTATATCCCGTTTTTCAATTTTGTTTTCTTATCGCCAGTTAATTTTGCATATATGAAGTTGTTTCTAATATATTGATGAAAAAAGTGGCCCTTCGAGGGAGCTGCAACTAATCTGCGATACAATGCAGTAGGTACATCATAGTAGACATATATATCATCTGGACCACCTAAAGCACCTTTGAATTGTATATATAAATCCCCATACTGCATCTTAGGGTCTTTTACATTCATAGCATAACTCCACATGTTTGAAGAGCGGACCCTAACCATGTTTTTAGTTATGTCTTTAGAAGAAATGGCTGCAGTAATTTTACTGCGATAACTAACTGGTGCAAATGTAACTGATGCGATTTCAGGATATTTCATATTATTGATTTCTTAATGTTGTTTTAGCATCGCTGATTGCTTGCATTGTTTCTTCAGAAGTAGAGGAAAGTAAATAATCATAAATGTACTCCAGACCTTCCCAATCACGTCCAAGCTGTTCTGCACATTCAAGAACACCAAAAAGCCATGCAGACTTCTTATCATCTATTATTTTAGTTAGTTTACCTAACATCACGAATTCTGATCTATCACCTTTACAATGCTGGATTGCTTCTACCATGTTAGATATATCGCCATTATTCGGAAATACAGAGGCGGATGTGATTACTCGTTTCATAGTGTGCTCCTTGTATCATGATTATACAGATATATATAAGGTGAATCAATCTTTACACTCCCACGGAAACACAATCCACTTATCAGATTTTTCAGAAACGTAGAAATCAGGTTTTACTAATGCGCCTTCTTTGTAATACATTGTAGCAATTATGTAGTCAGGTTTGGAGTGTCCTGAGGCATTATTTGCATAATGAAGCAATGTTTCTCCAGAATCACAGATATCATCTATTATGATACAGCCGCTGCAAGGCGCTGCAAGTAAGGGCACATTCATTCTATGGGAAAGTATTACAGCAAATATGAGCCCGCCACGAGCAGGCCCGTATACACCGGTAATATCAGCATCTTTATATTTTCTTGCAACTTGATCACAAAATGATTCTACTTCACTCCACTGAACATATTCTTTGTTGGCCATGTTTAATCCTCCGAATCTATTGATTTTGCAATAACAATGTTGCCGTTACAATCAGTAACGATTTTATAATAATCTTGACAGAAAACCAATGAACTTTAGTTCATTGGATGAATGTCGATATAATGCCACCGTCTAAACGGTGGCTTATTTCTTGCCTTGATTTTCAATGTAGTATTGTAGAGTTTGTGAACTTACTTCTCCTATAGATGCTATAAAGTACCCATCTGACCAAAAGGTGCGTTCGTGCCAGAAGCATTTAGATAGATATGGTTCATACTTCTCCCAAATATGATACGTTGTGTACTGCTTCAAACCTCTAACAAAATCCGACAAATTGATATTCGGAGTTGTTTCTATCATATAGTGAATATGGTCTTTATCAGTTTCCATATACTTAATTTTGACATCGTGCTTGTTAGCAATTTCTTCTGACAGTTTCTTAATGTCTGAAGATACATTGTTACCCCCAAGCAATTTTCTTCTGTACTTGCATACAAAAATTAAGTGATATCTTAATAGAAATTTACATCTGTTTTTAGAAACATACTCATTACTCATATTTCTATATAAGGTTGTAATTAGTTTAGATTTAATATATAATTAGGATATATTAAATAACCTTATATGTATGTGAGGTTAAATCTATAGAAAGGAGAATGATATGTCAACTTATGCAGTACAAAGTAATGTCATTCGGGGATTATCCAAGAAGCAGTATGCCTTGCTTAAAGAAATGTGTCGATATTCCAATAGTCTGTATAATGTTGCTCTTTACAATATAAGACAACATTATTTTGATACTAAGATGTTTTTGACCTATGAAAGTAATTACCACGAATGTAAGACCAATGAAAGTTACAAGTTACTGCAAGCAGGGGTGGCTCAACAAACTATGAAAGTTGTTGACCGCAGTTTTAAGTCATTTTTCAACTTGTTGAAAAAGTGTAAGGTTGGAGATTATCGCTACCATGATGTAAAGATACCTCATTATAGAAAATCAGGTGGATTATTTAATTTAGTGCTTTCTACTAATGCGATTATTATTCGTGGTGATTATCTGATGCTCCCTATGAGTAGAGAGTTTAGGGCATTACATCCTGAGGTTAAAGAGATTGCAATACCGTTTCCTAAAAGGCTTTCAGATAAAACTATTAAAGAAGTTCGTATCTTGCCTTGCAGTAATGGTAGAGTATTCAAAATTCAGTATGCGTATGAAGTAGCAGAAGAACCGATAAATCTGAATAAGGACAATGTAATTTCAATTGACATCGGAATAGATAATTTGGCAACTTGCGTTCCCACCATTGGGACACCATTCATTATGGATGGTCGTAAACTTAAATCAATCAATCACCAGTGGAATAAAGAAATAGCAAGACTTCGCTCAATATCTATGAAACAGGGTTTGAAAACTACTAATCGTATTCAGAAAATCACCGCTAAACGCAACAATCAAGTGAATGACTGCATCAAGAAGACTGCACGATATATTATTGACTATTGTATAACAAATGATATAGGTTCGCTTGTTGTCGGGTATAATGCTGATTTCAAGAGAAATTCCAATATTGGTAAAGTCAATAACCAGAATTTCGTTCAGATACCTCTTGGAGATTTGAGAAATCAGTTAAGTTTTCTTTGTTGGAAGTATGGTATTGACTACATCGAACAAGAAGAAGCCTATACATCTAAAAGCAGTTTCCTTGACAAAGATGTATTGCCTAAATACAAGCCTGAACAACCATATAAAGGCAAGTTTAGCGGTAAAAGAATATGCCGTGGATTGTATTGTTCTGCAAATGGTACAATCGTTAATGCGGATGTAAACGGTGCGGCAAACATAATGAGAAAATGTAAGCAGAATGTCGATTTCGACAAACTGTGTCTAGGGCTTTTGGCGAGTCCTGCAAGAATAAGGCTCTCGTAGCAAACTTCTTGCGAATCCCATTGGCTTTAGCCGATGGGTACGTCAATATCTCGGATTGCTAATCTTAAGTATTCCGAATCTCGTCCAATGTAGTTTGCAGCTTTTGAAATTGAAGCAAATGTTTGTACAGCACCGTCTGCACATGTTATCCTACATCTATGCGCATAACAGCGCTTTTTCTTACATTTTGCAATATATTCTACATATGTTCTATTGTCTCTATCATATCTATAGAATTTGTGTGCAACATCTAATATAGGCCAATTATTCATTATGCAATTTGACACATACCCTTGTGGCATATTTAAGAATCTATCACATTGCCAAAAACTTGCAAACTCGTGTTCTACATCATCTACAACAAGCTTGCATCGATTTTTATTTGCAGGATCTGGTCTGATATATTTGATCCAGTTCTTATCAACCTCTGTGTATACTTCAACAACTTCACCACTTGTAGATGTAATTCTATATCCACGACTGATACATTCTGAAACATAATCTTCATATCGCCCTAAGTAATGACTTGCGACCTTTTGACTATTGAATATATGTTCACCAGAGGTGTCAAGTATTTTAACTCGGACACCGTGACCTTCCTGATTGTTATCAAAAGCAGACATCCAGCAAAGATTCTCAATTCTGTTATCTAGTTTGTTGTGATTCTTATGATGCACAGTAGGATTGCACATATGTGCAGGAGGATCTCCAGCAAATTTAAGCAATACAATGATATGTACCCTTATATTCAATGTTTTACCATCTTTTCGAGGTAACCCAACTTCGTAGTATCCATCATCGGTAATGTGCGGTTTAAGTATATGATTATTTAGGTTTCTGATAGTACCACAATTAGATATTTCATATGTTGAATTTAGCTGTACATTTCGAATTTCTTGAAATGAAACCCAAAGTTCTTTGGGTTGATCTATAGGACATGAAATAGATATTAGAGGTCTGGTGCGTTTCATACAACAATCTTATTATAATAATTTGACCAAGGCATCATCTGTTCTATTTTGTACGCAACTCTATATACATCTTCGTCAAAGTATCGTCTACCTACTACCTGAACGCCAATAGGAAGATTATTAGAACCAAGTCCTGCCGGAACTGATGCTGCAGGGTTGCCGGTCATATTCTGTAACCAGGTCTGGCAGAAGCCAATAAGTTGTTCTACACTTGCTCCCTCAATGTTTTCAGGTCCCTTAGTATCTTCCTCAGAATTAAGTACAGGCATACAGGATGTGACAGGTGAAATAATAATATCGTGATCTTTGAGCACTGCAAGATTTGCATCAAGAATATCTGTCCTGATTTCATGGAACTTACGATAGTCGAGCATCGTAGATGCAAATGCTTTATTTGTCCATTCAATAAACTGATCGGGTAAATCTTCTGCATGGTCTCCCATTAAATCAAACCCGGTAGTTTCTTTCATGATGTGCAAGTCTAATGCTCCATCAACACTAATGCTTCTGAGCCAAGCTTCAACCATTTCTTCAAGAGAATGCTTGAAAGTAAAATGTACAGGTTCAACAATAGCTCCAGCAGTTTCGAGCACTGTTGCAACTTTGTCTACAGCTGCTTTAATCTCAGGATCAACAAAAATAAACAAGTCATAGTCATATGTTAGCCCAATTCGCATTCCTTTTATACTTTCTACCTGGGTGTTGAAGAAATTCTTATGTGGAAGCGGTACAGAAATCGGATCCATTGGGTCGTATGCCATCATGTTTTCCATAATTATTGCTGAATCTGTAACAGTTCTTGCCGTTGGGCCGTCACAGCAATAAGGATGTGTAGCTGTCCAAGCATCAGGTCTGCATACGCTAGGTACTATTCCTGCGGAAGGTTTGAAACCAAATGTACTGCACCATGCGGATGGCACGCGTGTACTTCCTCCAGCGTCGCCGCAGCTAGCCAGTGGGACCATTCGGCTTCCGACAGCCGAGCAACTTCCGCCAGAACTTCCACCAGAATTATATGCAAGATTAAACGGATTATGTGTATTACCATACATCTTATTGTAGGTTGTTCCTCTAAAACCAAATGAAGGTGCATTTGTTTTGCCTATTGCAATGCAATCAAGTTTCCTTGCAGCTTGCCAAAAGGTGCAATCAGCATCATCTACAGTTATAAATGATTTTACTCCACCATGTGTAGCTGTCCATCCCTTCTTTGCAGGTAAGAAATCTTTAAGTGCAACAGGAACTCCGGCAAATAATCCTACAGATTCACCTTTCATAATCCTATCTTCTAATGCTTTTGCTTCTTCTAGTGCTTCGTCAATCTTTGTGTATGTAAACGCATTGAGTGATTTGTTTTTAGTTTCAATCAACTTCGCAAAGTAGTTTATCACCTCCACCGGAGAGATTTCTTTACTCCTAACTAATTTACCTAATTCTAACGCTGAAAGTGTTTCTAGTTGCATTTGTGAGTTCTCCTTGCTACATATGAAAATTTTATTTGAATTCTCCACGTGACTTAAGCGCATTAAACAAATCAAAATCGTCAAATGATCCGTCTGTATCCATGTAATGCTTAAGCAATAAATCATAATTTCTAGCTACATACTCAATACCTTCTTCAAATGAATCAATCTCGCTCTGCTTAAATTTAGATAACCAATTTTTAGGTGCGAGCACTACAGGATGATCAGAAATGCTTACAGAAATTGATGCATCACCAATATCAAGTTTAACTCGAGGAAGTTTATCAGGCTTGTTTCGTAAGCAACCTTGGCCGTCGGACCAGATATTAACTCTAAGTCCTGTTCGTTTCTTATTTATGTTAGCCATCGCCATTATAGTATCATTGGTTGTTCTGATATATTTTTTCATTGTTACGTCTCCTTATGCAAAATATAAGCACCGCTGAATGTATCCTCTGTCACAAGTAATACAATTGCAAGCGGTGCTATACTATTAGAAATTCCATGTTATGGAACACTAACCAACATTTATATCATTTGCAATCGTATTACTTGTGACACTTCTAATTATAGACGTATGTTATAAGAATGTCAATGTAGTAGAAGTACAAGTATTAACGATTCGCCTGACGATACTGTAGATAATGTTCACCAACTCTATCCTTCTCCCAAGCTTTATTTGCATTGTAGCCGAATGGGCTGAATACTATTTCGCAGAGTAATTCAAATATCCCTGCGGTAATTGAGCAAGTTATAACCTGTGTCATACTCCACCCGAAGAATACATAACTTACTATTAGTGCGAATATCATGTTGTCTATGAATTGCCCAATGAACGTTGAGATGTATGATCTTATTGCAAACGCTATGAAGTTATTGTTTTTGAGTTTCTTCCCGATTTTCTCGTTAAGTATTGAATTCACTATAGCGGAAACTAAGAATGCAGTTGCACTGCCTAATACTACATACCAAGTTCCTCCGAAAGTTTCATGTAAAGCATCATTTGCTACTGTGTTTTGTGTTGTGTAGTATGCTCCCCAGTTTCCTGGAAGTTTCATTATTAGGAATAGTATTCCGGATATGAATAGATTGATTGCAAGTGCAAATATAGAGATTTCAATACTTGCTTTGGCTCCAAATCGCTTGGTAATCATATCTTGTGCGAGAAAGCCCATCCATGATACTGAGAATCCGCAATCTAGTGCGAGCCATGAAACACCTAGATCTAATTCTTTATTTGCAAGAAGATTCATAAGTATTACAGATACCACAAAGAATGTTAGTGCGGTTGCCGGGATATTTCTTAAGAGCACACGAAATTCTCTAAATTCACAGTCTAATTTTTCCATATATGTTATCTCGCCACACAATAATAGTGCAACTGTTGTAGCTGCACTATGTATAACGATTTTGTATCTTTAATTAGAATTCGTCGCTCCAACCATGACCTATATCCCAATGGATATCTTTCTCAAATTCTGTGCCTTTGGGAAGGTTGAATTCATCTAGAATGTACTGCCTAACATGAGGATAATCGTCTATCCAGTCACCTGTGAATACAATAAATCCCTTATTTTTGAATTCAAATACTCTTCCGCGAGGTACAAGTGTATGATCTCCTTGAAATCTTATATCTTTTCCTCTAAAGTATTCTTTCTGCCATATGTTCTTATGAAGGTGCTTATCTGTTCTAATATCGGTATTCCATTGATTTGAATGATACCAATTGAGATCTGTAGCTACTGTACTTTTGATCCCAAATAATTCGTCTGCTTCGGGATCATACCAAAACATTGCAACTTCTGGATCATCTTTATATTTATCGTTTTCAAACATCACATCCATAGCCGAAGATGCTTCGGATGTTCGAGCAGATCTTTCTTGTGCTGCTTCTTCAGGAGATTTGATGTATCGTTTCATGATAATAGATCCTACTTAGCTCAATTACATATGCTATAACGATCATATCAAGATAAACACTACTCAATCAATACCACATTTCTCGGAGTTTATCATACACATATTCTTTGAACTCTTGAGTATCAACTTTATCCTGGTATTCCGGCCACTCTTCTGGTTGTATTTCGTTGATTACATCATAGACGTGTTCCCACGCGATGTCATATATATCTTCTTCAGAACAATCGTACCTATAATTCTCTATGGTGCAACGTAGTTCATCTGCGATAAGCAAATCAAGGCGCGGTGATTCAATTCGTGATGCAGTCATAACTGGTACTTTTCTAAATTGTCTTTTCATAATACAAAAATCCTTTCACATCAAATTATTCTCTTTCAGTATATTTATAATATCTGGAGTAACATCAATCAATTGATTATCTGTGTAGACTCCTAAGAAATCTGCAGGAAATTTACTCCCAGTACCAATGATATGATATATTACATCATATCCATTATCATCTAGCACTTCTGCAAATTCAGGTTTTACTTTATGGATACCATATACTGTATATTCTTTTTCATATCCAGGAATTAATTCTTTTTCTACTGTGCTATCTTCATAATCAAAGAATCCTGGAAAGATTTCATCTTCCGCGTCATCATAGTATTTTTCAATTATTTCCCATGCGTCCATATTATATGCTCCTTGAATCTATTTCAGACATTAGATTATCAATGAATTCTTCAGTGTCAATTGTCATCGCATCTTCTTCAGTAGCTACTTCTACAATGTAGATGCTATCAAGAAATTTGAATTTGCGCTCGTTAGTTTCAAATGGGCTTTCAAATATCTCTTGTGCTTGTTCGCAGGCGATTTTATTAGCAGCCCTTTGGCTATTGGCACCACCTAATAGACAATCTTTACCATCAGGGCTTATCCAATGTACTTGATACGTAGTTTTCCAAGGAGTAACTCCAGAAGATCTAATGTAGCGTTTCATATTATCACCTTTTCGAAATAATCTTATGTAAGTATTAAAGGTTCAATATCACATTATTCTTCCGATTCATACGTAAACACAATGGATTCTACAGCTGCACGTTTCTGCGTCAATTCTGCAATCTCTTCATCAATTTCTTTGAGCATTTGAGCTTTCGCTTTTTCTACATACTTAGATACTCTACTCTTAGGGCAATAATACACTATTGCATTTTCACCCTCTTTGCAACCATACAGCATTTGAATAGCATAATCAGGGCTGATATCCTTAACTGTATACTTTCCGGTTTCAAAAACCCAAAGCTCAACCATATCTTGTTTACTCATATAATCACCCCCATTTATTCAGGAAAAGCAAGTTTGACCATATCTTCTGCATAAACATAAATATCAGTCTGCCCGTCAGCACCTTTAGTAACTCTTTGATGAAGATGATACTTAACACCTCGTCTTGTACGACCATACGGTTTAAGCTCTCTTGGTTCGTACTTACAATCATGCAAGTCGCTAGAACGAGATAGTCCATGAACACGCTGTATTTTAATGTTTCGGGACACACTGCGAATCTTACCAGATTTGCTTACTTGATATAGGTGTTCATAGCCCTTAATAGGCAACGGTCGCCATTCTTCTATATCAGGATTATCATCAATGTATGTATAAGGTGCCCATTCTAAATTATCTGCTTTGTTATCGAACGGACATTTGTTTTTATGTACAACACATTCAAAATTATTAGGATTAGGTATCCAACTTTCTGCAACTAATTGAGCAACTTTATATGTAGCTGTTTTACCATCTCGAGACAATGGTATGTATGCTACATTAGCTTGTACAAATGATTTACGAATTCTCTCGGAAAGTTTTCGAGTGTGCAATTCACCTCGCTGAGTGTATTCAATAAGCTGCTCAGAACGCTTGATTCTGCCTAAGTTACTTACTTCGTAACTACCTTCATAACCTTTTACCGGGCGCCATTCTTCTTTCTGTTTCATAATACAACCTCCGTGTGATTGATATACTTAAATAACGATCATAAAAATAAGTAGCACCATAATCAGGTGCTACTTAACTAGTTGTTTGATACTCAACGTAAATTAAGTGTTGATGCTATACTTTGTAAGATAGTCACAACCTACATTGTCTCTCTTCCAATTCTTGGACATTTTGTAGCCAATAGGGCTAAATACAGCTTCAATACCAAGTTCAAGAAGCATCATCATAAATGAGCAAACTAATACCTGCTTGATGGACCAACCGAAGAAGATGTAAGATACAAATAGTGCAAATACAATATTGTCTACAAACTGCCCAGCTGCTGTAGACAAGAAGCTTCTAATTGCAAATCCACCAAAGTTGTCCTTCTTATCAACAGCCTTGCCAATGAACTTGTTTACGATAGAGTTTACAAGTCCTCCAAGATACATTGCGGCTGCAGAGCCAAGTACTATGAACCAAGAAGACGAGAATGTTGCGTCTACGCTTGCATTGATTGCATCTGCTACTGCAGGATCTGTTGCGGAATAACTAGCTGCCCATACGCCGGGAATCTTGCAGATAAGCATATATGCAAGTCCTGCAAGTAAATTAGCTACCATTGCTACAGTATTTAAGATAGTAGCAGCCCTGGCACCAAATCTTTTACAAACTGCATCCATACATAGGAAACTAACCCAACTTACAAAAATACCTGCAGTACTTGCAAGCCATGGAAGGTTAAAGATGGATTTGTTTGCGAGAAGATTCATTGACACAACAGACAAAATAAAGAATGCAGTTACTAGACCTGGAATTGCGCGCATTGTGTCTTTTACTTCTGTGACCAAAGAAGGCTTGGTCATGGTTTGTTCTGAACTCATAATAAAGTTCCTCCTGTTATTTTTATTTTATAACGCCGAGGCTGTCAAGGAAATACAAAACTCGGCGGTTATATTTTATATTATAACGATTTTAAGTCATTTGGACTCAAAATAATGTGAGAAAATATAAGTTCTTCCCCACCTACCTAACCCATTGATATAACTATCAAAGGTTATACCGAATATATTATCTAATGAATAAAATTCTGATTCCAATAGTTTAATATCTCTGAAATTATCACTAAATATGTCAACATACATGGATTCGTAAGTATCTCCATATTCATCTACTTCTGTTTCTATGTATGCATCATTTATTGACAGACCGTAATTTTGAATGAGACGAAGTATGTACTGCTCCTCCCTATCAGTTATTGCAGCGGTATGTTGAGGAGAATTGAAATCTAAAGAGCCAAATATAGATTTATGGTTTTCAGATTCTAAATATGAAATTATCTGCATGAATTCATCAAACGACAGTGCAGATTCACAACTAGAATTGTTATAGTAATCACTAATGTAGGATTCAGAATATTGCTTGCGTTTATCACCTTTAAGCTGGTGAAATTTAGGATCTGAAATTAAATTAAGATAACATTCTTCTACATATTCAATTTGTTCAGCGCTAAATTTATTTACAACTACATTAAAATCATTGAATTTTTGCTTAGTTGTATATTTAGGTGCAGAAACTCTATTCAAATTTTTATGATCTGTGATATTAAATAATTTTAAATCAAGGTCAATATCTTGACCATCGACTGTGTAAAGAAGTATTATATCACCTGTTTTTCTACCATCAAGGTGAATATGTTCAATTTTCTTTGTGTTCTTAAGCGGACGTGCATATTCTTTCTCATACATGTCAACCCCTAGAATAATCTCGTCAATGATTCTAAATAGTTTAGCTACTTCTGAAGATAGATTATCATGTTTGAGTTGTGCTAAACCATCGCAAAATTGAGAGGTGCATGTTATATTGTATCTAGTATAATCAATAGAATTACTCAAAATCGCGCATCTCCTTAAGTATATTCATGAATTCATCTGCAGGGATAGTTTTATTAGGCACATCTCCAAACCTATCGTGCCATCTCTGGAAAAAATCAGATTTAGCTCGAGGTTCTTGTGAAATGTATCTATCTTTATTATTGATCTCAATCCGTCTTTTCATATTATCTGCTTCCTAACATATTGTTGTATTCAGCTATGGATTCATACAAGGTTATACCTGTACCGACCTCATAGCCTGGATCTGCTTAAACATTGCATCTACAAGCGGATGACCTACAATGATCTGGCTCCATCGTGTTTCCTTGTAATTTTCTGTTGTACGAACAGGAATTGAATGATCTGCGTAATCCGTTATTGCCATCATTGCACCAAAAGCAGTACCGCGATACTTAAGAATATCAGGTGCTATCATACAAGCGAATACGTCGGATTTCAACTGTGCTGCTCGAGACTTCTTGAGGTCTGAATCATCTTCCTTTACAGGATAGAGAATATCAAGAATAGACTCTACAGCTTCATCTGAAAGCTTCATATCTGCAAGAATTTCAGCTTCCTGCTTGAGCGCTTCTGTATATTCTGAAATCATCCCAAGAGTATATCTTGCTTCATTGAGCTTTGACTGCATGTCGCCTACATGACGAGTTGACCAAGAACGTTTAGCTGTATTAAGTGCAAGATTAAGTGTATTGTTGCAAACAACCCTTACAGGAGTCATGCAAACTCTGATTGAACCTTGGCCATCATGTCTGTTGTTGAAGCAGACATACGGTTCAAGGTCGTCATCGAGAATCTTGTCTTTAGGCATCTTACCGAGAAGCCATATATTCTTACCGCCTTCGAGCGATCCTGCAGATTCGTATGTAAGTCCCTCATCAAGCAAACTGTCTACAAACTGGAATGCATCTCTATTCTGAACGATGGTGTATCTGTTAGTTACTACTCCAAGTACCTTGTTATCTGTGCTACGAGTGTTAGCGAAGTAATTAGGTACTGGAATTGTCTGATTATTCTGCTGAATGAATACAGGTTTTGCTTCTACATCCCAATTAAGTCCGGCTTCCTGAATTGCAACTTCGGCTGTAGGTGCATTCTCAAGCACCTTTCCAATACCGTGCCAAGCGGGCTCTCTTACTACAAAACAATTTTCAACTAATGCGGGCATTTTTTAAATCCTCCTTGATTGTGTATTGATAGGTTGAATTATATCTACAGTTACTATAACGATTCATAAAAATTTAATCAAGGAAGAATAATATCAATTAAATTAAGAAAATTTGATTAGTATGGAAGCATACAAATTCAGACGCATTAGCTGCTCCAGATACATTACTGCGATACTTGCCTTGCTTGTAGGAAAATTTAACCCCATCATATCCTGCGTCTTTTACCGCACTGTGAATTCTTCTATAGGTGTTTCATCTTCTAGATATGCAAATGGGGCTAATCTCCCATTATATACGCGAGGGCTGATACCTAATGTGAGTAATGTATATATTGAATCTGGGTTAGAATATATAAATGGATTGGTGATATTTAAGTATGCACGTTTCACGTTACTTCCATAACTTTGAGATAGCTTGAGAGAGTTGGAGAAATATATTCCTTTGCCAAACCATCCAATGTTGCCAGAATTCTGTGAAATAAACTCATCCTTGAATTCATTGAATTCGTTTGGTGTTCCGTGATAACATACAATAAGACGTCCATCTCGTGTGCGTATTTTAGAAGATTTTAGTGCAATCGCAATGTCAGAAGGTACAACGTTACCTTCATTATCATATTCAATATGTGCAGATGAGTTAATGTATCTTTTCATACGCTTACTTTTTCTTTGGTTCCTTCCACCCGCTAAGACGAATAGCTACCCCTTGCTTTTCAGCCTTCTGCTTAGCACCTTTACCGTAGTATACTTTACCAGTTTTACCCCATTGATATCCGCCACCAGGTGTTTTATGTACAGGCATTGTGTTAATCCTCCAAATTAATATCTTCTAGTTTAGAATATGTTTCGGCAATTTTATCAAGTTTGCTCATCACAGCAAATTCTGCATGTGCATAGTCCTTAAAGTACTTTTGATTAACTACAATACCTCTAGGAATAACTTTAACATATCCTGGATAGGTTTCACGGATTTCTTGTAACACCGATTGCTCGTGTTTCCATCGAGCTGATTCAGAATGTTTGGTCATGTTGTGCGTAGAAATTCGAAAATCTACTATTATTTTTCCTGCCAATTCTCCGTAGGCATTTCTAACCCCTATATAAAAATATAATGACTGCGGTATATCTGTACCAGGAAAAACAGTTCCAGGTTTTTCTGCTAGTAGAATCAACGATTTATTAGAAGCAATAGTAGATTTCACCATACCAATGAAATCTAACCAATCATTTAATGCTTGCTGATCGTCCTCAAAATCAGTTTGAATCAATTTAGAAGACTGTATAGTACCTGCAGATTCTACTAAGAAATCTATAGCTAACGTTTCTATAGTAGGCAGGTCTGCAATGAATCTAGGCATTCTAGTATATTGTCTCATTAATGTTACCTCCGTCATACACATATAAACGAATCAAATATGTGAGATGACGTACATAAGTTAAATAGCACCATCAGATTCATAGAAATCTAACTCATCCAAAACAACTTCAGGTTCATTTTCAAACCTGTATTGAGCTTCTTCTAACAATTGTTCCTTGACACCCTCATCGTCGATGTGACCATAATGGTCTAGTATCCCATATGGATCAAATTCCCACATGAAATTTACAAGCTGTTCAAGAATGTCATCTGTAAGTACTTGAGTTCTGATTGCATCTCTCAGTTCTTCAATGTCGAATCCCATTATATCACTCTCCTACATAATCACGCAGATAGTCTAATGCGCTGAGAATATCGTCCATCTCAGATTCAAGCTCTTCAATCTGCTCCTGTATCTTTTCAATTCTAGCTTCTTCAGCCTCAGTTAAATCTCTATCATGGTCGCCGGCATTATCTTCAATCTGTGCTTCTTTTTCTTCCAAGATCTCAATCTTGTCATTTATAGTTTCGCAAATATCATCAAGTCTATCTACAATTGCGTTAAGTTTTATCATGATTTAACCTCCCTTACACATTTAAAGTACTAGGTAAGTGCTATCGTCTATTTCACGAGCCATTCTATTATGACACATACCCTCTAAGCATCCTAATAAATCATAGAAGTCATCAATACCAAGTTGTTTAGCTTCATAAATCAACCCTCCGGGTTTATCCTCAGGCCAATCAGCTCGTTTACTTATTGTGTGTCCAGATAGATTATCAGAAACTAGCTGGCCGTATTTCTCAAATTCATCTTTTCCGAAGTACCATCCGTTTCTGAAAGTTAACCCTGCAGTAATTACTCGTTTCATATTGATTATCCTCCAAAATTAATAACGATTCAGAATATAAAAATATATCCCTCAAATAGTTTATTCAATGTTTTTATTAGATTCTTCATAACCCAAGCTTGTGCGTATTCTAAGTCCTCTATCTTTTCAGGAGCAATTACAAAAAAGCCTAAAGTACGTTCATCTGGAGCTAATTCAACTAAGTTCATCCTAAGTTTATTCTGATACGTAGTTAAGTTAATGTCAATATCCATTTCTTGTATTTCAGATAACTTATCAGGATCACCAGGTCTAATTGATTTATAAGGTACCTGATATAATACAGTCATGTAGATATCACACATATTAGGACTTATTCTAAACTTATAAGCCCCATCAATATTTTTGTTTAAATACATACCGACTTTATTTACTAATAAACTTGCAGGAATATCTTTATAGTATGGTGTGCTCATATTATGCTCCTTATGTAGGTGAATAAGGTGTTCCATCCATGTTGTAGACAGGGTTCTCAGCATCTTCAATACTGAACCAATATTTTTGTCCACCCTTTTGTCTAACTACATAGAATGGTCTAACTAAATGCCAACCTGTGTTCTGCATCTGCCAAACATACGGTGTTACAGAAGGAATATATGGATCAAGATTTTCTACAAATACTGGACGATCATTGTATGCCTGATTACATGTACAATATGATTGATTGAATAATAAGAAATGCACTTTTTCATTATTAGGGTTAGGTGCGTATATTGTTATGTTCTGCACTCGACAGTAGTATTCAGACCATGTTTTAGGTCCACCAGAAGATGTGCCCTTCTTCCAAAATAAATGAGTAGATCCCCATATTTTGCTGCTGTCCCATTGTGAGGGATCTGAAGGTAGTTCCCCAATGTAAAATGCCGCATACATTTCAAAACCATAACTGAAATAGTGTGTACCTTGTGCAGGAAACTTATTGAGATATGCATCTTTTATGGTACATTGTACAGATAAATCTGGATTTCTTTTAAAATCTTCTAGACGTAAATACATACAGAATGCAGGATTACCATTGTAGTGACCAGAGCCTGCTACTTCATAAGGATAAGGTACTTGATAACCTTGTTCATATGCTCTAGAAGCGTTACCATGTATAACTATATGATTGCGTTCATATGTATCAAATTCTGCCATACTATCCTCAACTTTCTACAGGCTTATAAGAAACCCATTTTGCTACTCCGCCTTCCATAACACGTATCCAAATAGGTGCGAAATCCCACATTGCGGATGAATTTATATCTGATGTTATGTTAGTAAGTGTACCTAAAGTATAATCATAAGGACCTGACCATCCTAGTAATGAATAGTTGCCTGGATTTCTAAATACACGACCTTGATATGTTTGTCCTACTACAGGAATTTCTGCAACAGGAACATCGCTGCCATTTACTACATTAACTTGTTTTAGAAAATCTTGACCTGCAGGTGAGTACCCATCGTAGAATTTAACTGTCCAAACTTTTGCTTGCCATACAGAATATACATGTAGCGGAGCATCTGTAGAGTATGTAAAGTTTACAGTTAAATCTGCAGTAGATGATCCAGAAGTTGTTGAAAACCCTAGTAAGTTGTAGCCTTCTCGGTTTAAATTGGTTGTTGTATATGGAGAAGAAAATGTTACTCCATGTGTTTTCCATTTAGTAACCGGACCAGAATCTGCTATTATGTCTTTGGAAGCTAAATATGTTGTATCTGTAGATGGATAATTTAAGGAACAATCATTCCTATATGAACCACCATAAGACGTTCCTAGATTGAACGCTACATAAGCAGCATTATTTGGAGTAGTAACAACTGTGTTAGTGTTCTGTATAACATAGGATATAAAAGTATCAGAACTATTGTAATAACAGTATCTCATACTTAGTGTACCAAATCCGCAATGGAAGTAATAAGACGTATTAGGTTTCACAGGAAAATGATACTTACTGCGGATCTCATTGTTATCGTCAACTTTTCCGCCCGTATTGGTGTAAGCGCCTACTTCCCATTCTTCGTTCCAAATATTAACATGATCGGTGTAATATTCTAAATTTCCTATTACACCTACACTGGAAGTTACTGTTAAAGTAGTAACACCTGTATCAAGTGTATATATTGGAACAGGGGTTAATGTGTAAGTGTCCCAAGGATCTTTAGGGGTTCCGTCAGATTCGTACGCGTCTACAAGCTGACCTGTATAGAAATTAATGCTACCACCATATATAGTTCTGCCAAAGGAAATAGTGTAAGTTTGAGAATTTGCACCATCACTTATAGTAATAGTTGCTCCTGTATAGCCTGATACAGAATAATCCATATCGACAGTAGTATTCATAATGATATGATCTTCTACTGCGTCTGTTATAGTAAGCGAACTAGTACCAGTTACTGTGGCAGAAACATAATACGGAGGACCTTCTAAACTGTATCCACCGGCTAAATCAAATAGTATTCTGTACTGCCACCTTGCATATAATGCTATGTCCTGTGTAAGCACATAAGGTATAGAAATGGTGTCAGTGCTGTTCTGTGTGAAAGTCCAGAGATATTCAGGATCAATCCTGTAATCGTCTCGCGGTACAATGTTACCAGAAGTATTAGATTCAATGGGTAAACTAGTTAACTTTGGTTGATTACCAAACCAGGAAGCATACAATATTATATCGTCATTAACTGTTATCGGTGCAGAAATGTTATCACCGTCATCTGCATCTTGTGCAGTGTATGCCCACTCATCTGTGGTTACAGAAAATGTTTCAACGTGCGTAGAGGCTTCTTGATAAAACGTGCCACCGTTAGCATTAAATGTAACATCTACTGCCCATGTAGCACTTACAGTAGATACATCAAAAGTTGAACCTGCTGCAACTGTTTGAGGAGCAGGTCCAGATGTTCCACCATTTACATTAAATGTTATTGTAGGCATTTAGTTACCTCATTAAGATGATGCTAATCCCCAACCAATACCAATAGATCCAATAGGAATATCAGTTCCCGTAGGTACTGTGGATGATATGTATAGACGTTTTTTGCTATTTTCAGGTCCAAATTCAATGTAAGGACAACCGTTCGGTGAAGATGATTCCGCCTGCACAAGTGTAGCTTTTGTAGATTTGAGCCTTTCACCTAATAAATCAATAGATTGATCGTTTGCAAGTGCGGCAAGTAATGCTGACCAAGTTAAATTATCTCCTGCATTATCTGCAGTTAATGTAATAGATGAATTAGGATTCTGAGATATGGTCACCTGTGTGGGATTCGCTACAGTGGAATCCGGATCAGCAATAGATAATGTCATAGTTGCTTGAGAAGAGTTAGATGTACTAATTGAATGTACCGCTACTTGCGCAACTTCATCACCTGCCCCAGAATCTGCAGGTGCTGTATATGTTATATCACTTACAGCAAGTGATGGTCTGCCCATCATAAAATCTACATAGCTTGTAGGTACGTTGAATAATACTTTACTTGCCCAAGGGAATGCTCCAGGACCTAAGAAGTCTCCATCTTCTGGATTAGGTGTATTTGTAGATCCTGCAATCAATGAAGATCCAATTATTGTGCTACGTACAGTAAGACCTGTGAGCAGTATTTTTGGACCATTAGATATTGGACCCTTAACATGTAATCTCAATCTAGGTACTTCGTGTAAATTAGGTTCTAGGTCTTTTGCCGGAGGAGATAATTGCGGTTGCCACGTACCTGGTTGTATTATAATTCCATCTACAATTTTCATGTAGTCAGACAATTCTAACAATGTCTGTGACGAAGGCTCGCCTATGGTCTGTGTAGGTACAGTTCCTTCTTTAGGTACAGTACCTGAAGGGCTTGATGTAGAATTGTTAGATATGAGTGTACCATAATCCGTAATTCGAGTTGCCCATGATCCGTCAAATTCTGCATCTCCATCAAAAAATGATGCCATGATATTATTTGCAGCAACTAGTTTACTATCTGCAGGAAAATAAATATCTACGTATGTATGTGCAGTAGCTGCTTGAGATACATTAGGTACTTTAACTATCATAGAACTTCCCATAGCTATCGTAGACGATAACCACTGACGTTCTGAAGGTGGGACTTCTGCAGGATACTCGCTTAAGAGCTGCTTTATATACAGTTCGTATGCACTATATCCTACAACACGTCCTTCATTCCATATTTCACCTGGCATACTTGTTACTTCCTCCTGTGGTAATTACATCTTTAAAGAAGGTTGTAAATCATTACTCGGCAGTACCTTTAAGTAAGAAATTCCATGTTTTCTGTCCACATACTCCATCAACAGAAAGTCCAGCAGCCTTCTGGAAGTTCTTAACTGCGTATTCAAGATTGTTTCCAAAATCTCCATCAACTTCAAGAACTCGTCCGTCTGCACCTGCATAACCAAGTTCTCTCAACAATCTCTGGATTGTTCTTACTAATATACCGCTATCGCCTTTTCTTACTACTTCTAATTCAATCATAAATGGCTCCTTTGGATGTGGTGTTGGCGTAACTCCGCCTAATCGTTTATTTACTTCTGCTGCAATCTGTCCTTCTCTCTCATAAATATAAGTACCAGGACAAGATTTATTAGCGTAATCTCTATGACAGGTCATATTACAACCATTCTTATGATTGACTCTGTCAGACTTTGAATTAGACCAAACGAGCTTCTTAATGCCGTTTCGCTTACAAATATCAGTCACAAGATCTATGAGTTTATTGTAAACTACACCTTTAATAGCATAAGGCTCCTTCATATCGGAAGCACACTCGATAGTAATGGCTCTGTTGTCATTTGCCGCATTTGATGAACACCATGACCTATCGCATTCTTCAACATACATTCCAACTTTGCCGTCATACCCGATGCCATAGTTAGAACTTGCTTTCTTTGTTTGGAAAATCTGCCCCAAAGACTGAACAGAAACCTGACCAACAACGCAATGGATTGTAATTGTGTCGATAGAATGATTCCTACCTTTTGTCTTATTTGGAGAAATTTTCGTGTAATTAACTAATGAACTGTTACTCATCTTTCTTCTCCTCTTCTTCGTATGCATCATCAAACTCATCAAGTGATTCAATATCTTCATCTTGATTGAGCTTCAATGCAATACCGTCAATGATTACGGTGCGATGCTCCTCCATAAATGATCACCTCCAATATACTTTAATTTGAAATTTATATCCTGTCGTAGTTGCTGAACCATTTTTTACTACTGACCAGTTCTTATCATAAGTTACTGCACTTGAAGATACCGTGTATGCAAGAGTAGCAAAATAGTTTGTCGAATACATATAGGAATCCAAATATCTTCTTGCAGTACTACCTAACCCAAGGGGAGATGTAGCAGTAATCTCATCATATGGAATAACACGAGTAAATGTCTGGTCTACTGTATTACTAAGCTGTAAATCTGTGATTACTAATATCTCTCGACACGCATTTAATGTTGCTGACGGTATTGCTACGGATTTATCTGTAGTATCAGAAAGTACTCCACTTACAGAATCTATAAGTGTCCATTTGTTTAAATCTTTTATTGCTTGCTCAAAAGCGGATTGTATTACTATGCTTCCATCAGCGGGGTTAGCGTTTACTAACGGTATTGTGTGTGATACATCTAAAGAATCAGTATATGCTAATCCAAGTAAAAGAGAAAATACTGCGCTAGAAAACGTACCTGAAGAACCATTAACTGCACCACACGTAATTGCCCCAGAACCTAATGATAAAGAAGTGCCAGACAGTGATCCACTACTTGTTATTCCTTCAGCAGTTACACCACCTGTTACAATACTTCTTGCGTCAATATTTGTAACTGTTAATTTTTGTCCGGATGGATTATATTTAAAATTAGCAGATTTTTTACTGCCCTCTGTTCTAGTAGTATCATCAGCAGTGTTACTAAAAAGTACTCTAAAATCTGAAGAGGTACTATTATCAATTGTTTGTGCTACTTTCGTGTCAGTAAATACAGCCCCAGAAGGCACTGCGGTCTGAACTGTTAAGCCATTAACTGTATCAGCATCTGGAATAAAATCTCTTATGGCCCCATTAACATATCGCACCATAGGGTGAACAGGCTCAAAGAAGAAATAGTTAGCACCTGTAGTTTGGTTGCCCAATTTACCGAGTCTGATATATACTTTACCATCTGCTGTAGAAGGCAATGTGTCTGTTATCAAATTGGCATCCACTGTTGCAGTATTGCCACTTATTGTGACTATCAGATATACTCCTTTATTGGCAGTCCCAGAAAAGCTAGATTTTACGTTTGTCAAATTTCGGTCATATGTCTGAATATACATATTAGCGTAATTTGAAGCACCTTGAGAAACTGCGGCTGTAGTCCACAATATTGGATAACTCAAATCAAAAGTTACTCCCGAAGCAATAACAGAGTAGCCATCGGCATCACCTACTATAATTTTTTCGGCAGTTAAAGCAGTTTTTGCTTTTACATTATTATAATAACGAACATACATAGCATTTTGGTCAGTGTTTGCTTGATAATAGTCTCCTATAGCAAGCCATCTATCCTCAGTAGTAGCCGTTCCGTCTACTGATATAGAACCAGCAGGGTGATAAATCATCACGATATTAGTTCCTTTAGCATAGTGCGTAGTTAATCTTGCCCCATAAGTAAAATAACAAGGCCTTGCGCCAGTAGTAGTTCCGTTACTTAACGTAAGATTAAGGGTAGCATTTCCACTTCCTGCATAGGGCAGATAATATATTATAGTTAGCCCATCATATAAAGCAGGAATAGGGATACTGCCAGTCCAACTTCCAGTAGTCGCAGTTTGAGTACCACGTACATAATAAACACCATTTCTAGCATTGCCGTTTATAGGGTTTAAAAATCTGCTATTACCTGTAACTAAAAGACTATTTAACTGTGCCATACATTAACCTCATATATTACTGTGTATACTATTATATACATTACTATAATATATAAGGTGTGAATTATGTTTCGATGAAATCTGTTGCGTTGATTGAATTCTGTGTAAGGGATAAATTTGGAGTGCTGGTTTCAAATAATCCGTCAAGACTGTAGCCATATATTTCGTAATATTTCAAAGATGTCTGTCCTGCATCGCTCCACACGTTGTTCACGCCATTCCTCGCCTGCAACTGTGCAGGTGTGGCTTGGTATGTGGTTGGTGTGGCGAGTGGATAAATCAGTTTAATGTCGCCAAGTGCAGTAAGCCAAGTGTCGTAATCCTCGCTTGTCTGATGTGCATTATCTGCCGTGACATAAATCTGTGTTCCTTGTGTAGTTAATCCAATAGAGTTAGCCCCAGAATAATTATAAATGCTTGAAGAATTGTTGCCTTTTAACTTGTCACAAATAAAATCAGAAGCAACTGCATTTTCCTTACCAGCAGGCAACGAGAGATTGGAAAGTACAAAAATTCCAACACCATTGTTATTACTGTTCTTCTTAAATGTATGCGTAGTATTCACATTGAGTGTCACACAGTAAACAGGCTCACTCCCAACACCCGACAGCACATCGTGTTCTGCTCCGTAGACAGTGTGAGGAAGTGCTATCGTGGCGGTCTGTCCGTTGTAGGCGTGATATGCCGTGTCTGTTGAGGGGTAGTTTATGGATATGTCATTGTTGTAAGTCGTGCCGTAATTCGCATTAGTGTTAAAATTCATATATCGTGCATTTGACGGACTTGTAATCACTTTTGGCGAACCGCACGTTTCAATACTTATGAAATCCATATTTTCATCGTACCAATAAACATATACGGTATTTGTTGTCCCGAACTTCAAATAATATGACGTGTTAGGGGAAACGTAAATAGGCGATAAATTTCTAATCGCATTTGCCCAAACTACCTTTTGACCTTGATTATTGTAAGCGGCGTTTTTTTCCCACTCTTCGTTCCACAGATTAACACCCGTAGCCGACACCTTCACGCTGTCCCAACCCGATATGGGGCGTATGTTGGAGTAGGGGGCGAAAGTTCCATCTGTTACAGTAGATAGCCTTATCATCGGCTTGAATAACATTCCACTTGCGTTAAATCCCGAACGGATAACGATAACTACTGTAAGTGTCTCGTCTGCCGTTGCTGTGTAATTATTTCCACTTGCAGAATATTTATTATCGAGAGCCGTGTTTCCTCTTCTTATCTGAAAGCCAAAGGTGGTATTACTTCCATCAGCAGGAAGTCCATTCAAAGTATAAGTCGTTCCGTTAGTAACATTAAACGAACCGACTGTAAAAACGGTAGTCGTAGTTGCCGTGTTGCTTGTTGCTATAGTTCCATCGGCATTAACTGTAAACGTAACTCCGTCCTGTGTGACTGTAGTAGCAGTACAATTCAACTTATTCTTTCCACCGCCAGCAGGGTAAGGGTCGCCCGAACCTGACTGAACTGGGGAGATGGAAGCCTTACATTCAGATAAAGGAAGACCAATAACGTTGCTTTCAAAGGTACAAACATCAGATTTTGCAACACTTGTTTGTATGGCTTCAAATGTACCTAAATCTGCGGAATAACTAACAACTCCATTTTTATATATTTGTGTGTTCATTGAATTCTCCTTGTGTTGTCATTGCCCCCTTGTTTGTTATGCTTACAGGAGCGTTGTATAATGTCTTTACATCATCTGCTGATAGTGCTGTTGTATATATTCTGAAATCAGATAACTTTCCTTTAAACATAGTGGAACCTGTACGTGAATCTCTGCCCATTCTATACTTCACGCCATCACTCTTGCAGTTTGCATTAGTATAAGAATCTATTTGTACTCCGTTCCGATATACTGTTATCAGATTTGCAGTTGTTTTTGTTACAGCAATGTGTGTCCACGCATTTACTGTAAGTGTGGAATCAGGTACAGTTCTATCAAATGAACCGCTATACCCAATACGCAATAATTCATCTGTTGTTTTTTCAAAACAAAATGCGCTTCCGGTAATATCTATTGCGTAATCACTAAACAATATGGAACGACCCCCGCTATCTTGATTATACACCCAAAAAGAAAACGTCCACTCATTAGGTAACATATTAGGCATGAAAGATAAGTTAGGAAATTCAATATATTTTGTTGAACCGTCAAACTCTGTACTTGTTAAACATCTCGGAGAATCTGTTGATGAAGCTGCACTGTAATTTACTCCGGTATAGCCATACCCACTTGTATCATAGACAGTTGTATCATCATATCCTAAATCGCTATAATGACTATCACTAGGGGCAGGTGACCAAATTGTTGCAATTTCCCCATTTTCAACTTTAATCTTTTTAACTTGTACCCCCATTTTAGAAGGAGCATAAATTTCAATACGTCTACATTTAGCGTCCGTAGTATCTCCACTACCCGCATCGGAGTTAGTTACGGTATGCGTAAAATATTGCCACTCTGTATTAAGGTCAGTAGTCAATGTAACAGAAGTAAATTTAAAATACCTAGGACTTCCATTTTGATTATAGATACGCAAGTCTGTTTTACCATTAGGACTTCGTGCCCAAAAACTTATAGTATATTTTTGACCTACTGTTGTTGAAGGGTCAAAAGTTAAAGAATTACTAAACTGAGTAAACGAACCAACACTAGAATAATTACCTAGCGTTATAACACTATCGCCTTTATTTTGCCAAGTAAATAGATTTTCTTGACCATTAAGGCTATTCAACTGATAATGAGCAACTAACCCTTGACTGATTAATTTTACTTCTTTAGGAGATAATGCGTGGTCATAGATACGAATATCATTGAGTTTACAATTAGTTTGATAACTACTTATGTTATTACAAGTACCTATGGTAATCTTGGAGATATCGCTGAATTTAGGAACTATTGTTGTTGTATAATCTTTATACAACACCCCGTTTATATATATCAAACAATGCCCTGTTTTATATACGAAGGTCAAATGATACCAAGTGCTTGTAGATAAGTCAGAAGTAAGATAAGAAGCTGAGGAACTTGTATTATCTTTATTTGTAATAGTAAAACATAATTTTGAAGTTTGACTGTTCCTTAATACGCCAAAAACATAATTATTCCAAGGATTACTTCCTGTACCTGCTTGAAAAAATGTTGCGTAGGCAGTATTCCACGAAATTATGTACAGCCAGAAACTCAATGTACATTCATCGGTAAGCGAAGTCATAGTTGTAGAAGGCATAGTTAAATAAGAAGATGCAGTACCAAAACTATAACAACTACCAATCTTCCCCGCAGTATCAACAGCCGCATTATTATTAGTGACAGTAACATCACTTAATCCATTATTTGTTAAATCTCCATTGAGTGGTAGCCATACCCTTAAAGACATAAGTTTTACCTCACGTGAAGATGAAGTCTATTGATTGAGTTGTAGTGTTGTACTGCATAGTAGCCGCTCCCACGCCAACTTGAACACTTTTAGTAGTTAATACACCACTTGTTGTATATACTTCATCGTCTGAATAGGTTTGTGGATTAGCAGCTTGAGAAGTTGCACCGATCAAATAGATTTTAGATGAAGTATCTGTTGAGCCTGCTGTGTTTTTGGTATCAGTAAATACTGCTCCGCTAGGAACTGCTGTTTGTACAGTTAAATTATTTACAGTACTTGCATTTGTTGCAGATGACGCATTACCTGTTAAATCTCCAACAAATCCACCTGTTGCAGTAACGGAGCCAGCAAGAACTTCATTACCATTCCAGTCAAGTGTTCTAGCATTAGAACGTGCGTTATCTGCTGTACCATTACCTACTATCTCAACGTAATCACCCCTAACCGCAGCGTCTGATACATTAGTATCTGCGACATTGTATTCACCAAATACGTGTTGTGATGCGTGATTTGCAATTGTGTATATTCCTTCTGCATGAGCATTATAACCACTAGCAGTTGTAAAAAAGCCTTCTGAGTGAGAAGCATATCCGCTAGCCGTCGTTTCCCTTCCTTCTGCGTGGGCACTTGTGTTACTTGCTGTTGTAAGATAGCCTTCTGCGTGTGCGCCAATATTACTTGCTGTTGTAGCATCCCCTTCTGCGTGAGAACTAGATCCACTTGCAGTTGTAGTACGTCCTTCTGCATGAGAATAATTTCCACTTGCTGTTGTGTCATCACCTTCTGCAAAAGATTTAGTACCAACTGTAGTACTAGCTTTTCTATTTAAACTAAAACTACCAGTGCCTGTCGGATTCGTTTTATCCATCTTATCAGATAAAGCAGTATATGCTCCACCAGAAGTAATTACATTTGTACTGCCACTTGTAGGAGATGCATCTATTCCAGGTCCATCAGTAATGGAGTTAGCCCCATTAAATTTAGCAAGATTTCCGCTTGTACCTGTACCTGTGACATTGTTTGTAATACTTGGAGTTACTGTTACAGGTATGGCAGAACCACCTGATGGTGTTACAGTAAAACCATTTGTGCCATTAGCAAAAGTATATGTAGTGTTATTATCTGTGCCCCAATATGTAGAAGTTCCATTGCTCTTTAATACTTGTCCGTCAGATCCTACCCCACAAGTAGTTCCGCCAGAAGTTGTCGGAACTTTTATTTTAGTAGCTTGAACAGAAGTCGCTATGACTTCATTAGAAACTCTTATATTTCCCGATACTGTCGTGTCTTTTAATTGTGCCAAACTGTATCACCTCACCATTTATATTTCTTCTGCTATGTTAGGGCTGAACAACCCTTCTTTTTCTATCGCAACTCCGTCATACTGTTCTCTTATTGTATCAGCTTTTATCTGTGCTTTAGAAGTAATTTCAGTCTTGTCAAATCCACTAGCTGTAACTACTTCTCTCAGACTTAACTGATGTATTGTGGCTTTTTTGGTGGATTCGGATGTCGTACCACTCCACGCATTAAGAATTCTGAGCTTTATATATGCACAAGGGTTCACACCGTCTGTAGACAGATTTACTGTGCCTTTGTATCGCGTTTTTACAAGGTCAGAACTAGGTTTAATAGCTGATATATAAACACAAGCTTCGTTACTTCTAGGTGTCTTATCTTTATCAAACCTTGTGATTCCAATATAGAATTGATTGCCAGCAGCTACAGATATTGTATAATCATAGTAATAAGTTTTGCCAGTAGGGTCTATAGGTATATATGCTGATCCTGCGGAAGAATAACCGTCAAAATACAATTCTCCATCACTATTAGATAAGGTATAAGTTGTGGTAGTGCTGTTGTGAACTGTTGTGTAATTGATCGCCAACAGCTCTCTACTGCTTTCAGTATCCATGTATTCTGCGCAATAGCTGTTGTTTTTACTGTCTATGCCAGCAGATACTTCGTAGAGTTCTTTTATGTCGTCTGCTGATAAGGCTGTGGCGTATGTTCTAAAATCAGATAATTGTCCGTCAAAATATCCAGAATATGATCCACTTAAATGTCTGTTACCAATATTTAATTTATCTAGATCCCCACCCCAATAGTTTGCACTAGCAGGAGTTGCAAGTACACCATTAACATATACATCTCTCGTAGTTGCTCCTGTTTTAACTACAACAATATGATTCCATTGATTTGCTTTATAATTTGTAGTGGTTATATCAATTCTTGATCCAGATCCGCCATTGCTGCTTCCAACATAAGTTATCAATTGTGATGATGACCATCCTATCGCTAATCCAGTGTGCTTATCGTGAACAGCAAGTCGATATCCAGAAGAAGACACCCAAGATGTTTTAGTCCAAATACTAATAGTTTTAGTTTCAGATGGTAATGGTTCAGCTTCAATATAAGTATTTGTACCATTAAAAATAGTGCTTGTATCATACCTTGGACTGTCAGCACTAATAGTAATACTCCCTGATTTAGTGCCATTATACCCATATCCACTGCTATCAATTACTTCTGTAGAATCATAGCCTAAAAGAGTATATGCAGGATCTCCTACTCCAGGAGAATAGGGAGTTGCTTGATCGCCTAATTCCAATTTTATTTGCGTGATATAGACATTAACACCAGTAGTTGTTATTGTGAAACTCAAAGTGCCTCCGCCCGTTGTCACAGTAGAAGTTATCTGCCCAACATATCTGCGCCATTCTTTATCTAAAGTAAAATTGGGCGAATAGTCTGCAATACTTCTTGACATATTACAAGTCGCAATATCATCTGCCCTCGCTAAAAAGGATACGGTGTATATCTGACCAGATTTCCAAACATTTGATAAATTTCTATATATTCTCTTTGACCCCGAGCTGGATACTATTTTCAGCACATTCCCATATTCAGAATCAGAATAGTTTGAACAAGTAGCACCATCAGTTACCCATTTACTTGCTAATGATTCAAAATCAAATAGATTAGTATTATTGCTGGACAGTTTATAGTGAATTACTAATCCTTTGCTGAGTTCTTTTACATCAGCAGGGGATAGAACGTGGTTGTAGTACCTTACATCATTAAGAAAACCATTGAGATAAAAATTATTAGTTCCACCAACATATAAAGAAGCAGCAGCTGTCGTATAGGTGCCCTTAGTTGCAGTCTTCGACATAACCTCTATCCCATCTATATACAACTTCACGATAGTGCCATCATTAGTTGTACATAAGTGATACCAAGTATTAGTAGTGAATGAATGCTCATATCGATTAGTTGCCGTAGAAGAACCATCAACAGAAACATTTATATACTTGTTGTACTCCATATAAAGTCCCAAACGGCATGTGGCATAACCACCTAAATTGCCTAATTGAAGTAGTGTGAACCAACCACTGCTTGAAGGTAATGCATTGAATTTTGCCCAACAACTCAAAGAACCTATAGAACTACTGACCGGTGTCGCAAAAGTATTTGTTAATTTAGCCGAACTAAAAGAATAACATCCTCCTAATTTACCATTGGAATTCAAAGATGCATTAGTATTAGTGATCGACACATCACTAACCCCAAGATTACTTAAATCTCTAATTAACGGCAAATGTACCTGCAAACTCATATAACCACCATCATGTAACAATAAACTCAACAGAGTGCTTTGTACCATTATACTGCATCGTGACTGTGCCTACACCTACCTGAACGCTCTTGGTAGTTAATACTCCAGAAGTAGCATAAACTTGATCATCAGAATAAGTTTGTGGGTTAGCAGATTGTGCTGTTGCTCCTATCAAGAATATCTTAGATGAAGTATCTGTAGCTCCCGCCGTATTCTTTGTGTCAGTAAATAATGCCCCACTAGGGACATCCGAATTAACAATATGCCCATTGACGGAAAAAGCATTTCCAGCAAGCTCATATAACTTTGTGCCATGATATTCATACCATCTATTCTGCTCATACAAAGTGATTCTACAATTAGATGCAGTACTATCATATACCCCTCCAACTAATATGTAAATTTTAGTTGGGTCCGTAGGAGTCTGTGTCCACCAAGTCGAATCTAAATAGAATAATCCGTCAACATTGCTTAATGTACCTACAAGATACAAAGGCTTATATGGAGTTAAAGAATTTACTACCAATTCAGTATTAAAGGCATATCGGCTGTCTATAACAGATACAGAACTATAAACAGCTCCGCTTCCACCAATGTTTGTATTCGCATTATATGTAGTATTGCAATACCAGATCGGGCTGAAAGGTCTAAATCCATGAGTATTCGCAATTTTTGTGGTGTCAGTTGTTCTATTATTTGCAGTTACCGTGCCGTCAGATGCAGTACAAATACTTTGGTATGTGCCATCGGGGTCCATCATAAATAAACCAGTAGCCCAAATACCAACAGCACCTGTTTTGCCTGCAAAATAGCCTATTCTATTTTCAGTTGTAGTATTAGTATCGTAATTGGCATTTGCTATCCAACGATCATTTGTGGTCGCTGTACCATCTATTGATATAGACCCTGCACTCCAATAGGTCATCACAATATTACAACCTTTGCCATAGTGTGTAGTTAATCGACTTGTACTATAGTAACAAGCAATCGCTCCTGTAGTAGTACCATCATCTAAAGTAAGATTAAGTGTAGCATTACCACTACCAGCTCGAGGCAAATAATACATTATAGTAAGGCCATCATAAAGGGCGGGAACCCCGTGAAGTGCTCCCGTCCATGTACCTGTGTCCGTAGTTTGTGTACCTATTACAGTATATACACCAGATTTGTAGTAATCCCGCAATTTATTAGATACTGAATCGGGGGTTACAATATCAGATATTATGCTTGCTAATGCCATCTAAATTTTGCCTCCTGTTGCCTTGTTGTCAACAATCAATACAATCAGGGTGTTACTGTTGAAATAGACGTAACTACATTTACATTTCCATGTTGCAAGTTAGGTAATGTTCCTCCGGTAATTGTTAATGTTTCACCTGAAACTGTGAATGTTGAAAGTGATCCTGTACTCCAAGATGTAACAGCATCTACAGTACCGTCTACAGTTGTAATATGT